>Ga0209187_1000368_pt1 | contig 85178 bp, 53 predicted proteins | sample BantaG_FD_187430 | JGI IMG/M metagenome (GOLD analysis project Ga0209187, IMG submission 187430) | Marine algal microbial communities from Bantry Bay, Ireland - BantryBay_4 metaG (SPAdes) (version 2) | ecosystem: Host-associated > Algae > Red algae > Unclassified | place: Bantry Bay, Ireland...
GGAGATGAGACCGTTCGCATCTCCGGCGTCTTTTTTGGCCCAATGCGGAAAATGCCTACCCGCAAAGAACCACACTTCGGAGGAGTAATTTGAACCTCAGAAATTAAATTCGAAACACAGTTGCTACTTTCTTGCCACCACTCCGTGGTTCGTCGTAAAGGGTTCGGACCTTCGAAATTTCAAAGATCTTTGGTTAGGTTTCAACCTGTGTTTGTCCTGACGGGTTTTAGCCCGCCGAGATGAGGCCGTTGACCTCATCTCTACCCTGTCTTATCATCACGAAATTTTGGGGCAGCACACTAGTCGGATGTCACCGCTAACACAGCTCGTGCCACGTTCTCTCCCATTCGACTAAAGGCATTTGAAACGTTTGACTCATTTAGATCATGAATCGACAGAGCAAGGATCACTCATCTCAAGAATGGCGGTCCCGGCTTTTCCCCTCTCCAGTTTTTCACCTTCTTGGAGGCGCGCGATATCTATCGTCTAACCGTCTTCGGACGAGGCCCAATGCATGTCCGGACTGTTGTGCAGTCCGAACACGCGCCCGCGCGCGTCCAGCATCACGCACCCGCCTTCGCCTCCGCCCGAGGCAACATCTGCGAGAGCGCGGCGAGCGGCAGTCGAAGGCAGAACGCCGCGCAACTCGATCAGATCGGCAATGCGGCGAGCAAAGGCCACGCGGGCAAACACATCGCCATCCCCGGTAGCGGACACCGCCACGCGTTGGTCCGCCCAGGTTCCCGCACCAATCACCGGAGAGTCGCCAATTCGACCGGGAAGCTGGTTCACCAGTCCGCCGGTTGAGGTTGCCGCCGCAAGTTGACCACGTTGATCGAACGCCACTGCGCCGACCGTTCCTTTTGGTAGATCGCCGCCGACCTTGATCTCGGCTTGTTCGAACTCCGTAGGATCGAGTACCACTTCTTTGCGGTGCTTGAACCGATCCCACTGCGCCCGTCGGTGCGGCGTCATGTGATAATCAGAACGCACCATGTCCAGTCCGGCTTCGCGCGCGAGCTGCTCCAAGGTTTCACCGACAATCAGCGTATGTTCGTGATCGAGCACCAAACGTGCAGCGCGGACCGGATTCCGAACGCGCTGAATCAGCGCCCCGGCGCCGGCGCGTTCGGTCTCGGCGCACATCACCGACGCACAACATTCAACCGAGCCATCGCGGCAATACACCGAACCCCGCCCGGCGTTGAAAATCGGATTGTCCTCCATCGCGGCCACCGCTTCGACCACCGCATCGCGGGCGGCACCACCTTTCTGAAGCACCGCCATCCCGGCAGCAATGGCCTCACCCATCCCCGCCTCGAACGGTGCCCGAGCTGCCGGCAAACGTTGGGCCGCGCTTAGACGGGCCGCGCCGCCATGAACAACCAAAACGGGTTTCATCGCCGGCTCACGCATCGTTCACGATGACCCAACACTGTCCCGCATGGGTTCGCACTTTGAACCCGGTTCCAGTCGCTTGGTTGGACTGCGAGACCAGACCATCAGGGGCGAGCGGCTCGCTCTCGAGTTCCCACTTGAGGCCGAGCGTGCTGACCACGCAAGGCGCAAATGGCAGAATGGAAACCTGATCGCCGGGACGCGTGTCGAATGCGAGAGGACGTTCGGGGGTGACGCGGACCATCGATTCGCCGGGGGCTAGCAGGCGCACGCCAGTGGACGCGGGCAGCTTGCCGAGGGCAAACAAGTTGCTGAGAAAATGGTCGCTCCGGCCGCCGACCGCGCCGAACAAGGTGAGGTCGAGTTCGGCGAGCTTCGCCAGGCCCGGAGCGCGGGAGGCACTGTCCTGCGCGAGGTAGCGGAGTGCTTTTTCAAGATCGGTCGTGTCTTGATCCGCCTCTTCAACCTTCAGCCACGAACCCGATACGAGGGCATCCGCCACGGCCGAATCGAGATCACCGATCAGGAGGTCCGGCTCCCACGCCAGCCCATCGATATCGATGAACATGTTGATCCCACCGTCCACCGCAATGCGGAAATCAGCCGCCTTGCCACTTTGCGCGATCATCGCGTTCGGCGGCGGTGGACCACCAAGATAGAGAGCGACGCGGGTCATCGGAACGTTAAGGCATTTGGAAGTCGGCGAGGTCGGTGAGTACCACGTCGGCCGCGGAAACATCTTGGTCGGGTGCCTCTGGGCGCTTGAGCGCGACGCAGTACATGCCGGCGGCCTTGGCGGCGGTTACCCCGGCCAGAGAATCTTCGAACACGCAACAGTCGTCCGGCGCCACCCCGGCTTTCTCGGCGGCCATCAGGTAACAGGCCGGATCGGGCTTGCCGGGCGAATAGCTTTCGCAGCCGAGATAAAAATCGACGAACTCCGCGATGCCCAACTCGTCGATGTGATGCGCGATATTGCCGTTGGTCGAACCCGACACAATCGCAAGCGTGTGGTCCGCGCCGAGTCGACGCAACAAGTCTACCGAACTCGGTAGTTCGATCTCCCTGCTTGCGCGCAGCGTTTTAAAATGCATTTCGGTCACCGGCTCCATGTCGGTGATGCCGTTCCAGAGTCCGGGAAACGTCTGATCGATTTCGTTGAAGATATCTGCCCAGGACTTGCCGTAAACGAGGCGTTCGGAGGTCGGCGGGTCGATGGGTGCGCCGCGTCCGGCCATGGCGAGGCGGATGGCTTCAAGCCACAGGACTTCGGTGTCCACGAGGGTGCCGTCGAGGTCGAAAAAGAAAGTGTTCATAGGATGGAGAATAAAATGGCGCGATGGATTTAGTTTGGCTTGTCCGTAGTGCGCTCGCGCCGAACCCGCAAGAGTTGGATGGCATCGGCGATCACATATTTTGCATCGGTGCCGTGGTTGGAAATGACGATCCGCCCCGAACGCCCTTTGGCGAAGGGGAACACCCCGAGGCTGCGGAATAGCTTGCCGTGCGGCGGCACCTCCTGCTGGTTGATCCGCTGTGAACGCACGCCATTCGCGTGATGCACAAACACCAGCGTGTTCGTCGAACGCCGCACATTGTAGCAATGTGACAGGCGCACTTCGTAGTCGCCGGCCAGCGGGATCTCCGGCGTGTAACTCACCGAACTCGCGCCCTTGTTTCGTTTCTGGTCGTGCAGATAGCCGGCCCCAACATACGGCGGGGTGTGGGTGGAATACTGCCAAGAGCCGACCAGCTTAGCCGCGGTTTCGTCGAGCACAATGCCAGGCAGATCGGACGCGCGTTCGACGATAAAGGGCACCAAGGCCGGCACATCAACCTCGCCCGGTTTGTGCGTGTTCGGCTTGGCATCCGGGTGCAACGCAGGTGATTGGCAAAGCCCCGCGAGGCACAGGCAAAACAGGCAGATCAATGGCGGCAGGTTCATGGGCAAATTGTCGCGGTCAGAGCTGGTTCGAATATCCAACGAAGCGCATCATAACCTGTTGCATATTTTCAGACACGGACCAACTGCGCCCACAAAATGGAGCGGCGGAATGTTGAAATCCAGATTCATTTGTGCAAAAAATGAACGCTCACTTTCAACTACTTTCAACTACAACGGAGGCCCCTTGAAGACATCTCTCGCATTCATCTGCTCACTTTTTTTAATCCCGATTTTGATCGGTGCCCAAGACAGCAAAACCTTGGTTCACTCCGCGTGGGAACACTTGGACCCGGACGCGGATTATTTCAGCGTGATGCGCCCGCAAAAGGCGATCAACACCCTCATGGAACTGGGTCCGAAGATGGTCGGCGGTATGATGGCCGGATTTGGTCCAGAACCGGAGGATGTCGTCAAGCAGGGCCGGCAAGGGATGCAAAAAAGCGGCATGGATGGCCTCTCGACGATGGGCTTCAGCCACAAAAAATTGGCGGATCATTCTGAGGCGCGCGTCTTCCTCGGCCGCGCACCGGGCGCAGCCGGCCCCATGTGGGAGGTGTTGCCGCCGCGCGTCAATGTCATGGCGGGAATCCGTTTCCTGCCCGCCTCCTCCGCCGTGTGCTCCTACGGCAATATTCGACCCGGCAAATTGCTCGACGTCGCCAAGGCTTTCATGCCGGGCGACATGGCCGATGAGATGGGCGGGATGCTTCAGGAGCATCCAATGTCCGGCCTGCAGCAGTTCTCCGCGCTGAAAGGCGACTGGGGTGCCGCCCTGACATTGCACCCGACCCGAACAATGCCGTCGCCTTCCGGCGAAGGTCCGGACATGCCCGAACTCGGCTTCGTGCTGATCGCCGATACCGGTTCGGACTTCTTTGATTTCATCAAAGAGCAAATGGGCAAGACCTCCCCGACCTCAATCGGCGGCGCCAGCGGCTTGAAAGCAAAGGCCATTCCCCTGCCCTTCAAAAATGAACCCCACCTGTTCCGCACCGAAAAGCGGGTGGTGCTCGCCTCGAGTGCGGAACTCGCAAGCGAGGTGCGCGACAATCTCTCCGGCACTGGCAAAGGCCTGCTGGGCAATAACGATTTCCGTTCGTTCGCGACCGCGTTCACCGCGAAATCCACCTTCTTCAGTTACGTCAGTCCGCAGGCCGGCAAGGTCTTATCTGGACTGCAGGAGGACAGTGGCATGGACATGGAAGACATGTTCGGCCCCGCAGGCGGACTGCTGAAACTGGAGCAGAATTCTAGTGGCTTGAGCAGTGTTCAGGCCACCGAAAAAGGGCTCGCGTACCGCGTGAAATACAAGGGATTCGGTGGCGCGGTGCCGCTCGCCGGACTCGCGCCACTCGGTGTCGCCATGATGTTGCCGGCGGCATCCGGCATGGAGCAGATCATGGCGGGGAAAGTCCTCACCGAAACGAAGATTAACGGGAGACTTATTTATACTGCGATATATGCAGACATGGTTGATGAAAATTTGATCGGATATCCACAGCTTGGCGAATATAAGAGTTCGACCGAGTATTTCAAAACCTTGGCAGGGAAAAGAGCAGGCCCAAAAGGGGGGCTGCATAAAGTGTTGGCCCAACCAGACCTTTTGGCCGGCTACCAAAAGGCCGCGCCGGATTGGGATCGCTTCACTGCGGCGAACAATGGCTGGTGCGTGATCACCGGTGCTGACGAGAGCACCGATCCCGGCATGCCGTTCATGTTCAGCGCCAACTTACTGAACGATGAAATTAGCTCTGATACCCGGCCGGAAATCGATCCGAATACCCGCTTCGGAGACAAAATCGTGGTGGTCTTGCATGGCGGCGGCGTCAGCATTATCGACCCAGAGGATCCAGATTTTTGGCCAAATTTCCATTTGGGTTTTACGTATAAACAGAACGCGATCCTGCGCCCATAGCCTCCATCTCAACCTCATGCAAAGCCGGAAGGCCGAGCCAAAGAATGATCACGTACGACTGATCACTAAAAGCCCGCAGGGCTCACTCCGTCGCCGGGGTATACGTGTCGTCCGGATGGGGTTCGCCGGCGGTGACTTCGAGAATGTAATAGGGGTGGCGACTGCGTTCGTCGACCACCAGCTTCGCCGTCTCCTCGTCGCCATGCCACGCGCTAAAGCGCTGACCCGGAATCAAGGTGCCAGCCGAACGAACGACGACCCAGCCGTAGTCCGGATTGATGCGGAAAGCTTTGAGTGGCGCGCCCACTTCGAGTCCGTCCATTTCGTCCTCGGCCTCCTCGCCTGTTTCGGCCGCTTTTTCCAGCTTCGCCTTTTTCACGAATAGGTTGTCCCGCTTGGGCACGTTGACGCAACCAAAGGCGAAACACAGAAACAGAACCGCCAGAAGCGGAAGAAATTGGTGGTGGCGAAAAAGAGTCTTCATGATAGGCTAGTCCGCCCCAGCCTAAAGACAGAACCGATGCCGACTCAACATGGAACTTTTTGAAGATGTACCCGCCGACCACCGTAGCGGCATGGTTTCGATTGTTGGACGCGCCAATGTCGGCAAATCCACGCTGATCAACCGCCTGCTCGGCGAAAAGCTGAGCATCGTCTCACCGATCGCGCAAACCACCCGCAACGTCATCCGCGGCATCCACACGGAAAAACGAGGCCAAATCGTCTTTCTCGACACCCCTGGCGTCCACCGGTCCAAGGTCGCGCTGGGAAAAACCATGAACAAAATGGCGCGCGGCGCGGCCGAGGGCGTGGACGTGACCTTGATGATGTTCGATAGCTCCCACCCGCCCGAACTCGAAGACGACGGCTGGATCCGCCGCGCCGTGAAACGCAACCTCCCCTGCATCGCCGTGCTCAACAAAATTGATCTCGGCGGCAAATTTTCCAACGACTACCTCGAACTCTGGAAAAAGGTCTGCGCCGAACTAGAACTCGAACGCGAGGTCACGTGGTACCGCACCTCGGCCGAAACCGGCGAGAACGTCGAGGAGCTACTCGAACATTTGTTCAGCCTGATGCCCTTCGGCCCACTGCTGTTCCCGCCCGACATCCTGTCCGACTTTCCGCGCAAGCTCGCCGCCGCCGACATCATTCGCGAAAAGTATCTCGAGGACCTCTACGACGAACTCCCCCACTCTCTCGGGGTCTGGGTGCGCAGCATGGAGGAGGATGAGAAAGGCGAGCTGCGCGTGTTCGCCCGCGTCTACATCGAACGCGCCTCGCACAAAGGCATCCTCATCGGCCACAAAGGTCGCTTGCTGCGCAAAGTGAAACGCGCTGCCACGCTCGAACTCGAAGAACTCTACGAAATGCCGGTCCAGCTCGACATCACCATCAAAGTCGAAAAGGGCTGGACCCAAAACCACTTCATTCTGAAACAGCTCGGCTATAATTAGAGGGGCAGTAGGAAGTAGTCGGTAGCCGGTAGTCAGGAGTTAGGAACCCGACGATGTGTCTTCATAGTCGACCGACAAAAAGAAGCCGCCACCCAACAAGACCTCGCCATCATAAAACGCGATCACCTGGCCCGGCGTGAGCGCGCGTTGCGGTTCGGCGAAGGTCACGGTCGCGGTCCCATCCGCGAGAACATCGCCCGCCGGTTCGAACCGGATCGCCGCCGCCGGCGCGCGATAGCGCGGACGCGCTTGAATATCGCAGGCCTCGGTCACCGGGTGGTTCACCCAGGACAGGTTGCCGATGGTGCAACGCCGCGCCCACAACTTCGGCGTGTCTTTGCGGTCGAACGCGACGACCAAGGCATTGTCCTGTTTGCGTTTTTCCACCACGACATAGTGTTCTTTGTAAGCGTTGGACGCGACGCCAAGCCCTTTGCGTTGGCCGAGGGTAAAGTAGTGCAGGCCGCGGTGGTCGCCGAGTTGCTTGCCGTCGAGGTCGACGATCGGACCCGGCACATCGTCGACGTAGGCAGCGAGGAAGTCCGACATCTTCACTTGGCCGATGAAGCAGATGCCTTGGCTGTCTTTCTTCGCGGCGGTGGGCAGCCCATAGGTGTGCGCGAGTTCGCGAACCTCCGGCTTGGGGAGTTCACCGATCGGAAATAACGCATGGGCCGCTTGATGCTGGTTCATCAGGGCGAGAAAGTAACTCTGGTCCTTGTTCGGGTCGGCGCCCATCAGAATGTCCGCCCCACCTTTACTAACGTTCGTCTGCCGGCGCGCGTAATGGCCGGTGGCGACCGCGCTGAAGCCGTGTTCGAGGGCGTAGTCGAGAAACACGCCGAACTTCATCTCGCGGTTGCACATCGCGTCCGGGTTCGGCGTGATGCCGGCCTGATAGCCAGCCAGAAGATAGTCGACGATGCGTTCGCGGTATTCCTCCATCAGATTGACCACGCGGAATTCGATGCCGAGTTGGTCACAAACCGCCTCCGCGTCGCGGATGTCCTGTTGCCACGGGCAATCACCGAGGATGTTGTCCTCGTTAATCCAGTTCTTCATGTACGCAGCCGTCACCATGTGTCCCTCACGGACCAATTTCGCGGCCACCACCGAACTGTCGACGCCGCCGGACAGCGCGACAAGGATCGGTTTTCCATTCTCAAATTTGTTGTACATCGTTGATACTAAGTAGATTTTGCGAATTCACATCGTCCCTTAACCAGTGATTTTCAAGATTGTCAGGTGGATTTCAAAAGTTGGCATGGTTCTAGCTTTAAACTTGGGCAAGAACGCAAACGAGACCTTAGACCATGTACGATAAGAGCCAATCAAAAGAATCAACCAAGCCCAAGCAAATGGCCTTCCGCGGTAGCTTCCTCATGAGTCCCCGCGTCCCGGTCTTCCTGAACGCCAACGGCACCTACACCCCAGCCGCTACCCCGCCGACCCCGGCCCCCGGCGTCAAACCCGACAAAAACCACTTCGTTCTGTTTTCCAGAAACTAAAAGCAGCCCCCACTTTATTAGCGAGAGTGCCCCGAAGCGAACTTGTTCGCGGAGGGGCTCCTGCCTTCCAAAGCAGCCGACCCCAATTTAATAGCGAGAGTGCCCCAAAGCGGACCTAGTTCGCCGAGGGGCTCCTGCCTTTTTCAAGGCGGGCTTTTTTTTGTCTTCGCTCTGAGGAACTTCCGCCGTTGCTAAGACATCGCGAGCGATGCACCATCGGCGACGTTATCGATCACGCGTTCGATTATTCAGTTTCGCCCGTGAGTTCCAGTTTGAGCGAGAACTCATCGCTGATCGCATAGCCGGCGACGCCGTTGTAATCCATGCCGAAGTCGTCTCGTTTGAGTTTGAACTCGGCGGAAACGGTCGACGTCTCTGCCTCTTCGTCCTGCGTGATGAGCGCGTTGAACCCGACGATCTTGGTTTTGTCCTTCACTTGGAGTTCGCCGAGGACGCGGTACATGTTATCGCCTTTCATCGGCTTGATGCTCTTGCTGGTGAAGGTGGCGGTCGGGTAGTCATCGATCTCGAGATAATACCCGAGGCAGACCCGAGTGAACTTGGCATCTTTGCAGTCGAGTTCTTCGGTGCCGATGACCACGTTGAGACGTCCGCCTTCCGGGTTGCCATTGGGCATGTCGAGGGAACCCGTGACATCGTTGAACCAACAAGTCTGGGACTTGACGCCACTGTAACCCGTGAACTCAACGCCGCCGGCCGCCTCGAACTCGTCGTAGACATATTTGATCGCGTCGCCGCTCGGCGCCTTTGCCGGAGTGTCCGTGCCAGCAGCAACCGTAGATTCAGGGTTGTCGCCATCACCTTTTTCTGGGGTGGCAGGGGTGGCAGGGGTAGCAGGGGTGGCAACGGTGGCAGACTTATCGGGGTCCGCAGCTTTGTCAGAACCATCCGGTTTATCAGTCGTACCTGGTTCTGAGTTGCCGTCTTCCGGATCTTTGGGATCCGTTCCGGCGACCTGCGGATCGTCCTCTAGGTTCGTGGATTCTCCGCCGCCATCCGGATCGTTGGGAGCGGGTTCATCCCCACCACCTTTGGTGATGCCGGAGGTTCCGCCATCCGTGCCCGTCTTGCCGGGGGTGCCTATGGTGTCTGGGGTGTCTGGGGTGCCTGCGGTGTCTGGGGTGTCTGTGGTGTCTGGGGTGTCTGCGGTGTCTGGGGTGTCTTTGGTGTCTGGCGTTTCAGGATCGTCGGGGTCGCCATTTTCCTGAGCGGCCAATTCCTCTGCGGTGAGTCCACCGGACTGCATGCCCTCGTCGGGGCCGCCTTTGAGCGCGGTGAGAAGCGGGGTTTTGACCTTCTCGTTGAAGAACGATGTGCTGGTCTTAACCTCATCGGCGTACAGCTCTTTTTTAAAGCCGTCGAGCACCTCGGGATGCAGGCCGATGGCAGAAAGAGCGGCGATGAGAAGGAGGGCGAGTAACAGAAAATATTTCTTCATGATTGCGAATATCTAGACAGTGTCTGCGAGGGGGCAACTAAAAACGAACCGACGCGTTCGTGTCATTGGACTTGAGAGGTACAGGGATCTGGGATTGATGGAGGCGTGAACCGGTTTTTGCGTACACTTCTCACCACACTCTTTTTCGTCGGGATCCTGGTGATCTTGGGTCATTGGATCCACAGCCAAGTCCGCTACGCGCGCGGCCTCGTGCGTGCGGATCCGCACACCTACGTGTCGTTCGCGGAGAATTTGGCGGCCGGACATTACACAGTGGACGATCCCCTCGCCACCATCGCCGAGGCCCATCTGAAGGAAACACAGTCCGCAGATAACGCAGGCCCAGCCGTCGCGGGGAACGGTTTGCGGCCGGGTCCGAAATGGAACTGGTCGATCCGCGAAGACGGCAAGACCGTGTACACGACAGCGATCGGCTATCCTCTATTTCAATCGATCGTCCTCCGACTCGGCGGCAAGCGGGCGGCGCTGCTGGCGAACATCGGCTTGTGGGGCATCATCTTTCTGCTGCTATTCCTAACGATATGGGAGGGTTCCGGACGCGGACTCGTGGCGGCCTGCGCGGCAGCATCGGGCGTGGCCATGCTGCCGTGGATCGACCCGACCATTCAGTCGATGGTCGAACTCTGGCGCGAACCCCTGTTTCTCGCCTGCCTGTTCGGCGCGGCCTGGCTGTTGCTGCGGTTTTGGCGGACGCGCGGCCTGCTCGAAGCCTGCGGGATGGCCCTGCTACTCGGCTACGCCTGCTCGGTCAAAGAAGCCAACGCCGTGTACCTGCCTGCGTTCGGGCTGATGTTTCTCGCCGCGCTGTTCCGCAAGCCGGGCGCGACCAGAAACGCCGAAGAGACCACGAAACCGGCACCAGCAACAAGAAAACGACCCGCCATCATTCCACGGCTGATTCTCCCGGTGATTTTTGGATTGTTAGGTCTGACCCCGATGTTTCTCCACAACCTCAACAGCGTTGGCCATCCCTTGATGAGTCCGCAGACCTTGCGGGCGACGGCGGATGTCCGCCGCGCCAACGAGTCCGAGGATCCGCCCGCCGCCGATGCGGAACAGAAACCGGTCGCCGAGGCCGAACCCGTCGCCGCTGCGCCAAAGGTCAAACGCGGACTCAACCTCGGCGTTCAGTATCAGATGGCCCACGCCTATTGGTGGGAATACAGCGTGAACCCGCGTCAGCCAAAATTCTGGTTCAAATGGTGGTGGTTCGGCGTCGCGATGGTCGGCTTGCTCTGGTTGCTACGCGGCAACATTGGCTGGCGCGAGCTGCTCGGCGCCGCCCTCCTCACCGGCATGTATGCGGGCTGGGGCCACGTCGAATACGAACTGTGGCGCTACGATAAAACAACGTGGCAACCGGCGGTCGAGAACGTGTTTCAAGAGCACAAAATCGTGACGTGGCTGCTGAGCGGCGCGGCCGTCATCGCGCTGGCGGTGTCGTGTCGGCGACGCGTCGGGGCGTTCCTTCTGTTGCTGGTGTTGACCCACTTCGCGCTGTATTTCTCGTGGAAGAACATCGATTTTCGCCACATGTTGCTCGCCGTGATCGTGTACGCGCTCTGCTTGGGTGTGGGTGCGTTCGCGTTGACCCAAGTGCTGGCGGGCTGGCTGAAAGTGTCGAAGTCGTTGCGCCCGGCCTGCGCCCTGCCTTTGGTGCTGCTAGCTTTGGTGCCGGTGCTGGATTGGCGTCCGTTCGGCGGCGATAAACAAGGGGTGTTTACGGTCGAGCATGGGATCGCGTTCGGCGATGAACTGGAGTCGCGCCTGAAAGGCGATCCGGTGGTGTTCGGTAATCGCTACCTCAGTGAGATCGCCGACGTGTACACGGATGTGCCGGTGATGCGCCTGCACGAGTTGCTCAACCTACAAGACGAGGATCACGATGCACAAGCGCTCTTGGACGAACTCAAGGCCGCCGGACACACGCTCTACTTTCTGGACAGCAAGGATCTCGACCCGAAGAACCGCGAGTGGCGAATCGATCTGTCGCGGGTGGACCGCGAACTTTTCCTGGCCCGCCACGATCTCAACGAACAGTGGCGCTTTCCCTTGGACACGTTCAACCTGTACTTCCCAGGCGAGCATCCCGAGATTGCGCTGCACCGTCTCGACGCCCGAACCAACGACACCGCCGAGGTCACCTTGGACATCCCGCGCGGCGGGGCCGCGTTCCTCGAACTGAGCACACGCGATGGCAAAGAGGGTCAGACCTTCAAGTTATCCGGCAACCCGATTTCCCTAGAGGATCCATACCAGCGTTTCCACGCCCTGCCGGCGGCGGCGGCGGCGGCGGCGGCGGAAACTGCCGCGGTCCAAAACCTGTCGATCACGGCGGAAGGGAAGGGGCTGCCCGATCTAAGCAAAGCAAGCCGGCTAATCGGCTGGACCGAACGAATCGGGGTTCCGCCGGTGACCCGCGGGACCTTCGAAGAAACCGGCATGTTCACTACCTACACCGGCTTTGACGAGCTGCGCGACCTAAGCCCGGAATCACCGGCGGAGGTGCTGATCCCGGTTCGAACGTGCAGCAACCGCTTTGCGGTGGTCGGGGTGAACGCGACACTGATGCCCGCCAACGAACGAGTCCGAACCGCGGTGCTGCGCAAACAGCGGCACACCTCGAACGCGTTCTTTCTGGTCGAGAACGAGGCGGGGGAACACTGGAAGCGTCCGGCGAACGAGGTGAATTTTTTCTACGCGGTGCACGGCGCAACAGAGGATCGCGGCGGTACCAACACGAACGCGAACGCCAAGGGCTGGCAGGCCAGACTTGCGACCTTCAAATTGTCGACCGATTCGCCAGATTTTTATCCGCGCCTGCACGGCTTGAGTTCGCAGGTGGCCCAGACGACGTTCGAAGTGGCGCCGGACGACCGGAGCACGATGGCGATTGTCTACGGCAAGCTCGCCTCGTCGGACCCGACCAAGGAGCGCAGCACGTACGTGATGAAACAAAATGGCGTCGTGACCAAAGAAGGCATCTGCTACGCGAGCCCCTTGAAGTCGGCGAACCGCTTCAAGCATCTCCTGCGCATCAGCGAACCGGGCAAAGCGCTCACGCTCGCGTTCGAAGGAGCCGGGTTGATCGACGCGGACATCGTGTTGGTTCGCGATCGTATGGAGATCCCGTACGGCGAGCGGATGGCGTTGTTTCCCGAGGCCTTCTTCCAACCCAATGAGGGCGCGTGTTGGACGCGCGGTGACTTTACCTTGCCGGTGCCGCTCATCCCCGGCGCGAAAAAATACACCCTCACGCTAGAAGCCCGCGACGGCGAACCGGATGGACAAGCACGCCCGCTCACGGTTCGGTTACAGGGCGAAAACGGCGCGTTCGGAGAGCCACAAACCATCACTTTATCCGGCGAAGAGTCGACCCATCATCTCACCTTTGAGGAGGTGAACGTGGCGGCGGCGGGCGTGTTCGAACTGGCCTTTGAGCAACAGACCTGGAGTCCAAAACGCCGGGCCGAGGTTCGTGGAATCGAGAGTGAACAAGAGTTGAGTGACGACCGCGAACTCGGGTTTCACCTCTACCACTTCACGTTCGAACCAGCGTGGCGATAGAAGCCGCAGTGGGACTAGTGCACCGTCACTTTTATATTTCTGGGTTGCGGTAAGTGTCAAGGAAGTTGGCCGAAATTGGCTATGCAGATCTTTTTAAATCGCGTTCGTGTTTTCGGATATCGATGGGGTTGAGGTTTGTGGCGGAGACGGGAGCCCAGGCGCGGCATTTAGCTTGGATCCATCGGCAGGGATTTTTGGCGCGTGCCTGTTCATAGAGCGCTCGTCGTTTACGGAGGATTTCGATGTCTTGTCCACGATGCTTTTGGATTGGGGTGACCCATCCGATGGCACTGTGCCTGTGTGTTTCGTTGTACCAGCGAGTGAGCGAAAGCGCCCACTGGCGTGCCTCGTCGAGATCTTTGAAGCCGTTTGGCGGGCATGAGGGGTGGTATTTGACGGTGCGAAAGAGTGCCTCGGCGTGGGCGTTGTCGTTGCTGACTCTGGGGCGGGAGTGGGAAGGTTTGATGCCGAGTTTTTCCATGCAAGCCTTTAGGGAGTAGGCCTTGAAAGGGGAGCCGTTATCCCCATGCACAACGAGGGTCTCGGTGCTGGAACCGTGCCCCTCGGAGAGAAGAGCTCGCCGCAAGAGGGCTTCGGAGAACTCGGCGTTTTCGGTCGGGTGGACCTCCTGGGCGACGATCGTGCGGCTGAAAAGATCCATGATCATGTAGAGTTTGAAGAAGTGCCCGGTTACGATGGAGGGTAGCCAGGTGATGTCCCAGACCCAAACCTGTCCCGGTGCGGTGGCGGTGTGGCGGGCGGGCTTGGCCTTGCGCGCCGGTGCTCTGGCCCTGCCACGGTGGTGTTGCTGTTTGGCCTCGCGCAGAACGCGGTAGAAGGTGGACTCGGAGGCGAGGTATCGGCCCTTGTCGGCGAGGTCGGTGACGATCTGGGCCGGAGGCATTGAGGCGTACTCCTTCGATTTGCACAAGGTGAGAATTTCCTCTTTTTCCTCGGGCTTCAGGGCGTTTGTAGGGCTTGGCCGTTCGCAGTGGCGGCGCTGGTCCTCGAGTTTGGCTTCCGGTTCGCGCCAGCGTTGCAGGGTGCGTTCGGAGATTTCGGTTTCCAGGGCGATGACGGAATAAGTCAGCCCTGCGTCATGGGCGTCGCCGACGGCTTGGAGGATCGATTGGCGGGCATTCTTGGAAGTCATACTTCCTCGTCCTCCAGAATGCCCCGCAACTTTTTTCGCAGGACCAAGATAGCGGTGGTTTCGGCGAGGGCCTTCTCCTTCCGGGCGAGGTCGCGTTCGAGTTCGCGGATGCGGGTGCGGTCCTCGCGGCGGGCCTTTTCAAGGAGGTCGTTGCGGGAGCGGTCCCACTCGTTGCCTGTTCGCAAGCGGCACGCCAGCGGGCGATCTGTTCGGGATAGAGTCCGTTCGAGCGGCAGAACTCTGCGGTCTCCGCCTCGGAGAGGGTGGCGGTCAGAAGGACGGCGTTGAACTTGTCGGCGGGACTCCATCCCTCCGGGGAGTCGTCGGAGTCGGGAAGGAGCTGGCCGGCGGCGCGGGCCGCCCGACGCCAGTTGTAGAGGGTCGCAACCGAGATGTTCTCTCGTCGCGCGATCTCCGCGATGGGAAGGCGCGAGGGCCCGGCCATCATGGCGATGACGCGTTCCTTTCGTTTCGTGTCGTATTTCATGAGTGGATGATGTCCTGAATCGCTCTTGGAGTTGAGAAAAATTTCCAAACCCGTCCTCCGACCCGGCGCGGACAGCTCGGCTCCGCCTCGCTGCCCGCACCGGGTCGGAGGACGGGTTTGCGGGGCGGGGTTGAGAAGGTACTTAGGACGCATTAGAATCAGGAGTTGGAAACCGGCCAACTTCCCTGACACCTAGAGGGTTGTTCCAAATCAAAAAGCTGGAGGGCGAGGGGCCTCCCGAGCCGGTGCGATTGAGGACGACTTCGACGCCCTCGCCGTTCCGCGTTTCGCGGCGGGGCGTTTGTGGACAAGGGAATGGGGACAGGGGAATGGTCGTGTCGTTGGTGCACGCGTTGGTTGTTCTTGATCTGGCGCAGTTGGGCGTGGTGGTGGACATGGTCGTGCCCCTGCCCTACAGGCGGCGTTTCGTATCACCATCAACCAACCGCATGGGCCAACGACATCGCCATTCCCCTGTCCCCATTCCTTCGTCCCTAAAAAAACATGCGCAAAGATGTTCGAAGAGCGAGCAGTCACGTGTTCGAAAAACGAGTGCAGCGCCAATATACTTCTGGATCGTTCGAAATCAAAAACCTGGAGGGCGAGGGGCCTCCCGAGCCGGTGCGATTGAGGACGACCGAGATGGTCGCAGACGTTGGTTCGGGGTTCATCCCATTCGTTTGGGAACAAGCGTGTCCATAAATATAAAAACCAAATGAATCACTTTCCATATAGGAAATTTACAAGGCACTACGCGCGATCGCTGAAGGATTAACCCGAGGCGGTTGGTCCAGCGTCGCCCGTTCGGCGCTTGTAGGTCAGAAAACAAAGGCCACCGACCGCACTCCAGAACACACCGCCAAGGTAAACCAAGATGGACATCGCGAACGCGGATTCCTCGCCGATCCCGACGGTAGCAAACAACACGGCGAACAAGTTTTCGCGGATGCCGATCGCCCCGGGCGTCAACGGCACCGAGGCCAGCACCGTGATCACTGGGAACAGAGCGAACACGTCCGCGATGGCCAGTTCGGGGAGGATCGCCCGGCCAAACGCCCAGCAAGCGAAGGTCAAAAACGCCGCGTTGCCGAGCGACAGGAGCAAGGCAATGGTGAGTTCTTTGGGCCGGTTGAGAAATCGCGTGAGCACCCAAACCGAGCGGCGACTGACGGAGGTCTCCGCTTCGCCTGCGTCTTCCCGAACCATCGGCGGCGGAAAAAACAGGAGCACCAGCCCGCCAAGAATTGCACCACAGAGCAGCGCCACCATGAGAATCGCCGGCAGGCGCGTTTGCACCTGAGCGGTGAATAGATCGAGACGCCAAGCAATCATGCCGCAGCACAGCGCCAGCAGGGCGACCAGACCAATGCCCCGGTCGACAATCACCGTCGTGCCGGCCTCCGCGCGCGACCCGGCGGCGGTTTCGCGGTAGATGTAATAGCCGCGGGCAACGTCACCGCCACAGGCGCCAAAGGCGAAGGCATTGAAAAACTGCCCGATAAACGCGAATTGGAACACCCGCTTGAACGGCAGACCGAGCCCTTCCGCCGCCAAGATGCGCTGCCAACGAATGACGCCGGTGAGCAGACCGAGTCCGGTAAACAGTAGACCGAGTAGCAGCCAGCCCGGCTGCCCGAACGCGCCCCGAACCTCCGCCCCGAGCTGCGCCGGATTGATTTCTAAAAAGAGCCAAACCAGCAAGCCGATCCCGACCAGAAATCGCAGCAGTTTGAACACCCGCTGAGCCGGACGCGGCGGGGCCGGCGCGGCGCGTTTGGTCTTCTGTTCCTCCGGCGTGGCGTGTTGGTCCATATGGGCAGACTCTAACCCGTGTTCGCGTCCGCGTAAATATCGGCGAGCGTCTGTTCGAAGGGGATTTCAGGCGTCCAGCCGGTGTCCGCAGCAATTCGTTCGATCGCGAGTCTTGGCGCGGATTCGGTCGGGCGGAAGTACGGATCGTGGCGTTCGTGATGCGGCTCGATCCCGGCCAACTGGTAAAAGCCATCGAGAATATCGCCGATGCGGACGTGCCGGTCGGAGGCGAGATTGTACGCTCGCCCAGCCTTGCCCTGCTCGAGCAGGAGACGGTAGCCACGAGCAATATCGCGCACGTCGGAGAAATTTTTCCGGCTGTCGAGATTGCCGCGCTGGAGCGGTTCGGCGCCTGCCCCGGCCTTTACTTGTTCGGCGATCTGACGCGCGAACGAGGGGGTAACAAATCCGGGGGATTGACCGGGTCCAATGTGATTTTGCGGACGGGCGGTCATCACGTGCAAGCCGTGGTCCGCTCCGAACTGCAACGTGGCATGATCGGCAGCGGCCTTGGTGATGGCGTAGAAATTTCCCGGACGCAACGGCTCGTCCTCGGTGATCGGCACCTCCGAATTGATGCCACGCGTACCGTACACTTCGGCCGACGTCACCGCGAGTACCCGCGCGTTCGGCGCATGGTGTCGGCAACCTTCCAGCACGTTAATCAGCCCGCCGACGTTCACCTCGAACGCAAGCCGCGGCTTGTCCTTCGCCGTCGGCACGTGCGCGATGCCAGCAAGATTCACAATGGCATCTGGCTGCACGTGTTGCACCAACTCGGCCACCCTTTGGGCGTGCGTGATGTCCAACAAGCAACGCGCCGGCGGCTCGCAATCGGAGGCGACCACCTCATGGTCGTGTTCACGCAGTTCATGGGCGAGATGCCGCCCGACAAAACCGTTCGCTCCGGTGAGCAATACCTTCATTCCACCGTCTGCCTGCTATCGTCCATGTTCAGCTACGCGAAGCGCTCAGCTCGTGCGCGCCTTCCACTTGTCGAGATCGGACTCGACCATCATTTGCACCAGACGATCGAAGTCGACTTCGCGTTTCCAACCGAGTTCTTTGTCGGCTTTGGCCGGATTGCTGAGCAACAGGTCCACTTCGGCCGGACGAACAAAACGCTCATCGACGGTGACGTGCGGTTCCCAATCAAGGTCGGCGGCCGCAAAGGCCTTTTCGACAAAATCCTGAACGGAATGCGTTTCGCCGGTGCCGATCACGTAGTCCACCGGCTGGTCCTGTTGCAGCATCAGCCACATGGCTTTGACGTAGTCGCCGGCAAAACCCCAGTCGCGTTGCGAATCCCGGTTGCCGAGTGCCAGCGTGTCGGTCACGCCGCATTTGATCTGCGCGACGCCGTCGGTGATTTTGCGGGTCACGAACTCCAGCCCGCGACGCGGCGACTCGTGATTGAACAGGATGCCGGACACCGCGAACAAGTCGTAGCTCTCGCGCAGGTTGATAGTGATGTAGTGACCGTACACTTTGGCCACGCCGTAGGGGCTGCGCGGATAGAACGGCGTGGTTTCATCCTGCGGCACGGCTTGCACTTTGCCGAACATTTCCGAACTCGACGCTTGGTAGAACTTGGCCTCGGGGCAGACGATGCGCATCGCCTCAAGTAGGCGGGTCACGCCAATCGCGGTGAACTCGCCCGTGAGCACCGGCTGCGTCCACGAGGTGGGCACGAAGGACTGGGCGGCAAGGTTATAAATTTCGTCGGGCTTGCTGTCCTCGAGGATTTTAATCAGCGAAAGTTGGTCGAGCAAGTCGGCTTGCAGCAGGGTGACCTTGCTGCGCAGATGCTCGATCCGTTCGAAGTTTTCGGTGGAGGATCGACGGACCATGCCGAAGACTTGGTAGCCTTTTCCGAGCAGGAGTTCCGCGAGGTAGGATCCGTCTTGGCCGGTGATGCCGGTGATGAGAGCTTTTTTCATTCGTTCGTCAGTTAGTTCGTTACGCGGTCACGCGTTGGAGGGCGATGGGGAGTTGGGACTAGGGTGTTCGGACTCGGTGGCCCAGCACTCTTTCAGAAATTCGAGGGCGCCGCGCACTTCGGACGCGGGCGTTTTGGTGGTCGGTTCGATCACGCGCGGAATGTCGGTGCGCGAACCAAAGTCTTTGTAGCGGCTGAAGTCCATGTGGCCGAGCGGCGGCATGGTGTGGTCACGGTCGGGGCGGATGCAGTCATGCACGTGCATGCCGGCGAGGTAGGGTTCGAGATTTTCGAGCCAGCGATGATGGTTGATCAGACCAAGATTTTCGCGGATCTGGCCGTGCCCCATGTCGTGCCAGTAACGGATCTGCGGGTGATCGAACTTACGGCAGAGCTTGAGCATTTCCACCTCGGTCGGCAGCGCTTCCCAGGTCGGCAGGTTCTCGAGCGCGATCGCTACGCCGTGGCGTTCGAGATCGGGCAGCAGTTGCTCCAGGCATTGTTCGACGAACGGGATCTGCTTGCGCCCGAGTTTGTCGCGGTCATCCATCAGTTTCATCGCTTCTTTCTGATAGCGCTTCGAGCCCTTCTGACCGGTTCGCGCCATCTCTTTTAGCGTCTTGGTGCGCCGCGTCATCTTCACGTTGCCGCTGTGCGAAACCACCACCTTGGCGCCGATCTCCGCCGCGAACTCAATCGTCGCGCGGGTGTGCTTGACGGCGAGGTCGCGGACGTCGCGGTCAAAGTCGCCGAAGGTGAACAGTTCGGGGTGGCCCTTGCTCACGCCCATCGGCACCGGGCAGAAATTGTGGACGGTGTAGATGTGGACGGCGCCCTCGGCTTGGCGGGCTTTCACGCCTTCGACCAGATCGCGGCGCGTGTCGTAGCCGAGTTCGACGGCGGTAAAGCCGAGTTCGAGAATTTCATCCACCATGGCGCGACCGTCCGAGTGACGGGAGGCATTCCAACGGGTGGTGAGGGAGATGTCCATTTTAACGTTCCAAACCAAAAACGACGCTTCGTAAAGCGCCGTTTCTTATTCCGCCGGATGCAGGGCGGAATCCAAAGGTGGGTCGTTTAAAACGACCGAGCAGTTAGCCGCGGCGGAACCGCGAACGCGCACGCGCTTCTTTGCGGCGCTTTTTCTCACTGGGTTTTTCGTAATGCCGGTGGGCCCGGACTTCACGCATCGTGCCTTCCTTATCGAGTTTCTTCTTCAGGCGGCGGAGAGCACGTTCGACGGGCTCGCCTTTTTTGAGTTTTACTTCGGGGGATGACACGGTGTTTTTCTTCTCTCTATTAAAGGGGGTGTTTGTTTTAAAAGGTGGAGGGGTATAGAGGGGCCGAAAACCGCGAAATCAAGCATCTTTTCGGGAAATCACGGATAATGGCCCCGTGGACGGGCTCAGCCTTTCTTGGCCAACGCAGCGTAGCGCGTCTGCATTTCCTTATGCCAAGCCGGACGAACTGCCGCCGGGACTTCGAGCAAATCACCGAGAGCATCGAGGTACTCGCCCTCGCCCTTGGCCATATCAAAGGCGATCTTGTCGGCGTTTTTCTCGATAAAGGTTTCCGCGTCGGCGAAGATCGCGGCGAAATCCGAGAGGCTGAAGGAGACGTTCTGCGCGGTGTTCATCACCGAACTCAGCGCCGGCACGATCAACTGAAGCGCCAAGGTCTCGAGTCCGAACAATTGCGCCTTCACCGGCGAAGTTCCAGCACACATCAACAAGCTAACGGCCAGCACGGCGGCTGGAATTTTTCTCATGTTTATTCCTGCGTAATCCAAGTCAGAAACGCAAGAGCCTTTGGCATGTGGCCTGCGGCCAGAAGATGAAGGTGGAAGATGGAAGATCGCAGAAAAGGACGGGCCTACGGCTCATCAAGCCCGTTCCGGCGGTATGGCAAGCTTCTGCCATAGGCTGGCAAATTCCTGCCACACCATGGCAAACTCTTGCCACCCTATGACGAACTCTTGCCACCCTATAGCGAACTCTTGCCACCCTATGGCGAACCCTTGCCACACTATGGCGAACTCCTGCCATACGAGGACCCCCACCTTCTACCTATGATTTTTCGACCGCAGGCCCCTCACCTTCCATCTTCCATCTTCCACCTTTCATCTTCCGGCCGAAGGCCGCATCTTTCCCCTTTGCACCTTCGGCCAAGCGGGTAAAGTCAGCCCAATGCACATCATCATCATCGGAGCCGGCCAAGCGGGCCAAATGCTCGCTCGACGCCTGCAAGACGAGAACCATACGATCGCGCTGATCGACATGGATAAGGACGCCTTGGCCGAGGCCAGTGCCAACGTCGACATCGTCACCATTCAAGGTGAAGGCTCCCGACCGAAGATTCTCGAACGGGCCAACGTGAAAAATGCCGAGGTATTGCTGGCCGTGTCCGGTTCCGACGAGGCCAACCTGCTCGCCTGCGTTTTCGCCGGACACGCCGGTGTCCCCACTTCGGTCGCGCGGGTCACCCACTCCGACTACGAAGGCGTGGCCGCCGAGGCGTTTGGCATCGACCTGATCGTCAATGAACACGTCGAACTCGCCAAGGAACTCGCCACCATGGTGAAAATGCCGGCCGCCTTGGAAGTCGCCGGACTGTTCGACGACCGAGCGATCGCCATCGGCGTGAAAATGCCGACCGACTCGCCCCTGCAACTCGCCCCGCTACGCGACGCGCCCCCCGAGGCCGGACTGGAAAAAATTCGCTTCATCGCCAGCAAAAACGGCGGCAAGGTCAAGATTCCGGACGGCGAGACCCAGTTCATCGTCGGCGACACCTTTTACGTCGTCGGTGAGCATGACGATGTCGACGCCTTTTTGGAATACGCCTGCCCAAGCGAAAAGAAGGCGAGCCGCATCGTCATCGCTGGCGGCGGCGCGACCGGCATCTCCCTCGCCAACATTTTGCAGAAAGGCAAAAGCGAGGTGGTGGTGATCGAGAACAAACTCGAACGCGCCGAGATGCTCAGCGAGATTCTCGACTGCTTGGTCGTCCACGGCGACTTTCTCGACAGCGACGTCCTCGACGAAGTGCAGCTCAACGAGAATTCCGATTTCATCGCCACCACCGCCAACGACGAGAGTAACATCATGGCCTGCATCCTCGCCGAACGAAAAGGCGCGGCGGCCACCATCGCGCGCATCACCCGCGAACAGTATCACGAGATCATCACCAAGTCTTCAATGCTCGACCGCGCCATGGATCCGTACGTCTCCTTGTTCAACTCGATCTACCACTTCATTCAGGGTCGCAATGTGAAGAGCGATCTGAAGTTCCAGCACCTCGACGGCGAGCTGTTGGAGTTCGATATCCCCGTCGGCCACGAATGGGCGACCATCATGGTGAAGGACCTGAAACTGCCGAAGGGCTCCATCATTGCGATGATCCTGCGCGACGGCCAAGGCACCATGCCGGCCACCGGCGGACTGATCCTGCTCGACGGCGACCGAGTCGCCATTTTCACCTTGGGTAAATCCGTAAAGAAAGTGCGCGCCCTGTTCGCCTAGGCGCGGCATCACCGGATTGGCTGCATGGATTTTTTCAACGCCATCTGGTTTTGGAGTCTGCTCGGCCTGCTGGGCATGGCGATTCCCGTCATCCTGCATTTGCTCAATCGTTCGGCGGCGCGCGAAACCGACTGGGGCGCGATGCGCTTTCTCGAAGAGTCGCTGGCCAAACGAACCCGCCATATCCGACTCGAAGACGCGCTGCTATTAAGCTGCCGGTGCCTCCTGCTCGCCTTGCTCGCGATGGGGCTGGCGCGACCGTTCATTCCGCCGGGCGCGGCGGTGCCCTGGCTGCTGGTGTTGCCACTTGTCCTGCTGGCGGTTGTGGGGTTCGGCTGTGCCATGGCTCTGTGGGGCGCGCCGTTGTGGCGCGGCTTGCTGGTCGCGGCGGCCCTGCTGCTGTTGCTGCTCGCCGGCGCGCTGGTGCTGTTCGAAAAGCGGCTCAATCTCGAACGCTTCGGCAGCGGCGGAGCACAGGACATCGCGGTGGTCATCGACGCCTCCGCCTCGATGGACGCGGTGGTCAACGGACAATCCAATTTTGCCCGGGCCAGCGAGGAGGCGCGCGAACTGCTGGACCGCGCACCGGGCGGCAGTTCGTTCGCGGTGCTACTCGGCGGACCGGTGGCGCGACCGCTGGTCGCGACGCCGAGTTCGAAATTGTTAGATCTGACCCCGGCGATTGACCGCGCGCGTTCGGCCGCCGGCACCATGAACGCCCCCGCGACCTTGCGCGCTGCCGTGCGCGCCCTCGAACGCGGCAGTCAATCCGACCAACAGATCGTCCTGTTCACCGACGCGCAGCGCGAGGGCTGGCGCCTCGAAGATCCCGGTGCCTGGAACGATTTCGACGAGCCGCCACGGGTCGTTCTGCGCCGCTTCTCCGCCCCCGAACCGCTGGCCAACCTCGCCGTCGCCGGCATCGAACTCTCGCGCGATGTGATCGGACCCGACCGCCCGGTGCGCATCACAGTCTCGCTGGAAAACACCGGCGAACTCGCGGTCACGCCGCGCGCCCTGCACCTGCATTTTGCCGAGCGGGCGGGCGTGGCGGACGGCGACTCGCAAGTGTCCCGCGCCTTTGGCTCGATCGCGCCCGGCACCATCGAAACCGCCGTGTTCGACCACCGCTTCACGCGACCGGGAACTCACATCCTGCGCGCCAGCGTCGAGGTCGACGACGATTTGCCGGGCGATAACGAACGCCCATTTGCGGTGAATGTGGTCAGCGGCCTGTCCGTGTTGCTGATCGAAGGTCGACCCAGCGCGCCGCGCCTCGAACGCGCCAGCACCTTCGCCGCCACCGCCCTCGCGCCACGCAGCCGCCAATCGGGCGGAGCGGATGAGGATGCGCGCCTGATCGAAACCCGCGTCGTGACGGCGGCTGAGTTCGACCCTGAAAACCTCGCCGGCGTCGCCACCGTGGTGCTCTGTGACGTTCCCCAACTTCCGGACCCACTCGCGGACGCGCTCGGCAACTGGGTGCTCGCCGGCGGCGGCATGCTCATCGCTCCGGGTTCGGGCATGCAAGCCGGTTGGTACAACCGCTGGCGCGCGCCAAACGGCGATCGCATGTTGCCACTCTCGTTTGAACAATTTCAAGTGACCGACTCGTCTACTACGCCGGTCACCGCCGCGCTCACCTCCTTCCGGCACCCGGCGCTTTCGGTGGTGAGCGAGGCCAAACGCAGCGACCTCGGCAAGACGATCGCGCATAGCTACTGGCAGATCCGCGAACACGAGGAACGCGTTCTGGCACGCTGGTCGAACGGCGCGCCGCTGCTCGCCGCCCACCCGGTCGGTGAAGGCGAAGTCATCCAACTCGGCTTCGGACTCGGCCCCGAGTCCACCACCCTGCCCGCCCGACTCGCCTTCCTCCCCTTCCTGCACGAGCTGGTGTACCACCTCGCCGCGCCGCGTCGCCCCGAACTCAACCTCACCCCCAGCCCGCGACTCGACCTGCCCTTCCCGGTCGGCGCAAAAGCCAGCGCGATCGGCCCAGACCAACAAGGTCGTCCGGTCGAGCGGACCAAGGTGAAGGCGCCCAACGGCCGAACCACCACGCGGCTATCCGTCGGCGGGGACATCGTGCCCGGCGTGTGGGCGGTGTCCGGTCAAGTGCCGCCCGCGTTCGCGGATAAAACCGGACGCGCGCCCTTTGTCGTCACCGCCAATCCGAACGAAGGAAAGCTGGACCCCATCACCAACGCCGAACTCGCCTCGTTGAAAGACCGGATCGAGATTGTGTCGGTCGACTCCGTCGGCGAGGTCGCCGGGTTGTTGAGCGGGCGCAAGTTCGGTAAAGAGCTATGGAAGATTTTGGTCGTGGCCGTGTTCTTACTGCTGCTCGCCGAAGTCGCGCTCACCCGTTGGATCGCGCAGCGGCGTCAGTTGCCGTAGATAGAGCAGGAGAGGTACCATGACGTTCCACGACGTGCCGAGACATGGGTTTTCAGCCCGGTGTCGAAGAGGAGAAATCGCGTTGGCACATAGAAGCGCCACTATTTTTCTGGCGGCCATCCGAAGAAAGGATCCGGCACCTTTTTCTTCGGCTCATCCTCGAGATCAGGAAGATTCTCTTCATCCAAAAACACGATGGTCCGATTCACTTTCATTTCGTAAGCGCCCCGCCCCTTCGTCCCCATCAAGGTAAAGGTTTCGATCCCAGATTTTGAGAGCAAGCTGAAGGTTTCATCGAGTTCTTTGAACCCAATGCCGTCACCGACGATCACAACAAGGTCCGCGTCTTTGCCTTGGAACCCTTTCAGAAACAGATCGGCCAACTTCTCCTTCGGCACCACGTTATGCTGAATCGAATAAACGGTATTCGACCCGACTTTGTTCAGGCGAAGTTCGTAGGGTTGATCAGCCGTTGCTTGATGAGGAAATGCAAGCATCAGTCCGACCAGCAAACTGTAAAAATGAAATTTCATATCGGGAACCAATGTTGACCTCTTTGGGGTTCGTCGGGTCGGGGACTCGCTTCGTCGGCTGCGAAGCCCGAGCCCGGTTGACAGATCAGTTTAGCGAGCCCCCTCACGGCGAATCAACCGGTCGTCCCTTCGCCAAAAACTCGGTATAAAACGCATTGCCATTCCGTTCATCCAAGGCCGCCGCGAACCCAGCCGTCTCCGAACGCATCCACACCAGCAACGCGCCAGCCGACATATCATCCATCTGCAAATCCACGACCCGCGTGAGTCGAAGCACCCGCTCGGGAGCGACGCGTTCGAGTAGGCGGATCGCGCCACGCCCGTAACGAACTTGGCCGATGACATCGTGGCTCGCGACGGCCTTGCCGAGGGTCTTTTCAAGAAAGGGAATCCCGTCGCGCTGGTTGCCGGTCACGGCGTAGTGTTCGAGAATTTCGCCGTTGCCCCAGACCCAGTCGAAGCGTCCGCCTTTGAGTTTGAGCAGACGCTTCAGCATCGCCTCCGCCGTCTCCAAATCACCAATCGCATGCCACGCTTCGAGCAGCAAACCGATGGTACCGGCCGGGACATGTTCGCAGGTCATCGAACCGTCGAGGATCGGGCCGGCGAGGTTGATCGCGTCCGAAAAACGGTCCAACTTGAGCAAAGCGCTGACGCTGTAATTGCGTTCGCACGCCTCGCAATCACTGAACTCGCCCCGCGGCAAGCGCTCGAATTTCAGACGCTCGGCTTCCATCCGGTCGAGTTCACCGAGCTCGCCGAAAATCGACGAACGCATGTAGGCCAACGCGCGTTCCTCCGCTGGACCGACCCGAGCTTCATAGTCGGCCAGCAGCCCGTCGAGCCGATCGCGCGGCACCTTCGGAAACCACGGAGCGCTGGTGCAGGCCCACTTCAAACGGTGCAGCGTTTTCCGGGTTTGGTTCTTGGTAAAGTCGTCGGGGCGCCGATCTAGATGGCGGGCCAGCCAAGCGGTGGCGATCATGCCGCGTTCCTGCTGCCCGATCTTATTCGCGGCACGGATGTATTCGAGGCGAGCCGAAATCTGGAACCCGGCCACGCCCTCCTGATCCGCCTGTTCAATCAGGCGTTCGAATAAGGCAACCTTGGCTGGACTGTGTTCCAGCTCGCGGGCTTTTTGATAGAGTTCGGAGAGCTTCATGAGGGATCGAACTCACGTGCGTATTCACTGCCGTTGCGTTGGAATGCTTTCTTCACGTCAGAGGAACGGAGGCTTTCATGCGACAGGTCTACCAGAGATCGCTGGAGAGTAAAACGGACGAATCAAAAATTCACGGACGCCGAGGCCGGCCTCCCTCCAGGTTCGAAAAAAACACATGGAGGGCGAGCGGCCCGCGAGCCGTTTCTACAACCTCGAACGCGAAGAAACCCACGGACGCCGAGGCCGGCGTCCCTCCAGGTTCGAAAAAAAACACATGGAGGGCGAGCGGCCCGCGAGCCGTTTCTACAACCTCGAACGCGAAGAAAATCCACGGACGCCGAGGCCGGCGTCCCTATAGGTTCGAAAAAAAAACTGGAGGCGACAAGGACGAACCGTTACGCTTTGAACTGCAGTCACCCGCACGGCGACAAGCGGCTCCATAACTCTGTCTAACGCGCGCAATTTATCCATTCTTTTGCGTCGCCTGCCCCGCATTTCGAACGAGTTCTTTGCGCACGGCAACGCTCAACCCTTCGAGCCAAATCCAATCCTCCTCGATCTTGCTGACCCGAAAAGCGCGGCCCCGACCAAGGCTTATCCATGAGAGGATCAATACGAAGAAAACGGGTGGCAAGGAGATGATCGGATTGAGTGGAAAATCGGCATAGGCCTCAAGATACACAATGAGGGCGATCAAGATGACCGCGACGATCAAGAAGCCCGCGCTGTACAACGTCCATCGTGAACGATGGCGAACGGCCTCCGTGCTAAGATAATAAACGAGTCTCGCCTTCCGCTGGGTGTACAAGGCGAACGCTGAGATGACCCAGCCAAGGGGGCCAAAAGGAAGGCCCAAAATCCATAAAAACTTTGGCCACCTGAGTACGACCCGAACGGGATCCGAAGGCAAGAGAGGGGCCCCCGTTTTCAGACAGATGGGAGGCATGACGGTCCCGTTGGCGACCACTAGGAACTCACCCTCGAGATAAACGCCTCGGGGTTTGTCCGGAACGTTGGAGCTTTCAGGGGCCTGATAGGGATTGATCTGCTGCTGGTCCACAACGTGCTATCCGATATGCCCAACCCGCTTCTTCAACATCATCCGCCGATGCGGAATCCCGGCCTCCTCGAACTCGTCTCCCGTCACCACAAAACCGAGGCGTTGGTAGAACGGGATCGCGTGCGTCTGGGAATTGAGATCAACGACCGAAGCGTCGGCTTGCTCGATCAGGCAACGGATGAGGGCGGTGCCCACGCCGCGTCCGCGCCAGTCGGCGAGCACCGCCACGCGGCCAATATGCCCGGACGCGGTGACGCGACCAACCCCGATGGGCGAGGTCTCGTCAGCCGTTCCATTGGCAGTCAAAGCGAACGCGAGGACATGGCGGCAGGCGGGATCGAGGCCGTCGCGTTCCAGCTCCATTGGCACGTTCTGCTCGTCGACAAAGACCGTGGTCCGAACCGACATCAAACCCGCCGCGTCCGTGTTCCAAACGGCCGGACGGACCAAAAAATCCACGGGGCTTGGGGCAGGCAGGGGCGGCGGTGGCGGCGGTTCGGTCATCGGATTCCTGTCTTGTACCTTGGTCGCATCTGACGTTCTTTTGCAACGCATGATCTGTCGAACTCTCCTCCTTCTCAGCGGCCTAGCCATGCTGGCCGCGTTCGGGCAATCGCCCAAGCAGCCGGCACCAACGACTGTGCCCGTCGGTCTCGCGGGCAAGGTGGTGAACGATTATCTGGTCCTGCCCGCCCACGTGCAACAGGTACGCGTTCTCCACGACGGAACCTGGGCGGTTGCCACCAACGCCGATCCGGAAGAACGTCGTGGTTTGGCCGAAGCCAAGCCCGCCGACGGCCCCGCTATCCGCTGGATTCCTGGCGACGAACTCGCGGCCGCCACCGGCGTCGAACCCGTGGCCGTGCACATCGACCAAAGCGGCGCGGGCTGGTTCCGGACCCTCGACCCGGTTGATCGGAATGCCTGGATCGTGTCCGACGGCAAGGACGTCCACCAAGTACTCGCCAATCCGAAGCAGACCGCCCCCGTCCTCACGTGGAATCGAGCGCACGACAGCGGAGGCGGTCGCTTCCGCGGCGTTCCCTGGGAAACTCGCAACGGCGACCTCTGGTTGCTTTCCACCACCGGGATCCATCGCTGGCGAACGCCACCCAAGGACGCGACCGTCCCCGTGGCCGAGCGGTTGGACCACTACCCCGTCGACCTGGGCTGGAACGAAACAGCAGCCAACATTGCGCCGTCCACGGACGAGGTCCAGCCAGTCCCCAAGGTATCACCGTGGTCCGCCCGATACGCGATCCGCGAAGGTCTCGGCGGCCAGGTCCTCCTTTCGCGGGGCTGCCGCGACGGGTCCTTCAGCGCCATTGGCGATTATGTCGTCGCGTCGCAACCGCGCAGTCCCGTGTGGTTGCACGCGCCCGGCTGGAATGGTCTCGCCCGCAGTTCAATGCCGCCGGCGTTGACCGACCAACAAATCTTTGCCGAACCCGGAGGGCTATGGCTGCGGTCCGGTCCGAACTCGGCTCGACTTGAAATGTGGCGACCGGACGCAGTCCCCCCGCCGCCCGAACTCGCCCGCCTCGTTGGAAAACTTGGTGCCGCGACCCACCGCGAACGCGAACAGGCCACACGCACGCTGCGCACCGAGTTCGGCACGTGGAAAGAACAGCTGCAACGCATCCATGACGCCGCCGCCGATCCCGAGGTGCGGCAACGACTCGCGGGGGTGATCGACGGTATCGACGCCGCAGGAAAATCCGCAACCTCCGAGAACGATGAGGACTCGGACCTGCGTCAATTCCCTCCCGCTCGGCGGGTCGTCGTGCCGCGCAGTCTCGATCCAAGCCACACCTATCTCGCACTTCGAACGACCCGTCCGGCAGCGGAAGACGATCCAAGACCGGGGCGCTGGGCCTTGTTCGCGTTCGGCCTTGATGGATCGGTCGACGAAATCGCGGCAGACCTGCCCGGCCACTGGGCTCCCTCCCCCGCGCCGGACTGCGAACAGGTGTCCGCGTTCGATCTGGCCCGCATCGACGAACGCACCTTCGCCTGGCGCGATGCTCTCGGCGGCTTGTGCATCCTGCGCGACGGCAAACGCGTCCGCCTAGCTCCTCCGCCCGGCGGCCCAGCGCGCTTCCCGCTGCCGCAGTGCCGAATTCTTTCCGTCTGGCCTGGCGGCTTGATCGTGCGCCTGCACCGGCAGGTCCTCGTCATCAGCGCCGAGACCATCCGCTCGGCGCCGGTCGACGACATTCCGCCGCCAGTCGAACTCAGCAAAGAGCTACGCGCCCACACCGCGCGCTTCGTGCGCGAATACAAAGATTACTACAACAGCGATCTCGACGCCGAGGACTTGCTCAAACTCGCCGAACGCGTGCTCGTCAACGCGCCAAACTACCCGCGCGGATTGCACGCACGCGGCGAACTGCGCTCCGCCATTGCCGGCAAAGACGGATCGCGGATTGCCTTGCTGGCGTCCAGCCGCGCCATGGGCTTTGCCCGCGACACCGGCGGTCGGAGTATCGAACGCGCCAGCATCTGGGGTAATCTTGAGTTCCGACTCGAAGCCGTGCGCGACATGAACCAAGCGATCGAAGTAGAAGATCTTTACCGCGGCGAAACCTTGGCCAGCCAATTTCTGGTGCGCGGCAATCACTTCCTCGAAGCCCAACAATGGCAAGCCTGCCTGCGCGACTTCCGACGCAGCATCGCCATCGACCCCAACAATCAAGTCGCCCGCAACAACATCGCTTGGGTGCTCGCCGGTGCCGCCGATGCACGGTTCCGCGACGGCAAGGAAGCGGTCCGGCTCGCGACCATCGTTTGCGAATCCGAGGACTACGAGGCGTCCTATTCGGTCGACACGCTCGCCGCCGCCTACGCGGAAGTCGGCGACTTTGAAAAGGCGGTCGAAATGCAGGAGAAGGCCATCGAGTTGATCGATCCCGATGAGGAAAAACAACGCTGGGCCGAATTTCAGGCGCATCTCAAATTATTTAAAATGAAGAAGCCGGTCCGCTTACCCGAGCCGTCAATAGATGTTGAGGAGAAGGAAGATGTGGAACAAGAACGCGGACTGTAACGTATCGTTCCGACCGCGTTCATTTTTCCTGAGCTTTCCGGCATCGCGCCACCTTGACACCAGACCGGTAGGGTCCATCTTTTGGGATGGCAGGTATCCTCAAAGCATCCATCACCCATCCCTCGGAGAAGGTCCGAGGGAACGATCTGAAAGATCGAGAAAGGTTGCAGCGCCGTGACAACCTGGCCGCCATCGCCCACGGAATCGCCCACGATTTCAACAACTTGCTCACCCCTGTGAACGGCTATCTGCAATTGCTGCAAACCAAGTTTGGCGGCGAGGATGAACAGACCGAAGTCTATTTCAAGAACATCAAAACCTGCCTGATGCGCGCCGAAATTCTGGTCGAACAAATTCTTTTGTTCAACCGCGCTTCGGACGGATCCAAATCGGATCTGCTGCTGCACCTCGTCATCGAGGAAGTGGTCGCCCTACTCCGCTCATCCCTGCCCTCGACGATCAAAGTCTCCAGCCGCCTCGAACGCAAACTCGGTCCGGTCGTCGGCAATGCCATCGAGTTGCAGCAACTCTTCCTCTCCCTCGGCACCAACGCCGCCGTCGCGATGCCCGTCGGCGGCGAACTGGAAATCTTCCTGCGCGGAATCGAACTGGGGACGGACGAAGTCGAAGATCTGCTGCCCGGACCCTACGCCCGCGTCGAAATCCGCGACACCCGTAGCGAAGCCTACACCGACCTCGACCTCGAACGCATCGCTGCCCTCGAACTCGGACTGTCCGTCTCCCTCGACGCGGCCCGGCGCTATGAGGGCCAGCTAATCGCACTCAACCGCGCTGAAGACGGCACCATTTTTCGCCTTTTTCTACCGCTCAAACCCGGTGACGCGCCCCAGCGTGAAAGCCTCATGCCGCGCGGCGAGGAACGGGTTCTGTTTCTCGACGACGAATACATGATCTGCGTGGTCGCCCGTGAAATTCTTGAAGACCACGGCTACCATGTCGAGATTCGCCAAGACAGCCGCGCCGCCCTCAAGAGTTTTTGCAACGCCCCCAATGCCTACGACATCATTGTCACCGACGAGACGATGCCCAATCTCTGCGGCCATCGCATCGCGGCCGAGGCGAAGAAAATCCGGCCCAATATCCCCGTGATTCTTTGTAGTGGTTCCGCGTTGTCCGCGGAAAAAATGTCGTTCGCCGACGACCAATTGAAGAAACCGATCGGCGGGGAAGAACTGCTTCTCAAACTCCGCGAGGTTCTTGACGCGACCCAAGACGATCCTCCTCCGAGCGACGAAGCAGGATAAACCGCGCAAGTACTTGAACAAATCAACGGGCTTGTGTCGTCTGGCCCGCATGAGACACCTTCCATCGATTGTATTCGGTCTGCTCGCCGCCCTGTTCGCCGTCCTTTATATCACCAAGGACGCCACCAAAACAGAACCAGTCGCGCCCGACCCGATCGCGGTAGACGATCCGCGCGACACCGAACTCGCCGAGTTGCGCGCGCTCACCCTCGAACAAAAAATGCGCATCGCCCAACTCGAAGTCGCCGTGCTCGAAAACAGCACCGCCAACCCCAACCGGGCCCGCTTCGCCGATGTGCCCGACCCCGAAGCCGCGCTCGCCAACGCCGTCATGATCGGCCCCGACGGCGAACCGCTCAGTGCAGAAGAAGCACTCGAAGCCCAGTTGGGCGACAAGATCGGCGCCGCTCTCGGCAGCTTGTTCGGCGGACTCAACATGTCCAATGTCGTCGTCTCCACCAACAGCTCGTTCAGTTTTGACGAACAGGGCATGGGCCAAGCCTTCAAGATGCAACACGCCGCCAATAAACGCACCACCGTCGAGAGCGACTACGCCGATCTAATGGGCCAGTTCGATCTCGACTTCGAAAAACGCCAAGCCTTTCTCGACCTGCTGGCCAGCCGTGACGAACTGCCCTTTTCCAATGGCTTCATCGACGGGGCGGCGATCGATAAACATCAGGACAAGGTCGAAAAGGAACTGGCCGAGTTCCTCGGCGAAGAAGGCTACGAGCGCCTGCAGGAATACGAAGACACCACCTACGCCCGCGGCAAAATCAAAGCCTTCGATGAAGCCCTCGGACGCGGTCTCGCGCTCGCGCCCGAACAACACGAACAAATGAAGGAGCTGTTCAACGGCATGGAAGAATACGCCAACGACTACGCCGCAAACGCCGGCAAGGGAGAGTCCGAGGAACGGCTCGACCAACTCGCCGAACGCTACACCAAACTGACCGACGACGCGTCCGGCTTTCTCGACAAACAACAAACCGCCGCCCTCGCCGCCCACCTCGACAACAACCTGAAAAAGGCCGAGGCGCACGAACAGATGCAAAAGCAGTTGAACGATCAACTCGGCAGGAGCTTCGGAGGCGCCGAAATCCAAATCCTCGGCGACGGCGCGAATTCGTTCGGATTTGGCAACGGGTCACCGGATGGCGCATTCATGCAAATCCAAGGTCTCGAGATTCAGACCGAGGAAGCGGAGTGATCGAACGGACTATCTATCTATTACCTGGAGGGCGAGGGGCCTCCCGAGCCGATTGCGATTGAGAACATCGTCATTGTGCGGACACCGTTACGGGGCTCAAAGCGTACACAAAATCCCGCGCGCCAGCGCGGACAAAACTGATCACTGATCACTGTTTACTGATCACTGTTTACTGATCACTGATCACTGACAATTCTAACGACCACGTCCACCGCCCGGACCACCGCGACCACCGCCACTCGGACGCGGCGGGCTGGTCATCTCGCGGATGTATTCGATCGTATCGACCAACTCACCCGCCTCATTCCCTTTGAGTCCAAGGTCGACCGCGAGGTCTTCCATGAGAATGCCGCGCTGTTCCCTCATCACCTCATTCATTGACATCATCTGTTCGCGGATGTCGCCGAAGTCGCCCTGCCCTTCTGGGTTCGCTGCCATCGCGGCAAAACTGGCGCTCATTTTCTGGAGGTTGCCGAGTAGCTCTTGGTGGCGCGCCACGGTCTCGCTCGGCAGACCGGTAAGATCAATGCCCTTAAAGAATTTCATCCGGTCGTCCAAGCCCTGCTTCATCTCGACCCGCATCTGCACGCGGCGTTGAATCATCTCTTGGTACTCCGCAGGCTCTTCCGCTTTCATGCGCGCCATCTCCGCCGCGCGGCGATCCTCGCGTGAGACGTCCGGTTGGTTCGGGCTCGCTGGGGTCGAGGCGCTGCGGTCCGGAGCGGTCGGTTGCACCTTCAGTTTTGCGATTTCGCGCTCTTTCTTCTCGAGTTCGGCTTTAAGTCCGTCCACCGCGTCGACCGAAATCACCGGGGCACCCGGGATGTCGGACGCGGCTTGGGCCGCGCCGAGCTGCGTTTTCAAGCGCACCACTTCGGACTCGAGCGCACCGCGGGCCGTGACCGCCGCGTCTACTTGGCTCTGCATCGCCAGCATCTTGGCTTCGGCATCGGCGGCAGCCGTTTTTTGTTGCAGACCGAACCACCCACCGACGGCAGCAAGACCGGCAAAGAGAAGAACCAAGACAGTGAGGAGTGTTTTCATGGCGTTGTGATCATTGTGGATCGTTCGTTCAATATACGTTCGAACCGCCCGATTATTGCAGGCGGCCTTGTGGCAAAACCTTGCCATAACATGGCAGAAGTTTGCCATAGTATGGCGAGAGTTTGCCACGATGAAATAGCGCGCGCAATCGCCTCAATCTTGCCCTCCACCCAGCTACCACCTACCTACTACCAGCTACTACCTACTGGCTACTGGCTATGATTCGCTCAAGCGCTTCACCTCGATGCCGCCAAGCAAGTCTTCGGCCTCGCGCAACGTGTCGAGAATGTCGGCCATCGAGAACGGACTTTTCTCTAAGCATTTTTCCCAGCCGCGCTTGCGCAGTTTTTTCGCGTTCTGGCCGGGGAACCAATGGCCGGCGTTGCCGAGCAGGTTGTAGCGCATCGCCGCCCACTCGGTCATGCCAAGGGCGCTGGCGTAATTGTACAAGCGAAAGATTTCTTTGAGATTCACTCCACCGGGGACATCCCAATATTCCGGCAAGCCGACGGCCCAGTTCTCGTACCAGTCGGCACCGAGTTTTTTGCGCATTTGCGCGTGCAGGCGTTCGGAAATCTCGGCGCTGATTTTGGCCCGTTGCTTGTAGTGCTTCAGGCCCTCGATATGGTCGTCGTAATCGGAGGGCTTGGCTGCGCCGAGACTGAGGGTGTGCACCTCGTCGCGGCTGAGACAGTACATGTCGTTGAACTGCATCGGACTCAGTGGCGCGCACAAGCGTTTGAGTTGCGGCGTCGGTTTGTACAGCATGCCACCTTTGTCGTTCGGGCTGATGATGAAAATGCCCATGTCCTGCTGCCGTGCCATCAGGATGGCCGGCCAGTTGAAATCGTTCACCCAATACCAGTGGACGTTGATGTAGTCGAACGCACCCGAGTTGATCGCCTCGATGATGATCGGCGTCGGCGCGTGGGTGGAGAAGCCGATGAAGCGGGCGCGTCCGGCGCGGCGAAGTTTGTGTGCCGCCTCGATGCAATGGCCGAGCGACCAGTCGAGGGTTTGGCGGTCGTTGATGCCGTGCAGCGACAGCAGTTCGACGTGGTCGAGTTTGAGGTTGCGCATCGACAAGTTGAAGGTCGCGTTGAACTCCTTCACCGTCTCGGTCGGCCCGACTTTGGTCTGCACAATGAGTTCGTCGCGCGGAAAGCTGGGCAGGACCTGGCCGAGTTGGATTTCGGAGGTGCCGTAGCCGCGCGCGGTTTCGATGTGGTTGATGCCGAGTTCGACCGAGCGTCGGATGGTCGCTTCAAGATTGGCTTGGTTCGCAGCGGGAATTTCGGCGGGATCAACGTCGTCCCAAGAATGCTGATAGCGCATGCCGCCGGTGGAGAACACAGGCATGTCGAGTTCGGTGCGGCCGAAGCGGCGGCGGGGCATTTTTGGCATACGCAGGGGTTAACTGCTCGACGGAAAATAGGAAGACCCTTTGGCGTTCGCCCTCCGGTTTGGACCGTTCAACAAGACGACCGCTGTTTCGCGGATGTTTCGTCGATGTTTGTGTGGTTAGACCGCTCCGCTTCAAAATCAAAAACTTGGAGGGCGAGGGGCCTCCCGAGCCGGTGCGGTTGAGGACGAATGAGATGGCGGCAGACTTTGGTTCGGGTCTTCCGCACTCGCGCGTTTTTTGCTCTGATCTTATCGTCGCCCAGCGAAGTAGTCCTCTGCGCCTTTCGTGTATAAGGCGAAATGGACGACCACGGTGGATACGAGGACAAAGCCAAGTGCGACAATGATGAAGAGATCGTTTAAGGGGGCAACGCCATTCAGGACCAGGCCCGCAACCAAAATCGCCAGCGCATAGGTGTTGAGGAAAAGACCGACGGAAAGAAAGCCGCGAACAAAGCAGCTTCGGCGCAGCAGTCCGACTCCGATGAAGAGATTGAGCGCCCAGACGGCATCGACAATTTGCAGTTCTGGCGATGGATCGTTGCTAAGTCGGTACGCAACGAAACAAAGCCCGATGATTCCGCTTAGTACAAAATACAAGGGCACCAAGGTTACGCCGATCGGAACCCTCAAGGTCACTTCCTGTCGTAGATCGTTCGTCATTCATCAACCTCCTGAATTTGCGTACACTGATTCTCTCGACTGGGTCAATGATTGCCCTCGTATCGCTTCGTGGCTCAAACAGCCTGCGAGGGAAGGTTAGATCCTTGCCATGTTAATTCGTGACTAAATGAGTCAGACTTTTCAAAATTCTCTTGGTCGATCGGGAGCGAACTTGGCACGAGCCGCGTTAGCGGTGACATCCGAATAGCCCCGGCTGTAGGACGCAGGCCAAGGCCGGGGTTGGCATAAAGAGACATCAGTAGCCACGTAGCAGTGACACAGGGCACCTAGTGGTGCGTCCGGCCAAAGAATTCAGGCAGCAGATGCCCTCGGAGCCATGGGCCGTTTCGACCGGACATGAAGCGAAGAGCTCGTGCAGAGGGGCAGGCCGGTCGGTTCAAAAGGCTCTCGGCTACCCCGGGTTCCGCTCGTACCTCGCTGCACCCGCGGCTACTTTCTTGCCACCACTCCGTGGTTCGTCGTAGAGAGTTCGGAATCGCTTCGAGACCTTCGAAATTTCAAATATCTTTGGTTAGGTTTCAACCTGTGTTTGCTCGGCGAGCTTTAGTCCACTTGCCTAGCTTATCATCACGAAATTTTGGGACAGTACACTAGCGTTTGGCTGAAATCCGCAGATTTCCGAACGCGTCCACCCGCGCAGAAAAGCCGTCCGGAATATGCAGGGTCGAAAACGCTTCGACCACGCGAGCCGGCCCGTCGAACTCAAACCTGGCCGGAAGTTCCGCGCGGACAAAGGTTCCAGAGGCGGTCGGGACGGGCGGCGCAGCGCTCGGTGCTGCGGTTGGCCACGGCGGCAGAAGCGGTTTGTCGGTGATGCCGACCGCGCGCAGCCGCAACGCCACCACCTCGACCACCGCATCTAGCTGCTGATAACCGTAGCGGCGTTCGTGGGTCGCGTGGAACGCGGCCAAGGTACTCGGCAAGGTCGTTTCGAGCGGTGAAGAAATTTCGAAGGACTGACCCCGGTAACGCGCGTCGAGCGTGGCGGTGAATTGTTGCCGACCGATGGAAAAGCCTTCCTCGGAGAGGGCGGTCCGCGCCTCGCCAATGAGTTCGCTTTGCACCGCCAGCATGGTCGTAAAGTCCTCGTGCGCTTCAGAACCTAAGGGTAGCATCAGCGTCCGCGAACGATCCCGAACCCGGTCCGCACTCACGCAACCCAGCGCCGAAAGCACGCCGGGATGGCGTGGAATCAGGACCTCCGGAATGTCCAAGGCTGCCGCCAGCGCGCAGGCGTGAAGGCCCCCGGCCCCACCGAACGACACCAGCGTGAAGGTGCGCGGATCGAAACCGCGCTCCACCGAAATCACCCGGATCGCCTGCTCCATCGCGGCGTTGGCGAGGCGGAGAATACCACGGGCGGCGTCCTCAATGGAGCCGTCGAGGGCGGCGGCAATCGGCGCGAGGGCGCGTTCGGCGCGTTCGAGGTTGAGGGTCATACGACCGTCAAGAAAATGGTCGGGATCGAGTCGGCCGAGCACCGCGTTCGCATCGGTGACAGTCGCCCGTTCGCCGCCCACCCCATAACAGGCCGGCCCCGGACGCGCCCCGGCGCTGTGCGGACCCACGTGCAAGCCGGCGGCCGGATCGACAAAGGCGAGCGAACCACCGCCGGCGCCGACCGTGTGAATGTCCATCATCGGCACACGCACCGGCACGCCGCCCAAGTCGAGTTCGGTGCTCACGCCCGCGCCGCCGTTGAGGAGACTGACGTCGGTCGAGGTGCCGCCCATGTCGAAGGTGATGAGTTTTACATCGTTCCGATCGAGCGCCTGACGCGCCACCGCAAGGGCGCCGATCACCCCGGCGGCAGGGCCGCTGAGCAAGGTGTTCACCGGACGCGCCATCGCTTCGGCGGCGGAAAAACTGCCGCCATTCGATTGGACAATGTGTAAGTCGCGTTGCGATGAACCGTGCGCGGTCGAGGAGGCCCGCGCGCCGCCAGAGCGGGCATCGAGTTTGGTCAGGTAGGCGGACATCACTGGCGCGACGAAGGCGTTGGCGACCGTGGTCGAACTGCGTTCGAACTCGCGGAATTCGGGCAAAATCTCGTGCGAGACAGACACCGGCAGACCGCGGGCGCGGGCGGCGGCAGCGATGCGCGCCTCGTGTTCGGGATGGAGAAAAGAGAACAGCAGACAGACCGCGAGCGACTCGACCCCGGCGGCGGCCAGTTGGTCGAGGCAGGCTTCGATGTCGGCGTCGGCTAACGGCAGCAGCACGTCGCCGCGGGCGTTTACGCGTTCGGCGAGTTCGAACCGAAGCGAGCGCGGGACCAGCGGCTCGGGCCGAGTCACGCTGAGGTTGTAGAGTTCGGGGCGGGTCTGGCGTCCGATGGCGAGTACGTCGCGGAATCCGGCGGTGGTGATCAGCGCGGTGACCGCCCCGTTTCGTTCGAGCAAGGCGTTGGTGCCGACGGTGGTGGAGTGGACCAGCGCGAAGTCCTGACCGCGTTCGAACCCGGCCTTCTGCAACGCCTCCGCACAGCCTTGCAACACCGCCGATTCGAAATCCGGCGGGGTCGACGGGAGTTTATGGGTGATGGTGCGTTCGCCATCGAACAACACCACGTCGGTAAACGTGCCGCCGGTATCGATGCCGATTAAAATGTTACTCACGCGTTCGGTTTAGGCGTAGAAACGTGAAGATGGAAGGCTTCTAAGGATCAATGTGCTAGCAGGCTGTCGAACTTCGCGGATGCTTCCGTGATTCGACCGCTCCGCGGAGGCAAATGAATGTGAGGCAAAAGAATGAGCTTTGTCGACGCAGGCATCGAGGCAGATTTCGTCACTTGACCAGATCACCCCCCTGGCCAAGGATCTTTGAAATTTCGAATGTCATCAAACCGACGCCGAACCTTCTTCGACGAACCACGGAGTGGTGGCAATGAGATGAAAGCTGCGTAACGCGCTGCCACAATTTATGGCAAACTCTCGCCATAGTATGGCGAACTCCTGCCACTCTATGGCAAACTCTTGCCATACGAATTGGGAGGAGAAAATTAGAGTCTCGCGGGTCTAGGGCGGATTCTTCGCTGACCTTTTAATGGACCGCGGAAAAACGCGGAGCACGCGGAATCTCTCATCCTAAATACCACCGGCCAAGCCGTACGCCGCCATTCCTTTGCCTCACATTCTTTTGCCTCCGCGGAGCGGTTTAAGGGCAGAGGTCCGACAAACTCCTGGCCAAAGATCTTTGAAATTTCGAATGTCATCAAACCGACGCCGAACCTTCTTCGACGAACCACGGAGTGGTGGCAAGAAAGTAGCCTCGGGTGGAGCGAGGTACGAGCGGAACCCGGGGTTAGCTGAACCTCTGTAAGCCGACCGGTCTGCCCCTCTGAATCAGTTCTAGGCTTCATGTCCGGTCGGAACGGCCTCATGGCTCTGCGGGCATCCTGCTGCCTGTATTCTTTGGCCGGACGCAGCATTCGGTGCCCGGTGTCATCCGCCTTGCGGGACTACTCATTTCTCTTATGCCAACCCCGGCCTTGGCCTGCGGCCTACAGCCATGGTTAGTCGGATGTCACCGCCAACGCGGCTCGCGCCACGTTCTGTCCCGATCGTGAATCGACCAAGGGAGTCTGAAAAGTTTGACTCATTTAGTCACGAATCGACAAAGCAAGGATCTAAAGGATTCCCTGAAGACCTAAATTCGAAGGTCATCGAACCGACACAGTACTGCCGAGCCAACGAACGTTCTCCCCAGCTCATTCCTTTGCCCCACATTCTTTTGCCTCCGCGCAGCGGCCAACACACAACCAAACATCCGCCAAACAACCAAGCACCGCCGAGTCAGAGATAGTTTAAATCATTTCGCACAAATCGACAAAGCAAGGATCTATGCGGACATGAACGTGTTACTCGGAACACTCTACCATCTCTGCCAGCAACTCGGACGCGACCGCCGCGCCATGCCGATAGCGGCAGTGTTCCTCGCTGGCGAGAGCAAGAGCTTGATCGGCCGCAGCGCGCGCCGAACCGGTTTCGGAGATGCGTAATAGGAAGCGTGCTTTGGCGTTGAGCAAGTCGATTTGATAGAGGCCGAAGCGGGCGTGTTCGGCGATGTGGAATCCTTCTTCCAAGGCCGAACGCACGTCGTCCCACTCCATCAGGTCGATGCCAATGCGGGCGCGGGTGAGGTGGAGCAGGCAGAGGTGCTCTTGCGAACTCGCGTGCAAAATCCAGGACGAGGCCTGTTCCACGTGCGACTGTGCGCCGGCGAAGTTGCCTTGTTCGCGGTGCTTTTCGGCGATCCACAAATGGGTCACGGCGCGGTTGTGTGGCGCTGGCGACAACCCTGGACGCGGCTTGGGGCTGCGTTGGTGTTTGAGTACAAAGTGATAGTCCAACCAGATGTGTTGCAGTTCGACCCGCAGCGTGTCCGGCCAGGAATGGATCGGCCCGGCGGGAATGTGGTGGAGATCTTGAAGCGGACTGGTGGATGGGTGGCGATGGCGATACTGTTGCACCCAATCGTCGATGACACCTTCAAGCGTGAGTGCTTCGATGTGCTTCCACAACTCATCCCATTGCCAACGATTGCCCTCGGTATCCTCGTAATGGGATTCGTTGCGCCACTCGAAAAAATCAGCGATGTCGTGCGCCAGCAGGATGGCGGAGAAGCGCGGGGCGTAGTCATCGGAGAACAGGGGCTTCACATCCCAGCCACGCAAGAAGCGCGCGGTCGGGCAACGACAGGGTTTGAGTTCGCCCCGCAGTAGACGGGCACTGTCGAGACCGTTGGCGGAGAAGAAGGTGAGCTTCCGCTGCTCCTCCAGAGCTTCCCATTCCGCCGGACTTGGCAGGTCGCCGATACCGCGGCGGTAGCGAAGCATGCCGTCGAAGTCGATGGGTTCGGGAAACTCCAGCAGGATGCGGTGGCCACGGGCAAACTCGCCAATCCGAGTGAGATGCCAAACGCCACCGAGACGTTCTCGGTAAATTTTTACGGCCTGATCCGCTAGGCCAGCTTGCAGCAGATGGTAGACTAGTTCCTCGAGGTGATCGAGGGTGCTTTTATCGTTGGGAAGTTCGCTGCCGGGGCGGCCGGTGAGGTTGCGAAAATAATCGCTAACCTGTCGGTGCATGTCCTCCGGACTGGTGAACAAATGGTAGAAGTGGTCGCGAACCGCTGGGTGCACGGTGAAATGGTCACGGCGTTCTAGCAGGACAAGATGTTGCTCGACCAAGCCCTGTAAGGCCTCTTCCACATCCGCGACCGTCGTTCCGGAGAAGGGTTTTCCCTCGCCGATCACGTTCGACTGCATGAAGACGTGATTGAACGTTTTTAGCGGGATGCCGAAGCGAAAAATGCACAGGTGGGTGAGCACTTTAAGTTCGAGCGGCGGCAGGTGTTGTTCGTAGGCGCTGAAGATCGAACGCAGCCGTTGTCCCGGTGCGTCGGCGCAGTCGACCAGCGGGCCGAGTTCGGGAAAGTGTCGCGGGTTGCCCTCGAAGTAGCGTTGCAGAAGTGCGCCGAGATGGTCGAGGGTCAAGGCGTGGCTGCCGGCATCACCGATCAGATCGGCGAGTTCGGTGTCGGTCCCTTTCACCTGGTGGTAGCGGAGCAAGGAGATGCCGGCGGAGAGATCGAGTCCGCCGAGATCGAGCATGTGGTAGCCCTCTAACTCTTGAAGATCGGACACGGGAAAGCGGGTGGTGATGAGGATCTTACAACTCCCGGGACCACCGGCCATGCGCTTGAGGAAACCAGCGAGAAGTTTGTCTTCGAGTTCACCGAACACGCGCGGGTCGTCCTCGCGGAGGCGGCGTTGGCGCTGCACCCGTTCGAGTCCGTCGAGCACGAGTAGGATGCGTTCATCGTCGCGGGTGAGCGCGTCTTTGAGCAAGTGCAACCAGCCGGCGCCTTTCACGTCTGGACGTGGCACATCGGTAACGTACTCGTAGGCCGCTTCAAGAAAAGCGTTGGGATCAGGGTCCTCGTAAAAGCTCCAAACAAATAACCCGTCGATGGGTTCAAGCCCCTCTGCGGTCAACTCGCCAATGAACTCGCTGACCAAAGCCGTCTTGCCCGAACCGCCCATGCCGATCACGCCCATCACCCCAGAACCGGGTTGGTTCCACATCTCGAACAGACGGGTGAGTTCGTCGCTGCGGCCGACAAACCGCGGCGCCGGTGGCAGATCATGGACGAAGCCGGTATCGCGCGGGCCGGTGCCCAGCAAGGTGCGGGCATGAAACAGGTGGGCGACCAACATCGGAGAAACGCCAAGCCATTCACAGAAGGCTTCGATGGTTTCCTCGGAAGCCTCCCCCTCTGACGCGGAGGAGAAATCAAAGACGATCTTATGTGGATTTGAAGGCAAGGTGCCGCCCGGTAAAACCAACACCGCCCGCACCGGATCCGCTGGATCTTGGGGGCCATGGGATCGCCGATCAGGAGGACTTGCAGCATCGCGTTCGGCGGGAGTTGCCTCGCCTGCTTGCGGTTTAGGAGGCCCACCCGAGCATCCGGCGACGGTCGGACGGTACGAGGAGACAACGTGCAACTGCCGTTGACTACGACTGCGCGCCTCGGCTTGGGTTCGATCCCCGTCACGACCACTCGTCCGGCTGTCGATGTCCGAGAACACGGTTTGTTGGAGGCTGCGTAAACGCCGAATCAGTTGTTCCATCCAAGGGTGTGAGACTTGGCCTTGATCGATCCAAAGATCGAACGCGTTGAAACCACCCAGATTGTTGTTCTGCATTTTTAGCGTTTATTTCTTAGACAACAAGATAGGAAGAAATCGATGAGTGAAACTCAAGATCACCTTCCCTTTCCCGAACTTAACCACACGCGGTCTAAGTTTGGCAAGGCAACGGAAGTGCCAAAAGTGCCAAAAACAACGGAGCCCTCGTTCAAGAACGGAGAGAACATTGGCGGCTACACACTTACTCGCTTCATCGCCTGCGGCGGCATGGGCGAAATTTATGAGGCCCTGCAACATCAGCCCGAACGTCGCGTCGCGATCAAACTCGTCTCCCCCGAACGACTCGAGGACCTGCGGCGAAAGAATCGGTTTTTTAAAGAAATTCGCGTCAGTAGCCAAGTGCAACATCCCAACCTCGTGACCTTCTTCGACGCCGGCGTCGACCGTGGCATGCCCTACCTCGTGATGGAATTTATCGAGGGCGACAACCTACTGAACCTGGTCCGAAACAGCGGCCCGTTGCCCGAGGAGCGAGCGCTGCGGATCATCGACCATGTCGCGCGACCACTCGCCTTCGCCTGGAAAGAGCGGAACATCCTCCATCGCGACATCAAACCCGACAACATCCTGTTCGACATCCGCGACGGCCGCGTCCGGCTCACCGACTTCGGTCTCGGGACCATCGAGAACGAGTCCGGCGACCTCACCTTTACTCACCTGATGATCGGCTCGCCCGAGTTTATGAGTCCGGAACAGGCGCTCGACCCGACCGACCTCGACCACCGTAGCGACATCTACGGTCTCGGCTGCACCTTCTACTTTCTACTCACCGGCACTCCGCCTTTCGTCAGCCGTGATCTGGCCACCGTGCTCAACGCCCACCAAACCGAGGCCTTTCCCGACCCGCGTATCGGCCAACCTGACATCAGCGAGGCCTGCTGGCGCTTGCTGCAAGGGATGACCGCCAAGGCGCGCGACGCGCGTTACCGGCATTGGGAAACCCTCCTCGGCGACGTGCACGACGTCCGCAAAGGCCGTATGCCTTCACGCTGGAACGCACCGGCCGACCAACACGCGGCGACCGGCAAAGCCACCACCGCAGACAGCGCCTGGCGGCGACTGCTGCGTCGCTGGACCGGCCCGCGAGGAGGCGGGGAGATATGAAAATTCGGCACGATTGTCCGCACTGCGGTGATGCCCTTCACTCCGAGGTCGCGCAACGGGGTCAGACCTCAAATTGTCATTCGTGCACCGGCGAGGTAGCCGTGCCGGACTGGGAGTTTGGTCCCCGCTACATTGTTGGCGGCTACCTCATCCAGCGGCAACTCGATCGGGGCGGCCAAAGCCAAGTCTACCTCGCGGTGCATCCCGACATGGAACAACCGGTCGCCCTCAAAGTGCTCGCCGAACACTGCGCCATCGACGGACGACAGGTCAAACGGTTCGAACGCGAGATCCGCGCCCAAGCCGGCATCCGCCATCCCAATCTCGTGCCGCTTTACAAGGCCGGCAAAGACGACGGCCTGCACTGGTTCAGCATGCCGTTCGTGGACGGCGCCAACCTCGCGACCGTCCTGAAAACCAACGGTGCGCTGCCCGAAAAGTTTGCCTTGCTGGTGGCCGCCAAGGCCGCCCTCGGCTTGAGAGCCGCCTGGGATGCCAAGAAGCTCGTGCACCGTGACGTCAAACCGGCCAACCTGATGCTCGACAAGGCCGGCGAGGTCAAAGTGCTCGACCTCGGACTCTGCATCGTGCCCGGAGACACCGGCCTCACCAGTCTCGGACTCGCGCCCGGCACGCCTGCCTACATGAGTCCGGAGCAACGAAACCACGAGTCCGCGCTCGACTTTCGCTGCGACATTTACGCGCTGGGCCGCACCCTGTACCACTTGCTCACCAACCACCGTCCCGTGCCGGGAGCGGACACGGCCGATCTCGCCACCCGCACCCCTGGATTACAGACCCAAACGCTCGGTCTCGTCGAGCGCATGACCGAAACCGATCCTGCGGCGCGGCACGAGTCCTGGGAGCATCTGCTCACCGCCTTGATGGACTGCCTGCGCGGCGCGTTCGGGGCGGACGAAACCTTTGTCGATCACAGTCTGGTCGAAACCATGCGGCTGCCCCCTGCCCTGCTGCGCAAAACACCGTGGCATCATAAGTCTTGGGTAAAGCGCGCAGGCATCGCGTTGGTCGGCCTACTCGCGCTCGCCCTGCTCTGGGCGGGGGTGCGCAATTTACCGGCGGTGAAACGTAGTAAACACGTCGTCGAACTCGGCGGCGGGGTCGAGATGCAGTTGGTCAAGTTCTCGGACCGCTACGAACGCGCCGACGGCACGGAGGTCAAACTGCCCGGCCGGTTTTGGATCGCGAAAACCGAAGTCACACAGGTGCAGTTCACGCGGGTGCTTGGCGTCAACCCCAGCCGAGTCGCCGGCGTCGAGCGCGAGACCCACCCAGTAGAAAATGTAACCTGGAGCGAGGCGCTGGCATTCTGCGACGCGCTCAACGAACGCGATACCAACCGCCCGCTCGGTTACGAATACCGGCTGCCGCTTGAGTTCGAATGGGAACGCGCTGCGCGCGGCGACCCCGACGATCCCGGCGGCCACCACCGCGACGCCACCGGCTTCGGCCCAACCCTCGCGCTCAACCACGCCAACATCGCGGTGCGCGGCGACGACCTCAACCACACCACCGCTGTCGCCAGTTACCCGTCGACCGGAAAAGGCTTGTTCGACCTGCATGGGAACGTCGCCGAATGGTGCCTCGACGGGGGAAGCGCACTGGAAGACATCGACTGGCGCGACCCGATCGGCGGCTCCTCTGGGCTGCGCGCGGTACGCGGTGGCAGCTTCGAACAATACGCCGAAGATTGCTTCACCGAGGCGCGCGCCGCGCAGTTTGCCGACGCCTCGAACGAAACGCTCGGCTTCCGGCTGGTGCTGGGTCCGCGCATTGATCCGGACCGCTTGACCGAACCAGCAGCCCAGACCGTGTTCAGCGCGCCGGACCTGCGCGACATGCTCGACCAGCCGGCGCAGCTGAGCCAGATCACAGTCGACATCGGCCAAGGCGAAGCGATCACCTTCGCACCGATCCAACCGGGCCTCACGCTGGCGACTTCCAACCGCGTGCCGGTGGTCGTGTCGCGTCCGTTCTGGATCGGCGTGACCGAACTCACCCAAGGGCAGTACCGCCGTTTTTCCGAGAAGCCTGCGAGCGAGTTCCGCGATGCCATGCGTCCGGTCGAGATGGCCACTTGGGCGGAGGCCAAGGCGTATTGTGCCGAACTCAACCACCAACTCGGTGGTCAGTTGCCCAACGATTATGTGTTCCGTCTGCCCACCGAGGCGGAATGGCTGCACGCCTCCCTGGCCGGCGCGGAGACTCGTTTTTGGTGCGGCGAAAATCACGGCTGCCTGTTCGGCCGAGAGATCTACCGACGGCCCGGCAGCCCCTTGCGTTCGAGCCGGGTTCGGTCGCGGCGCGCCAATCCCAACGGCCTGTTCGACATGCACGGCAACGTTGCCGAGTGGTGCCTCGACGACTGGCAGGAGCACTGGCCCGACGGCGCCGGCAACCCGGAACTGGCCCCGCCGGAGGGCGCGGATGCACGCGTTGTTGAACCGGTAATCGACCCGTTCAGCGCGGCCGGACTCGACCAGCGCCGGGTCGCCCGCGGCGGTTCGTGGAGCGCCTTCGATGTAGATTGCCGCGCCGACATGCGTCACCCGCGCGCGCCCGGAAATCGCGAACCCTACATCGGCTTTCGCGTTGTTCTGGGTCCGGAGATGCGCGACGCCGGACGGTAAAATCCGAAAAAAGAAGCGGGGAGGCTAGTCGAGCCCCTCTGTGCCCGGTCCAGATTCATTGAATGCCAAATGGCGGACTGGCGTCCGAATTCATGCGAGGGGATCTCAACGAATTGGGTCCTTGAAAACGGACCGACTTTAGGCCCATATACGGGAGTATTTGGCATGAGAGAGGAAGATCAGAACAATCCAGAGCCCCATCCTGAGGATGCGGGAGGGCAGCCCATGGACATGGACATCACCGTGTCCGAAGCCCTTTCGCATACGGTCCAGCCGGTTCGGATTTCAAACGAGGGGAAAGGCGAAATGGCCACCCTGCCCCGCGATCTTGAACTCATCCGCAAGGTGGGGAGAGGTGGCATGGGAACCGTCTATCTCGCCCGGCACCGCCACTTGGGTCAGCTTCGCGCCGTAAAGGCCGTCAACGTCGGCGGCTTTGATTCCCAACAGGCCGATCGCTTCATCCGAGAAGTCAAACTGAGCGGGGGATTGGAACACCCCAACCTCGTCCGTGCGTTGGACGCCGTCGAAAACGAGAAAGGACAATTGTTCCTCGTGATGGAATACGTTGAAGGCTGTGATGTCTCGACGCTGATCAAAAAGACGCGCCAGGCGCTTCCGGTTGAAGTCGCCTGTTCGATTGTCGCGCAGGCGGCGGACGGGCTTGCCCACCTCCATGATCAATCCATCTTCCACCGCGACGTCAAACCCTCCAACATTCTCCTGTCCAAAACCGGCGAGGTGAAACTTGCCGACTTCGGCTTGGCCCGGCATCAGGACCAAGAACATCTGACCATGGCAAACTGTGTCGCCGGGTCGCCGCCATACATGGCTCCCGAATGTTTTGCAGGGGGCGAGGCGGGGGCCGCCAGCGATATCTACTCACTCGGTTGCGTCTTGTTTCAGTTGCTCACCGGCAAAACACCCGAAAGACTCAGCACCACCAGAAATGCCCTGAAGAAACGTCGGAAACTTTTAACCTATCGGGGGGACTGCCCGCCACGGTTGAAAAAGCTATTGGATCGAATGTTGAAACCCGATCCAACAGTCCGAGGTGAATGCACGGCCCAGATTGTCGCCACCGTGCTCCGTGAATTGGCCGGCACAGCGACCCCCATGGATGCGATAAACCTGATGGGCACCCTGACCGAACATGGTGTGGCCCAGAACGCCGCCTCCCGATCAACCGCGCCTCACAAAACCCACCCCAGCAACCCGCAAAAGAAGAGGCGACGCGTTATGGCGGGGCTCGCCGTACTGGCGCTCGGTCTTGTGGCCGCCGCCTTCACGGTCCACTCCTTGCAGCCCACGACGCCGGAGAGTTCAGCACTGTTGATCGCCTCCTACTCCCCAGAAAGCCCATTGGTGAAGGATCTTGTCAAAGGCCTAGACCGCTCCCTGAAAGGACGCGTGGACTTTTCCACGGTCTATCTCCGATCCAAAGAACATCAAGGGGGCGACGGCTGGCTTCCCTGGCTCGACGAGAAACGGGGAGAAGTCGACGAGATGCTCTCCACGATGACCAACGCCGAATTCATCGTGGTGTCCGATGATGCCGCACTCGACTTTGTGGCCGATTCATACAACCAATATTTCTGCGGTCTCAACGTGTTTTACTGCGGCGTGAATCAGAAAAGTGCCGCCTTCGAGATCATCCAGGAAAAAAACCTCGAACTGTATTTTAACGGGATCGGAGAAACCGCGGAAATATGGAGCAATTTCAAGAGGGTTCTCCGCTTGGTTCGAGACGTGCACGACGACGCGACCCGTATTGTCGTCATCAATGACCACTTGATGTCCGGTTCAAATTGGCGGCGCATTATGAGCGAACGCATCGCACCCAAAGAGCAGGAAGTGCACTTGGAACCGGACCTCCAAGAGTGGGCCAAGCATATCACCTTTGAGTTCCTACCGAAGCAGGACACCAACACGTTCGAGTTTTGCGAGAACGTCCTCGGCCAACTCGATGGTCGCGACACCGTGGCGATTCTCGGGGCGTACCGGCGGGGCAACCACACCGAAACCAAAAAAGCTCTCAGCTACCCCCAATCTGCGGAAACCATTTGCCGCCACCTTTCTCTTCGCGACCCGAACACCGAGTTGCCACCCGTTCCCGTGTACGGCTTACTGGGATTCAGTGTGGGTGGTGAAGGCCCGGCCCACGCGCTGGCTCCGGGCAAAGGCTGCATCGCCGCGATTTGTGTGGATATTGAAGAGGAAGGCTACACCATCGGCGAGCGGATCAACGCATTCCTCGATAGCCCTCCCGGCAACCGCGAATTCAATTACGGCACCTTTCCAGCCCACTCAAACCCACTGTTTTTAACCGATCCCTACTGGCTGGAAGCCTTGGATCTCCAAGACGATATGGCCGCGTTCGAAAAAAGCCTGACGTCGAAATAGTAAAAAACGTGGAAAGCCGGCCTCGTCCGGGCGACGATCCGCCAAGAACGTGGAGACTCCTATGTGTTTGTGTTCACAACTCCCCATTCACGATTCACAATTCTCCATTCCTCCTGCACAACCCCCCATGGATCTTTTCTCCGGTAAGCAACCACCCAAAACCCGTCCGCTCGCGGCGCGTATGCGTCCCGAGATCCTGGACGATATCGTCGGACAAGATCACATTCTCGGACCCGGCCAACTGCTGCGCCGCGCGATCGAAGCCGACCGACTGGGTTCGATCATTCTCTACGGTCCGCCCGGCACCGGCAAAACCTCGACCGCCGAAGTAATCGCCAAGGCGACCGAACGCCGCTTCGAACGCGCGTCCGGCGTGCTCGATAAACTCGCCGACCTGCGCAAAATTCTCGGCGCCGCCAAACACCGGGTCGAAATGTCCGGCGACGAAACCATCCTGTTCATCGACGAGATCCACCGCTTCAACAAATCGCAACAGGACATCCTCCTGCCCTACGTCGAAGAAGGATTCATCACGCTGATCGGCGCGACCACGCACAACCCGTTCTTCTTCATCAACAATCCGCTCACCTCGCGTTCGCAGATCTTCCAACTCGAACCCCTCGACATCGACAGCGTCGCCGCCCTGCTACGCCGTGCCGTCACCGATCCGCGCGGCCTCGCCGATCTAAAGCTCGAAGTCGACGACGACGCGATCCGGCATCTCGCCGCCGTGTGCGAAGGCGACGCGCGGCGTTCGCTCAACGCGCTCGAGATCGCCGCCCTCACCACCGAGCCAGGCTCTAGCTCAGACCCCGAACGCGACGGCCTGATCCACATCACCCGCGAGGTCGCCGAAGTGTCGATCCAGAAGAAAGCGATTCGTTACGACCACGACGAGGACGAACACTACGACACCATTTCCGCCTACATTAAAAGCGTGCGCGGTTCGGATCCACAGGCCGCGATCTACTGGCTGGCCAAGATGTTGTACGCCGGCGAGGACCCGCGCTTTATCGCCCGCCGTCTGGTCATTCTCGCGTCCGAAGACATCGGCAACGCCGACCCCACCGCGCTGACCCTGGCCGTGTCTGGACTGCGCGCGGTCGAGTTCATCGGCATGCCCGAAGCCAAACTCACGCTCACCCAAGTCACCGCCTATCTCGCCACCGCGGCAAAATCCAACGCCAGCACCATCGCCATTATGGAGGCGACCCAGGACATCAAAGGCGGCCGCGTTCAGAGTGTGCCCAAGCACCTGCGCGACAAGCACTACAAAGGCGCCGACGAACTCGACCACGTCGGCTATCAATATCCGCACGACCACGAAGGCCATTTTGTCGCCCAGGAATATATGCCGCACAAAGCCGAGTACTACCGCCCCGCCGACCAAGGTTTTGAAAAGAAGATCCGCGAACGAATGGCCCACTGGGAACGGCTGCGGCGCGACAGCCAGTCCGAGAAATAGAACGGTCCGCGAGGCGGATGACGGTCGCGTTCGGATTGACCGCGGAATGACGCGGAACAACGCGGAACCTCTTCGCAGGTTCGCCTATTGAACTTTTGAAATTCGAAATTTTAAATTAACGTCTCCTGGAGGGCGAGGAGCCTCCCGAGCCGCTTCTCCACGCCATCTTTTAAAACCAAGGTACCCTGGAGGGCGAGGGGCCTCCCGAGCCGTTTCTCCACGTCATCTTTTTAAAACCAAGGTCCCTTGGAGGGCGAGGGGCCTCCCGAGCCGCTTCTCCACGCCATCTTTTAAAACCAAGGTCCCTTGGAGGGCGAGGGGCCTCCCGAGCCGTTTCTCCACGTCATCTTTTAAAACCAAAGTCCCTTGGAGGGCGAGGGGCCTCCCGAGCCGCTTCTCCACGCCATCTTTTAAACCTAGGTCCCTTGGAGGGCGAGGGGCCTCCCGAGCCGCTTCTCCACGTCATCTTTTGAAATGCACGTTCAAGGCCCGTTGCGCGAACGGGCTCTGGTCGGAGGTCATAAAAGTCGGGAAGACCATCAAGCATATTCATTAGATCCCCGTTCTCCCGAGTCACGAACGAACGAGATAACTTCGGTCACCGCGGGTGACGTAAATCGAATCCTCGTTCAAAGTCTCGGCAAGCTTCACCAAGAACGCGACGATCTGCTCAAACTGATTCTCGTCGGCAAAGGACACTTCAAAACGTTCCAGCACATCGTGTTGTAAGGTCGCGTCGTGATCCGTCCAAAAGCCCTTCACTGCCGTTGGCGTGTGGGTGTAGGCGCTGAAGTGTTCGACCAAAAAACTGTGGATGTTCGAACGCGCCGTTGTCGAAGCGGCGGCCATCGCCCCACCGTAAAATTTCGGGTCGTCCAACTTGTACGACGGCACATAAAACACCGTCATCTTGCCGAGCGGAATCAGCAGCTTGGACAGCTCAGGCGGCGTGGAGTAATCTGATCCGTCTGACATCCGTTCTCCGGTCGTTCCTCTGGCTTGGTCAGTCCATCGGAATTTCTTCTTCTTCGTCGGCCTCAGCCACGCGCAGAACTTCTTCCACCGTGGTGATACCGCGCAGCACTTTGTCCCAGCCATCGTTGCGCAAGGTGCGCATGCCGTGCTTGAGGGCCATGTGTTTGATCTCGCTGGCGGAGGCGTGGCCAATCACCAGCGGGCGGATGGAATCGTCCATCACCAAGACTTCGTAAATACCAGTACGACCGCGGTAGCCCGTGCTACGGCAGGATTCGCAACCGACCGGTTGACAGACATTGCTGCCTTCCAGCTTGTCCTCTGGAAAGCCAATTTCCTCCAAGTCGAACTTGGTCAGATCAGCGGGGATCTTGCAATCTTTGCATAGTGTCCGAACCAAACGTTGCGCCACCAGAGCTTCCACGGACGAGGCCACCAAGAACGGCTCGACGCCCATGTCGATCAAACGCGTGACCGCGCCGGCGGCATCGTTGGTGTGCAGCGTACTGAACACCAAGTGACCGGTGAGCGCGGCTTGAATCGCAATCTCGGCGGTCTCTTTGTCGCGAATCTCACCGACCATGATCACGTCCGGATCTTGACGCAAAATACTGCGCAGCGCAGTCGCGAAGGTCAGCCCGATTTCGGACTTCATCTGGATCTGGTTGATGCCAGCCATCTGGTATTCGATCGGGTCTTCGGTGGTGATAATCCGGATATCGTTACTGTTGATGGTCGAGAGATAGGTGTAGAGCGAGGTCGACTTTCCCGAACCCGTCGGGCCGGTGACCATGATGATCCCGTGGGGTTTACGGATCAGTTTGTTGAGCAGTTCTTCGTCGATCGCGGCGAGTCCAAGCCGGTCCATTCCGAGCAAGTTGGCATTGCGCATCAACAGACGCAGGCTGACGCTTTCGCCGTAAACGGTCGGCGCGGTCGACACGCGAATGTCGATCTCCTCGCCCTTGATGCGCACACTGATACGCCCATCCTGCGGCAGACGTTTTTCGGCGATGTCCATGTGCGCCATCACTTTGACACGCGAGATGATCGAGTCCTGAAGCTGTTTGATCTCGCCCGGCACCGGCACTTCCTGGAGCACGCCGTCGACCCGGTAGCGGATGCGCAAATCTTTTTCCATCGGTTCGAAGTGGATGTCGGTCGCTTCGCTGAGTTGCGCTTCGTAAATCACTTGGTTGACGAACTTCACCACCGAGGCCTCTTCGGTGCCTTCATCGATGTCGGACGCGCCAACAATTTCCATGTCGGTGATGTCGAGGCGATCCTCGGTGACCAGTTGTTCGATGGTTTCGCCGCCGACGCCGTAGAAGCGTTTCTTGGCTTTTTCGATGTGGTCGCGGCTCGCCAAAGCAAAGCGGATGCGCTTGCCGTTCGAGGCCAGACTGAGCGCGTCGCGCAGGCCCGGGCGGAACGGGTCGTGGGTCGCCACGCGCAAGCTGGTCTTGGTCTCCTCGATCGGAATGATCTGATACTGAAACACGGTCTTGGTCGGCAGCGCTTTACGCGCGTCGCCGGGGATGTCTTCCTTCAGATCGACGAACGGGATGTTCATCTGCGCGGCCAGTGCCTCGAGAAATTTGGGTTCCTCCACCATTTTGTTTTCGACCGCCGTCTCGGTGATCGACGCGCCTTGCAGGCGTTGCGCCGCGAGCAGGTCGGAGATTTGTTCGTGAGTGAACAGCCCCGTACCCTGAAGCAAGGCGGTGAGGCGGTTGTTGGATCCGGAGGGTTTGGCTCCGGGGAAAGCGATGGCGTCAGTACTCATGGACATGAAGCTAATCGATGCGCGAGGGCTGTCAATCGTTCAAAAGTTATCGCCCTTCGGTCTCAAGTCATCAGTCATCAGTGATCAGTCATCAGTGGTTGACGAGCCTTCGGCTCTGGAAGTGATCAAAGCCTGCGGCCTTTTTGGAGGGCGAGGGGCCTCCCGAGCCGACTGGGAGGATCAAGTTCCCAATCCGGCTTAGCGCGCAAACATGCCCGTTTGGTCCCGAATAACGCACGCACAACGATGAGCCCGCAAGACGAGACACTGATTACCGATCACTGATCACTCCCAAGCCCGCAGGGCGAGTCCCAACTGATTACTGATGACCGATCACTGATCACTCCCCCGCCCGAAGGGCAAGTCCCCACTGATTACTGATAACTGATCACTCAAAGGCCCCGTAGGGCACACTCTAAAAAACAATCGCCGTCAGTTCCTCCGCTGAGATCTCCCTTACCTTCCCCTCCTCCCTATCCACCCGCAAGCGCAACACCTCATCCGCGAACCCCAACACCTCCGCGCCGGCGATCGACTCGATCTTCATCGCCACGATCTTGGCCCCCGCCGCCGAACGCACCAAAGCTGGCAACTTCACGTCACCGGTCACCTGCGAACCCGGCCCGAACACGGCGGCTTTGAGTTGCGCCTGCGGCACCTGCCATCGTTCGAGCCCGCAGCTTAAATCACGCAGCGTCCAGGTGCCGTCCTCAGCCTCCAGCGCATTGCCGAACGCGATCTCTCCGCGCGTTGTCTCCAGTCCGAACCGCGCCGGTGGCGGCGCCTTCACGGCCAGCGATCCAAAGAAAAAATCATCAAAGGCATAGTTCCGGTCGACCGCCGGGTTCGGCACAATTCGAACACTGCCGATCGGCACCTCCGACTCGGCGCCGAGAAAAGCCAAGCCGCTTTCGGTCGCCGGCACCGCGCCGATCAAGCCGCCATCCAAATCAAAAAACTTCATCGAGATGCCGCCCTTCACCACCGCCGACACATAACAACCCGCTTGCCGAACGCCCGCCACTTGCTCCGGCTTGCCCGGCTGGTGAAAGCGCACGGTGATCTCGCCCTCCCAGCGCGGCCGGTCATTCCCCGCCGAGACGCCGCCGGTCTCGCCGCCCACCTTATAGCTATCGACCACCACCGCGCCGCCCTTCACCGAACTCGCGAGCGTGCAGCCCCAATCCTGAAACACCTGTTCCACATTGGTGCCCACCTTCAGTTCTTTGCCGCCGGGATCTTTGTCGAAACCCAGGACCCGGACCTTGCCCTTGCGCTCCTCGTGGGACGCCAAGGGGCGCAGCAGCGGCGAGCCTTTGAGCGCCGACTTGCCCCAGCCTTTCGGGGCATTGGCTCGCGCGACCGCGGTCCCGGCAGCTTGCGGCACGCCCATACCGGCCCGGGCACCAATGTCTGGATCATGCACCAAGGCCACGTCGTTTCGATCGAGTTTCAGGGCCACGCCGGACACGCGCCCGGTGGCCGACCAGGCGCCGAGATCGCCGAACCACTGAGACACGGCGCCGCTGGGCGCACGAAAAACCAGCGCGTCGAACTCCAACACGGGGGTCGCGGCGAGGTCACTCACCTGGATCGCCTGCTCCAGCCGGAAACGAATTTCCGGATCCTTTTCGCGGCTGGCGTATTGGCGGGCGAGTTCGCCGAACTGAAACATCGACACCGCCAGGCGACGCGACGCGGCTTCGCGGTCGCGATAGCGGGGGGCACCGAGACCTTTGGTGAGTTCGAGAAATTGAACCAAGTTCGAACCCGGTTCGAGCGGACAGAACTCAGCGCGGGAAAGTTCGGCCATGCCCAGTCGGCGCGCCCCGTCGTCCAGTTCGAAGACGCCGTCCACCTGCATCAGCAAGCGCGTGCCGTCGCGGAAGTGGACCATCTTTTCGGCCGGCTCCCGCTCGTTTGCCGCGTCCGGTTCGGCCGCCAGACAATCGACTGGGAGACCGGACAAAGCCAGGCACACGAGCGCCAAACCGAACAGCAAGCCGCGGCGAGGAAAAGCACGCATGCCGCTCGTCCTTTACTGAATCGGCGAGTAGTCCGTCGGCACGAAAAAGCGGTGCTTCACTCCGCCCGCCACCATGATCTTGCCGTCCTTCTCGGACGCCTCGCGGGCGGATTTCCAGTCGACGTCTTTACGGAAGCCATCGAACGAAGCGTCGCGCGCCGTCTCGTCTTTGTGCGCGATAAAATAGGTGAGCGTATTGCCGTGTCCGGGCTGACCTTTCATCGGGTGGAGGTAGATCACATTTTCGATGCCGTGCTTTTTGAACAGACCGCACGTGTGGTCGCGGAAGCGCGCATCGAGGTTCGGCAACTTGCCTTCGTTGGTGGTGTAGGTGCGCCGTTCGAACAAGCGCGCCGGATCCTTTTTCACCCCGGAAAAGGCCTGCGAATACTGCGGCGAATAGTCGGTCGGTTCGTAGAACACCGATTCGATTTTCTTCACCAATTTGCCCTCGGCGATCGACGCCTTGTAGGCGGCTTTCCACTCCGGGTTATCGAGAAAGGTTTTCCACGCCGCCTTGCGTTGATCGCGGCTGTGGTAGCCGAGCAGGTAGGTCATAGAATTGTCGTCGTTCTCCACCGGCGAAAGATAGATGACATTCTGCATCCCAGCCTGCGTGAACAGCTTGAGCGTGTGGTCGCGGAAGCGTTTGTGCAGGGCGTCGAGTTTGCCCTCGTGCGCGTAGTAGGTGCGCATTTCGTAGACGGTATAGTTGGGCGGAAGTTCGTCGGCGAACGCGTTCGGGGCGGTCATAAGCAAGGAGGAAAAGAGGGGCAGAAAAAGGAACGTGCGGAGAGCATTCATGGGACGGATTGTGCGCGAGGAGCCGCGTTCAAGCAAGCAAGGATGACCATGGGTTCGGGGCGACGACGCCATTGGGTTTGAACCGTGTGCGTGGACATGATACGAACCCCCGATGATCTTTGTAGGAGTCTTTTTGCTCGCCGGCATGCTGCACACGTTTATCCGCTCGCGCGGCCACAAGCCTGGCTGGCCGTTCGCCGTGCTAGTCGCGGCGGCGACACTCGGAACGCTGTTATTAGTTGCCGCCGGCTTTGTCATCGTCGGGCTTGGCTTCGTCTATTACGCAATCAAGCCAAAGGGGGAAAGTGCACTCGGCGCGGCGTTTTACCACATCCCATTCACCTGCCCCGAATGCCAAGCCTCGGTAAAGGCGGCGCGGCACAAAGAAGGAACCGCGATTCTCTGCCCCGCCTGTGAAGAGATCATCACCGTCCCGTACGACGACCACAGCAAGATTCCGCAATATGTGATCGCCGAAAAACCGCCGTATAAAGGCGGCCCGGTGCGCATCCAAAGTTATACCAGCGTCAGCTCCGCCGACTTGGATCGTTTTGTCCTCGAGGAAGCCGGGGTAGCGGCCACCATCCAAAACGACGGCACCGGATTAAACGTCGCCACCTCGGTCGGCCTGCTGGTCGCATCCGAGGACTGGACCGAGGCACGCACCGTTTTACTTGCCGCCCGCGAGCAACCGCCACCACAGGTTCGGCCCGAGGACGAAGTGGAAGCCCAGCCCGACGGGCGCGGCTTTGAGTGACGATTGACGGTTGTTGAATGGTGAGTTTAGAGTGGAGCGTCCAGCGTGCAACGATCAGTCGGGTGGTTTCCGCTTCACTTAGTTTTGGGAGATACTTCGGCCAAGCTTTTCAGAACCTCCTCCCCAATCGAGCGGAAAAAGTCCGTTTTCAGTTTCTTCAGGTCAAATTCCTTCGCCATGCCCTTTTGGCACAGCAGCCGCACATCATGAAGCATGTCCTCCTTTGGTAGCCCAAGATGATTTGGTTGGTCTAGCCGGTAGATTCCGTGTTTGTGACTGGCAAGTTTGAGCAGCGGTCGCTCGCCAGCCACAGGTCCTTCCTCCACGACGAGCGGAGGTAGCGTCTTTGGGTCCTTGAATAGCACGAGCCATTCGGAATCCTTAGGGACCGAACGAAAGTTAAACCCGCCCCATGGCGTGAGTTCGCTAATCCGGCCGGCTTCGTAGAACACCATCTGGTATTTCTTATAATTTCCGCCCTTAAAGACCTCCATTACTAGACCCTCCTGGCCAAAGGCTCTGAAAGCGCGCGACTTTCGGGTGAAGTAATGATCCTCATTTCGGTATTTGCCGGTCTTTTCATTCAAAAAGTCCTTCAGTGCTTTTGGTGCCCCAACTTTAAGGACCTCCATGTGTTTCCGATGAAACTTGTTGATGTCCATCTTGTGGTTCTCGATGGAAAGGACACAAGCTCCAGAATTCGTGACGGCGTCCATCCAGACAGTGAGCTGTTCCGCACTAGGTTCGCCTGCGGAAGCATCACACAGAAGAAAAATGGAGACAACCGAGACCAGGCTATAAAATAATTCAGACATTGCTAAAGGGAAAGAGTTTGTGAGCTTTATCATGGTGCAGGGATGGGGTCTAAATTTGGGAGCGGTGGGATTTCGGTGGCTCTTTTCACCGTGATGTTTCTTCGCTGTTTCACTCTGTTTGTTAGACGCGTTACAGAACCATAAATATTCGGGATTCTCAACCGAAAGCAGGGGGGGGAAACTCGGTGCCTGCGGCGGAGACGAGGTCCTTCGCTGCCTCCGCGCGTCGGAGTGCAGGTTCACATAGCCGCCTGCCCTCCGTTTGTTCGAGCATCAACATCATTTGGAGGGTCGCCACCCGGCGACCGCGAGTTTTTCCTATGGCAAGAACCCGCCATAGAATGGCGAACCCTTGCCACACTATGGCGAACCCGTGCCACACTATGGCAAACCCTTGCCATAAAGCACGAGAGGTCCGCAGGACCAACCAACGAAAAACCAAATACTAAAAACCAAATACCAGATCACTGTGATCCCACAATTGCACCTCCGGTGCGAGTCGACCCCAACGGGGTCCTTTCATCATAGCCTGTGGGTGAAGGAGGCACGACTGAACCCCAGGTTGAGGGCCGGAGAATTGATCGACCGGTCTGCCGCTCGGTTCGAGATTCCGTTTCCGGTCCGGTCGAAATGAAGACAGCCCCGCGCGTCCAAAAGTGCCACTGCTACGCGGCTTTGGTGGACTCATAGGAAAATGGAACAGGCGGCACAGACCGTTCCTTCCCGGTAAAAACCACGATTTCATGGCCAGATTTTGGCCCTATGGGATCACAGTGATACCAGATACAAAAACCAAGAACCAAGAACTCGACTCCCCTCCCCGCGAACCTAAAACCCCGACCATGGACCAACGACCGAACATCATTTTTATTATCACCGACCAACAACGGTTCGACACGATCAACGCGCTCGGTTTCCCGCACATGGAAACGCCGCACCTCGACCGGCTGGTCAAAGAAGGCGTCACCTTTACCAACTGCCACGTCACCGCCGCCAGTTGCGCGCCCTGCCGCGCCTCGCTATTCACCGGCTACTACCCGCACACCACCGGGATCCTGCGCAACGCCGACAGTTGGACGCGTTCGTGGATCGAGGACGTGGCCGAGTCCGGCTATAAATGCATCAACGTCGGCAAGATGCACACCTATCCGTACCACACGCAGCTCGGCTTCCACGAACGCTACGTGGTCGAGAACAAGGACCGCTACATGGAGGAACGCTGGTACTTCGACGAATGGGACAAAGCCTTGAAGGCGCGCGGCCTGGTCAAACAGCAACGCGAGTTCTACCGCAAACGCGACGACTACAAAGACGCGCTCGGTTCGTTCCTCTGGGAACTCCCGTCCGACATGCACTCGGACAACTTCGTCGGCGACACCGCCACCTGGTGGCTCGACACCAAACCCAAAGTCGACGAACCCCTGTTTCTCGAAATTGGCTTCCCCGGACCGCACCCGCCCTACGACCCAACCCCAGAGTACGCCGAACGCTACATCAACAAAGAGATCCCGCTGCAGGAAATCAAGCAGTCCGACCTCGACGGCCAGCCACCGCCGCTCAAGGGCCTGCGCGTGCACAACAATGAGATCGACCACGACAGCGTCGTTCTGCCACTCGACCCCACGCCCGAACAACGTCACAAGCAACGCGCCTACTACGACGCCAACGTCACCATGATCGACGACCAAGTCGGCGCCATCATGGACTCGCTCAAACGCAACGGCTACCTCGAAAACTCGGTCGTCATCTTCACCTCCGACCACGGCGACTGCCTCACCGACCACGGCCATTCGCAGAAATGGACCATGTACGAACAGGTCACCAAGGTGCCGCTGATCGTCTGGTCGCCCAAACTGTTCGGCGACCAAGCCGGCCAGAAAATCGATGGGCTGTGCAGCCTGTTCGACATCGGTCCGGCCATTCTCGAACTCGCCGGCGTCGAACCCGCGTCCGACATCGAAGCCGAGTCCGTACTACCCGCCCTGCGCGGCGAAGACTGGACCGCGCGCAGCCACGTGTACTGCGAACAAGCCCGCGACATGATCCTCACCGACACCGAATTTATGACCATGGTGCGCAGCGACACCCATAAGCTCGTTCACTTCATGGGCGAACCTTGGGGTCAGCTCTTCAATTTAGAAAAAGACCCCGACGAATTCGAAAATCTCTGGGACGATCCGGGTTCGGCCTCGGTCAAACAAGAGCTGCTCGACAACCTGCGCGAGTGGCGCATGCAGAGCGCCTACAACACCAAAGACTGGGCCGCGAGTTCGCGGTGATGGCGGCCTTCGGCCTTTTTAGTTAGTAATCAGTAATCAGTGATCAGTAATCAGTAGGGTCTCGCCCTGCGGGCGTGTAAGTCATCAGTGGGGCGACCGGCTTTTTGCCGCTGGAGTAATCAGTTCCTTCGCTTTTTTAAGGTCTCGGCCTTTCGGATGGGACGGAAGTCTGAACAAACCTGCAAACCTGAACAACACAGAAGCCGCAAGGCGAGCACCCAACGTTCAACTTTGCCAGTTCCTCCCCGTAAACAAGTGCCCCGCATGGATACAGAGCAACCACGAACTAAAGCCTGACGACCTTGGACAAGGGAATGGGGACAGGGGAATAGCCATAGATCGGATTACGGGTTGAACGAGAATATAACGAGAGGAAGGTTTGGCGATCCCTGCCTGCGGCCCAGGAACTGAATCCTCCTCGCTGATCACCCCCAAAGCCGCAGGCCGCCCACTGAATACCGATCACCTAAAAGGCCGCAGGCCAACTCACTGATCACTGATCACTTCCAAAGGCCGCAGGCCGCCCCACTGATCACTGATTACTGATCAGTGGGGTCTCGCCCTGCGGGCGGGTAAGTGATCAGTGGGGCGACCGGCCTTTGGCCGTTGGAGTAATCAGTGCCTTCGCTTTTTTTAATAGGTCTCGGCCTTTCGGATGGGACTGTTCCGCCACGTTCGATCTTCCGCGCCTCCAGACTGTTTTAGAGGCTGAAGGCCGCCCACCTGACAAGGAAATTAATCTCGAACGGATCAACCGAAGATTCGACTATTCCCTTGTCCCCATTCCCTTGTCCAAAGAATGAGACAAGAGAAGCACGGAAGTCTGAACAAACCTGCAAACCTGAACAACACAGAAGCCGCAAGGCGAGCACCCAACGTTCAACTTTGCCAGTTCCTCCCCGTAAACAAGTGCCCCGCATGGATACAGAGCAACCACGAACTAAAGCCTGACGACCTTGGACAAGGGAATGGGGACAGGGGAATAGCCATAGATCGGATTACGGGTTGAACGAGAATATAACGAGAGGAAGGTTTGGCGATCCCTGCCTGCGGCCCAGGAACTGAATCCTCCTCGCTGATCACCCCCAAAGCCGCAGGCCGCCCACTGAATACCGATCACCTAAAAGGCCGCAGGCCAACTCACTGATCACTGATCACTTCCAAAGGCCGCAGGCCGCCCCACTGATCACTGATTACTGATCAGTGGGGTCTCGCCCTGCGGGCGGGTAAGTGATCAGTGGGGCGACCGGCCTTTGGCCGTTGGAGTAATCAGTGCCTTCGCTTTTTTTAATAGGTCTCGGCCTTTCGGATGGGACTGTTCCGCCACGTTCGATCTTCCGCGCCTCCAGACTGTTTTAGAGGCTGAAGGCCGCCCACCTGACAAGGAAATTAATCTCGAACGGATCAACCGAAGATTCGACTATTCCCTTGTTCCCATTCCCTTGTCCAAAGAATGAGACAAGAGAAGCACGGAAGTCTGAACAAACCTGCAAACCTGAACAACACAGAAGCCGCAAGGCGAGCACCCAACGTTCAACTTTGCCAGTTCCTCCCCGCAAACAAGTGACCCCCATGGATACAGAGCAACCACGAACTAAAGCCTGACGACCTTAGACAAAGGAATGGGGACAGGGGAATAGCCATAGATCGGATTACGGGTTGACCGAGAATATAACGAGAGGAAGGTTTGGCGATCCCTGCCTGCGGCCCAGGAACTGAATCCTCCTAGCTGATCACCCCCAAGGCCGCAGGCCGCCCCACTGAATACCGATCACCTAAAAAGCCGCAGGCCAACTCACTGATCACTGATCACTTCCAAAGGCCGCAGGCCGCCCCACTGATCACTAACAAAGGCCGCAGGCCGCCCCACTGATTACTGATCACTACAAACAAAGGCCTCAGGCCATTTCAGAAATCACCTGCAAGTCCGCCTTGCCGAACGCGTACGCATCAAAACTCTGCGCACTCCCATCCACCCACGCCACGGCCTGGCAATCTATTGCGCGCGGCCGCCCCTTGACCAAACGGCAATCGAACACATGCATCTCCAACTTAAAATGACTGAACACATGATGCACCACTTGCCGCTTTTCGCCCACCTCGATCACCACGCCCAACTCCTCTAAAATTTCCCGCGCGACGCATTCTTCCAAGGTCTCGCCGCGTTCCAACTTGCCACCCGGAAACTCCCACAGCCCACCGAGCAAGCCTTCGGGTTTGCGCTGCGCGATCAACACCCGCCCGCGCCGATCACGGATCACCGCCGCGCCGACCACCACCGTCGGTACCGGCGCTTTCTTTTTCTTCACCGGATACAATTCGGGACTGCCCCGCCCCGCGCAGACCTTGCGCATCGGGCAGACGTCGCAACGCGGCGCGCCACTCGGCAGGCACACGGTCGCGCCGAGTTCCATCATCCCCTCGTTGAACGCGGCCGCATGGCCCACCGGCAAAAGTTCGTCCGCCCACGCCTGGAACTGCCGCTTGGCCGGCGCCGTCGACACCTCCACATCATAAGCCATCAGCCGCGCCAGCACGCGAATCACGTTGCCGTCGACCACCGCCACATCCTCGCCGAACGCCAGACTCGCAATCGCCGCCGCCGTGTACGGCCCAATACCCGGCAGTGCTTGCAACTCCGCCGCAGTGCGCGGAAAACGACCGCCGTACTCCGCCTTCACCATCCGCGCAGCCTTGTGCAAATTGCGCGCGCGGGCGTAATATCCGAGTCCCTCCCACTGCTTTAGCACATCGTCTAAAGGCGCGTCGGCGAGCGCGGTCAACGAGGGAAAACGGCGTAAAAAACGTCGGTAATAGTCGACCACTGTGTCCACTCGCGTTTGCTGCAACATCAACTCGGAGAGCCAAACCCGGTAGGCGGTGCGATTTTTTCGCCAGGGCAGATCGCGTGCGTTCGACCCGAACCAGTCCAGCAACGGCCCCGCACAAGCGCGGCAAACGCTTTTCGGAGCCTTATTTACAGAGAATTTGCGCTTCGCCATCTTTCTTTTGTTTTTGACCCATACCAAGGCTTCGTCGTACGCTCTAGTAGCCCAGAATGCATCTGAAAAGTGGAGCCCAATTTTATGAGCGAAGAAAACACGCCCCTGCCAAAGACCGTCGACCTTAAAGCCGCGATCGCCAAATACCTGCCCGGACTCGCGACCACCATCGACGACGACCTCGGCATTCTCTTTTCCAGCAAACCCTCGGAGGTCGACGACCTGACCGAGATCAACGGCATCGGCCCGGTAAACGCCAAAGCGCTCAACAACATGGGCATCTACCGCTTTTCCCAAATCGCCTCTTGGAACGCCAGCGTCGCCGAAACCGTCGGCGAACGACTCGAGTTCCCCGGCCGCATCGAACGCGAAGACTGGGTGCCCCAAGCACAGACCTTGGCCAAACCCGCGACCGGTGCCGCCGCTGTCGCTCGTTCGAAGCGGCCCGAACTGTCCGACTACGACCGCCTCTATAACGTGTTCCGCGACGAACCGACCAAACTCGACCAAGACCTCGGCTACATCTACACCGAGAAATATCAGGCCGACGACCTCACCCGCATCAAAGGCGTGGGGCCGGTCATCGTCGAAAAACTCAATGGCGCCGGCATTTACCGCTTCAAACAAATCGCCAACTGGAACCAGTTCAACGTCGAGGAGTTCAACGAACGCCTCGACTTTCCCGGCCGCATCGAACGCGAGGACTGGATTCCTCAAGCCCGCTTGCTGATGCGTGAAGACGAACTCGCTGGTGCCAAAGCGTCCGCAGGTGCCCCCACCGGAAAGATCGCCGGCGCAGCTGCCGGTGTTGGTGCGGTCGCTGCCGCAGCTGGTATCGTAGCGGGCAAAAGTGGCGGAGACGATGATGCCGCGAAGAAAGCTGCTGCCGACAAAGCTGCTGCCGACAAAGTTGCTGCAGACAAAGCCGAGGCCGAACAAGCCGCCGCAGACAAAGCCGCTGCCGAACAAGCCGAAGCGGACCGGATCGCTGCTGAGAAAGCCGCTGCCGAAAAAGCCGAAGCCGATCGCGTCGCTGCAGAAAAAGCCGCCGCAGACAAAGCCGAGGCCGAACAAGCCGCCGCAGACAAAGCCGCTGCCGAACAAGCCGCTGCCGAACAAGCCGCTGCCGAAAAAGCCGCTGCCGAGAAAGCAAAAGCGGATCGGATCGCAGCCGAAAAAGCCGCTGCTGATAAAGCCGCTGCCGAAAAAGCCGAAGCGGACCGGATCGCGGCTGAGAAAGCTGCAGCTGACAAAGCCGCTGCCGAGAAAGCCGAAGCCGATAAAATTGCCGCCGAAAAAGCTGCAGCCGACAAAGCCGCTGCCGAAAAAGCCGAAGCGGACCGGATCGCGGCTGAGAAAGCTGCCGCTGACAAAGCCGCTGCCGAGAAAGCTGAAGCGGATAAAATTGCCGCCGAAAAAGCTGCAGCTGACAAAGCCGCTGCCGATAAAGCCGAAGCCGATAAAATTGCCGCCGAAAAAGCTGCAGCTGACAAAGCCGCTGCCGAGAAAGCTGAAGCGGATAAAATTGCCGCCGACAAAGCTGCAGCTGACAAAGCCGCTGCCGAGAAAGCCGAAGCGGATAAAATTGCCGCCGACAAAGCTGCAGCTGACAAAGCCGCTGCGGACAAAGCCGAAGCCGATAAAATTGCCGCCGACAAAGCTGCCGCCGACAAAGCCGCTGCGGACAAAGTCGCGGCCGAGAAAGCTGAAGCGGATAAAATTGCCGCAGACAAAGCCGCGGCAGACAAAGTCGCGGCCGAAAAGGTTGCCGTAGACAACGCTGCGGAAACCGTGGCCATCGATGACGACACCACCCCCCTCGACGATGCCATCGGTTCTGTGGGTGGAAAAATCGCAGGAGCCACCGCCGCCGTCGGCGCAGCCGCCGCAGGCATCTTCGCCGCCAAGGGCGGGGAAGCAGACGACACCGTGCCAATCCCAGACGAGGACACCGTGCCGATCAGCGACGATACCACCGCCATTGCGCCGCCGACCGCCAAACCGGCCAAAGTGAAATCAGATACGTCCAAAATCAGCGTCAAGTCCGAGACCGGACAGATTCAAGTGGAGGACGATATCTTTAAAGCGCAAACCATGCCGATCAACCTCGACGAGGACCAAGACGACACCGCCCGCCTGATGGCTTCCGAGACGCAGGCGATGGACGATGACACAGCTTCGTTAGATGATGACACCAGCCCGATCGAGGCGACCCTCGCCACCCAGAAAAGCGAAACCTCCAAAATCGATCTCAGCGAGTTCGAACCGGACGCCGCCATCTTCAAATCCTCGACCATGCCGATGGACGACATCCTCGGCGACGGAAAAAGCGCCACCGACCAACTGCAAGACGCCGAGACCGCACCGATGGACGAGGAACCCGCCGATGCCGCCAGCATCGGCATTGTCCCGCTCGCCGGCACCCAGAACCTCGGCAAGTCCACCACCATGGCCATCGGGGACGTCACCGACAAGCCCGACAAACCAAAAATCAAACGCCCGTCCCAGCTGAAGCCAAAAAGCATCAAGCGCCCCGCCTCGGTTAAAAAACCCGTCGAGGCCGCCGGCATCGCCGACGCGCCCAAGACCGTCAAACTCAAGCGCCCCGGCGCCGCCGGTGCCGACTCAGGCGGCGCACCAAAAACGGTGAAGCTGAAAAAAGCCCCCGGTGCCTCGCCCAAAACAGACTCCGACTCGACCAAGAAAACCGTCAAACTCAAATCCCGCCCCGCCCCCTCCTCCGGCGGCCTCAAACTCAACAAAAGCAATGCCAGTGGTGACGACGGGGACGACAGCGGAAAAGGGAAAAAGAAGGGCAAGAAAAAGCGCAAGAAAGCGCGCCGGACCATGGGCCCGTTCTGGCTCATTGTCTCCCTGTTCACTCTTTTCGCCGCCATCGCCGGACTCATGACCTACTTAAACAGCGCCTACCCCAACGACGTGGAGTGGCCCTTGAACGGCGCCGATGCGAGCGTCAAATTCAACCCCTTCCCGTTCCCCTCCGAGGACAAATCCTATCGTGCTCCAGTCCCAACCCGGGCCGCGCCTGTAGTCGATCCGCTGATCATTCCAACGACCAGCCCGGACGTCGACCCCGTAGCCAGCCCAGACACCCCAGACACCCCAGACGACGGTGACGGTACCGATCCCGACGCGGATGCGACCACTGAGCAAGAAGTACAGAACTAAGTTCCGCACCGAAATTCAGGCCCTTGCGGGCAGAGCGACAGTGGAAATCCTCGAAATGTCTTGTAACGGAATCGTTCTGAGTTCGAGAAATAGGAGTGAATGCCGGCTTGTACCGGACGACCAAAGATCAACAACCAACCTATATAGATAGTCATGAGCGAAAACGTACTCGAAGTAAATGAAACCAACTGGGAGACTGCGGTCCTCCAGTCCGACGTCCCCGTCCTGGTGGACTTCTGGGCCAGCTGGTGCGGCCCCTGCCTCCAACTCACCCCCACCATCGAAGAGCTTGCCACCGAAATGGACGGCAAAGTCAAAGTGGTGAAAGCGACCATTGAGGACGACCACAATAAAGAGATCGCCAGCGGCCTCGGCATCATGGGCATCCCCGCCCTGATCGTCTATAAAGGCGGCGAACCCGTCGCCAAACTCAGCCAACGCAGCCTCCCCGGCCTCGTCAGCGAACTCGAACCCCACACCGCCAGCGCCTAGACGTGTGGCCATTCCGGTGTTCGCACCGGATCAGCAAACGCCAGCCCTTCACGGCTGGCGTTTTCTATCTTGGGCCTCGGCATCCAAGGAATCCCCGCCCTGTTGTCTACAAAGGCGGCGAACCCGTCGCCATGCTCAAACAGCGCAGCCTCCCCGGTCTGGTCAGCGAGCTCGAACCCCACACCCCCAGCGCCTAGCAGGTATTTAAAATTTTGAATCTAAAATTTCAAAGCGCCGCTGATCCGCATCTGAAATCTGCAAAGCATTTGAAATCTGAAATCGCCTCTCGGCAAAGCGCCTGATCACATCTGAAATCTGAAATCTGAAATCGCCTCTCGGCAAAGCGCCTAATCCGCATCCGAAATCTGAAATTTCAAGCCGCCCGCAAAGCATTTGAAACCTGAAATTCTAGCCAAAGATATTTGAAATTTCGAAGGTCTCGATCCGACGCCGAACCCTCTACGACGAACCACGGAGTGGTGGCAAGAAAGTAGCCGCGGGTGGAGCGAGGTACGAGCGGAACCCGGGGTAGCCGAGGGCCTTTTGAACCGACCGGGCTGCCCCTCTGAACGAGCTCTTCGCTTCTTGTCCGGTCGGAACGGCCTCATGGCTCGGCGGGCATCCTGCTGCTGGTATTCTTTGGCCGGACGCAGCAGGGATCGCCATTCAAAGGAGGGCAGGATGTTTGTTGTGACCGTCCCTCCGGGACTCCCTGTTCTTTCTCGCTGTTCCGGGGGTTGCGCTACGCTCCACCCCCGGCTACTGTCTTCCGTCCCTCCGGGACTCAGCAACATGGCCCATAAATTTTCAAAAACCAGAGCACTAGTCAGATGTCACCGCGAACGCAGCTCGTGCCAAGTTCTCTCCCATTCGACCCAGAGAATTTGAAAAGTTTGACTCATTTAGTCACGAATCGACAAAGCAAGGATCTAAGCCGCCCCCCGCAAAGCATTTGAAATTTGAAATCGCCTCTCGGCCAGCCCCCACAATCGGCGATTTCCTTTGTCCCAAGTTCCGCCTGATTCCCCATGAACGACGACACCACCCTCGACCCCAACACCAACAACGGCCCCGCCTGGAACGCCCGCTATCTCGACGACGACATCCCCTGGGACAAACAAGCCCCCTGCCCCGGACTGGTCGACTGGCTCACCGACCAAGCCGAAGAAGCAGTGCCCCCCAAACTCGGCCGCTGGCTCGTCCCCGGTTGCGGACTCGGCCACGATGTCCAAGCCCTCGCCGACGCCGGCGCCGACGCCCTCGGCATCGACCTCTCCCCCGCCGCCGCCAAACGCGCCACCGCCCTCGGTCGCACGGTCCTCGTCGCCGACCTGTTCGACCTCCCCGCCGACTGGGCCGGTACCTTCGACGGCGTCTGGGAACACACTTGCTTTTGCGCGATCCACCCCGAACAGCGCGACGCCTATGTCGCCGCCGTCCACCGCGTCCTAAAACCGAATGGCAGCTTCCTCGGCATCTTCTTCGACGCAGAATCCGACGGCACCGAAGGCCCGCCCTTTAAAGCCCGGTTCGACACCGTCCGCACCCACTTCGCCACGAGGTTTCAAAACGTCGCCAGCGCCCCGAACTGGGTCCCGCGCCGCCAACACCGCGCCGCCGCCGAACGCATGCTCTGGCTGCGCTCTTAGATCCGCGCCGAAGTCGAGAGCGCCCGAGGTTCCGTTCCCCGATATAGGGGTATATACCCCGGCGAATCAGTAAGCCTTTGTCTGAAGGCGCTCCCCAGCAAGCCGAGGCTGAACAGAATGAATGAGAGGCGATCAATAAGTTGGCGGATTGGCAGCCTCACTGAGGCGCGCTTTTAAAGGGAAGGCTGTTGTCTTCTTGTCAACTACCAGAATAATTTGGTACCATTGCAAAAAAGGAGAAACTATGAGAGGAAGAATACTCGGCCTTTCACTATGCTTGCCCATTCTTGCGATCAGCCTTGGAGGATTGTTGTTTTTGTATTTTTCGGACCGCGGGACTTCCTTGAAATTTGAGGCCTCGCACTCTGAACCACTACAACAACAATCGGCTGCCGGCTTTACCCACAGCGCGCCGCCAGCGAACTTCGGGGTTTGCACCGACACTTGTGGAGGATGCCGGAAGTCTTTGGATTCTTCACAAATCCCCGAACCTTTCCTCGTCGAACCAGCTGAATCCAAGATCGTCGGCGACTTGAGACAACTCGGTGAAACGGAGCTGCCCTGGCAAACATTCGAACCGCTGTTTACAGCCAGACTTGGAGATTACTTCCACCTGAATTTGGCCGGGGTAACATTGCCCGGCACGATTGATTCGATCACACGACGGGATGAGATTGCCCATGTGGGTTTCCGATTGGCCGAAGAGGAGGGACGTCTCACGCTATCTTGGCGGTCAGACGGAATGGTCTCCGGGTTTCTCGGTTTCGCGGGACAGCACAGAGTGTTCGCGCTTAAATGTGATTTGGCGATTGCGGAAGGAAACAACGGAGGGGTAGTCTCGTTGGTTGCCACGACGCTCGACAAGGTCCTATGTGCAAAACCGGGTGCGGTTTATCGCCTACCGGTGGCGGACTTCGCGTCCATAAAACTGGCTTCCCCGGTGAAATCTGCTGGCACGCCCATTCTCTCAAGTTTGCCGAGTTCGGACCATGTGATCTTCTGTGATTTTGACGGCGCCGTGGTGGATCCACCAGCCTGGTCGTTCCAGACAATCAACGCGGCGGCCCACCCCAAGGCCAGCGACGCGGCATGGGTGGAATCGGTTTGGAAACGGGTGGCGGAGGATTTTGCCCCGTTTAATGTGAACGTGACGACGGACCCGGCAGCCTTCGATGCGGCATCGGTCGATCAGCGGGTGCAATGCATTATCACCTCGACCACGAACTGGTACGACGGTGCGGACGATGCCGGCGGTGTGGCGCGGCGAGACAGCTTCGGCATGGACGTGCCCTGCTGGGTTTGGACCGAAGGAGAATATAACACAGCCGAGGCGATCAGCCACGAGGTGGGCCATACGTTCGGGCTCAGGCATCACGGACAGGGAGGGGAAGAATACTACGGGGGACACGGCTCTGGCGCCACAGGCTGGGGACCGATCATGGGCTCGGTCTTTTTCAAGAACGTCACCCAGTGGTCCAACGGCAGCTACGCCGATGCAACCAACCCGGGTCAGGACGACCTGGCCGTCATCGCCGCCACCCTACCAGTGCGAATCGATGATGCCGGAGATACCGCAGCGGACGCCAGACCGATGACCATCCTCGGCAGTGACATCGCACAAAACGGCATCATAGAGCGCTCGGCGGACGACGACTGGTACCAGTTCACGACGACGGGTGGCCCCGTTTTCATCCAGGTGGACGTGTTGGATGTGATGGATGCGGGAACCTTGGATGGTCCGAATTTGGCGGTGAACATCAGCCTTTGGGAGGATGACGGCATTTCACTTCTCGCCGCCGATTCGCCAACGGATGACCTTGGTGCCTCCATCACCGCCTCCGTTCCCGCCGGGACTTATATGCTCCAAGTCCGAGGTGCTGCCCGCGGAACGGTCGACGCCAACTTCACCAGCTATGGCAGTCTGGGCCAGTACACCATTTCCGGCACCGTCAATTCTCCTGGACGGTTGCAAGTCGTCGAGTTGGGAAGCGGTGTCGAAATCCCCTCTGGGAGCTCAGGAATGGCGGAGACTGAATTCGGCAGACTATTCAGCGGACAAACCCGCACCCTCACCTACCGCTTGCGGAATGTCGGCAGTCTACCCTTGGAACTCCTCGGTGCCACGGATTCGGCCCAGTTCCAAGTGGGTTCGCTCACCGCGCAAACTTTGGCACCTGGCGAAGACGTCAATCTTTCTGTCATCTATCAGCCGAACGCGGCTGGAACGCATACCGGCGTCATCTCCATCGACTCGGATGACTCTGACCGGGATCCTTACACCTTTGGAGTCTCCGGGACCTCGGTTCTAGACGCCCCCGATCTTGGGCTCACCATCGAAGGGATAAATATCCCCAATGGCAGTCCGGTTCCTGCGGAGTCAGAATTCCGTCCCACCCCGATCGGAAGCTCGGTCAGTGCGAACTACCGCGTGCAAAACACCGGTTCGCAACCCCTCTCGCTTCAAAGCATTTCCAGCGATTCGCCCGATTTTCTCATCTCCGCCAGCGCTCAAACGATCGCGGTAGGGGAAGATGCCGAGTTCACGGTAACGTTCAGCCCGACCGCATCTGGATTCTTGAACGGAACCATCACGCTTCGTTCGAACGATCCAGATGAGGACCCGTTCACCTTCCAGGTGGGGGGACACGGCTTTGCCGACGAACCCGACATCCGGGTGGTTAACCGGGAAGGTCGGTATTTTTCCAACGGCAGCACAGCAAATTATTTTATCTCGCCCGCGACCGTCAACGGGTTTCTGATATCTTGGTTTTTTATTGATAGCGCAGGAACACAACCTTTGACCCTGCAGAGCGTCGAAGTGGATTCGAATGCATTTAACATTCAATCGATCGAACCCAGCACCAAACTGCCTGGGGACTTCTTCCAGGTGCTCTTCGATTTCTCGCCGCCCTCTCCTGGCCTCCACAGTGGAGAGGTGACCATCCGCAGCGATGACCCCGATGAAGATCCGTTTACCTTTACAATCACCGCTATAGGCCGCGCCCCCGGTCCGCAACTATTGGTTACCCGGGATTTTGTGGACATTCCGAATGGCAGCCAAAACCAGGCTGAGACCGCATTTCCCGATCTGCTTGTCGGATCAGTCGCAACCACGACGGTCCGACTCGTCAACATCGGGGTGGAAAATCTGCAAATCACGAGTATGGCGGATGACTCCCCCCATTTTGACGTGGAAACCGTGGTCGAGGAGATTGCCCCCGGCAGTTCATACCGGGTGGACATCACATTCCAGCCAGGTTCTCTTGGCGTACACACTGCACAGGTGTCGGTTCTCTCAAATGATTCGGACGACGACCCTTACACTTTTGTGGTGACGGGGAACGCTGTATCCATGGTGTCCGACAACGATCCCCCGGTCATCGAGCTTATTGCCGGAGCAAGTTTTCATCCTCTTGGGTTCACCTATGACAGGCCCCCGCGTGACCGCGCCTTAGACATAATTGATGGCCCTGTTCCGCTTCTCGACGACTCGAGCGCCATGGACACTGAGATACCCGGGACAAACGTCGTCACTTACACGGCGACAGACTCTGCCGGCAACACGGCAACGGCCACCCGGTTGGTCATCGTGGTCGACGAGGACACAGATGGGGACGGAATGCCAAACTCCTGGGAAATCGCCAACGGTCTAGACCTAGCAGACTCGCGAGGGACGGACGGGGCCGACGAGGATAATGACGGCGACGGTTTCAGCAATCTGGATGAATACTTGGCGGACACGGGGCCATGGGATCCACGAGACCTGCTGCTGCTCACCAAGATCGCTCGTCAACTGTCAGGCAACGAGCTGAGATTCACAGCCAAATCTACCCGCATGTACGGGCTTGAAATTTCGGGATCCCTGGAGGTGCCCTCCTGGACGCTCCTTCCGGAATTCACCCGGATGCCTGGCACACCCGATCCCACAGGACAAATGCGCCTGATCCATACCGACAACGCAAACCAACTTCAATTCTACCGGGTTCGCGCCGAGCTGCCTTGATGTTCCGAAGGCCACTCCCACGGAGCGGCAAGGCATTAGGGCGTGGACCCGACGCTGCCGTGAAATAGCTCGATGCAAGCCAAGAAAGCATTGCGGGTAGGGTAGGTGCGGATGGCTTTAGGCCTGAGGGATGTAAATTTCGTGGGAGATCCGTTGCCACTATAGTTGCCAGTTGCACCTCTTCGAACCTCCAGACACGAAAAAACCCTGCAAAAGCAGGGTTAAAAAGATGGCACCCCCAAGGGGACTCGAACCCCTGTTGCCGGGATGAAAACCCGGAGTCCTAGGCCACTAGACGATGGGGGCGTCTAAAGTGAGGGGACTGCATATGTGTTTTGCCTTTCATGTCAACGATCTGCAGCGGCTTTTTTTGGCGCATCTCGGAAAATAGGCGGGCACACCAAATGATCCCAAGTTATCCCGCGTTATCCGCGACTTGTTCGCGGCTTTTCCACAGCTTTGTTGCTTGTGCACAGCCGTTCCGAAGGCAACCGACAGGAGACAAGCAGGAAGTCGACAGCTTGTTCCACTTTTCAACAGGGGTACTACATATGGTATGGCACTTATGCACAGACCATAAAATGTTGTAGTTGTGTTTGACTCAGCAGAATCCGACTGGCTACGGTTTTCCTCGGCGCGGGTGCTTTCGCAAGCTTTTTAAAACCCGAATTTGGCGGGTTTGACCTGTGCGCCGGTTGTTGAAATCAAACTTTTAAAAAGACGGTTGTGAGAGGCCGAGGAACGAAACATGAGCGAAGAAACACTGGAAGAAATCGAGATGGAAGCCCTGAACGAACTGCGGGTTGTGAAGCGCGACGGCGGCGAGAAAGAATTCGACGCAGTCCGAATCCAAGCCGCCATCGAAAAAGCCTTCATGGCGGACCGCGGACGTAAAGAGACGCAGGGCCTGGTGAACGACGACCAACTGGCGGTCATCGCCATTACGAAAGCCGTGGTTCAAGAAGTGATCGACCGCGCCAATGCAGGCGCGCCGCTCGAGATCGAAATCATTCAGGACGCGGTCGAGAACCAGCTCATGCAGGCGAGCCAGTTCACCGTGGCGCGTCGCTACATTCTTTACCGCGAAGACCGCAAACGCGCGCGTGCCCTCCATCCGGATCAGCACGACGACGTTAAAGAGCAGTTCCGCGTGACTTTGCCGAACGGCCTGACCGAGCCCTTCGACCCGCAGCGCATCCGTCGCTCGATGATCAGCGCCTGCGCCGGCCACGAAGACCTGTGCAACTGGCAGGAACTCGCCGAAGAGGTGATGCGCAACCTTTATAGCAACATGCCGGTCGACAAGATCGATCAGGCGATGATGATGGCGACCCGCAGCCGGATCGAACGCGAACCGGCGTACGGTTTCGTCGCGGCCCGCCTGCTGCTGAGCAAACTCTACAAAGAAGTGTGGGGCAAGCACGTCGCACCTTATGAGTTCGAAGAAACCTACCGCGCCGAGTTCTCGAACTACCTCGCCTACGGCATCGAGCACGACTTCATCACGCCGGTACTCGAGGGCTTCGACCTCGAACGCCTGAGCGCCGCGCTCGTTCCCGAACGCGACAACGCCTTCAACTACCTGGGCATGCAGACGGTCTACGACCGCTATTTGACCCAACACGATGGCCGCCGGATCGAAACGCCGCAGTACTTTTGGATGCGCGTGGCGATGGGCTTGTCGATCAACGAAGGTGAGAAAAAGAACGACCGCGCGATCGAGTTCTACAACATGATGTCGAGCTTCCGCTTCGTGTCCTCCACCCCCACCCTGTTCAATGCCGGCACGCTGCACCCGCAGTTGAGTTCGTGCTATCTGCTCACGGTGATGGATGACCTGCAGCACATTTTCAAAATCATCGGCGACGACGCCATGCTGTCCAAATGGGCCGGCGGCCTCGGCAACGACTGGACCAACGTGCGCGCCACCGGTTCGTACATCAAAGGCACCAACGGCCAGAGCCAAGGCATTGTGCCGTTCTTGAAAGTGGCCAACGACACGGCCGTCGCCGTCAACCAAGGCGGCAAACGCAAGGGCGCGATGTGCGCCTATCTCGAGACCTGGCACTTGGACATCGAGGAGTTCCTCGACCTGCGCAAGAACACCGGTGACGACCGCCGCCGCACCCACGACATGCACACGGCGAACTGGATTCCCGATTTGTTTATGAAGCGCGTGCGCGACAACGGCAGCTGGACCCTGTTCAGTCCGAGCACGGTTCCGGATCTGCACGACCTCGTCGGCAAAGCCTTCGAAGAACGCTACATGGAATACGAACGCATGGTGTCGAAGGACAAAATCAAGCTCTACAAAACCGTGAACGCGGTCGATCTCTGGCGCAAAATGCTGACCGCCCTGTTCGAAACCGGACACCCCTGGATCACCTTCAAGGACCCGTCCAACATTCGTTCGCCGCAGGCGCACGTCGGCGTGGTGCACAGCTCCAACCTCTGCACCGAGATCTTGCTCAACACCTCCGAAGACGAGAGCGCGGTGTGCAACTTGGGTTCGGTGAACTTGGCGATCCACACCACCGAGATTGGCCTCGACGAGGAACTGCTGCAGTCCACCGTGGCCACCGCGATCCGCATGCTCGATAACGTGATCGACATCAATTACTACCCGACGCCCGAAACACGCACCGCCAACATGAAGCACCGTCCGATCGGACTCGGCGTGATGGGCTTTCAAGATGCCCTCTACAAACAGGGTCTCGCCTACGACAGCCAAAGCGCTATCGACTACGCAGACTCCTCGATGGAAGCCATCTCCTATTACGCGATTTCCGCCTCGTGCGATCTCGCCCAGGAACGCGGCAGCTACCAAAGCTTCGGCGGTTCGCTGTGGCAGCAAGGCGTGTTGCCGATCGACTCGATCGACCTGCTCGAGGAGCAGCGTGGCGGCTACCTTTCGGTCGACCGCACCCAACGTAAAAGCTGGGGCGAACTGCGCAAGCGGGTTCAGCTTGGCATGCGCAACAGCAACACCATGGCGATCGCACCGACCGCGACCATCTCGAACATCTCGGGGGTCACGCAGTCGATTGAACCGGCCTACAAACACCTGTTTGTGAAATCCAATCTCAGTGGCGAGTTCACCGTGGTGAACCCCTACTTGGTCAATGAGCTCAAGAAGCGCAGCCTCTGGGACGACGAGATGATCGAGATGCTGAAGGTACACGACGGCAGCCTCAAGGACATCGCCCGAGTTCCGGAAGAACTCAAGGCGGTGTACAAGTGCGCGTTCGAGATTGAGCCGCGTTGGCTGATTGAAGCCGCGAGCCGCCGTCAAAAGTGGATCGACATGGGCCAATCGCTGAACCTGTACATCTCCGAACCCAGCGGCAAGAAGCTGCACGACATGTACATGCTCGCGTGGGAGAAAGGCCTGAAAACCACTTACTACCTGCGTTCGCTCGCGGCCACCAGCGTGGAGAAATCCTCGGTCGATGTGGTCAAACATTACGGCACCGGCGCAACCAATAAGCGTGGCGCGTCCGACACCACGACCGAAACCAAGACGGTCTCGGTCAACGACGACACCGTCCTGCAAACGCCCGAAGGCGCGCCGAAACAGTGCGCCATCGACGACCCCGAATGCGAAGCCTGCCAGTAAGCCCAACCCGCGAACCTTAGTAAAATTTAGAACTGACCCCGACTATCCCTGCGACGGACCATTCGCCGCGATGGATCAACCAACATTTTGGGTGTGAGAGCCCGTTAAAACGAGAAGGAAGAACACAACATGTCATGCTGCAACACTACCGGTGAACCAACCCAACTCTACGACCTTGGCAAACGCATGGACGTAGACGAAAAGCGCATCCTCAACTGCAACGCAGTGGATGTGAACCAACTCATGCCCCTCAAATACAAGTGGGCCTGGGAGCACTACATGAACGGCTGCAACAACCATTGGATGCCGACCGAAGTCCCGATGGGACGCGACATTGAACTGTGGCGCTCGAACGATCTGTCCGACGACGAACGTCTGGTGATCATGCGTAACCTCGGCTTCTTCGCCACCGGTGAGAGCCTGGTCGGCAACAACATCGTGCTGGCGATTTTCAAGCACGTGACCAACGCCGAGTGCCGCCAGTACCTGCTGCGCCAAGCCTTCGAAGAAGCGATCCACACCCACACCTTCCACTACATCGTGGAAAGCCTCGCGCTCGACGAACGCGAGATTTTCAACATGTACAATGAGATCCCGAGCATCCGCGCCAAAGACGAGTTCGAGATGCGCTACACCGGCGAGATCATGGAAGACGGATTCCGCACCGACACAATTGAAAACACGCGCACCTTCCTGCGCAACTTGGTCGCGTTCTACGTGATCATGGAAGGCGTGTTCTTCTACAGCGGCTTCGCGATGATCCTCAGCTTCGGCCGCCAGAACAAGATGACCGGTATCGCCGAGCAGTTCCAATACATCCTCCGCGATGAGACGGTGCACCTCAACTTCGGCGTCGACCTGATCAACGGCATCAAAGCCGAGAACCCCGGCGTGTGGACCCCCGAGTTCAACAAGGAAGTGCTCGCGATGGTCGAAGAGGCCGTCGAACTCGAGATCGCCTACGCGCAAGACTGCCTGCCCAACGGCATTCTCGGACTCAACGCCGAACTGTTCCGCGACTATGTGCAGTACATCGCCGACCGCCGCCTGCAGCGCATCGGCATGGACGCCCGCTACGGCAGCGACAATCCGTTCCCGTGGATCAGCGAAGCCATCGACCTGCCCAAGGAGAAGAACTTCTTCGAGTCGCGGGTCAACGAATACATGTCCGGTAGCGCCCTCGCTTGGGACTGAACCCAACCACTCTTCAACTCCGAACGAAACGACACCACGAATCTTAACGACACGTACGAAACACGTTGTTTCTAACGCCCTGCCCGCAACGGCAGGGCGTTTTTTTTACCTCTCGGCTGATTCTTCAGGTAATCGCCGGAACTCGATCAACTCGACAGGCGTGGTTGGGCCATGGCAGGAAGGCCGAGGTTGCTCCGATTGACCACCCGGCACCTGGTTCCCGCACGCCTACAATTCCAGCAAATCCACCAGCCGGCTCGCCACCCTGCCTGGCGGACCGGTCTTGGGGTCAATATCGTCGCTTCCCCCGACAGCACCCAGGACACCGTTCGCGTCACCTACAACGGTCTGACAGTTCAGTCGACCAGCGCCACCGACCAAGAGACCGGGTATGTATCGCTTGAGTAGGGCGGGCTGGATTCGCCCGCGATATACAATATCAAAATGATGTGAGGTAGGCGGAACGCTGTCCGGGCTCAGTCTGTCGGCTCGATTTTGTAAAATCCTGTTGGCCCGTTCTCGGTCGCGTGGTTCGAATCGAGAAGACCTCCGGTGCCAAGCCTCTGGCTGCCGAGCGGGCTCCAAGTCGTGTCGGGCAGTTTGCTTTTGTAATATAGTTGGTACTGCTGGCCACTCACCGACGGCCAGGTCAGAATGATGTCATCACCAGACATCGTAACCGATTGGATTCTCGGGGAGTCCGCACCGACGGTGTTTTCAGCACCGGGGGATGGGGAGTCCAACGTGAGGACGTGCCCTGGTGCGCTGGGATCGCGCCCTGCGGATACGTCTCCGGTTTGCACACCAAACGCGACGCTGTCGATCACGCGGCCGGCGGGAGAAAACAGCGCGATGGCGTCTCCGCTTTTACTCAACTTGAAATTGACGTGCAGGTCGGGACTGTCGTTCACGTTCTGCTGTGGTTCATCGTCGGCCCAGACGAGGAGGTATCCGCCCGGAGGAATGACGTAGGTTCCCGTACCCGGAACCCGGAACTGCGTCTGGTCGTCGAGGTCGTCGGTCAAGTAGTATCCACCAAGATCCACCGGGTCGGGTCCCGCGTTGTACAGTTCGAACCAGTCATCGAACTGTCCGTCCGTCGGATCGCGGATGGTCCCGTCATTCTCAGCCATCCACTCGGTTATAAAAATCGTTTTGGAACCCGCCGCGTTGTTTCTCGCCCCGGGCGTTGTGAAAAACAGGTCGCGGCGTTCAAAGGGTTGGGCGTCGGGAACCGCTCCGTAACTGGTGTCCGGCTCAAGATCTTCGTAACGAAGGTAGTCGATCACTTGAGGCTGCCCATCCACCAGCCGGCTCAAGATGACCCGTCCGCTACCGGGCGTGAGCGTAAAGCTGGTGTGGGGCACCCCGGCGATGCTTTCATGAACCTCTCCATCGCACCAAACCACGAGATACCCTCCGGCCGGCACGGTTGTTCCGGCCGGGAACCGCCATTTGCCGGGATCGGCGCCATCGTTCGTCAAGAACAGGTCGTCGAGCACGACCGAACTCGCACCGGCATTATGGAGTTCGATCCAGGGATCCCGGCCGCCCGCATTATCGACGGGACCACTTAAGTTTTCCGCGTGGATCTCGTTGAGCCAGAGTTCAGGAAAGGGGGGGAGGGCGGCTTCCGTGTAGTTTGCGCGTCCGGGACTGGATTCTGCAGTAATCCGGGGATGAACGTTGAGCAGCAAGCCAAAAACTGCGTCGCGATTTGCCGAGGAGTGTTGATGGACTTCCGCCGCCAACGTATTTTCCCCGTTCACCAAGGCGGCGGCGGGCAGGGAGAAGGCGCCCTCAATCTCGGTGTCGCTGACGAAACGGCTGGCCGGCGTATCGGAGGTGATTTCACCAAGGGGCATACCGAGCCGGAAAATTTCCTGCCCGTTCAGATACAGCACCACCCCGTCGTTCACCATGGTCAAGGCGAACAGACGCGCACCCGCGAGGACATCGCCATAAGTAAAGGTCTTTCGAAAGTAGCTTGTCGTGTGGCCGTTAACCAGCGGGGTGTTATTTGCCGCATTGGGCGAACTGGCTTCTTGATAGAAAATGGACTCGCCGCTGGGCCAGGCGCTGTCGTCATACATCGACGAACGCCATGTGGTTCCTAAATCCATCCCGTCGTCCCGATAGCGCCACGTGTCCGTGAGCGCGACGACATTGACCGACGCGTTGGACCCCGCAGCCTGGCTCTGGGCCCAGTTGCCGACACGGGCATTATCCCGCGAGGCGTCAATCAACTGCAGGGATCCTCCGTTCGACGTGTCCGGCCATGGGGCACTGCCCTCGTAGAGCACCCGGTCAACGACCACTTCTTGCCCCGTTCCATCCGGGCCAGGTCGGTAGATCGTCAGGGTTTCGCCGGCGGGTTTTAGGGAACCTCCGTAGGTGTCGAAAATCGGGACGTCCTTGTGCTGACTGGCGAAACGATAGCGATTCCGAACCAGCACCAGCTTTTCGGCTGGCGCGATCGATGACCCCGGCGGAAAAGAGTAGTCAATCCCGTCGATCCGCCAGCCGGAGAGATCAAAGCGGGATTCCGATGAGGTGTTGGCGAGTTCGAGAAACTGCAGATTGCGATCCGCTGGCGAAGGGTGGATCTCATTGATCACGACGACTCCTTCAGGCGCGGAATCAGGGCCGGTCACCGTGACGGTCAGGGTTTCGCGCGAGCCTGGCACGGGATTGCCATGGCGATCAATTCCCGAGACCACGAGGCTGTTTACCCCCGACTCGAGAGGGACCTGGAGGCGCCATGTGGTGGTGCCCGTCCATTGAACCGGTTGGGTTATGCCGTTTATCTGAATGTCGGTGCTGCGCAGCGAAGCGGTGCCGCTCAGCGTGAAATTGTTGCTGGCATTGGTTCGCGTGGTCGATCCTTCCACTCCAAAGGTGCTTCGCGGCAGAATCCCTTGCAGATAGATGCGGCGTTCGTTGATGTAATTAATGATGGATTGCGGCGATCCTACGGCGACGCCGCTCGCCTGCAAATTGGCGTAGCGTTCGTTCAAAATCGAAGCCGCCACCCCCGGCGCCAGCGGACCGTCCACTGCTTCCTGGAACGCCATCAGATACTCGCGATGCAGGGAGGGGATCAAGGTGATCATGTCGAACAAAATCGGATCCTCCGACCCGTAAATGCTGTCGTTGCTGGGGCGTGAACTATTTCCGAGCGCCGTTTCGATGTCCCACAGCAGCAGGCGCCAGCCTTGGTCGTCCGGCTTGAACGCGTACGCGTTTTTGCCGCGTTCGTAGGCGTAGGTGTCCCAGCAGCCGACAATACGGTAGGTCGCGATGGGGCGTAAGAAGTTTCGCACATCCATCCACGTGCGAATCCGTTGCTCTCGATTGACCGCCGCGGGGTTGTTCACCGCGGCGACCAAATTGGTGAAGTTAAACCAGTTGGCATAGTCATCTGTCGCACGCGGTCGCCAGTTCCACCGGAACCATTTTGGATCGATGCCACCCGAGCTTTTGTTCACCCGGGCGATGCGGCCAAAGATGTTTCCCCGCTCCGACAGATCGTCGGAATATTCGAACCAATCCTCGATCTTGCGCAGCTCGGAACGGGAATCATCCGGGAAATATTGTTTCAGCATTTCGCTGTTCGGCTGTTGGCCATCTTGATAGATCGTCCCGCGCCGCAACCCGTTGAACATCATATGTACATGGCGACGATAGTTGTATTGCTGGCCCAACTTTCGTCCGATCCACGTGCCGGTGAGATCGACTTGGGCCGATGGGTCAAACCAGAAACCGCCATCGGCCTCCTCCGCCGACAACACAAACGCTGTGGAACCCAAAAACCGATTGTCCTTCGGAAAGTTGATTTCATAATCACAGGCAAAGGCCCCCAGCGGTCCGTTGTAGGAGGTGGAGTGGAAGGGGCTGCCGCTGTACTGCGTGCTGGCGTTGTAGATTACCCGCGAGTTCCCGTACACAAAAGTCGCGTCGAGTCCGGTGTTGTCGCTCGTATGGCGATTGTTCCATTTCGCCAGATTGCCCGCCGTCATCCACAAGCGGTAGGTGCCGACCTGTCCGGCATACTGCGGCTCGCCCCACCTCACCAAGCCCTCGTTCGGGGCTTGATCCGGGAAGCGGCTTGAAGCATCGCCATCTGAAGCGGAAATGTAAAAGGCCGCCATTGTGCCAAAAGCCATCCCCGGAATGGTTGCGGAATAGATGCCGTCCTGAGCCACTCGGTCACCCCCTGTGCCCGCGTCATTCATCGTCGCGGTGGTGCCCGTCAACGAAGGATCAATCCGGTAGTGGAGCGTCATTGAGGCGACGCCGTCTGGATCCACGGCATGGGCCGTGACGACCACACGTTCTCCTGAACTGGGTAAAATCGGGCAATGAACCATCCCATGGATCGCGGGCCCCGCATTGGAAACCCGGCGCGAGTTCGCAAGGCCCGGCGTGCCGCAGTCCGCAGGGACGACTAGGTCCTGGTTGACCTCCATCCAATTGCCGCGAAGACGGATGTAGAATTGTTTCGCTCCCTTCAGCCAGCGAACCTTGGCTCGAAGGGTGCCGGTACTACTGCCGTTAATCGTCGGTGTCATCGTCAGGGATTTCGACACCTTGTTCACTGCGGTATCACCGCGTGATGCGCAGGCGATCCGTAACGCGGTAGACATGTCGGGCCCCTGGCCAGCCGCTAGCGTCGAGCCGCTGGAAATACCGCCAAACGTCCAGCCGCTTGCTCCACTTGAGAAATCTCCGTTGGCCACAAAATTCTGTCCGCCTTGAAGAAACTGCACCTCGTCAACCAGAGCCTCACCCATACCCTGCGTGAAGAATTCGAGACGATTGCATTGCTCCGCCCTACCGTTTGAGGTGCCTTCATCGACCCGAAATTGACCGTTTTGGAGGATTTCCGTCACGTCGATCGTCGTCCATGGTGCTTTGTTTGATTCATCGCTGTCGGCCCAGTTCGCGGCCCGCCGGTTATCCGCGTCCGGGTCGATCAACTCCAGCGAACTGCCTCCGCCGTCGCTCCATTTCCCCCAACGGCCGCCATCCTGATAGGTCACCTCGTCCACCGGGATAAAAAAGAGATGTTCAACCGGAGCGCCTGCGGCATTCGTCGTCAGCTGGTCCTCAGGCTTCGACAGGAGAATCGCATCGCCTCGGTTGTCCAGCGATCCGGAAAAACCGCCCAGCGTGTTTGAGGCGTTGAGCTGGGCATAGTTCGAGATCAAGTGACCTGCGTCCTTGGCGACCACAATATACCCGTCAGCAGGGATGGATGTGCCGTTCGGAAAATCGAACGACACACCGCCCCGGATACGCCAACCGGACAGGTCAATGCCCTGGTCCGACCGGTTGTACAGTTCGACGTACTCGTCCTTACTCGCACCGGAAATCGGGTGGAACATCACTTCATTGATCACAACCGGACTGAGCGCCGGCTGGGCGTTTGCGGCACCGGGCGTCGTCGCTGTGAGAGGCTGAAACCCCGATGCGCCATCCGGATGGCGTCCTTCTGAAACGCCATTGGCCTGACCCTCAAACGAGACTGCGTCGATGACCCGGGTGTTGGCTGCATTTACGAGAAAGACCGACTCGCCAGCCGATGACAGAGCAAACCCGAGCTGGGTCTGGTCGAAACTCAGAAAGCCCCCAGCAGGAAGAATGGTTCCGCTGGGAATGGAATATTTATTGATACCGGCCTCATCACTCAGGAAGGCCTCGGAAAGATCAACTGCGCTGGCGCCTGTATTGAAAAGTTCGATGTAATCGACTTGCGGCAGGTCGGTGTGCGCGAGAAATTCATTAATGACGACCGCGTTCATGGCATCGGTGCCGACCGTTTCTTCTACTCCGGGAGAACCGCCGATGCGGTCACTGGCAGCCCACGCGCGGACATCGGCCTCCCCGTAGCTCGAATGCTGTAGGACCAACGAATGGCCGGTACCAAAAACCGCAGCCGGCCAGGGACGCCGGTTGCCGTACTCCACCTCCAGCAAAATCCCGCCGAGTTCGTTATGCAGCCGAAGAGACTCTCCGGTATTCGACAGATGTTTCGCAAAGGGGCCGATACAGGGAACGCCGTAGTAGGCCTGAGCCGCTGCAGGATTCTTCGCCACTACAAGAAACGCGCCGGGAGCCAGGCTTGTACCAGGTGGGAATGTATACGTGACGCCACCGCGAAAATGATGCCCGGTCAGGTCTTCAGTAATCAATCCAGAATTATAGAGCTCAATGAATTCTGCGCTACTGTTGCCTGCCCAATCGTCCGGGGGCTGAAGCATGATTTCGCTGATGACTAACGCGCCACGCCGGCTACTAGGACCCAATGGCTCCCGGGTCGTGGAAATAGGAAGGATCGTAGAAGCCGCTATCGCCGAACTTATTAGGCCTAATTCCAAAAACAAGATGTTAATAATCGCCCGCCACCAGAGCTCTTTATATATTTTATTTAACGTGGCCCAATTAAAATAGCCCAAAGTTTTATCTCGTGGTTTCAATTAAAATTGAATAATTTTCGGTTCTTGAGCATTTTTTCAAGGAAGAGACGCGATGTCAAGTCGTTTTGGCAAATCACGGGTGGATCACTACGCTTAAACTTTGTAAACTTTGTCGCGATCCACCGAAGCCCACGAAGTGGATCACTACGCTTAAACTTTGTCGCGATCCACCGAAGCCCACGGAGTGAAAGACGACGGTCGCCACCGCCACCCTCCTAGAATCCCTAGAACATCGAGGTGCCTCGGCCCCCTTGATCGGCAGTGGCTGACGCTCACGCTTCAAACCGAACGTTGTCAGGTGGAGCGGTCCGGTGATCAGGCTGAGAATCCCGCCGACAATCATCGCTTGTTTGGTGGGAACGCCCAAGGTGAACGCGGACTTTCTGCGAAAGCTCAGGAGCGCCTTCCTGGATCATCGTGGCCTCAATCACGTTGGTAAACGAATCTCAGAACGGCAACATCAGCAAGGAACTCATTCTGCTCATCACCGCCGAGCCGCCGAAGATAAAGGGTTCACGGCAGAACCGTGAGTCCGGTTGGGCGCGACGCCGCCTCCACTTGCGGACTCACCACGCTGAGCAAAGTCGGTGAATCCACTCCGGTGCAAACCGGCTGTGTCTGGTCCAACGAACGCTTGTTCAACGTTGCCGGCGACTGCGCCGTCAACCAACTGGTCACCCAGTCGGTCACGTACATCCTCGACAGCGCACCGCCGCTGATCACCGGCACGGCCCCGTTCGTCGACTACGGCTGCGCCGGCGATCTCCGCACCGTCGCGGATTCTTCAAACCACCTGGCGCGTGGAAGATTGCTGCGGCAAGTTCGATCTGGCCGGTGAAACCTACCGCTACACGTTGCGGTCCGAACGATCCGACCTTCGGCCCGCTGGCCGACATCAACGTCGGCTGCAACGCCTGCAATGGTGCCGAGCCATCAAGGAGGTCGACGAAGGTGAAGCCCGCCAACTCCATCTCTTTGCCGACGACGCAACCGTGCCCGAGGCGCTTTCCGAAAGCAGCCTGCGGCTGTGCCTGAGCCAACTCGAACGCTCCCGTCCGCGCCAATGGGGCGGCTGCTGGCTGGCGCTGCAACTGTGGAACTGGCTCGGGCTTGACGGCTTCTGATTCTCGCGCCTGCGGCCGAGCCGCAAAGGCACGAAGTGGTTGGACGTGCTCAAAACACTCGTCTGCTACCGACTGCTTTCCCCCGGCAGCGAGTGGCGGCAGACCGCGAGTGGTTCGAACGCAGCGCCATGGCGGACCTGCTCGACGGCGACGCCCGGCTGGCGGCGAAGAACACGCTCTACCGCTGCCACGACTTGCTCCTCGAACACCAAGAGGACTTTTTCGCGTTTCTGCGCGGACGCTGGGAAGACCTGTTCGAGGCGAGCTTCGACGTGGTGCTCTACGACGTAACCAGCCGCCCGCGAAACCGGAATCTCCCGCAACACCGTTCGCAAGATGGTGCGCGGCAAACACCAAGGGACCTACACCCGCAAGGAACCGGAGAAGAGGATCCTCGACGAGTTCGAACCCTACCTCCGGCAGAACTGGCGGGAACGCAATGCGCATCTGCTCTACGGGGACATCGTCTCGATGGGCTACACCGGTTCGGAGGTGACGGTCCGGCGGTTCCGGGCGCGGCTCAAACGCGAACACGATCGCCCGCGAAACCGGAATCTCACGCAACACCGTCCGCAAGATGGTGCGCGGCAAACACCAAGGGTCCTACACCCGCAAGGAACCGGAGAAGAGGATCCTCGACGAGTTCGCCCCCTACCTCCG
>Ga0209187_1000369_pt1 | contig 84456 bp, 75 predicted proteins | sample BantaG_FD_187430 | JGI IMG/M metagenome (GOLD analysis project Ga0209187, IMG submission 187430) | Marine algal microbial communities from Bantry Bay, Ireland - BantryBay_4 metaG (SPAdes) (version 2) | ecosystem: Host-associated > Algae > Red algae > Unclassified | place: Bantry Bay, Ireland...
GCTAAGGAGCTTTTGCTGATGTGGAATTATTGAAAACCCTTGCCGCGACACAAAAATTATGTAGAAAAAAGAATAAATATTATATTCGTAATTGAAACAGACTTAAGAGAATGTTTTACATAGGAGCTGATGTTAGTGGCAGTTATTCATTCTTTAGAAATAGTATTCTGCTTCGAGGACAAATTTTCCAATCGACTTTGCCATGCACTGGAACTGGGTCATAGGCATATTCCACAATAAGTCTTTTGTTATTCAGTTTCAATATTCTATAGTCACAAATCGTATCCTTAGGATTAGCAATATCTGAACCTTTGTAACGTATAAGGATACTATCTTTTTTGAGTCTATATGTACCATTTACTTCATAAACGTCCGCATTGTAGAATCCTTTAAGTAGAAATCTATTCTGATTAAAAAAAAGAAAGCGTTGTTTGTCGTTTGCTGTTGGTCTAAAATGTGTGACGCTGTCCCACGCAGGACAATATATACATTGCATATTCCAACCATTTTTAGTCTCTAATATCTTAATTGTATTTCCATCTATCGCCGATGTTGAATCCTTAAGTTGAATAATGATTTTATCCAAAGATTGACCATTCGCTTGAGACATTGATAATGTTGCCAATAATATATATACTAAAAATATTTTCATTTTTTTATTGCCACTAACGGATGATGGTATCCAGCGTCTCTACGACGAAGGAGTAGATATGCTGTGATCACCTATTGTTATCTGCTGGCATTCTTCACCTACTATTGAGTTCTTTCCTCACATAAATCTAAAAAAAAAGCAAGCTATAATTTCAAGCTTGCTCATAAATTATTTGATATTCCTATTTTTTCTTCTTCGTACTCTTTGAAGGTTTCAATGAAGGTGTATTGCCAGGAGTAGATTTATTGTCTCTTTGTCGTCTATCAGGTTTTCCTGTTGATTTGGCCGTTTTTTTTGGCCCTGGTTTAAGTCCCCTAGTAATTTATTACGTTAAAAAATGAAAACACATATAATAAATAACATTAATATTTTAAAAGAAGTTCCAGAAGGAACCGTCTCAGATTAAGAAACATTTACAGTTTCATTAAATAATAACGTGTTTTATGGTTATCCGCAGTCTCTATTCTTCTTCGTCACTTTTGTATGTGTCCAATAGTAAATATCCGAATTTTACTAGATCATCATAAGTTATTAAATGTATTGATTGCAAATTTGAATTTAACATTCGTATGCAATCTTGTTGTGCTTGGTCAAAGTCTCTGTTGTTGCCAATTATGACTTTTATTCTAGGCATTATTACTTTGACCTTATATTCTCCTTCTAAATTTAGTTTGTATTCAGAGAGTTTTTGAAGATAGAAGAGTGATTGACCAATTACCTTTGAAAGATCTGTATGAGGAAAATAACAACTATGGCTTGAATCATACTTCAGTAAATTATGTTTTGGCCTTTTTCGTTCTATTAAATCGAGGTAACCATCTACTGATTCCATGAGTATATCTGCTTCGCTGAAAATGGCGATTTTTCTAGCATCATGTTTCTTTATATAATCTACCCCAAAGACCCATAGATTTGACTCTATCCAATTTTGAAATATTTTTTCTGGTTGACCAGCTGCATATTTTAATAAATGATCAAATGATTTAATATCTGTTGTGATATTTCCATTAAGCTCTAGATCTATTAATTGTTCCAAGTTGGTAATTTCAACTGATATCAGTTTATGATGAAATGCACCATGCAGATTTTCGATTTCTAATTCAGAAAGTGATTCAAGTAGTCCTTTTACTTTTTCTTCAGACTCAAATTTTTCAAGAAGATTCAAGATTGTTTCTAAATCACTTTGTTTAAGTTGGTCAACTATTAGATTTATTTCATCTGAGGTTTCAATGAACTTTGCCGATTTTTCGGCACCATCTCTTATTACAGAAATCGAATCTAAATGCTTGTATAAATTTCTAATCTCTTCAACTTCGAGTTTTTCTGTAAATAACGGAATGCCATTATGGTCAGTTGCGAAAAAATGCAAGGTCATGTTTTCATCTGCAACATCTCCTTTAATATTTGAAAAATTTACAAAGAGTCGCACTTTTCCATTGTTGAAAAGCTCTTTATGATATGGAACACTCATTATACTTTTGCTATTACATCCTTATATCCTTCCCATTCTGGATTGTACTTTTCCATATATGGCTCAAATTCTGGTTCTGAATCTAATATTTCAATATTACTTAGATGTTCTATATTGAACATTCTGAAATCTGGGAAATTCACTACACTATCAGTTACTCCTGCTGTTTGAACTAAGTGAACTTTGGTGCTTTTCTCATCGGCTTTCGATGTGAAAATAAATACGGCATGAGTATTTCCAATTCTTTTTCCTGGCGTTTTCCCTGGTTTGTTATACTCAAATGATATTGGTCTTTTTGTGTTGACCGCTTGAATTAATAAATCTAAATTGCTCATAGTTTCGTTTTATATTTAATTATTGTGTTTACGTATTGAGTGTAACTTTTCTATTTCAATTATTTCAGTTTGACCATTAGAATAATTTCTAAAACTAAAGGTAGTAGAGAATTTATCACTTTTCCCATTATAGATCCCAAGTAATTGTTCTCCTCCTCCAGTTGTTATGTAAATTTTTTCTCCTACTTGTAAATTCAGTTCTCTAAATTTTGATAGTATCATATCTTTTTTCTTTTGCTTGCAGATAACGTATGTATAATAGCCACTATGGCTTATATATCCATTATGTGTTAAAGGTAATTTATTTATTGAAAAACCTAAAGTGCTAAGAATCAAGCCTATATCCAAATTAAACGTTTACAAACTTATACCTCTTGTGGCTTCAGAACCACTTCCTCAATTGCCGCCAATATGCCCTCAGCATCATAAGCACATTCTCTATAGAGCTCGGACGGTGAACCATGCTCGACCAAGCGATCAGGTATGCCCAAAATCTTGACATTGGGTTTGTAATTGTGCTCAGCAAAAAATTCTAAGCAAGCACTCCCAAAGCCGCCTTGTACCGCCGCATCTTCGACTGTAATCACTTGGCTAAATTTCTGGCCTACCTCATGCATGAGCTCAGCATCTATAGGTTTCACAAAACGTAAATCATAATGAGCCACACTCAGCCCTTTGGACTCGGCTTCTTGAATGGCCTTGGCTGCAAAGTTTCCGGGATGACCAATGCTCAATACCGCAACATCTGTTCCGTCTTTTAATTTGCGTCCCTTGCCAATCTCCATTTTCTCAAAAGGCGTTTTCCAAATCGGCATAACGCCTTGTCCGCGTGGATAACGAATCACAAAAGGCAATTTCTGTTCATCCAACTGAGCGGTATACATCATATTCCTGAGCTCCTGCTCATTCATGGGTGCACTGATAATCATATTCGGCAAACAACGCATATAGGCAATGTCGTATACCCCGTGGTGGGTCGGACCATCAGCCCCAACCAATCCTGCTCTGTCTAAACAAAAGATGACAGGCAATTTCTGTATGGCTACATCATGCACCACCTGATCGTAGGCGCGCTGCATAAAAGAGCTGTACACATTACAAAATACTTTCTTTCCTTGAGTGGCTAGTCCTGCACTTACGCACACAGAATGCTGCTCACAAATCCCCACATCAAATGCTCTATCGGGCATTTCGGCTATCATATATTTCAGCGAACTCCCTGAAGGCATAGCTGGGGTAACGCCCATCACATCTTTGTTCTGCTCGGCCAGTTCTATAATCGTTCTTCCGAAGACTTCTTGATACTTGGGTGCCTGTGGCGTGTCAAAGGTCACTTTCTTACGTGCCCCTGTATCCTTATCAAATACACCAGGTGCATGCCAAGTGGTTTGATCAGCCTCGGCCTTATCATAACCCTTCCCTTTGGTGGTAATGATATGCAAGAGCTTAGGCCCTTTAATTTCTTTTAGTCCCTCTATGGTTTCGACCAAGCCCAAGACATTGTGACCATCTACAGGTCCAAAATATCGTACACCCAAGGCCTCGAATAAGTTGGAACTTTTGCTCACCACTCCTTTCAAACCGGCCTCCATCTTAGAAGCCATTTTTTGTTGAAACTCACCGTAGGGTAATTTCCCTAAAACCTTCCAAATATCATCGCGCATCTTATTCCAGGTGCGTGAGGTGGTAATGTCTGTAAGGTATTCTCGCAAGCCACCCACATTCGGGTCTATGCTCATATTATTGTCGTTCAATATGATGAGCAAATTAGAATTGTCTACGCCCGCATGTTGCAAAGCTTCAAAAGGCAATCCGGCGGTCATAGCCCCATCACCGATTACGGCTACATGCATTTTATCATGCTCACCATTGAGTTTGCTGGCAATAGCCATGCCCAAAGCCGCACTAATAGATGTAGAGGAGTGCCCTACGCCAAATGTATCGTATTCACTTTCGCTGCGCTTCGGGAAGCCGCTCAAGCCATTGTATTTTCTGTTGGTATGGAAATTATCTCTACGTCCTGTCAATATCTTATGTCCATAAGCCTGATGCCCTACATCCCAGACCAATTGATCTTCGGGTGTATTCATCACATAGTGTAAGGCTGTGGTCAACTCAACGACGCCCAAACTCGCACCAAAGTGCCCACCATTCACACTCACTATATCTATGATATACTGGCGGAGTTCTTGACAAACTTGATTGAGTTGAGATTTTGAGAGTTGTTTAAGGTCTGCCGGAGAGTTAATCTTCGCCAATAAGGGACCAGGAGTATAGGTAATACTATCCATATTGTTCTTCAAATTTAATCGATTTGAGCCTTTGTGCAAGCATTTTTTATATAGTATTACCTTATTATTAGTATAAAGTCTCGATAAAATTATCTTTGGGCTGTGAATTTTTTCGAAGAATTCAGTTTGGGCATAAGCTCTTATAGTGATGCAGTCAAACTGGTGCACAAGCATAAGTTGTACCCCTTGATGCTTATTTGCTTCTTACTTTTTCTGATTGTGCTCTCTATCTGCGCCTATTTAATTTATTTGGGAAATGACAGCCTCATCTCTTTTGTCATGGAACGCTCTTGGTTCAAAGGCTTCAAGAGTTTCTTTGAAGGGCATGATTGGATCATCAGCATTTTTAAATGGAGTCTCATCATCGCCTCCATGTTTCTCTTTATTTCCTTCTACAAATTCGTTTTCCTAGCCCTCGCCTCTCCCATGTATGCATACGTCTCTGAAAAGGGCGAAGAGAAACTCATGGGCAGCGAATACCCCTTCAAGATGGGACAATTCATCAAAGACATTCTGCGCGGCATTCGTCTGGCAGTGCGCAATTTATTCCGCCAATTATTTCTCACCCTACTCCTCTTTCTACTTTCCTTCATTCCGGTGGTCGGCATTTTATTTTCCATCGGCATCATCATTTTGGATTCATACTATTATGGCTTTGCGATGTTCGACTATAATTGCGAGCGACAAAAAATGAATGTGCGCGACAGTTTGAAGTGGGTACGTTCGCATCGAGGACTCGCCATGGGCAATGGAGCAGTCTTCTATGCCGCCATGATTTTACTTCCCGTGATTGGTGTCATTTTCATTGCACCCTTATCTGCAATTGCAGCGACCATCGCCTTTCAAAAAACCAACTCATGAGCCCTACTCTATATTTAATTCCATCTGTTTTGGAAATTGATGCGGTGCATACTTTATCTGAAGAGAATAAAAATATACTCAAGGAATTGAAGGTCTTCTTCGTGGAAGATTTGCGGACGGCCCGCCGCTTTCTAAAAAAGGTGCATAGAGATATCGTCATAGATGAGCTCACTTTTTACCTCATCAATGAACATGAAAGCACGGATATACAATTTGCCGAAAAACACTTCAAGGATGGCCAATCCATAGGACTGCTCTCGGATTGCGGCACGCCTGCCATTGCCGACCCCGGCGCACGACTCGTAGCTAGAGCCCATGACTTAGACGTTAGAGTAAAACCCATCAGTGGCCCCAATTCTATTATGCTCGCTCTCATGGCCAGCGGTTTCAATGGGCAGCAATTTAAATTCAATGGCTATATCCCTGTAAAGGACCCCAAACGAAAAGATGTCATTCGAGCACTGGAAGATGAAAGCAAGCGAAAAAATATTACACAAATTTTTATTGAAGCCCCTTATCGAAATGAACAATTGAAAGAAGCTTTGCTCAAAACTTTAAAAGCCGAAACACAATTAAGTATTTCTTGCAATCTTACGGCTGCAGATGAAATAATTATTTCTAAAAAGGTAAAGGATTGGCCTGCGGCAAATATCAATATTCACAAAAAGCCCGCCGTCTTCATGCTCTATTGCGCAGGCATGGGATAGTTCTGCGTCGGGTCCACATATTGTCCGCCTTGCATTTGTCTTGGATCAGTTACATTTTCAATGCGGTCTATAATGTACTGACCATTTTCCTGATTCTTATCGTTGTAATTTTCCCCGCGCCACGGAAGTGCTTTTCTATATTGAGTATAATGCACTTTTACATTCATACCAATTACATCACCCAAACTATCGGCGATAGCAGGATCACAGACAGAGAAGAAAAAGTTATTTGTATTTACACTACCCTTCCCGGATCGAAATCCTAATTGGACTAATTCTCCTTCATGCGTCTTGAAAATATTTCCTTTGCGAGAAAACTTGATCATCTGACCTTCCCTTGTCCCATCACTGAATACATTATAATAGAACCAATACACATAGGCCGAGGCCAAGAGAGCGAAAAAAAGGACAAAGAGCAATATAAATTTTTTCATATAAGTGCTTAAGCGACAAAAATAGGAATATAAGTAGAATAACATAATTTTGGGCTATGCAAAAAGTCACTCTCTTACTTTCCCTCTTACTGATCGCCTACTCTGCTTATGGCCAACAAGACGTGAAAGTGAACCTTCCCAACGTCACAGGAAAAGGTTCAAAGCTGGCCTTCAATATCGTTGAGGTCAAAGATGCCCGTGCAAATAAGGAGGAGATTGGCATCACTAAGGTGAAGAAGAAAAGCTATCGAATGATATTTTCTTATGATTCTGAGAAAATGATCAAGAGTTTCATCGATAAGCAGTTCAAAGCGAATAAGGACGGCGTTGCCATTAGATTTCAAATTGAAAATCTAGGCATCACCGCGGCAGACCGCAAGGACAAAAAATCCCGCGACCGCTTCTTTCTTAAAACTACTTTTTATGGCTTGTATGAAGGCAAAGAAGAATTGCTCTACACATTTTCTGGTAGCAATGATATGAATGGCACTAAAAGTCCGCGTACAGATGTAGCCAACTATCTAGCCCGCGCCTTAAAACTCTCCATTGAAAATTTCGAGAAAGCCTTCAAAAAACATCCTGAGTGGAACAGCACCCCGAGCAATCCAATTGGCATTAATGTATCTAAAGAAGTCGTTTACAATAAAATCCAATTGATTGATACCATTCCATGTAATATAGATTATAAACTCAGTCCAGACAATTACATCACCCCTCCACTAGAAGGCGAGGTCGATTTTGCGCACTCAGCATTTACCATGAGCTATTCACTGATGGCTGAAGAGATCGACAGGAAAATGAATTTGAAAGTCTACCCCAAAGTATACTTTTTAAAATCGAAGAGTTGGGCGAAGAAAGAATTTGCCGATAGTCTTTGGTTGGGCCACCAACAAATGTTGTTTGATATTACGGCGGCTTATGGAATGAAGTTTAAGCAGACCATTGAAGAGAAGTCATTTTCCCCTGGCTTTTATAAGTCTGAAATGAATGCATTGTATAATTCAGTGTACCGTGCATATAATGCCTATATCGATGAGTTTCAAGAGGCCACTGAATTTGGTCAGAATGCGGAGCAAGCAAAATTATGGCGCGTTAAAATTGACGAACTCACCGCAGCGGTACGTTAAGCATTTACATTTTTAGCCCGGGCATCTTAAAGCCTCCGCCACCTTTACTCATCTTCTGCATCATCTTACGCATTTGTTCAAACTGCTTCATGAATGCATTGACCTCTTCTATTTTTTTACCTGAACCCTTGGCAATGCGCTTGCGTCGTGAAATATCAATTAAATCTGGATCCTTGCGTTCTGCGGGCGTCATAGAACCGATCATAGCTTCAATACCATCGAAGGCATCATCGCTAATGTCTATATCTTTTATGGCCTTGCCCATTCCTGGAATCATCCCTAGAAGATCTTTCATATTCCCCATCTTCTTGATTTGGGCAAGTTGAGTTTTGAAATCTTCAAAGTCAAATTTGTTGGTGCGCATCTTCTTCTCCAGCTTGCGCGCCTGTTTCTCATCAAATTGTTCTTGCGCTTTCTCAACCAATGAGGCGATATCCCCCATGCCCAAGATGCGCTGTGCCATTCTATCGGGATAGAATACATCTAGTGTATCCATTTTTTCCCCATTACTGACAAATTTTATCGGCTTCTCAACCGTATACTTAATGGTCAGGGCAGCTCCACCACGTGTGTCACCATCCATCTTTGTAAGTACGACCCCACTAAAATCTAATTTCTCATTAAAGGCCTTGGCTGTATTCACAGCATCTTGCCCTGTCATACTATCAACTACGAAAAGAATCTCCTGAGGCTGAACCGCTGAGCGAATATCACCCACTTCCTTCATGAGTTTTTCATCAACGGCTAGTCTACCGGCAGTATCTATAATAACGACATTGTGATTATTGGCTTTAGCAAATGCCACCGCATTTTCAGCGATGCTCACCGCATTATTTAATTCGCGTTCGATATGCACGGGCACTCCGATTTGTTCGGATAATACCTGTAATTGATCCATCGCCGCTGGTCGGTAAATATCTGCAGCAACAAGCAATGGATTCTTTTTCTTTTTGGTCTTAAGATAGTTTGCCAGCTTGGCACTAAAGGTTGTTTTACCACTTCCTTGCAATCCAGCAATCAATATCACCGTTGGACTTCCTTCAAGAGATAATTCAGTTTCTGAACCGCCCATCAAATTGGCGAGTTCGTCCTGAACAATTTTGACCATCAATTGGCCTGGACTTACAGAAGTCAGCACCTTTTCGCCGAGGGCTTTCTCTTTAATCTTATTGGTAAATTCTTTAGCGATAGGGAAACTCACATCGGCATCAAGCAAGGCTCTACGGATTTCTTTGACCGTTTGGGAAACGTTCACTTCGGTGATTTGCCCTTGGCCTTTCAGCTGTTTGAAAGCACCTTCGAGTTTTTCGCTTAAATTTTCGAACATATTCTTGAATTAAGTGTGCAAAAATACATCATTTGATTTAGGACATTTAACAGAGTTCACGAGAAAATTTATTAATATCGCAATTAGATTATTCAACTTATGAACCTAAAAACAATAATAATTGCCGCGCTTTGTCTATTCATGACCAGCGCTGTCTTGGCACAAACGTCAAGCAAAAAGAGTTCCAGCTTCAAAAAAAGAGTCTATATCACCTCCAGTGCGGAAGGCTCCATCTACTCTACCTCTCTCCTTAAAATTGGAAATAATTCAGGATTCGGATGGTTCCGCTACTCTTCTTTTTTCAATGCAGGTATTCAGATTCATAAAGATTTCAGCCCAGGTGTTGGACTATTCACCGGTTTTGGAATGAAAAATATAGGCTATATCTATCGCGTAGATGTAGGCGGATCAAAAGACAGTGTCGTGAAGCGAAGAGTATATACGCTTGGAGCTCCCTTGGGCTTAAAAATTGGAAGAATGCGCGACAAATACCTCATGCTCGGTGGAGGTGTCGATATTCCATTCAACTATAAAGAGAAAGGATTTGTCAAGCGCAGCGATAAAGTGAAGTATAATGAGTGGTTCAGCGATAGAACAGCAAGATTCCTCCCCTATGCATTTGTTGGAGGACGTTTAGGAAGTATAGGCCAACTAAAGTTGCAGTACTACCCGACCAATATGATGAATCAAGACTATGTCAATGATTTGGGCTTTGCTCCTTATGCAAATGTAGAAGCCAATATGATTCTCTTGACCTTTGGTCGTGATTTGGGGAAGGGTGCAAACTCTGCTGAAAAGAAAGCGAGACAAAAGAAGAGAACAGAGAAATTTCTAGAGAAGGCAATGCCTAATCTAGATATTGAAGATTAAGTTACTCACTTAAGATTCAAGGAAATTCTGAAATTCCTTCTAGGCATGATGCGTCCGCGCACCGATTCCCATTCGGCATTTAAAATATTATTAAGGTGGAGCTGTAGTTCCACCTTTTTCTTTTGCAGCTTAATCGGGACAGACAAATGCAAATCCACCAACTGATAGGGGAATAAGAATCTAGACTCGTCTCGCTTAAAAAATCGATAACTAGTATAATTATAATTAGCTCCTAGGCTAAACTTTTCATGCATAAAATATTGCGCCAGTTTAAATTGATAGCGCGGCACATAAGGAATTTGTTTGCCAATGGAATTATCATTATTTAGATTCGTCTTTTCGGTCGTCGCCAAGGTGTAAGTATATAAAACCTGTGAACGCAATCTTTGTTGGGAAATTTTATAGTCGAGTTTTAAATCATTCTCTAAGCCTCGACTCCAGACCTCCAATATGTTTGATGGAAAAAAAATAGAAGAGCCGTTCCAAACAATCCAATCGTCCACCTTACGCGAATAGGCAGCAAATTGATTCTTGACACGGATGGACGAAATCTTTTTATCAAGAGTCAGGCCCAGTTCCATATTCCTCGACTTCTCTGGTTTGAGCAATGGATTGCCCCCTGGATTGTAGTAGAGCTCATTCAAGGTCGGCAGGCGCACATTAGTGGCATACTGAAGATGGATGCGCGCTCCAGGAAGTGCTTCATAGTTAAGCTTGGCCTTATAGTTTATAGGCAGGCTCTCATCATTATAGGCGGCATTTAAAGTGGCCGAAAGGCTTAAATCTAAGTGCTTGAGAATATCATCTTGTGCGATTTCGAGAGTGACATTTCCGATATTCAATTCTTCCCTATCCAATTGATTGACATCCATGCTTGAATATCGATAGCGTGCAAAAATGCCCAATGATGTCTTCGGCGAAAAGAAATAATTAAAATCCGCTTGCAAGGGAACGCTCATTACTTTAGCTTCTGTTTCGATCAAATAGAGGGAATCTCTATAGTCTAAATGATCATCGATTCGACCCAAGGTCAATTTGCTAAACCATTTATTTTCTATGTGCTGCCAGGACAAAACATTTCTAAAACTGCGACTTTTTTCCAATTTTGCACTGGAAGTTTCGAAGGCCGTTGGTGGGATTTCTCTATCGTTCATTGTGAACCATGAATGCAAGGAAAGTTTGTCCTTCTCCTTCAGATTATATTGATAATCCAAGGCCAAATGCGTTTGACTTCCTTGAGCGTGTGTAATGCTGTCTTCTTGAGATGAGTGGAAATTATAAAAGCTGTATTCGTTTCGACCCAGACCATGCAAAGCTCTCAAGTCTAAGCGAGCTCGTCGCGTATTTTCTACAAAATGTGCTTGCGCTCTTGCGTTCTTAAAAGACTCGTATTGAATCCCACCATCAAGTTGGCGTAATATTTCTCTTCCAATCCCACCACTCCCCAAAACCAAGGTGCCTCCCACGGCTTGAGCAGAGCGATTCGATTTCTGATCGCCCAATTCTAAAGATATCTTATCAAAAAAAGAGCTGGGTAATAGGCTTAGGTCTGTCAGTCCCATCATGGCATTTTGAATGGAGATGCCGTTCCACTCTACATTGCTCTGAGCAGAAGAGCTGCCTCTCAGGCTTAGGGTGCTTAAATTATTCAATCCATTGGAACGCACAAAAGCAAGGCTTTGCAATTGAAGCATATCGACCAGGGCTTGATTTTTATAAAAAAGCTGATCAATGGAATCCATCTTTTGGGTCGACCGCTCTAGATACTCTCTAATTTTAACGCTCTGCAATGAAGCGGTATCTTGTGCAAATACAATAGAAGAAAAGAATAAAAGGCCAATACATAATGTACCGGCCTTCCATTCAAAAAAGATATTTAAAATTTGTTTAGTCAACGAAATAAAAATTGTTCGGGCCTATATCAGCGGTCCAGCTTTTCTCTAGATTCCCATCTGCATCATATCTATTAATAGTTCCTGCTTGCGCAAAGCCTTTGGGATCAGAGGCATAGATCTGCCCGCTGTTTGGATCAACACCAAAACCATAAAAATAACTTGCAGCGGCTGCTGTAACGATATAATTGTTTGGAATCGAACTGGCCGAACTATTTATCTTGTAAATGCCACTCGCGCCAGCAAAATTATTCATCAAGACATATAAAGTATTGCCATCAGGGCCAATCACAAGCTTTTGTGGAAGTTCATTGGAATCGAAGGTGAGTGTTTTTATAATAGCCCCACTTGCAGAATTGAGTTGAGTGAGCGTTCCAATTTTTCCAGAGTAGTCTCCAGCAAGCACCCAAATATTACCATTATTATCTTTGGCTATACTCTGGGGTGCATATCCACCTATGGTAATACGATCTGTAATCATATTAGTTGAACCATCAATTTTAGTAATGTAATTTATGCCTGTATCATTATTACAAGTATATACATCTGAATTGACCACAAGCATTTCCTCAGTCCACGAACTGTCCATCGGAATGGTCGCCACTTTTGTGTTGGTATTAAGGTTGATTACATACATCTCATAAGTATAAATACTGCTCACATACGCCTTGTTTGAATTTATCGCCTTGATGTAACGAGGACTTTGAAGACTGATATCTGTGATTTTATTAAAATTAGAATCGGTAACAATCACAAGATTAGAATTGTTGACCACCAAATAATATCGATCGCCAATTTTCTCGATGGATTGTAACACATCTCCAGGGTTCACGCCATTGACCCCTTCATAGATATTATTGGAAATGACGTCTGTTTCTAAATCAATTCTACTCAATGATGCTGTATTGGTTCCAAAGGAACCTTCATTACAGATAAGTACTGATTTTGATGTTGGGTCGACAGGGTCAGGGTCAATAGGAATTGGGTTGTCCTTTACACAAGCTGAAAGAAGCATTGTAAAGAGGATTAAAAAGGGTAATAATTTTCTCATGTTTTAGTTTTAAAACGAGATGAAATATGGAAGACAGAAGCGCAGCCTCTATATCCAAACTTTTTTCCCGAAGTTTTGAAATATATTTTCAATCAAAGAGGTCTTCTGACTCGTCCCCATCTAGTGCACCTTCCCGTCGGATTAGGACAGTGGTATATCGCATTAGATGTTTAAGAACTCACAGCACCGGGTAGTGTCGCCGAATCTCACGGCATTCCCTGTTTTGATTGAGGCAAATGTAAACGAAAAATGATTGGTTCAAAATTTTGAGATGCCTAAAGAATACACAGATGGCTTATTTTTAAAGAATGAAAATTTTCTTGGCATGTATATTCTTGGCCTTAAGCCTTCAAAGCTCTGCTCAGGATGGCATTTGCCCACTAAAAATCGGCGACAGCATCCCCAATATTCAACTTCAAGACTTGAGCGGAAAGTACTTCAACTTAAATGAAATGGCTCAAGACAAAACAATATTTGTCTTCTTCCGCGGTGGATGGTGCCCATACTGCCAAAGACATTTGAGCGCCTTACAAGAAGCCAAAGAGGAGATTGCTGCCCTCGGTTATAAACTCATTGCCATTTCCCCTGACAGAATGAGCAAGCTTTCTAAATCCATTGACAAAAACGAACTGGACTATACACTACTTTCGGATGCAGAAGCCAAAGCAATGAGTGCATTTGGTTTGGCTTTCGAACTCGACGAAAAGACCTTAGAGCGTTATAAGAAATATAACATCAGCCTAGAGAGTTGGAGCGGACAAGCGCACAATATGCTTCCCGTCCCGGCCATTTATATTGTCAATGAAGGTCAGGTCGATTTTCAATACGTAAACCCAAACTATAAAAAGCGTCTTTCTGCGGAGGTGCTCATAAGCATACTTAAAGCAAATAACTAAGATGACATTCCAAGAATTAGGACTTGACGAACAGCTGATAGAGGCCATAGGTTATATGGGCTTTACTGAGGCTACCCCAGTACAAGCTGAAGTAATCCCTGATATAATTAAGAAACGAGACGTGATTGCCTGCGCGCAAACCGGAACTGGAAAAACAGGTGCATTCGTCATTCCGACCCTTCAATTGCTCGCGCAAGAACCCTCAGAGCATACCTCTACCCTCATTGTCTCGCCTACGCGCGAACTCGCCATTCAAATTGAACAACAAGTACAAGCACTTGGCTACTTCCTCGGCGTGAGCTCGCTGGCAGTTTACGGAGGCGGAGATGGTGCAGGATTTACAGAACAGAAAAAGGCATTAACGAGTGGAACAAATGTGATTGTTGCTACACCAGGGAAATTAATTTCTCACTTGAATTTAGGCTATGTAAAATTTGATCAAGTTTCTCATTTGATTTTAGACGAAGCCGATCGAATGTTGGACATGAATTTCTATGACGACATTCAACGAATTATTAAATACCTCCCCAACTTAAAACATACCTCGATGTTTAGTGCTACCATGAGTAGCTCCATCAAGAAGTTGGCTAAACAATTGCTTACTGACCCTAAAGAGGTCATACTCGAATTGTCGAAACCAGCGGAAGGAGTAATGCAAGCGGCCTATGTATTGCACGAAAAACAAAAAGTACCTGTCATCGAATCCTTAATCAAAGGGAAAGAAAGTCTTGAGAGCATTATCATTTTCTCATCCACCAAGAAAAAAGTAGGCGATATTGTAGCTAGTCTAAAAAAGGCCGGCGAGAAGGTTGCTGGTATTTCATCCAACCTTGATCAAAGCACCCGCGAAGAGGTGATGCAGCAATTTAGGGCGAAACAGATTCGAGTTTTAGTGGGAACGGATGTCATCAGTCGAGGAATTGATGTAAAAGACATTAATCTCGTAATCAATTATGATGTGCCCAATGAAGCAGAAGATTATGTACACCGTGTAGGACGTACGGCACGGGCCAAGACTACGGGCATCGCCATCACCCTAGTAACTCCACCTGATATGCAGAAAATGGGTAAGATCGAAGAACTCATTGAGCAAGTAGTCAATAAACTTCCATTGCCACAAGGCATGGAGCCCGGTCCAACTTATAATCCGAATTTGAGGGTAAAAAAACATGGCGGACATCGCTCTAAAAAACACCATCATCGAAAGGGTAAACGCAGATAGTTTGTATCTTGTTTGCCTATGAGAAAATTTTTGTGCGCACTTCTTTTGCTCTGCATTGGTCTTCCCTTTACTGAGCTTCAAGCCCAGTCCAATTATCCTTTAGACTCATCATTTTTTAAACATTACAATTACAGAAGCATAGGCCCCTATAGAGGTGGTCGAGCAAGCGGAGTTTGTGGAGATTATAAGAACAAACAACTCTTCTATATGGCCGCAACGGGCGGTGGCATTTGGAAAACAAATGATGGTGGGCACTCATGGAAAAATATTTCTGACGGATTCTTTGGTGGCAGTATGGGCTGCATTGAGGTAGCTCCCTCTGATGCACTCACCCTATATGCTGGTGCAGGAGAAAGTACGCTGCGTGGAAATGCCAGCGAAGGAAAAGGGATGTGGAAGAGCACGGATGGCGGAAGAACTTGGAAAAATATAGGGCTCACGGACAGTCGACATATCGCAAAAATAATCGTGCACCCTCGAGACAAGAATACGGTCTATGTTGCGGCAATCGGACATTTATTTGGAGCAAATAACGAAAGGGGCATATTCAAAACAACGAATGGTGGAAAAACATGGGACAAAGTTCTTTTTGTAAATGAAGATGTAGGCGCATCTGATATAAGCATGGACCCTACCAATCCGAACATACTCTTTGCGGGCACTTGGAAAGTCAGAAGAACACATTATGATTTTAGCAGTGGAGGTGAAGGTTGTAAGTTGTGGCGTTCAAAAGATGGCGGACTAAATTGGACAGACATCACCAGAACCAAAGGATTGCCATCAGGAATGAATGGGATAGTTACTGTGGCCATTGCACCCACCAATCCAGAGAAAGTTTATGCCATGATTGAAAATAAAAATGGCGGGCTCTTTATGAGTGAAGATGGAGGAGACTCATGGGTTAAGAAAAATAGTGAAAGTAAAATCAGACAGCGCGCTTGGTACTTCAGCCGAATATTTATAGACCCAAAAGATGAAAACCTCATTTATGTAAATAATGTTCGTTTCCATAAAAGCACTGATGGCGGAAAAACCTTCAGTACAATACGCACGCCTCATGCGGACCATCACAATATGTGGATAGATCCAGAAGACAGCCAACGAATGATTTTAGCCGACGATGGTGGCGGACAGGTCAGTTATAATGGTGGCAAGAGTTGGAGTACCTATAGAAACCAAGCGACCGCCCAATTTTATCGAGTGAGCACGGACAATCATTTCCCCTTCCGGATTTTAGGCTGTCAGCAAGACAATTCTAGTTTGCGTGTGGCCAGCAGAACCTATGGCGGAAGCATAGGAAATAAGGATTGGGAAGTGAGTGCAGGTTTTGAAAGCGGCCACATCGTCGCCGACCCTGACAATCCAGAAATAGTTTATGGTGGAAATTATGGAGGTTACCTATCGCGATACAATCACATCACTAAAGAGAATAGAACGGTCAGCGTTTGGCCCATCAGTCCGATTGGTTCTGGAGCTGACGCATTGAAATATAGATTTCAATGGAACTTCCCCATTTTCTTTTCACCCCACAACAGTAAAAAATTATATGCTGCGGGAAATGAACTTTTCGTTACCTATGACGAAGGCCAAAGTTGGCAATCCATCTCACCCGATCTGACGACGAACGATAAAACAAAACAACGAGCCAGCGGTGGTGAAATCACAAAAGACAATAGCGGTGTTGAATATTATTGTACCATTTTTGCTGCCGCAGAAAGCCCTGTTGAAGAGGGCGTGCTTTGGAGTGGTAGTGACGATGGCCTAGTTCATGTGAGCCGCAATAGTGGAAGGGATTGGACCCAAGTCAATCCACGTGGACTTCCTGAGTGGACCATGATCAACTGCATTGAGCCTAGCCCATTTGACGGAGGTACTGCTTATATAGTAGGCACTCGATACAAATTAGACGATCAAAAACCCTATCTCTATAGAACGAGAGACTACGGACAGACTTGGACTAAAATTACTTCTGGCATAAAAGCAGAAGACTTCACCAGATCCTTACGCGCTGATCCTGAAAGAGAAGGCGTGCTCTATTGTGGTACGGAACATGGCATGTACATCAGTTTTGATGATGGAGATGAGTGGCAAACATTTCAAATGAATTTACCAGAGGTCCCCATCACGGATTTGGCAATCAAAGACAATAGCCTGGTTGTTGCCACACAAGGAAGGAGTTTTTGGGTGTTGGATGACTTAAGCTTCATTTACAAATTAAGAGGAGCTTATAATTTCAAGTTGCAAGAAGTACATCTCTTCAGCCCGAATAAGTCCTATAGAACCAAAGGCTATCAAAAAAAGAATCCTTTGAATGAAGGCACCAATGCAGCAAACGGAGTGCTCTTTAATTATTGGTTGGCTGAGAATCGGGATAGTGCTAAAATTGAATTGACCATATTCAATGAAGATGGCAAAGAAATTAGAACAATTAGCAATAAGGGAGAAGACAAAAACAAGGCACTGCGCGGAGAAAAAGGAATGAATCAATTCATTTGGAATATGAGAGTGGAAGGCGTAAAAAAAGTAGACAAGATGGTGCTCTGGAACGGTACTGTAGGCGATTATAAAGTACCGCCAGGCAAGTATAAAGCGCGGTTAAAGGTGGAAGAGCTTGAAGTCAATAGAGATTTTGTCATACTTAAAGACCCCAACTACTCCACCACTGCGAGTCAATATGTGCAGCAATTCAATTTCCTTCAAGACGTTCGCAACAAATTTGACGAAACTCAAAAGACCATAAAAAACATAAGAGCGGTTCGCGGCAAAATCACTTCGCTAAAAAAGAATTTAGGCGATGACTATCCAGAAGACTTAGACTCTTTAGGTTCAGAAATTCTTGAGAAATTAAGCACGGTAGAAAATGAATTGGTGCAGACTAAAGCAAAAAGCGGGCAGGATGTCCTGAACTATCCGATTAAATTGAACGACAAACTTTCTGGACTCTTTCGAAATGCAAATCAAGAAACAGCGCCTAGTGCTCAAATTCAAGAGGCCTATAAATATCTTAAAGAGAAGATAGACCTACAAATTTATGCATTCGACGATGTGATGAATGGACCTGTAAAAAATTACAACCGTCTTATCTTGAATAAGAAAATAGATTTTATCCGTATCGCAGAATAGGAAGACTATTCAAAATCTTCATAGAGAAGATACTTCTTGCGGATGGTCTTGAATTTGGTCAAGTTGGGCTCCCAACTTGCGCGAATTTCTGCTTCAGATTTTTTGTCTAAAATTTGCTGCTTCAAGGTAGAATTCCCCGCGAGCTTATTAAAGAAAGGCGTAAAAAATTTAGTGGTGTGTTTTGATGAGGAATAAGCCTTTTTCAAAAAATCAAGATTGAACTGCCCCTTCAATATTTTAAGCACATCATAAGGTGGTAATTGCAAATTGGCGCCATAGCATTTTTGATTCTTGTACTTAGGATTGGCTGAACCAAAGGATGATATTGGTGTGAATGAGAATCCATTGTCCCGATAGTTGGGATTTCCCCAGACTTCAAAGGGATGCTTGGTCCCACGTCCTACGCTAACCTCTGTGCCCTCAAAAAGGCAAAGTGAAGGATAGAGTAGAATAGCCGATGGAGATCTCAAATTAGGAGAGGGTGCTACTGGCAACCTATAAAGTGTTTTATGCGTGTATTGCTCGCAAGTAATAATTCTCAAGGTGCAATGCGCCTTATTCTTCAGCCAAGACTCGCCATTGAGCATGAGTGCATATTCAGCAACCGTCATTCCATGTACTATAGGAATCGATTGCATACCGACAAATGATTTAAAGTTCTTATTCAAGACTGGACCATCTACATAAAATCCATTTGGATTTGGTCGATCGAGGATGAGCATTTCTTTTCCCTGCTCTGCACAGGCTTCCATCATATACTCAAGTGTGGAAATATAAGTATAGAATCGCGCACCTACATCTTGAATATCAAAAACAACAATATCAATATTGCTCAGTTGAGATGCAGTTGGTTTTTTATTCTTCCCATAGAGAGAAATAATGGGCAAGCCCGTTTTAATATCTCTGCCATTGGCAACGTGCGCTCCAGCATCGGCCTTACCTCTAAACCCATGTTCAGGAGCAAAAATTGTTTTGATGTCCACCCCTCGACTTTTTAGGCTATCAACCAAATGCGTCTTTTTAATCATCGAAGTTTGATTCACCAAAAGCCCTACTCTCTTCCCAGTGAGGAGTTTTAAATATTCGTTGGTTTGTTCCGCTCCAACGATCACCTTATTTGAAAAGTTTTGCGCGTTAGAAAGCAATGGAATTGAGAGAATCAGAATGAATAAGAATCGCTTCATAAGATTAGATAAATGTATTATTTAGACGTCTAAAATCAGTGATGGTTAAGTAAGCCAATGGTTAAGATGAGGCCAATATGTCTACTATATGCGCTGTTTTTAGCTCAATCCCTTGTTTCTCAATGAATCCATCAATATGCATCAGGCAGCTTACGTCAGTTGATATGATGTGTGTAGCTCCAATATCTACTGCGCTTTGCACCTTAGTATGCGCCATTCCCAGGGAAATTTGATCATACTTAATGGCAAAAGTTCCACCAAAACCACAGCAAGTTTCACTTTCTTGCATTTCAGTGAGCCTTAGCCCTTCAACATTGGCCAGTAGTTTTCTTGGCGCTTCTTTGATTTTGCATTCTCGTAAGGCACCACAAGCGTCATGATAAGTCGCTTGAGCGTCGAACTTAGCGCCAAGGTCTTCGACACCTAAAATATCCACGATAAATTCCGTGATTTCGAAAGCTCGTTTTCCTACTTGCTGAGCTTTGGCCAATTTGCGACTGCCTTCAAAAACTGTGTCGAAAGAGTTGCGAACAAAACCTACACATGAGCCACTAGGACTTACTATATAGTCGTCGCCTTTAAAGTCTTTTATAAATTTCTTGCTTACACTTTTGCACTCATGCATAAAACCAGAATTGAATGCTGGCTGCCCACAACAAGTTTGTCCCCGATTATAAGAGACCGTGCATCCAAGTTTTTCTAATATTTTCACGCTATTTAAACCAACATTAGGATAGAGTTGGTCAACAAAACAAGGGATAAAAAGTTGAACGTTCACTTCGCGAATATAACTATAAGCTTTTTTTGAATTGCAACATTTGCAATGCGGTCCAAGCCGCTTCCTTTCCTTTATGCCCATGAGGCCCACCCAGTCTATCATCTACTTGCTTTTGATTATCGCAAGTCAATACTCCAAAAACAACAGGACTCTCCAATTCTAGATTGAGTTGAACACAGTATTCGGTAGCTGCCTTACAGACATAATCAAAGTGAGGCGTTTCGCCACGGACTACACAGCCAAACATGATATAGGCATCGAATTTATGCTTTTGATAATGTGCTTGAATCGCATGCCCAAGTTCAATAGCACCGGGCACCTGCAGTAAAGTTGTTTCTACTTTAGTAAAAGGAGCAAGAACCTCATTGGCCCCATCAACTAATATTTCGCAAACAGCCTTATTCCAATGTGTGCTTATTACACAAATACGTGCAGAGATGTCTTTTGAGATGTCGCTCGACAGAAATGTTTCATCGTATTGAGCAGCCATAGTAATGTCTAGTATTTTCCTAAGCGCGCCAAATACTTATCGGCATTTTGAGCTTGCTTACTGTCCGGGAAGGTCGTTTTAAGCTTCTCAAAGGTCTCAATAGCTTTGTCAGCCTTTCCAGAAAGCTCATAAACTAAAGCTGCTCTTTCGAGATAAATTGGACCAGCCAATTTATTACCATCATCAGCTGAAGCTGCCAAATAGCTTGAAATCGCTTTTTCTTTTTGCCCTTTTTCCATATAAGCATCACCCAATGAACCTTTGGTTAAGGCGTCAGGAATAGTTTCGTGTCCATCAAATTTTGAAAGATGTTTGATGGCTTTGTCAAACTCACCTTTTCTTAGATAACACATACCGGCATAATGCTGCGCTAAATTGCCTGCATCATAGCTACCGTATTTGTCGATGACTTTGAGAAAACCATAAGAAGTCCCATCACCATTTAAGGCTAAATTCAATGAATCTTTTTGATAATATTTCTGCGCCATGAAAATTGCATTGTTTGCTTTTTCGATCTTCGGCGTCTTTAAGAATTTATTGTAGATATATAATCCCGCAAAAACTGCAACGACTGCAACTAAAAGACCATTAATAATATTTTTGTTGGTTTCATACCACTTTTCAATGCCTTTTATGGTTTCCTCTGCTGAGGCTGGGTCTTCAACTCCGCTTCTAGATTGAGGATTTCTTGGGGCCGTGTATTTGTCGCGTTTCGCCATGGGTTTCAAATGAAGGCGCAAAATTAATAAAAAAGAAGTATTTCATCATCATTTATCCCTGCTCTTTGTTTAGTTGAGTGCTACTTTCGTCATGTGGCTTTAAAACGCTTGAGACTGTACAATTTTCGCAATTATTCCGAGCAAACACTTGATTTTACTAAGAAAATTGTGTGTTTGAGTGGTGCCAATGGCTCTGGAAAAACCAATGTATTGGAAGCAATCTATTATTTGTGCTTCACAAAAGCCTATAGAAGCAGTTTAGACAAGCACAACATGAGGCATGGCTGTACGGAAATGGCCATTGAAGGTTGGTTTGCTGAGAACAGGATAAAATGCATTATTAAGCAAGGTGTGAAGAAAGAAATCTTCATAAACGACAAAGCTTATCAAAAATTTTCGGCGCATATTGGCAAATTCCCCGCTGTCATAATCACGCCTGACGACATCCATATTATCAACGGTTATAGTCCGGATCGACGTAAGTATTTTGACTTGATAATTTCTCAAACGAATGCTGAATACTTGCAAGCGCTCATAGAATATAAGAAATCTCTCCAACAAAGAAATTCATTTTTAAAATCGTCGAAGGGTGTGTTAAAAGATAATGATCTTCTAGAAATTTACAATGATTCTTTAGTGCAGAATGGAAGCATATTATTTGAAGGGCGCAAAAAGTTCATTCAAGAATATTTACCTCAATTAAAAAAACACTTTGAGCAAATCAGCGGACATAGTGAAGAAATTAATCTTGAGTACCAAAGTCAACTTTCCGAGCAGTCGTTTAAGGATTCTCTAAATGAAAATCTTCAAAAAGATTTGATACTACAACGGACAAGTGTAGGGCCTCATAAAGACGAATATGATTTTTCGCTCAAAGAAATGTCTTTGAAGCAAAGTGCTTCTCAAGGTCAACGGAAAACATTTTTATTTGCGCTTAAGCTTGCAGAATATGATTATCTGCTGTCCAAATTGGACCGTTCGGCTATACTTTTATTAGATGATGTTTTTGAAAAGTTAGATGCCAATCGGTCACAACGCTTGATAGACTGTATCCTCTCGAAGGATACCCAAGTATTTATTACTGACACGCATAAGGAGCGTTTAAAGCAAGGCTTAGCATCGGCAAAAGGAGACACTCAACTTATTGAACTCTAATTAATCGGCAGTACCGAAACGAACATTTGATTTCTTTCCAGCATCTTGAGCTGGTTTTTCTGTTTGTTGGGAGCCAGACTTATTGGCTTTTTCACGCTCTAAACGCTCATAGTACAGCTCTGCCTGAGTTTTCTTCTTCGGCTTATTCACCTTCTCTGTCTTTACAGGGGCTTTAGTACGCTTTGGATTTTCCACCTTTGGTTTATTGGCAATAATCGGATTCGAGGCTTTGGTAACAACCTTCTTAGCTTGAGGCGCAACAGGCTTTAGAGCGGGTTCTTCAATGAGAACTTCCTGCTTGACTACAACTGGACCACTCGCTTTTTTTGAAGGAGCGCTGCTTTGTTTATTCAATTTATTTTCAGCCTTTCGTTCAACACTTTCTACTGGTTTTGTGGCATCTAAAATCTCCTCAAATTCATCATTTTCTGAAATGACATTTGATTCAAGTACAGTTTGACTTTCTTCGCCAAGGTCTTCCTCGAGAAAATCCGTTTGGCTTATTTCCTTGTCGTTATTTAAAAAATTTGCTGTGCTTTCGGAATTGAAATAATTATTTGCTGCAAATAAAGCTGCAATTGCTCCGCACAGAAGGAGCCCATAAATCCAAACTTTATTCTTTTTATTCTCTTCTTGATCAGATATTTCGTTCAAGGATTGTTGGCTCTTTAAAAGCTGATTTTTAAGATCTCCTTGATGCCTTTCGAGCATGCGTAAGCGATGACTTAAAATTGCTTCATTTTCTTCTAATTCCTTTTTTGACATAATTTCTTTCTCTAGACTTTCTTTTGATGCCGCTTTATTTTCGAGCGTCAACTTCTTCAATTTTATGACTTCGTTTTTCCCTTCTAATATCAACGTTTTCATTTCATTCAATTCTGCACGCAGAACACTTAACTCTTCCACACTAATATTAGCACGACTTGAGGAATGGTCGTCACTATCTGAAGGTATTTCGATAATGCTATTCTCTATTTCTTCATCCTTCTCATCAAAATGAACGTTTTCGAACATTTCAGGAAATTTTTCTTTTAGAAAGGCTTGATCTTCGGCATCATTGCCGCTATCTGCTAATGTATTTAGCATATTAAAGAAGTCCTGGTTCCAATTCTCAATTTCCTTCACTACTCTATAAAGTTACAAATCCTGAATAAAGATTAAAATATTATTTCCCTAACTAAGACCAAAAAAGCGCTAAAAGTTTGCCAAGATGCTTGATTCAGCCTTTTCGGGCTCTAGGAATTGGAAATTCCCTTGATTCCTAAACCATGTCATCTGTCGTTTAGCATAATTTCTAGTGGACTGCTTGATTTTAGCAATACTGTCCTCCCGCGTTGATTTTTTATTGAAGTATGGCAACCATTCCTGATAACCAACCGTCTTAAAATTTTTGGATTGCCAATAGCGTTCTAAGCTTCGAACCTCTTCTTCCAATCCATCTCCTACCATTTTATCGACACGTTCATTTATTTTTTGATAAAGCTTATCCCTATCTGAGCGCAAACAATATTCCCTTGCTTCAAAAATTCTGTCGGCACGACTATCTGTCTGAAAATCCAATATACTTTTTCCGTGTGCGCGAACAAAAGAGAGGGCCCGAATCAATCGATGAGGGTTTTCATGATCTTTTTGATCTAGGAACTTTGGATCTTGTTGCGAGAGCTCTTTTTGCAGCGCCTCAATTCCTTTTTCATCGTATAAGGCTTGCACCTGCTTACTGATTAAGTCAGGCACTTCAGGAATGACATCAAGACCATGAAGCAAGGCCTTTATATACAAGCCAGTTCCCCCAACCAATAAGACTTTTGAATGCTGTTCAAATAAGGAATTCAATTTTTCGAGTGCGTATTGAAGAAAAACTCGAACACTCATTTCGTCCTCAATGGAATGCGTATTGATAAAAAAATGGGGGATTAATTCTAGTTCTTGAGAACTTGGCTTAGAAGTCCCAATATTTAATTCTTGAAAACATTGGCGACTATCGGCAGATAAAATTGGACATTGAATTTTTTGCGCTATTTTGAGAGCTAAGGAAGACTTACCGACAGCTGTAGGACCAGCTATTACAATGAGTTGCTTATCCGCCTTCATTTTCAGCTCCATCGGAAGAAGATTTTGGTGCTCCCTCGCTCTTGTCATCACTCACACCAAATAAATCCTTTAAGAGATTCTTACTCGCATCGCTCAATTCCTTTTTCTCATCGCTTAATGCATACTTGTCTTCTATCTCGGTAACACTATCAGATTTTTGATCCACATTTTTAGTGAACTGTCCAGGTGAAACACCTTCTTCACGAACCATTCTTGGATACCCTTCGTCTATGATGACTTCACTCATTTGCACCAATTCAATATTCAACTCCCAAGCTTTTTTATGTCCAGCTAGATAAATAAATTTTTGGTCCTGTCCAGAAAGCAGTGCTCCTACAGGAGTTCGTTTCATAGAGAGTTCAGGGGCGTCGCGCAAGTTCTTTTCAACCTCCGAAGAGAGTGCTCTCAAGCGTCTTCTTTTGTTGTCGCTTTCAAATATTTTTGCGTGCATTCTAGGTGGAAAAGAGAAACTTTTTTTGATGCATTCATGAAAATCATCAAAAGATTGGGTTGATAAAATCTCTATATCTCGGACAACATTTATGTCATCTTCCCATTGCACTTTAAACTTCAATAAGGCCATTGAGTGCTAAGATAGTATGTATGCTAATAAAATGATTAGTTAGTTTGAAGAACTCCTAAATAAACATAGACAGTTTTGAAACCATTCGAATCTTGAAAAGTAAAGGTGTGTCTGAGATTTCTCTCTTCAGCTAAAATGTACACCTCCCGTCTGTCAACGCTATTCTCAATTTCATCGAAAACATATCGCCCACTTGCATCATCCACAAATTCTCTCGTACCAGCAAATGAGGTAAAGTTGATATTGCCACCTGAACAAGCGACGGCGACTTCAGCTTTATAAGTCGTATCAAGAAATTTAGTATTGTTAGAATCTCTCCTTACCTCTCTCAAATTTCCCAAATAGTCAGCTCCTCCAGATACACGACATGCATTTTCCTTTTTTTGACAAGAAAATAGTACTGTCATTAAAGCGAAGAGAATTAGCGCATTTTTCATATTTCAAAGATAGAAGGGCTAAATACGAAGATTTTCTAATAAAGAGTTATTTGCTAATTGAGACGAACACCAGTGTAAGCGTATTCAATGCGCTCTGGACCGGCTTTCTCTTGATAAATTATATTGAAGCCCATAGATCTATCCTCGTAAACCCTATAGACCTCTTCAATATCATACACACTATCCGTGCTGATGTTTACGTAATAGCTGGAATCTTCATTAAAAGCAAATTCTCTCAAGCCAAATTCGGTCGAAAATTCTAACCCCTCATTAATACAGTTTATGGTCACAGCTGAAGAATAAGTCGAGTCTGAGGCCAAGCTATCATTAACAAAAATGAACTTGGTGATATTCCCTTGATACTCATGCGTGGAGGTCGGATTTTTTCTGCAAATTTTCTCTTCCTTGGAACAACTAAACAAAAGAATTGAAACCAATAAAGTCAATGATAAATTCTTAATCATTGCGCAAAGATAAGTCCTTATCAAAAAATGAATGTGCTCCACTCAATGGTATTATATTTACAAGCTCAATGGACAAGAAACGCTTATTGGAGGCCTACAGACTCATGGCTACAGCTCAGGCGATGGCAGATATCTATGAAGAAAATAGACAAATCTGCAAATATGTGCACAGCACATCAAGAGGGCATGAAGCTATTCAGCTTGCAACAGCAATGCAATTGAAGGCTTGCGATTATGTGAGTCCATATTATAGAGACGAAAGCATGATGCTTGGCATGGGTTGGGATCCCTATGAGATGATGCTTCAATTGCTCGCTAAAGCAGAAGACCCATTTACAGGCGGAAGAGAATATTATAATCACCCCAATTCACTTAGAGACGATCGAGCAAAAATTATTCATCAAAGTTCTGCTACTGGCATGCAAGCAATTCCGACCACTGGATTAGCCCAAGGCATCAAGTATAAAGAAAGTCAAGGACTGACAAGTGCTGAAGAAAAGAGTATTGTTGTCTGTTCCCTAGGCGATGGAAGTGTGACAGAAGGTGAAGTAAGTGAAGCTTTTCAATTTGCCGCCTTGCATCAGCTCCCAATAATTTATTTAGTGCAGGACAATGAATGGGGAATCAGTGTAAGCAGCGATGAGGCGCGCAGCATGGATGCCTATGAATTTATTCAAGGCTTCAAGGGGATAGATCGCCTCCAAACAGATGGCAGCAATTTTGAGGAAAGCTGGAATACAATGGAAACAGCTATTCACTATGTTCGGGAGAACAGAAAACCGATTCTAGTGCATGCGAAAGTACCACTGCTGGGGCATCATACAAGTGGTGTGCGCAAAGAATGGTATAGAAGCGATGAAGATCTCGAGAAACACTATAAAGACGACCCTATTCCCAAATTAAGGTCTCGATTACTGGCCCTCAAGATTGAAGAGTCCGAGATTGTAAAGATTGAAAATGAGGCGAAAGAAGAAATAAAAAAAGCATTCGACAGAGCCGTCCAAGCAGCTGAACCTAGTCCGGATGCCGTCGAAGAATTTGTCTTCGCACCAACGCCAATTACTGAAGAAAGCGGCGTACGCACACCAGAAAAGGGAGAGCTCGTTGTTATGGTAGACGCAGCCCTACATGCGGTTGAAGAACTAATGCGTGAGCATCCTGAATGCTTGCTCTATGGACAAGATGTTGGTGGCAGATTAGGAGGAGTATTCCGCGAAGCAGCGACTCTTGCCCAAAAATTTGGTGATGAGCGCGTATTTAATACAGCCATACAAGAAGCCTATATCGTTGGAAGTACAGCAGGCATGAGTGCAGTTGGATTGAAACCAATTGTAGAGGTGCAATTTGCCGATTACATCTACCCTGGCATCAATCAATTGATTACAGAACTATCCAAAAGTTGCTATTTAAGTCAAGGCAAATTTCCAATCAATATGATTTTACGCGTCCCAATTGGTGCCTATGGCGGAGGTGGACCATATCATAGCGGTTGTATAGATAGCATTGTCGCAAATATCAAAGGAATTAAAGTGGCCTTCCCTTCAAATGCTGCCGATTTAAAAGGCCTGATTAAGGCTGCATTCCATGACCCAAATCCTGTGATTATTTTAGAACATAAAGGATTGTATTGGAGCAAGGTTCCAGGCACTGAAGATGCTAAAACAATAGAACCAGCAAGTGATTATATTCTTCCTTTTGGTAAAGCAGCAAAAGTTCTGCAGGCAAAGCAAGAATTTGTCGATGCCGGCGATAGTCTCTGTATTATTACTTATGGCATGGGCGTGCATTGGGCTAAAAATGCTGCTGAAAAATTTCCTGGACAGGTCGAGGTCATTGACCTTAGAACGCTCTATCCATTGGATGAGGAATTAATTTTTGAAGTAGTCAAGCAACACGGAAAATGTATTGTTCTCACGGAAGAGCAATTGCGCAATTCATTTGCTGAGGCTATAGCTTGTAGAATTTCACAAGAGTGCTTCTTTCAATTAGATGCTCCGATAAAAACCATGGGCGCTTTAAATGTTCCCGCCATACCGATGAACATTAAGTTGGAAGAAGCGGTACTTCCTAATGCGGAAAAAGTGGCGCAGGCCATTGAGGAACTCCTAAATTTCTAATATGATATTTGAGGGTCTTTTGGTTTTTCTAGTCGTAACTTTTTTTAGTTATACCAGCAATATCCCACCAGGCTTTGTGAATGTAAAGGTGATAGAGACCTCTCTCTTTCGTGGATATCGAAATGGCGTAAAAGTTGCCCTCGGAGCTGCAATAGCGGAACTGAGCTATTGTGCAGCTGCAATATTAACCGCGCTCTTCTTACGACAATTCCCAATTCTTTTCTACGGGATTAATGTCTTAGTTGCTATTGTGCTCATCATTCTAGCCTATAAATATTTTACTGGAAAATCTTATGCCGAACAGATTGAGGCAGCACAGATAGAATTTAAGGACGACAACAAAAAACGCAACTACTATTTGTTTGGTGCAGGCGTTGGCTTCCTAAACCCGCAAATGTTCCCATTTTGGTTCATATTTTATACGGGCATGTTTATGCCTTCATTTACAATCGACTATAGAAGCAGTTATTATATTTTTGTAATAGGAGCTATTTGTGGCGGCTTTGGTCTACTATGGACCTATGCCTTTTTTGCAGCTAAATACCGCAGAAAGATATTTGATATGTTCAGAAGGTATGATATCAACAAATATGTTGGATGGATGTTTTTGGTCATGGCGGTGATTAAAATAGTTGATTTGGTGGTAAAATTCCCGTGGAAATAAATGCGCTCCATTATTCAACACCTAAGGTTTCCATTTTCATTTTTATTACTGCCAGTTTTCTTATTTGCCCTGAGCTCCATCGATTATGTCAGTTGGGAAAATGCCATTCATTTGTTTGTGATTCTTCATCTCTTGGTCTACCCTTCTAGCAATGCGTTCAACAGTTTGCAAGATCAAGACGAAGGCAGTATAGGGCTTATTGAAAATCCAATTAGACCTCATCCTGCACTGCGTTGGGTCAGTTTGCTAATGGATGTAGTCGCCATTGTTTGGGCATATTTGGCCATGGACCTTCAAATCGCAGCCATGGTACTCATTTACATACTTGTTTCAAGAGCTTACAGCTATAGACGAATTCGTCTTAAGCAATATCCAATTCTAGGTTTTTTGAGTGTGGTTATTTTCCAAGGAGCGTGGGTATTTCTACTATGTTTTTATGGTATTCGAATTCACTTCTGCATGGGACTAGGGCTCTGTACAAACTTAGCCATCGCCTCCAGTTTTTTGATTGCTGCAGTTTATCCCATCTCCCAAATCTACCAACATGAGCAGGACCTCAAGGATGGCGTAAAAACCATGAGCTATATTTTGGGCAAAAAAGGCACCCTTATATTTTCGTCTGCAATGTCGATGATTGGCTTTGGAATTATTTCTTTTCACTATGTTCAAGGCAGCAATTGGATTCCACTCCTGATGCTATGGAGCTTCCCTCTACCCGCTTTTATTTTTTCAATCCAGTGGTACCTGAAAATTAGACTTGATGAATCTGAAGCCAATTTCAAGAATTGTATGAAAATGAATATTATCTCGTCTATATGTATGAACTTGCTTTTTATAGCAATCATTATTTATCAGAATTTCATAGTCAACTACACAATTTAATGGCATTCATACAATCTATCGGTCTTGCAGAAGCTCCCTTTGCGCATAAACAAAGCGACATTCTCGACTTTATGGTTGAAAATGTCAATATTCCCGAGAAGGACGTTGACAAAATAAAACGGATGTATGATCGCTCCGAAATTGCCACAAGACGATCAGCCATTGAAGACTTTAGCATTTCACCTGCCGACAGAAAGCTCTTCCGTTCAGACAAAGTCAGCACCAAGGACCGAATGCAGGTTTTCTTTGAAGAAGCTCCTAAGATGTGTCTAAAAGCCGTAGAAGAATCCAAGGCCCCACTCTCTAAAATCACCCATTTGATCACAGTGAGCTGCACAGGATTGGCTGCTCCTGGATTGGATATCATATTGAGCGAAAAGCTTGGCCTACAAGCCAATGTGCACAGAACAGCCATTAATTTCATGGGGTGTTATGCAGGATTTCAAGCTTTAAAAACTGCTGATGCAATTTGTGCTGCCCATCAGAATGCTGAAGTACTCATTGTAGATGTCGAACTCTGTACAATTCATTTTCAAAATGATTTTTCCTTCGACAATATCACGAGCTCGCTCCTCTTTGCAGATGGATGCGCGGCGGTTTGGGTAAATAATAAGCCCGGGATTTACAGCTTGGAGCATTTCCATACTGAGCTAGCCATTAAGGGGAAAAACGATATGACTTGGCACCTGGGAGAAACAGGATTTCTTATGACACTCAGCGCCTATGTCCCAGAAATAATTGCTGAAAATATTGAAGATTTGCTGAACAGAGCCCTTTCAAGCTCTGGCAAAACGAAGAGTGAAATCAATCATTGGGCCATTCATCCAGGTGGCAAAAAAATCTTAAATGAAGTAAGCAAATCACTCAGCCTTCAAGAAAATGATTTGGACATCTCCAGGCAGGTGATGAAGGAAAATGGCAATATGAGTTCTGCGACCATTTTCTTCGTCCTTTATGAAATGCTCTCCGCAGGCTTAACATCCAAAGACCAAATTTTTGCTGCTGGCTTTGGACCGGGACTGACGATAGAAAGCCTCTTATTAGAAGCATGTTAGACTTTAGCACTAGATCAAATAAAAAGGAATTATTAGATGGTGACAACATCCCATTTGAGGATTTAGCGCAAAACTTAAAAGAGCTCAATTTTATAAACTCCAAGCTTGGTGGTCATGCAATTACTTTAAAGGGCCTTCGGAAACTGACTCAAGGAAAAAATAAAAAACTCAGCGTCTTAGAAATTGGATGTGGCGGTGGGGACAATTTATTTTACCTAAAAAGAAAAAGTAGATCACAGAACTTCGATTTTAAAGGACTAGACCTCAAAGCGGAGTGCATAGAATTTGCAAAACAGCGCTATGATGAGATCGAATTTACGACTTCAGACTATAGAGCTGAGGATAAAGAATACGACATCATCTTCTCATCTTTATTTTGCCACCACTTCACAGATGATGAACTCATCGAACAATTTAAATGGATACACGCGCATGCTAGAATGGGCTTCTTCATCAATGATTTAGAGCGCAACCCCGTCGCCTATAATCTCATCAAAATATTAACTAAACTTTTTTCAAAATCTTACTTAGTAAAGCATGATGCCCCCCTCTCAGTGGCACGCGCTTTTAAAAGAAAAGAATTGGCTTCATTGTTAAAAAGAGCAGGTCTAGAGCAATTTGAAATAAGTTGGCAATGGGCTTTTCGATATTTAGTAGTTTGTAAAAAGACTGCGATTTAAATTTGTGGTCTATGAAGAACATCTTTTTTCTATTTTTCATTCTAATTTCTTTTTCTGCCCAAGCTCAAAAAGAAGGACCGGGTACTTGGTTTAGCTATTTAGGCACCTATAAAGTAGCGCCAAGATGGAATATTCAGCCAAATGCTCAAGCTCGATTTTATAATTTGGGCGCTGACGTTCATCAAATGCTCTTGCGTCTAGGAGCCAACTACCATTTAGATCAAGCGGGAAAATATCAAGTCGGTGCGGGTTTAGACTATTGGTATAATGAAGATTATCAAAGCAACAATATTGATAAATTTAGTTTTACTGAAGTTCGCTTGTTCGAACAATTGGTCATGAAACATGGAAGCGGACGATTCAGATTCATGCATAGGTTTCGATTAGAGAATCGTTTCGTCGAAAACAAAGATCCTAGCATTAGGTTCAGACATTTGCTCAAAACAACTGTTGCATTAGATAAAACAAAAAAGATAGATCCCGGCACATTCTATGTAGCACTTTTGGCAGAACCCTTCTGGAATTTTAAAGGCAATCCCTTTGATCGACTTTGGGTGCAACCTATGCTCGGTTATAAATTAAATAAAAAATGGACTTTTGAGATTGGCAACCAGACTCAAGTTCTCAATGGAAATAATACCAACCGTATCCAATTTTGGGCATTTCATAATCTCAAATTATACTAAACTTGAAGGTCTATAAACAGAGCGTGGTCATGAAGAAAGAGCATACTGACCACCAAGGACATGTGAATAATGTACAATACCTTCAATGGGCTTCAGAGATGGCTTCTGCGCATTGGGAAGAAGTTATAGAAGAGGTCCATAGAAGTCCCTATATATGGGTCGTGAAAGACCATTTTATAGAATACAAAAAAGTAGTTTTTGAAGGTGATACCCTAGATATGCAAACCTATATCGCCGAGAGCCAAGGCTTAAAATCTACTAGAATGGTTGAATTCTATAGGGATGATGTGCTTGTCACACGGGTAAAGACTACTTGGGTGATGCTAGACAAAATCTCGAATCGTCCAAAGGTGCTCGCCGCTGAGCTCGCTCAACGATTCTTATAGCTGCTCTTCCTTTTGAGCTCCCTGATTATTCTTCTTCTTTTCATTATAGTTTATCGCAGCATCGATGAAGGATACAAAAAGCGGATGAGGATTCTCAACAGTGCTTTTGTATTCAGGGTGAAACTGTGATGCCACAAAATAAGGATGTTCTGGAATTTCAATTATTTCTACCAAATTGGTCTGTGGGTTTCTTCCGGGAAACTTCATTCCAGCGTCTAAGAATTCTTTCAAGTATTTCTCATTGAATTCATAACGATGTCTATGACGTTCATTTATAAAATTCTTCTGATAAACCTGATAAACTAATGAATCCGCTTCGAGCTCACATTCATAAGAACCCAAACGCATGGTGCCTCCCAAATTTTTAACTTTTTTCTGCTCTTCCATTAGGTCAATGACCGGAAATTCAGTGTCTGCCATTTCTGTCGAATGTGCATCCTTCATTCCCAAAACATTGCGTGCAAATTCTATCACAGCACATTGCATCCCAAGACAGATTCCAAAGAATGGGATCTTGTTTTCTCGTGCAAATTGAATCGCATCAATCTTTCCTTCTATTCCTCTATTTCCAAAACCAGGTGCAACCAAAAGTCCATCAAGATGTCCTAGTTCAGCTTTTGCATTTTCCTTTTTTAGATGTTCGGAATGAATATAGATCACCTTGACCTTACAATCGTTTATAGCTCCTGCATGAATGAAAGATTCTAGAATAGATTTATAAGCATCTTGGAGCTCGACATATTTACCGACCAAACCAATCTGAACTGTTCTTGTTGGGTTTTTAAGCTTATGCAAAAACTCCTTCCAATTTGTCAATATAGGTTCAGTGCGAGATTCTAGTTCTAATTGCTTCAGGCAAATATCATCCAGGTTTTCACGCATCACATTTAGTGGCACATCATAAATTGTTGAAGCATCTGCTGCTTCTATGACGGCATCTTCTCTAACATTACAAAAGAGTGCAATTTTTCTTTTGAGCTCGGCATAGAGTGGTTCCTCAGTTCGACAAACGATAACATTAGGCTTGAGCCCAATCTCATTCATCATTTTAACGGAGTGCTGAGTAGGCTTAGTTTTCAATTCGCCCGCAGCTCTTAAATAAGGAATGAGGGTCAAATGAATAACCATTGCATTATTCTCGCCCATCTCATATTGCAACTGTCGAATAGCTTCTAGATAGGGTAAACTCTCAATATCACCTACGGTGCCTCCAATTTCAGTAAGAATTATTTCGTAATCATTGTTCAGACTCAACAGCGTCATTCGACGTTTAATTTCATCGGTAATATGCGGAATAACTTGAACAGTTTTTCCGAGATAAGCGCCCTCTCTTTCTTTATTTATTACGGTCTGATAAATTCGACCGGTAGTCACATTATTCGCTTGACTTGTTGTAATATTTAAGAAGCGTTCGTAGTGACCTAAATCCAAATCTGTTTCAGCACCGTCATCAGTAACAAAACATTCTCCATGTTCATATGGATTCAATGTACCAGGATCAACATTGATATAAGGATCAAATTTTTGTATGGTTACTTTATATCCTCGCGCCTGCAAAAGCTTTGCAAGAGAGGCTCCCAAAATACCCTTCCCTAATGATGAAGTTACCCCACCAGTAATAAAAATATGCTTTGCCATAAATCCAATTTTCTAAAGACAATCACATGGCAAGCTCTGGAGCTCAATGCAACGGTCGGTTAAAGATAAAAATAAAATTTAGCCCGCACCATTTGAAGCCTGCTTAAATTAAGTTTTCCACCTAAAAGAAGATGGATTTGCATTGATTGAAATTCAAGCTTATCTTTCAATCGTATTGTATTAAATATGGAGCCATTCATAAAGCCGAAGATTATAATCGATGAGGATGTCCAGAAGCAGCTCAAAGAAGTCACAGATGTAGAGGCACAGGTCATTGTGCATTGTTCTTTCTATGCTTCAAGTCCTTTAGACCGCTTTAGAATCTGGCCTACAACTTATCTTATTGATCGTGAAAGTGGACAAAAGAGTCGTCTTTTGCATGCCGAAAATGTGCCATTTTCTCCATATTGGAAGATTGCCGAAACGGTGGGCAAGCATCAGTTCACCCTAGTATTTGAGAGATTGAACAGAAGTTGTTCATCCTTTGATTTGGTTGAGGTGATTGCAGAAGCTGGAGCATTCGAGGTTAGAGATATTATGCGCAACCAGACGGATGTTTACAATGTAGATTTATAATTTAAGAGTTCTTACCACCCAGCATAGGAACGAATGAGAAGTTCCCAAAGGTTTCAGGCTTTTTAATTCCACCACGTGGCCCCTTATAAATTCGAGTCATTACTTGCTTTGTCCCACCTCCTAGTGGAGCGACTATGCACCCACCTGGTTTGAGCTGCTCAATGAGTTTCTCAGGCAATTCCGGCGCTCCGCAAGTAATCAGAATTTTATCGAAGGGCGCATAAGTAGGCAGTCCTTTATAACCATCGCCATAGAAAAATTTCAGCAAAGGATACTGCCGAGCAAAAGCATACTCTCTCTTGCGATATTCAAATAATTTTTTACTGCGCTCTATACTGAAAACTTGCACACCAAACTCTGCTAAGACCGTTGCCTGGTATGCGCTTCCTGTACCAACTTCCAAGATTCTATCGTTCTTTTTGGGCGCAATAAGATCTGTTTGAAAGGCTACAGTATAGGGCTGGGAAATAGTCTGACCATCCTCAATTGGGAATGCGCGATCCTCGTATGCAATTTTGTCAAATGCCTCATCCAAGAAAAAGTGTCTCGGAATATTCTCCATTGCGCGCAGAACTTCTTCATTCTTGATGCCTTTAGCTCTTAAGCTATCCATCAATTTCCTTCTTAGTCCTTTGTGTTTATACGAATCCTCTAATTTTCTCTGCGCCATGCCCCTTCTGATTATTGCTTTTTGACGGCCCGTTGAACCATTTGAATGCTTCCCCCTTCAGGGTTAACAATACTAGTGAGTATGAGGGTGTCTTTATGGGGTTGAGTATAATTGAAATAATAGGTATCATCCTCTGTATTGGTATACATCGTTAACTGTTTGGTCTCCTTATTATGGAAATAAACTAAATTATCAAAGAATTGCATTTCCCCAACTCCTGCAGCATAAGAAGTGTCACTTTTAAAGTCATACCAATTATTATCGATATACCATCGTCCTTTCAAGTCAAGACCAGCATCCTTGTCTACTGAAATAGAGTCACAGCCAATTGTGAAGATGCTCAGGCAAATAAATATTGAGAATTTCAGAAGCTTCATATAGAATCTAATATTGTGCGATGAATTTTTAACACTTGAGGAAGCAACATATCTTTTTCGTCATTCGTCACAACAAAGTGAGCGCGTTTCATTTTCTCCTCCTCTGACATTTGCTTGTTCATTCGATTTTCAATTTCTTTTATGTTCAATCCGTCTCTGCTTTTTATTCTTTCTATTCGAACACTTTTGGGAGCGCTGACGACAATAACTTTATCGACAGATTGATCTCCACCACTCTCGAAGAGAAGGGCTGCTTCTTTTATGCAATATGCAGCAGATTGTTCTTCTTCCCATTTTTTGGCCAGCTGTAAGACTTTAGGATGAACCATGGCATTGAGCGCATCTAATTTTGAAGCATCCTTGAAAACAATTTGGGCTAGTGCCTTTTTGTCGAATTGGCCATTCGGGTAGATTTGCTCCCCGAATAGAGCAGTGATTTCACTCTTAAGATTTTCATCCGTTGAGTAGAGCTGTTTGGCCTCATCATCGGCATAGAAAATGGGAATGTTTAGACATTCAAAAATGGAACAAACTGTCGTTTTCCCACTTCCCATTCCCCCGCTGATTCCGACAAACATTTAGGCCTTTTCTTCTTTATTCAAGCTGGCAGTCATTTCCATTGAAATTGCTGAGCGCTCCATTTTCACTTGCATATTTCGTGCAATTTCAACCTGCAAGGTATTGTCATCATTCTCTTTCAAAATTTTTCCATGAATTCCTGAAATGGTGACAATATTTGCTCCCGTCTGAATTCCGCTAGCGAACTCCTTTTGTTGTTTTGCCTTCTTCATTTGAGGTCGAATCATAAAAAAGTATAAGACTACCACCATGCCAAGCATGAGTAGCATACTCATCATAGAATTATTCTTCGCTTGGGCCTGTAAAATTATATTTAGTTGTTCCATAGTTTATTTATTTACTTCTGATAATATTGTGAGAACGTATTGAGAAGGTACTCCATTCGTAAATACGTCAATTTTCTTTTCATTATATCCGCTTCGACCGTGACTATCAAATGTGACCGTCAGCTTTCCCTTTCCACCTACTTTTATGGGTTCCCTATCGTAAGTGGGCACCGTACATCCGCAAGAACCTTTCGCACTAGTTATTAATATGTCTTTGGTTCCTTGATTTGAAAATTCAAAATCGTATTGAACAATCTCACCATCTTTCAATTTCCCAAAATCATGAACAGAATCGGGAAATACAAGTCTGCCAGCATCAGATAAGTCGACACTATCATTTTCCAACCTTGGGTTATTAACTAGTTCAGTAGAAAGAGCTTCGACGCTAGTTTCTTCAGTTGGTTTTGGATTCTCACAAGCTGAGCAAAAGAGTCCAATCAAAACAATAATTGCAATTTTATTCATTCTACTACAAATTTATTCTTGAGATTTCTTATTGGCTAATTTCGGCAAGGCATTTTGTGCTTCGAGCTCTTTTCTCAAATTATCCAATACGCCATTGACGAATTGTCCACTTTGTTTCGTGCTATAAATTTTGGCAATTTCTATATATTCATTCAAGCTCACCTTCACTGGAATATCAGGAAAATACAACAATTCGGCAAGTCCCATTTCCAAGAGCAATAAATCTATCACGGCAACTCTGTCTGCGTCCCAATTTGTCAACTTAGGTTTGATCAAACTGCCAAGATATTCTTTGTTTTGCGCGTAGACTTGAACCAATTGGCCCACAAAATTTCTTTTCTTTTTATCAAGGCTGCCATCAAAAGGAAATGAATCCGGATTCGCCAGGAGCAATTTGGACCACTTTGCCACAAACTCAGCATTGTCTTCCCATTGGATATAACTTTCTCTAAAATACTCCGAACATAAATTATGATCATCTAAGCTGTGTTGCACTACCCAGAGAAAAACTTGTTTGGATTGCTCATCATTCTTTAAATATTGTGCATACTCATCAGATTCTTTCAGGGCTTTATATGTTTTTCGAACGATATCTTCTGGAAAGCTTTCACTTAGGGAAAATGTCTTCTTACTCTGGATGTAGGATGGGTTTTCACGAATTGTCTTGATGAGCGATGAATCGGCAAGAGATGTATCCACATTGTCTTTATTCAATAACTTCGATGCCTCTTGATTTGCATCGATTTGAGCATAGTCAAATACTTGAGCCACGAGTTGGACCATTCTACAGAATGACTTCTCAATATCTGCTATGTTCAACTCAAACGATCTGAGAATATCATCTTGTTCTACAGCCTTTGATTGTATGGCTATTGAATAGATCACTTCAAAGGCTTTTATCCTTAGATTTCTTCTTGTCAATTTCTTCTCCGCTCCGCTCATTTTTAAGAACAATAATCGCCAAAAGTAAAGTAGACAGACTAATTCTGCCTGATTTTTTGAGCTTATCTTATGATTAAAAAAAATAAGTATAAAGCTTTGCAATAAATATGTTTACAAATCAAATTTTGTTTTTATAGATTTTGGAGTAATTTAGGAGCAAGGAAGAAAAGACACTAACCTCTTGTTTATTAATAATAACTTACGCGTTAAAATTGATGATGAATTTAAGATTCTTTGGATCGGAATCGATCTTCAAGACAAGCTATGTTATTCACTAAAATTTTTAGACAATCTAACCAACGTCAGAGACCTGATTAAGTATTTCATTAAAAAGGAAAATATAAAATATGTCGTTGCCTATTCATTGAATAAAGGCGTTTGGAATTTAGGAGGAGATTTAGAGTTCTTTGCAGAATGTATCCGAAACAGAAAGAGAGCGGTACTAAAAGATTATGCATACAAATCTGTTGATTTAGTATATAACTACAACAATACTTATGAGCTCGATGTATTTTCAACATGTGTTGTCCAAGGCAATGCTTTTGGCGGAGGCTTTGAAAGCGCCCTAGCGGGAAATTACATTGTTGCAGAAGAGTCGGCCAAATTTTCCTTTCCAGAAGTCATCTTTGGAACCTTTCCCGGAATGGGAGCCTACAGTTTTCTGACCAAAAGAGTTGGGTACAAACAAGCGCATAATATTATCACTTCAAATAAAACCTTCTCAGCTCAAGAAGTAAAAGACCTTGGGGCTATAGATGAAGTCTGCGATGACGGACATGGGTTATCAAATATTTCGCTTAAAATTAAAAATGGAGAACTAGAGGAGATGCTCAATGATCCATTCATGAAAATTTGCAATAAGGTAACTAAGGAAGAGCTCTTGAATGTTGTTGATATTTGGATAGAAAAAGCGTTTACTTTGAGCGAGGAAAATTTGACTCGTATGCAAAAGCTGTCGGCTTTCCAATCTAGAAAAATCAAGAAGGAGAAAAATCTTGAACCTGTTATTGAGAAAAAACTCAATATGGTGAGAGCAGAAAAATTGATTCAGGAGTCCTTACAAAATCCTGAAAGCGATAATTCTTAACAGAGCAACCAACGAATTCACAAAAAGCTTCGTCTAATTCATAGAAACCAAAGTCTATGAAAACAATAAAAGTATTAGCCATACTATCTGTGATGGCTTTAGGAATGAACTCTTGTACTAAAGAAGCGCCTTCCGGTCAAGGAACAAATCCATTTTCAAATCCAGGAGGTGATGTTACAACAACTGATCCTGACCCAGGCTTGCCTGTAGGCGATGTGCCAGCAGATTTCACTAAGAAAGCTGTAGTCGAAAAAATCACTGGTGAATGGTGCGGGTATTGTCCTGCTGGCGCTACAGTGCTGGATGGAATTATGGCTGCAAATCCTAACAAAGTCGTCGGAATTGCGGTACATGGTGCCAATGGAGACCCATTTGAAATCCCATATCACAACTGGATTAAGTCTCAAACCTCATCAGGAGGCTATCCAACGGCCAGCATTGATAGAGCAGACCGTATATCAAGAGGTGCTTGGCCAGGCGCAGTAAGTACTAGTTTGGCTAAGACTGCAGATTGTGGACTAGCCATGGTAGCCGAAGAAAATGGAGGGCTACTCGATTTGGACGTTTATGTTGGATATAATAGTCCTATAAGTTCAAATACCAAACTCACTATATTATTAACAGAGAATGAAGTTCCTGAATCTTCACCTGGTGCACAAAGTGGTGCTTCAAGTGGTTATATACATCAGCACCTTTTGAGAGGAGTACTCACGGATTTGCCAGGTGATGCAATTGAGCTTAACTCATCAGACAATTACACCAAAGTTTCCTTTGCCGGCATAGATTTAAACGGCATGGGCATACTGGACATGAATAATGTCCATATTGCGGCCATTCTGAACGTTGAAGGTGGTGCTAGTACCGATAATGGAAATGATGTCCTCAATGCGCAAGAATCAAGCTTGAATGAAGTCAAAAAATGGGACTAAACGGCCGAAAGTGTTGATATCCTAAGGATTATCAACAAATAATCAATTATTTATAAGGAATAGGCAATTCCATGACAAAAATCTCATGGAATTGCCTTTTTTTCTTGGCAATCTGAGTTAACTTAGAGGAATCTTAAAAAAACTTATAACAATGAAACAAGTACTATCTCTAATGCTCGCAGTTGCCCTCGTATTCGGTGTGGCTTCATGTACAAAAGATCTTCCAGCTGGACAGGGTGGAAATCCATTCTCAAACCCAGGTGGTGGCGGAACAACAACCACAGATCCTGATCCAGGTTTACCAGTAGGTGAAGTACCAGGATCATTTACTCAAAAAGCGGTTCTTGAAGAATTTACTGGAGAGTGGTGTGGATGGTGCCCAGAAGGTGCTAAAATTATGGATGACGCTATCGCAGCAAATCCAAATACAGTAATTGGAATTGGTGTTCATGATGGAGATCCTATGGAGCTTCCAGCATTCAACACTTGGATTAAAGGAGCAACCGGAGTTACTGGTTTTCCAAATGGATCTGTACAACGTGGAGCTGCATCTGGACGTGGTGCTTGGATGGGAGAAATTACTTCTGCTCTAGCCCGCACTCCTGATTGTGGATTGGCTATGGTTACTAAGGAAGAAGCTGGTCTAGTTGATATCGATGTTTATATCGGTTATAACGCTCCAGTGACTGGTAGCACTAAACTTTCAGTATTTATTACTGAAGACAAGGTTCCTCAATCTTCTCCAGGAGCTCAATCAAATTATTCTTCTTCAGTAGTAGTTGATGCTAACTGGATGCATGGACATGTGCTTCGTGGTGTTCTAACCGCAAATGCTGGAGATGCAGTAACTCTTAACTCAACTGACAAGTATACATTGGTTTCAATGACCGGTGTCGATATCAGTAGCTTGGGAATTCTAGATATGTCTAATGTGCATGTAGTTGCAATGGTCAATGTTGACGGTGCAAGTACAGCTAGCGGACTTGATATCTTGAACGCTCAACAAGCTTCTTTGAACGAAACCAAAGAGTGGGATTAGTACTTAAGTTTTTAATATATAGAAAAACGCTCCACTTTGTGGAGCGTTTTTCATTTAAAGCTATCTTAGAATAATGAAGCTCAGTCAAAGCGAAGAAAATTACATAAAAGCTCTCTTTCATCTGACGGAACAGATTCAGAAGAGCGATACTTCATCGTCTGAATTAGCCGATAAGCTGAAGATTAAGGCAGCTTCTGTCACAGCAATGCTGCGAAGGTTAAGAGACAAAAAATTGGTCTCATATAAACCTTATAGCACCATCAAACTCAGTAAGAGAGGCAGAGAGCTGGCCGTCCAAATCATCCGCAAGCACAGGTTGTGGGAAGTATTTCTTGTAAAAACTCTAGGCTTTAGTTGGGATAAAGTGCACGACATAGCCGAACAATTGGAACATATAGAATCTGCAGAACTTATTAATCGATTAGATGCCTTCTTAAAACATCCCAGCACGGATCCACATGGAGATCCTATTCCCAATGCTAAAGGAATTGTACTCGAATCAAGAAAGAAACAGTTGGCCAAGGTAGTCGTAGGCAACAGTTATAAGGTAGTCAGTGTGGCAGACGACTCTAGTCCATTTCTGAAATATCTTCTTGAACATGGAATTTCTATCGGTAGCCAATTAAAATTAGAGAATCGTCATGAGTTTGACGAATCGCATAGTATTACGCTGCTTGATGGCCGGAAAATCAGTCTTTCAAAGCAAGCGGCTGAGCATATTTTAGTAATATAAAGAAGAACAATGTTCGATTGGCGATTGAAATATTAATACAAAAATCATATCATTACATTTGGTAGATAATAATGATAGATGTTAATTCAACTTTCTTACATATCAACAGCAAATTCTGGTCTTTGCTTCAACGATTTTGAAAAAATTCTAAAATCAAGCAATGAAAATAATGCCCAACTAGGCTTAACTGGAATATTGGTGTACTGCAATATGCATTTCTTTCAAATCTTGGAAGGTCCAAAAGAAGAAGTCCTCCATAAGTATGATGAAATTCTAAAAGACTGCAGACATGACAATGTGGTCAAATTGCAAGAAACAGAAATTGCAGCTCGCTCGTTTAACGATTGGGAAATGGCATTTAAAAGCTATAATAAAGAACTCAAAAAATTGGACGACTTATCGAATCATGAGTTCTATGAAAAAGTCAAATGTGATAAAACAGAAGATTGTTATGTTTCAAGGAAAATCCTTATGGACTTCTTCGATTTGAATGGCGCCGACTTAGCAAATGTCTAGAAGACAATGCACTATCTTTGATTCTACACTTGTCTAGAAGCAAAATAAATACATCAGCCGCAATTGTAATTAATATCACTTTAGGCATCGCCATGCTTTCTGCCGGCATTTCCAAAATTCCAATTGCGGAACAATTGGGTTGGACAATTGCTGAAACTGCACTTTTTTCTTGGAATCTTTCTGAATGGGTAGCCCGGCTACTCATTGGACTTGAAATCTTCATTGGCACTCTCTTCATCCTTCAATTAAAAACTCAAAAATTAGCGAAGCCAATTGCACTCCTACTCATCATCCTATTTTCAACATATCTATTTTATATACTTAAAAAATATGGCAATGAGAGCAACTGCAATTGTTATGGTGAATGGATCCCACTCAGTACAATACAATCACTTTGGAAAAACGCCCTTCTCTTAAGCCTAATTATTCTTTCATATTTTCTAAGCTACGATTGGACTTTTAAACGAAATACTTTAGTAGTGATTCTTCTTTTGCTGAGCACTCTCCTTCTTCCTTTCTTTCTCTCTCCTCCAGAAAACATATTTATTTTTCCTAGGAAGGAACATAAAGCACATCCATTTAAGAGCTCATTGATTCAATCAGAAGATTTATTGCTAGCTGAGAAAATAAGTCATGGTAAAAACATCGCAGTCATGTTAAGCCTGAGCTGCAAATTTTGCAAAAAAGCCGCAAAGCGTCTCACTAAAATTCATAGAAGAAGCTCCAATATTCCATTCAACTTTATTTTAGCCGGTCATTCAGATCATCTGGAAGATTTCTTAGATGAATTTGACAATGAAAGCATTCCATGGGTACTCGTGAAAAATAGGGAGCGCTTTAAAGACTTGAACCATGGCCAATCAGTTGTGCCATCCATTCATTGGATTCAGGACAGCAGCTGTGTCAAGGAGTCCAATTACATCAATTTCAAGGAGAAAGAAGTGCTTAAATGGTTGAAAGAATAAGTTGTATTTGAGCGACTTTCTGAGCACTTTTGTGGAATGAATTTAAAACTTGAACGTCCAATTGCTTGCATAGACTTAGAGACAACAGGAATCAGTATAACTAAAGATAGAATTGTAGAAATCGCTATAGTAAAAGTACACCCAGATGGGACGAGAGAAACTAAAGTAAGACGTGTAAACCCCTTGATCCCAATTCCAGCGGAGGCGAGTGAGGTTCACGGTATTTTAGATAAAGATGTCGCCGATGAAGCAAGCTTTAAAGAAATTGGTAACGAGATCAAGCAATTCATAGAAAATTGTGATTTGTGCGGATACAACAGTAATCGATTTGACTTCGCCTTACTGACAGAAGAATTTTTAAGATCAGGGATTGATGTAGATTTTAAAAGCCGAAAGCAGGTGGACGTGCACCAAATTTTTGTAAAACAAGAACCTAGAAACTTGACAGCTGCCTACAAATTTTATTGCGATAAGGACTTAGTTGGTGCTCATGGAGCATTGGCCGATACAGAGGCGACTTTTGAGATACTTCTAGCACAAATTGATCGATACGATATTGGTGATGATGTACATAGTCTTCATAACTTGTCCAAAGGAGATGATGTTTTAGACTATGCAAGAAGAATAAAAATATTAAATGATGTGGCTGTTTTCAATTTTGGCAAGCATAAGGATAAATCAGTGATTGAAGTCCTTCAAAAAGAACCGCAGTATTACGATTGGATCATGCGAAGTGATTTTGCACAGGACACTAAAAACGTGCTCTCAAAGATCTTCAATCAATTCATGTTAAATAAAACGTAATTGAATCGAATGAATTTCATTCTTATCTACATTCTTCCTATTTTGTCGGTGTCTTGAACAAGCTCGTTATCATACCGACTTTTAATGAAAAGGAAAATATCGAACGAATCATTCGTAAGGTATTTGACTTGAGTGAATCATTTCACATTCTTATCATTGATGATGGCTCACCTGATGGAACAGCGGAAATCGTTAAAAAACTCTCTCAGGAATTTTCTGGCCAACTATTCATTGTAGAAAGAGAGGGGAAACAGGGCCTAGGAACGGCTTATATCCGAGGTTTTAAGTGGGGGCTTGATAAGGGTTATGACTATATCTTTGAAATGGATGCGGATTTTTCACACAATCCAGAGGACCTTGTGCGCTTATTACATACTTGTTCTAAGGATGGTGCAGACGTTGCCATAGGATCGCGCTATATCCGTGGAGGGAAGGTGAAAAATTGGCCCTTCAATAGAATATTTATCTCCTATGGTGCTTCAGTCTATGTGAGAATGATCATGTGGATGCCTATTAAAGATTGTACTGCGGGTTTTGTTTGTTATAAGTCTGAAGTACTCCGCAATATTAATTTAGATAATATCCGTTTCATCGGTTATGCATTTCAAATCGAAATGAAATATAGAGCGTGGAGAAAGAAGTTTAAGCTAAAAGAGATTCCAATCACTTTTGTAGATCGCGAAGAAGGTTCGTCTAAAATGTCCAAAGGCATAGTCAAAGAAGCTATTCTAGGCGTTTGGAAAATGAGATTCGCTTCTTACTCTTAAGACAGTTTATACTATATTTTAAAAGGCCCCTTCTTTCGAAGGGGCCTTTTCTTTCAGAGTTTAGTTTAACTCTATTCCTTTGTAAACTTTACAAATCCGCTCGCTTTAGTGTCGGTATTTGTATACTGAATTATGTAATTCCCATTAGACAATCCACTGATATCAATAGTATGCATTGGAGAATCTTGACTGAAGAGTTCAGTGCGCTTATTTAATACTCGTCCTGCCATGTCCATCAGGCTAATTCTAATATTAGCATCATCTTCTTTTGTTTGATAGACGAACTTGATCTCTTTGCTTGCTGGGTTTGGATACACGAGAACAGTATTTGAATTGATGTCTGTTCTACGAATGCTTATGGTCTTACTATATGCATATTGTCCATCAATATCTTGAGAACGCAATCTATACCATGACACTGGATAGGGATTATCATCTGCAAAATCATACATATGATCTTGAGTCTCGTTAGTAGCTAGCACTTCTCCAATTTTTTCGAAGGCACCGCCATCCTCACTTCTTTCAACATCATAATGAGAAACATACTTCTCATCAGTGACAGTCCAGTTCAAAAGATTATCTCCATTTTCTAGAGGATGTCCAACAAATTTTAGAATATCAACCGGTAAGAAACCAGCAACATTACAAGTCCAATCTGTAGCGCTTTCAGGAGCACATAGACATTGTTCAGGGCCACTATTTTCAGGCAATCTATTGATGACCGCTAAAAGTGCTCCACCAGGACAAGTGTATGAGATTGAGTTGCTCGGAATGGTCAAACATCCATTCGCTGGTATAGCCCCTGTCGTAGTTATAGATGATATGTAAGTGTCAGTCGCATCAAGAGTCGTATTGGCATTTACATCACAATAGATATCCACTGTAATCGTAGTTCCTGCAGGAACATTCGCAACACTTGAGTTATTACAAACTTCAATGTCTGTGGTCAAGGTATAAGCATTGTTAGCAGGATCAGCAATACAATCTGGGCTAGCCGTAACACTAGCTTCAATTTCTGGAAGTGCAATAGTTAATCCACTTGATCCACGTCCATTAATAGAAGTCACTGTACAATTCACGCCATTACAAACCACAGCAGTATTACCGCCTGTACTGATTTCAAAATTGTTCAAATTAGCATTACATGAGATGAACTCGCTATAGTCGAAAGTGACTTCGATATCATATTGAATGAAATCTCCGGTGGTTAAACCTCCAGTCATTGGCCAACTATATCTTAAAGCACCAGTTCCCAAATCTACTGGGCCATTAGGCGCAACAGTTGGTTGATTTGTTTGACCTGCTGCAATTGGATCATAGCCACTATAAATTACACCTGGAGGAAGTGAAACCAAAATACTATCTAATGCAGATGAATTTGCTCCTGTAGATGATATTGGAATATTTACAGTGTAGGTGTAGACCGTTGCAGGATCACATCCCTTAACTGTATCCATTGTCCCATTAGGGTTTGTTATGTAGCCGGGTACTGTAGCCTGAGCAAAAATGATTGGTGCAGACTCTTTGAATATTTCTGGAAGCGCTTCACTACATGCAGCATTGGCATTATAAGCCACTTTAACCACATCTCCACTCACCGCGCCACATTCGCTATACAAAGGTATTTTGATTCGAACCTCTTTTCCTGGAATATCATAGGAGCCCAGAATTCCATTACTCAGCGTTGAATCAATGGCATCTATATCAACATTCACAATTGAACCATTCACAGCAACTGCCGATGGGTTTGATGGTGGCCTATAAGCGGTTCCGGCTGGATAAGCAATACTTATATTACTTAGATCTGCTTCAAAACCAAATGGCAGAATAAAGTCGTTAGTCAGACTATTTAAATCGCCCAACTGATTAGCATTCATGATGAGTTCAACTTCAAAAGTATCGCAGAAGTTTACCGTTCCATTAGGACCTGTTGCTAGTACGTTGAAGGTCGCATCTGTTCCTGCTGGGAAACTATACACAATTAATGTATCCGTTTCATAGCAGAGGGTTGAGTCAAAGAAAATTGGATATGCATCACAATCCCAGCCTGAATGCACAAGAATTTTCACTGTATCACAATCTTGAAGTTTACCACAAATCTCCAGAACTTTTGAGCTACTTGACAAGGTATTGCCCAGGAGATAAAATCCGTTATTTTCAGGAGCTGTTGTTACGCCATAACTCACTTCAACACTATCCAACGGAAGTCCTTCTAAAGCTTCTAAGTATATCCATGAATTTGGAGCATCTACGGAGTTTGAACCATTGTTCAAAACAAGATTCCAACACGCATCTTCGCCCGTGACGGCAATAGTTCCACCGCCAGTAACAAACTGCTGTGGAGCATTGTAAACATATCTGTTTGTAGGACCATAGAACTCACTGAAATTTCCAGGAACTCCACCATCATCACTTGCATGAGACAAAGTCGATGGATAAGTGTTTATTCCATTACCAATGACTGTAGCCGCGACGCCGCCTATTACATTTCCAGCTATTGCATCACAGTTTGGGCTCACTTGGTAAGTGAGTGTTCTAGCTTCTCTTTCATCTCCAGGAAGAATAGTTCCACCATTCACAGTGTAATATTGTCCAAGGTTTTTGAAATAAAGAGTGTCTCCAATTCGACTAACATCAGAATTGGGAATTGAAATTCCATTAAACTTGGCTGTATTTGAACGATAATCAAATTCCTCAGGAATCACCACTTTAAACTCATCGTAATAAGCAAAGTTTCTGTACTCATAAGGAAACATAATCGGTGCTTCTTGGAAACGAGTATACTGTCTTAAAGAGGCTGTCAAATTATTATTACATCCATTAATGGCTTGCGCTCCAGGGACCCAAGGGCTAATCCAAATGTGGTAGATATCCATATAGTCATTGTAAGAATCGCAAGTATATTTATCAGGACCACTTAGCGCTCCAGTTGGATTAGGAATATAGCTTGAGTAGACTTCGTTGTCCGTCGTGTAATTATTAACTCCACTAGAGAATAATTTTCCATTCGCAATAAATTGTGCATCCATAACTATTGAGTCACCTGCTTCCCATGGAGATCGACATGCATTCAAATCATATTTGGCAATGGTTCCGCTAATGGTTGGACTCACAGTACAATTTATAGCTGCACCTCCGCCACTTGGATAGATGATCACATTGGCGTTTGGTATAGCGGTCAGATCCGTCGTTGGGTAAGGGTTTCCATTGGCATCATTGGTTGGATAACCGCTAGTTCCTAAATCAAATTCGACATAAGTATAAGTATGATCTACACCGACATTTGGATCGGTAGGTTCCGAATTTCCATAAACATTAATTTCCCAATGTGCATTCAAAGTATCTCCATTCACTGCATGATGTAAAGAAATCAAAGTTGTGTCCAAGACGCCATTTGGATCAGGAACATGGTTTTCATCATTATCCGGCAAGCCTCTAGTTGTTCTCGTCAAAGAAAATTTTACAGGAGTTGCACCACCACGAGGACATGGTGCGGGACAATGAAGCACATAGTTTTTAGACTTACATCCTAATTTCACGTTTGCAGTTGGACCGCAAAGTGAATCATAATAAACCTCATTCCAAAACTGAACTGTATGTGATCCACCAGTTCCGCATACAGCCTTCATCGGTATACAAACTTCACCAGTCATTGAATTTGTATTGTCCGGCAAGGGACCGATGTACAAAGTATCATTGACCACATTCATTGGCCAGCCCGAATAAGCGGCTTGGGTATGTGTAACACTAGTCCCGTTTGGAACCAAATCAGTTCCAGTGAGGGGCACCACAATATAATGTGTACCGTTACCATCAGGATCAGCAATATTGTTCAGACTTCCATAGCTTAAACAAATTTTAAATTCTTCTTGATCGCTTAAATCTGTAGGCATTTCCGCCTGAAAATTGGCATAGGCGTAAGCACGACTCAACAATGTCTTGAATGGTTCAGTATAATTCGTTGTGCCACATTGATTGGAATAGTTAATTTCCGCTTGTATTGCAGCCCATCCTACACCAACACCACAATAATCTGTACAACTATAATTTTGAGTTCCTTGTGTAACATCTAAAAATATGGTGTCCCCAGCTTGCAAAATCAAACTATCAAGACATACCGTCAGATACATTGGTCGCGCCGTACTCACGCAAGAACCATCGAAAAAATTGCCCGTGATGATGCCAGAAAAATTCGAAGAATTTCCGATTACATTTTGAGCCGCATCCAAAATATCCCATCCTCCTGTAGTATCAAAGTAAGACTGACTCGCATAACTTCCAGGAATATTTCTACGCACTTTCACACAGAAATTCGACGCTGGCCCAGTTCCCGTATTGATGATGCGAATTCTTTGAGTCACTTTATCACTTCCATCAAAACAGAAGTCGTAATCATTTGTAATATTCGCGTAGGCTATATCGGGAACAAGATTAGGAATTACAACATTTGAAGGAAATGCATTTGTCGTTTCACAAACTGATTTATCGCATCCCCATTGGGCGGTGACATTGCGTGTGAGATCATTACAACACTCAATGGTTACGTCATAAGTAATTAAAATATCTTCATTGTTGTCCCAGTACTCATCTAAATCTCCAATATTTTGGAATTCTGATAAAGGAATCCACAATGTATCGTTGCTCAAAGTTCCAATGCTTGGATTAGAAATACTCAAACAATTGGTTTCATCTAATAGTACATATAAGAAGGCACTAGACGCCGACGTTCCATCCACGAAACCCAATCCAGCATTTCTTAAGGTCAAGGTTTGCGAATAGCTTTGTCCAACTGAACCTGTATAATTGTCGTTGGTTACAGCCACCAAATTGATAGATGCCTTATTGATGTTTACTGGGTTCAAAGGAGTGCCTCCAGAATTAGGACTCGAGGTCGCTGGCGCATTAGTTCCACCATCTATATAATTCAAAATAATTGGTATGGGTACTGAATTAGATGCTAAACCACAAGTCGCATGGACTCTATAATCGAACGAAACGTAGCCATTGGGCGGGATATCGTCAAATGAAAAGAAGGGTTGATTCAGATTTGAAATATTGCTTTCTGCGACGTTGCGCAAAGGGTTTGACGCAGTGACTACGGTAGTTTCTAAAAAACTTCCAGGGATATAACTTATACTTGGAGGCAGATTTATATCAACTACATTGCTTTTGATTGTGTCTGTTCCAGCATTAAAGATGTAAATACGATAGGTTGTATCACTACAAACGACAAGGTCCTCAACTATAGTTGTGGGACCCGCGAGAGCATACCAATTAATTTGAGAATAACTTGTGATTGTGCACAATAGTGCTAAGAGGATTAGTAGATTTTTTTTCATGGATGCTTAGAATAGGGCAAATATTATTCCAAAAATGATTGACATATAATTATTTATAATATGATTTGCCATAATCGGCTTTATATCCTAGACAGACAGCTGATTCTCACTCTTTCTGAGAATATCAAAAATTTACTTTTTAGCCATAAATAGGATCTAAATGACAAAAGGCTACTCGTTTGAGCAGCCTTTTGAAGAATGATTATTCTTTTTTATTTCTTAGTAAACTTCACGTATCCAGATTCTCGTGTATCTGTATTAGTGTATTGGATTATATAATTGCCTTCAGCTAAAGACTCAATATCAATGGTTTGAATAGGATAATTCTGACCAAATCTTGATGTTTGGTTTTGAATTGTTCGTCCAGTCATATCCAACAGTTGAATACGAACATTCACATCATCTTCTGTGGTCTCATACACAAACTTGATTGCCGTCTTGGCTGGGTTTGGATATAAATAAACCCCATTGGTTTGAATATCACTTCGGCGAATCTTGATTGTGTTGCTATATGCATATTGTCCATCAATATCTTGAGAACGTAATCTATACCATCCAATCGGATATGGAGCCCCATCAATAAAGTCGTACTGATGATCTTGAGTTTCGTTAGTAGCAAGCACTTCTCCAATTTTTTCGAAGGCATCGCCATCCTCACTTCTTTCAACATCATAATGAGATACATACTTCTCATCAGTGACAGTCCAGTTCAAGAGATTGTCTCCATTTTCGAGAGGATGTCCAACAAATTTTAGAATATCAACCGGTAAGAAACCAGCGACATTACAAGTCCAATCAGTTGCAGTTTCCGGCAAACAAAGGCACTGTTCAGGACCATTATTCTGAGGCAATCTATTGATCACCGCTAGAAGTGCTCCGCCAGGACAAGTGTATGAGATTGAGTTGCTCGGAATGGTCAAACATCCATTTGCTGGTATGGCCGCCGACGTAGTTACAGATGATATGTAAGTATCAGCTGCATCAAGACTCGTATTGGCATTTACATCACAATAGATATCTACTGTAATCGTAGTTCCTGCAGGAACATCCGCAACACTTGAGTTATTACAAACTTCAATGTCTGTGGTCAAGGTATAAGCATTGTTAGCAGGATCAGCAATACAATCTGGGCTAGCCGTAACACTAGCTTCAATTTCTGGAAGTGCGATAGTTAATCCACTTGATCCACGTCCATTAATAGAAGTCACTGTACAATTTACGCCATTACAAACCACAGCAGTATTGCCGCCTGTACTGATTTCGAAATTGTTCAAATTAGCATTACATGAGATGAACTCGCTATAGTCGAAAGTGACTTCGATATCATATTGAATGAAATCTCCGGTAGTCAAACCTCCAGTCATTGGCCAACTATATCTTAGCGCACCAGTTCCCAAATCTACTGGGCCATTAGGCGCCACAGTTGGCTGATTTGTTTGACCTGCTGCGATTGGATCATAGTTTGAATACACAACTCCAGGTGGCAATGAAACCAAAATGCTATCTAGTGCAGATGAATTTGCTCCAGTAGATGAGATTGGAATATTTACAGTGTAGGTGTAAACCGTTGCAGGATCACATCCCTTTACTGTATCCATTGTCCCATTAGGGTTTGTTATATATCCAGGAACAGTAGCCTGAGCAAAAATGATTGGCGCAGACTCCTTCAAAATTTCAGGAAGCGCATCACTACATGCAGCATTGGCATTATAAGCTACTTTAACTACATCACCACTCACGGCTCCACATTCACTATATAGTGGTAGTTTAATACGGACTTCCTTTCCAGGGATATCATATGATCCTAGAATTCCATCACTGAGCGTTGAATCAATGGCGTCAATATCAACATTGACAATTGCACCCGAAGCACTTGCTGCCGCAGGGTTAGAAGGTGTTCGGTAACCCGTTCCAGCAGGATACTGAATCTGTATTGCGCTTAAGTCTGCACTGAAACCAAATGGCAGAATAAAGTCATTCGCTAGGGTATTTAAATCTCCTAACTGATTAGCATTCATGATGAGTTCAACTTCAAAAGTATCGCAGAAGTTTACCGTTCCATTAGGACCTGTTGCTAGTACATTGAATGTCGCATCTGTTCCAGCAGGGAAACTGTAGACGATTAATGTATCCGTTTCATAACAAAGTGTTGAGTCAAAAAAGATTGGATAAGTATCACAACCCCAGCCTGAATGCACTAGAATTTTCACTGTATCACAATCTTGCAATTTCCCACAAATTTCGAAAGTTTTAGATCCACTTTTTAGATTATCACCCAAGAGGTAGAACCCATTATTTTCAGGAGCGGTTGTAGCACCATAAGTAACGACAACACTATCAAGAGGAAGCCCTTGTAAGGCTTCTAAGTAGAACCAAGAATTTGGCGCATCAATTTGATTAGAACCGTTGTTCAAATTCACATTCCAACAAGCTTCTTCACCAGTTACCGCAATGGTACCACCGCCAGATAGGAAAGGATCGGGTCCTCTATAAGTGGCTGTTACATTAGCTGAGCTATCATTCGCTGTAGATGTATTCCAAGCAGGGTTATAAGGTGCTGGAATGTTAGTTACATTCCCCTCAACAGTTGCGTTGAATCTAATAGGATAAGTTGTATTTGGAATTGCTTCACAGGTAGGATCAACCGAGAAGTTTACTTGAGCTGTCGAAATCACCTCGTCTTCTGGTTCCAATGTTCCGCCATAGGTCGTGAAGAGATTCTTAAGTCCACTAAAGACTAAATAATTGCCTACTCTATTGACGTTCGCGTCAGGAATAGCTACCGTTCCACCTGCTCCTGCGTAGGCTAGATCTGCAGTTCCAGGTCTGTAATCGAAAGCAGGATCAACTTTGACAAAGAAAGTGTCTGGAATGTCGAATGCTCGATATTCAAAAGGGAACCAAACAGCGCCAGCTTGAACATTGATGTATCTTCTAAGATTGAACCAGAGGTTGTTAGAACAACCATTAATAAATTGTGCTGCTTGATAGTGACTCGTATAAATATTGTAAATGAGCATATAATCGTTATAGTGATCACATGTATGTCTTTCTCCTAGAAAAGGATCTTGTGATGCGTAAGAATTAGCTGCCGGAGTAGCAACATAACTTGAGTAAACATGATTGTCAGTTACATAATTTTTGAATCCACCATTCTCGAGAGATGCACGTGCTATAAATTGTGCATCCATGACAATGCTATCTCCACCTTCCCAACTTGCCTTACAAGTACTCAAATCGTATCGTGCATCACGCCCGACGATTGTAGGTGATACAGTACAATTTATTGGAGCTCCGCCGCCATTTGGATATATGGTCACTACCGCATTTGGAAGAGCTTCCACGGCAGTAGTCGCAGTATTTGAAGCTCCGCCCAATGGGGCTCCTAAATCAAATTCAACAAATGTATACGGAAAATCTAGGCCCACATTCGGACTTGTTGGTTCAACGTTAGGATATACAACTATTTCCCAATGTCCAAGAAGTGTATCACCTTGAACTGCTCTATGAAATTTAATTAGAGAGGAGTCAAGGGTCCCAGAAGGTGATCCGTTATTATTGTCGTCAGGCAGACCTAGAGTCGTCCGAGTCAAGCTAAAATTAACTGGAGTGGCTCCACCCGTTGGACATGGTTGAGGACAATGCAAAACATATGTATTACTACCGCACTCAGCATGAAATTTTGCTGGGTTCACACATGTCGTATCGTAAAAGATGTCATGTCCATAATTTACCGATTTAGAACCTCCGCCGTCAGCACAAGTGGCACACATAGGGATACGGAGTACAGCACCTGTGCGACCAGTATTAGCAGGTAATTCAATACAGAGTGAATCATTCAATTCAAAGTAATTGAGTGTATCAACTGTATTACCCGAGTGCAATAAGGTAGGCGCTCCACTTACAAGCAACCCTTTGTTGTCTAAATCCATGCACCACCAGACACGACTATCAGCAGCGCTCTTTAATCCAGTCGTATTATATCTATCGTAGGCCACCTCGTATGTAAAGCATTGGCCGTCCTGTAGGTCTGTTGGCATCTCGGAACCATTTCCTAAAAGTGTATATCCTTCCGCTCTTAAGGTTGTTTGAGGCAAAGTATAATTGGCATTACCACATTGATTTTGGTATGATAGGTCTGTAGTAATATAAGGATAGGCCAAATTACCATTACAATTTCCATAGCAATTTAAATTTTCACCGTAAGTTGGAATTTCGATAAGTATTGTATCACCAGCCCCTAGAATAAATGGAGAAGTCATTCTGACATTATCTGGTACAGTAGTCTTACCACCGCCACAAACAGCCTTATTGTAGTAAGGTGCAGAACGTGTGACCGTCATGTCACCCATATTTCCTAAAATATTACCAGATGCATCTTTAATAACCCAATTCGCAGTGTCAAATAGGACTCTAGAATAAGACGTACTTCCTGATCTCCAATTCATCAAATTCATTTTAATCTCCGACGCAGGACCGTTTCCAGTATTAATAATTCTTACTGTTTGAGTGATGGCTGTTCCTCCATCCCAGGCATCATCACCATTAAAACAATAGTTATTGTCATAGTTGACCAATGCAACATTTAAATTAGGTACGAGATTTGGTATAACAACATTGGCAGGGAAAGCGTTTGTTGTTTCACAAACAGATTTATCACAACCCCATTGCGCAGAAACATTTCTAGTGAGCCCAGAACAACAATTAATAGTTACATCATAAGAAAAAACGATGTCTTCATTATTATCCCAATACTCATCTAAGTTTCCAATATTTTGAAATTCTGAAAGAGGGATCCATAAAGTGTCATTACTCAAGTTTCCGATACTAGGATTAGAAACCTCCAAGCAGCTTGTTTCATTTAAGAGAACGTAGACAAATGCACTTGATGCAGTTGTGCCATCAACAAATCCTAAACCAGCATTTCTCAATGTGAGTGTTTGAGAATAAACATCGCCCACAGACCCTGTATAATTATCATTTGTTACAGAAACTAAATTGATGGACGCTTTATTAATATTTACAGGATTCAGAGGAGTTCCACCTGAATTAGGACTGCTTGTAGCAGGTGCATTAGTACCTCCGTCAATGTAATTTAAGGTTATTGGAATTGGAACTGAGTTCGTTGCGGTTCCGCAAGTTGCATGCACTCGATAGTCGAATGATACGTAACCATTCGGGGGAATATCATCAAAAGCGAAAAATGGCTGATTTAAATTGCTAATATTGCTTTCAACAACATTTTTCAATGGATTAGAGGCTGTCACAACCGTAGTTTCGACTACACTTCCAGCTATATAGGAAATACTAGGTGGAAGGTTTACGTCTACTACATTGCTTTTTATAGTGTCAGTACCTGCATTAAAAATATAAATTTTGTAGGTCGTATCGCTACAAATGACTAAATCCTCAACAATAGTTGTAGGACCTGCGAGAGCGTACCAGTTAATTTGCGAGTATCCCGTGATGGCAAACATCACAAGGATGAGGGTTAGTAGGTTTTTTTTCATTTTAAATCAATCTTGTATGAAGAATAATATCATGCAAAAATCACTCCAAAAAAATCAATACATCTAATTTTTTTATATGTTTTTTGTTATCAAGACATTAATTCAAATAAACTAGCTGTAAATCAGATATTTATACAATAAAAAAACCCTCATTTTTAATGCGGGTTCTTTTTATTAATATGTTAATTACACTTGATTGACTTAGACGAAACTAAGACAGGGCTGCAATTTTTGAATTTAGTGCAGATTTCGGTTGTGCACCTACGACTTTGTCGACCACTTCGCCGTTCTTGATGAAGAAGATTGCTGGGATGCTGGTAATTCCATATTTCATGGATATTTGTGGATTTTCGTCCACATTTACCTTACCGATATTGACTTTTCCATCATAATCTTCTGCTAGTGCCTCAATTGTAGGTCCTAATGCCTTACATGGACCACACCAAGGAGCCCAAAAATCTACAACGCTAAGTTGGTTTGAATCTAAAACTTCGGCTTGGAAGTTCTCATCTGTGAATTGTTTTGCCATTTTCTTATTTTTTATTTTGTTATTACTTCAAATGTAATGTTCTTCTGCTCTTCAATTGCCTCTAGGATATCATTCGCAAATTCAATTTTACGACCATGAATCAAATTACATTTATTTCCTACTTCTTTATCTACAATATGTATTCCAAGCTCTGTTTTTCCTGACCTTTCGGCATATTTCTCGATTAGCTCCATAAAACCATCATCGATTTCCGCCAAAGAAACATATAAGTCTAGACGTTTAGTCATGTTTTTCTTTACATTTTCCAACAAGCTCAAGCCACTTACGATGACATTTGGTCTCGTACTGTCTTTTTTCTGAGACTTTCCTACTCCAACCGTTAGGACTACTTTCTTATTGGCTTCTAGTAAATGTTTGACCCGCTGGTAATTTTCCGAAAAAATAACGAAAGAGAATGAATCTGAATAGTCAGTCAAAGAAAACCTACCGTATTCGTTACCTCTCTTTGAAATTGCATTGCTTGCCTCACTCAAATAACCAGCTAATTTTACCGTAAAAAGAGGCTCACTTTTAAAGCGAGCAGGCTTACCCAAAATAGAATTATCTTCTAGTTCATCAACCTTTTCTCTAAACTCCTTTACGGTCGTAAATGGATAGTTATTTATTTCAAACTTAAATGGATCGAGCGGGTGCGCACTTAGGTACATTCCGAGGACTTCTTTCTCTTTAGTAAGCGTTTCTGTCAAGCTCCATGGCTCGCAATCGTCAAGCTTAGGTCTTGGAATTTCCGGCAAGCCAATATCTCCGAAAAGCGAGTTAGTCATTTCCGCTTTGCTTTTGCTATAACTTTGTCCGTACTTGACAATTAGTTCCAGGTTAGATGATTGACTACCGAGTCCTGTATACAAATATTGAGCTCGATGCAAGTCTTCGAATGAATCAAAAGCTCCGCCAAGCACTAAGGATTCAAGCGCTTTTTTATTTACTGATGAAGAATTTACACGAGCCGTCAAGTCAAACATACTTTCGAAGGCTCCATTGGCTTTTCGCTCGCGCAATATCTCGTCAACGGCAGCATCTCCTACCCCTTTTATGGCTGAGAGTCCAAATCGAATAACGCCTTGATCATTTACGCTAAAATTACTCGCACTTTCATTGACATCAGGCCCCAAAACTTCGAGCCCCATGCTCTCGCATTCTTGCATATACGCCGAGAGAGAATCAATGCTCCCAGACTTAGAGATAAGTAAGGCCGTCATATATTCTGCCGGATAATTTGCTTTAAAGTAAGCCGTTTGATAAGCTAAATAAGCGTAACAAGCAGAGTGCGATTTATTGAAAGCGTATTGGGCAAAACTTTCCCAATCTCTCCAAATCTTCAAGACAACTTCTTTATCGTGACCATTCTCCGAACAACCTTTGAGAAATTTTTCTTTCAGACCATCGAGGACATCCTTCAGCTTTTTCCCCATAGCCTTCCGAAGAGTATCAGCTTGCCCTTTTGTGAAGTTGGCCAACTTTTGCGAGAGCAACATCACCTGTTCTTGGTAGACCGTAATTCCGTATGTTTCTTGTAGGAATTCTTCCATCTCCTCCAAATCATAAGTCACTTCCTCATCTCCATGTTTACGCGCAATGAAATTTGGAATGTAGCTCATGGGACCTGGACGATACAATGCGTTCAATGCAATCAAATCATCCATTTTATCTGGCTTCAATTGCTTTAAATACTGGCGCATCCCCGTGCTGGCAAATTGAAATGTTCCTATAGTCTTCCCTGCTCGATAGAGCTCGTAAGTTTTCTCATCATCCAAGGGCAGATTATCATAATCAATTTTTAGACCATGATTCTTCTCTATGAATTGAATGCAATGTTTAATTATAGTAAGGTTCGATAAACCTAAAATATCAATCTTTATGGCACCAGCTTTTTCGATGACATTTCCGTCGAATTGGGTAACATTCAATTCAATATCCTTCTGACGGCTCATGGGCATTAGTTCATCCAAAGGCCTTGGTCCTATGAGAATTCCAGCGGCATGTATTCCCGTATTACGAATTGTTCCTTCTAACTTCTCGGCTTCTCGAATCACTTCTCCTTCAAGGCTGTTTTCCTTATACTTTTTTTGCAATGTTTCTACCTTGACTTGAGCCTCAGGGCTATCAATCTTGTCGCGCAACTGCTCATAATCGTAGTGCAAAATTTTGTGGAGAGAAGTCCCCGGTGTATCTGGAACAAGTTTCGTCAGTTGCATGGAAGTAGAGAGCTCCAAGTCCATGACACGGGCCACATCTCGAATACTCATTTTAGCAGCCATGGAATTGTGCGTGATGATTTGCGCCACTTGTTCCTGCCCATATTTTTGAACAATATATTGAATAACCTTCCCTCTACCCTCGTCATCAAAATCAGAGTCGATATCAGGCATGCTGTTTCTATCTGGATTAAGAAAACGCTCAAAAAGTAAATTATACTTTAAGGGATCTATGTTCGTGATGCCTATACAATATGCTACGACACTTCCGGCAGCCGACCCTCTTCCAACGCCGACGAAGACATCATTATTTCTAGACCATTGAATAATGTCAGAAACAATTAAAAAATAACCAGGGAACCCCATGTCACGAATCACACCCAATTCAAATTGCAGACGTTCCTCATGTACTGGTGTTAGTATTTTGTATTTCGCTTTAGCACCTTCGTAAGTTAGAAATTCTAAATATTCGATCTCACTTTTGAACTGAGCGGGAATTTCAAAATTTGGAAGCAAGAGATCATTGGCAACATTTACTAAATCAACCTTGTCAACTATTTCATTGGTATTGTCAATGGCAGCTGGAATGTCTTTAAATAACTCAGACATTTCCTGAGTTGATTTTAGAAAAAACTGATCATTAAAAAAACCAAATCTGGAATCTCTATCGCGCTTCCCATTATTATCATAGTCCTTTAAAATTGGGGTGCTCTGCAATTCGCCTGTATTTATACACAGTAGAAGATCATGGCTATTGTAGTCTTCCACATCTACATAGTGACTGTCGTTACTCGCAATAAGTTTGACATTATATTTCTCGGCAAACTTTATAAGAACCTCGTTTGCTTGGTCCTGTTCAGGAATTCCATGGCGTTGAAGTTCAACATAGAAATCATCACCAAATATGTCCAACCACCACTTGAATTCTTCCTCAGCCTCGGCCTCCCCTTTATCGATGATTGTTCGAGGAATTATTGCACCTAAACAACATGTAGTGGCAATGAGACCTTCATGATGTTCTTGAATCAACTCCTTATCTATTCTTGGATATTTTGAATAAAGGCCTTCAGTAAAGCCTCGCGTACACAATTTGTTTAGGCTTCTGTATCCCGCCTGATTTTTGGCCAGTAGAAGCTGGTGATATCTTCTATCTTTTTTTTCTCTTGTGAATTGTTGAATCCGTCTATCCTCAACCATATAAAACTCACAACCAATGATTGGCTTGACTTTTGGGCTTTTATCTGCATTTTGATGCTTCTTTGCTTCCATCGCGAAATGAAAGACACCAAACATATTCCCGTGATCTGTTATCGCCAATGCAGGCATCTCATCATCTACCGCCTTTTGATACAGCTTAGAGATATCACTACAGCCATCAAGGAGTGAAAATTGGGTGTGATTGTGGAGATGTGAGAACTTCATGGGTGGAAATCAAAGCTAAGTGACATCTAAAGGAGATTCAAGGAAATAGACCGAACTTAATCAACAAATGAGCATTTGCATTTGCTTATAAAACCTTAAAGTATAGCGTCTTAACAACTGATAAACATAATCATTATGTGGAAAACTACTGCACGACTATCTTAGACCGCCTCAAGTGAAACCAATGAAAAAGTATTTCATTCTTATTGTGCTACAGACACTCTTTTTAAGCTCTTTTGCTCAAACTGATTCTGCGCTTGGCACACCGCCTCTAGCACCTGTAAAAAAGATGAACCCCCTAGAATTCATCCATAAAAATCTATTGAATCCAGACGCTCAGATTCAAAAGCTTCCAGCTGACGTTTCAACAACGACCAAGGTATTTTCATGGCTTCAAGAAAAATATGCTTCTTCTCTAAAGGTTTTTCCAAATTCAATTGAAAATCTTGTTCTCTACACATTTATTGATGAGTGGTACGGTGTTCGATATAGATATGGGGGAACGACCAAACGAGGTGTAGACTGCAGTTCATTTGTTCAACAGCTCTACAGAAATGTTTTTGACAAAAGTATTCTTCGTACTGCTGCTGCACAATATTCTACGATGAATCGTGTCAAGCGACATGATTTAAAGGAAGGCGACTTAGTCTTTTTTAGAATAAAGACTTCAAGAATTTCTCATGTTGGTGTATACCTTCAAAATGATCGTTTTGTCCATTCGTCAAGTAGTAGTGGTGTCCATATCAGCAATTTGAATTCAAGCTATTGGAAGAGATACTACGCTGGAGGAGGAAGAGTTACCAACTAAGAAGGAAAAGCTACATCCTTCTTCTGTTTGAGAGAAAACCCTTAATTTTATACTATGTCCAATACAAAATACAATTTAGAAGAGGAGACCGATGTATTAGATGCAACGCGATTTAAGCTTGTTCTTTGGAACGATGATGTCAATACCTTTGACTGGGTTATTCAAACTCTATGTGAAGTATGTAAATTGGAAGAAGTACAAGCAGAACAATGTTCGCTTATAATTCATAATCGTGGTAAGTGTGCTGTGAAAAGTGGCGAATACGAAACGCTTAAGCCAATGTGTTCCTCAATTACTGATAGAGGAATCAGTGCAACCATTGAGGAAATGGTGCACTAAATTTTCGAAAGCAATTCAGCAATCACCTTTTTGTATAAGAAGTAATCGAGTTTAGGCAATCTATTCTTTTTCCTATTCTTGTGAATTTCTAGACTCTGTTTTAAATCAAAATTTTCTTGAGTTTGAACGTCAAAAAAACCTTGACCTGCATAGTACTCTCCTAAAAACTCCTGCTCAAATTGTCCAGGTGTAGGAATTAGAATTGCGCTTCTTTCCATCTGTATTAAATCCATAATTGTGGAGTAGCCTGTTCGGGAAATTATTACTGAAGATTGATTCATTAATAAATTCAATTCCCTTTTGTTTAGGTGATTTATGAACCGCACACACTTACTTTCTTTGGTATATACTCGATCTGGAATTCCACCGACTAGAATACATTCCAATTTTAAACTTTCGGCCTGAGCAACAAACTTTTCCTCTAGCAAGCTGCGTTGAGGTTCTGGGCCGCTCAAAAGAAAAAGAACTTCGTTGTTCTTTGGGACTTCTTCGTTTTTTAAACGGGACAAAATTCCGAGCCAGTGCACAGGCTTGTTCAAGTCTTTTGAATAATCACTCAAGGCAGAAGACAGAACTTGATTCGGATAATCTGGAATGAGAACTTGATCAAATTTTTTGATGAAGTGAAAATTGATTCTGCGCACAAAATTCGTGAGCCAAGTAAATGGCATTTGTATATTAATTTGATGTGTTATAAAAAACGATTGAATCTTTTCTGAATACACTCCAAACCGATTGTCAGAGATAATTAAGTCTATGCCATAGTCCGCACAATACTTCTGTGTCAATAGATTTTCCTTCTTGATTGCTTTGCTAATTTTTGGAAGTTGGAGGAGCATATTCCTTAGAAAACCAGCTCCACGTTTAGGATATTGAATGTCATACCCATTGTAGCTTAAGAAGGTGAGCTCCGGGAATTCGGTGGCCAATAAAGTATTTGTTCTGAGCGTCCCACCTATAAAGACTTTATGACCTACTTCAAGAAGGTGTTCAATCACAGGAACACAACGAGTAGCATGCCCTAAACCCCAATCCAGAGGAACAATTAAAACATTTTTTTGACGCGCAGACACTTACAGATTTTGTAGATTTACAAAAGTATGCATAAGCGCAACATCATTCTTGGACTTTTAGCAATATTCCTCTTCGGTATTATTGCGAGTGGCTGCGCTTCTAAAAAAGGAAGTGGCTGCAATTGCAAAAATAATTTGAACTATTACACACCTAAAAAGAAAAGAAGATGAAGACAAATTCTTATTTCAATCATTCTGCAAGCCAGTTTAGCGAAGAAGAATTGAAAAATCTTTTTCAAACCTTATTGGACTTGAATCAAATTGATGCCATTGCAGCAGTATGCGAACTAAGTGATACGCACAGATCTCGAACAAGTCAGAATTCAAGAAAAATCAAAAAATTTCTACGGGCGGAGAATCAAAAAGCATTCACATTTCTCAACTGTTTGAATTAAGCGAAAGTTTATCATGAACTTTTCCTCTAAACTCATTGAAGACGCAGTAAATCAAATTTCTCAACTACCAGGAATTGGTAAGAAATCAGCATTGAGAATGGTCTTGTCATTATTGAAAAAGAGTGAAAAAGAAGTTGAAGAATTCTCTTCAGCAATCCATCGCATGAGAAAAGAAATTCAATACTGTAGCCGCTGTTATAATGTTTCAGATGATACAATCTGTAGCATTTGTACCAACCCATCGCGAAAACGCTCTATAATATGTGTTGTTGAAAATATTCGAGACTTAATGGCGCTCGAAAACACACAACAGTTTAATGGCCGCTTCCATGTTCTTGGCGGCTTAATCTCTCCATTAGATGGTGTAGGCCCCTCGGACCTCAGTTTAGAAGCTCTTTTTGAGCGCGTTGAGCAAGAGGATATTCAAGAATTAATTATGGCGCTAAGCCCTACAATGGAAGGAGATACGACCACCTTTTATATCAATAAAAAGATAAAGTCCACAGTGCGAATTTCAGCGCTTTCAAGAGGAGTTGCCTTTGGAGGTGAGTTGGAATATGCGGATGAGCTGACACTTGGCAAATCACTAGAGAACAGGATTCCAATTGATCAGGCAGTAAAGAACGAATAACGGCTTATCAGAATTACATTTGCAAGCGGCATGAAAGTAACTGAGCATATTGATAAGGCAAATGGGAAACCGGTTTTCTCATTTGAAATTCTTCCTCCGGTCAAAGGCAAAAGCATTGACACCATATATAAGAGTCTGGACCCATTGATGAAATTTGACCCCGCATTTATCAATGTGACTTATCATAGAAGTGAACAACTCCTCAAGAAAAATAAAGATGGATCTTTCGACAAAGTTGATATCAGGAAACGTCCAGGTACGGTAGGGATATGCGCTTCGATTATGAATCATTATAATGTAGACTCCGTTCCGCATTTAATTTGCGGTGGCTTTAGCAGAGATGAGACTGAAAATGCACTAATTGACTTAAACTTTTTAGGGATAGATAATGTGCTTATTCTAAGAGGCGATCCCCCTAAGAATGAAACTTATTTTCGCCCGCATGCCAACGGTCATCATTATGCGATAGATCTTGTAAAACAAGTGGTGCAATTAAATAGTGGTAGCTATTTAGAGGAAGATATAATGGATGGCGTGAAAACTGATTTTTGTATAGGGGTTGCAGGCTATCCTGAAAAACACTTTGAAGCTGCAAACAGAAACCTCGATATGTTTCACTTAAAAAATAAGGTTGATGCTGGGGCAGATTACATCACAACTCAAATGTTCTTTGATAATTCAAAATATATCCGATTTGTAAAAGATTGTAGAGACGCTGGCATTAATGTGCCAATAATTCCTGGTTTAAAACCTCTCAGTTCAAAAAGACAACTTAACGTAATTCCTTCTATCTTTCACGTTGACATTCCTGACGAATTAACTAATAATATGTTGAATGCAAGCTCGAAGCAAGAAGAAGAGAAAGTTGGTGAAGAATGGCTTTTAAAACAAAGTAAAGAACTAATAGAAGCCGGAGCTCCTGCAGTTCATTTTTACACCTTAGGCAAACCACATGTGGTTGCTAATGTGATGGAAAAGCTGTTTTAATTTACTAAATGCTTCCGCTGAGTGGCATAAAGAATCACAAAGATTACTGGAAAAATGAACCCGCTAAACTGCATGAAGGCCCCCACATCTGCCCCGATAAGCAAGATGGTCATCATAACTGGAGTTAATAGCTCACCGACAACATAAAGACTAAAACCGCTTTTCTTGAGTTGGCGCATTTGGCTAGCTCCTACAATACATAATACAATAGCAACTAAGGTTCCTATGAAGACGATGACTCTATTGTCGCACAGTATAGGAATCGAATTTATGGTGTTTTCCATGAATGTCCCTAACAATCCGCCCATCTCTGGCATGTCCTCAAGTTGATCACCAGAAGCACAAATGGTAAAGAAAGAATATATTGAACTTAATATTCCAAGTCCACAACCAACATAGGTCAAGATGGTAAGCACATTCAGCATTCCTGGGATTTGCTGATGGAGTGGCTGGTCGGTAAGAGTATCTTTTATTTGTTCCATAATTTAAAATTCAGTGCCAGGAATAACTGCAATCATACTAATTTCTACATTGACATTCATCGGCAATGTGGAAACCGCAATAGTTTCTCTAGCAGGTGGAGTGTCCTTGAAAAATTTAGCATATACTTCATTGACAGCTGCGAAATCATCCATGTTCGAAAGAAAAATGCTGGTTTTGAGCACATGAGAGAAACCAGAATTTGACTTCAGTAGGATCGCTTGAAGATTCTTCATCACTTGCTCACTCTCTGCTTTAATATCTCCGTCCACTAAAGAACCTGTATCAACATCTAAAGCAATTTGACCCGAAATAAAAAGCATACCATTAAAGCTGACTGCTTGACTGTAGGGACCGATAGGCGCTGGTGCCTTTTTGCAATTTATGATTTCCTTTTTCATGCGCTAAATGTACACAAAATCCAATATTTTTACTTTTCGACATGCCTAACATTATCTACATCGATGCATCCACAAAGTACTCATTTTGTGGATTACTCAGGGGAAACTCATTTGAGCATAAAATTGTGCATGATAAATTAAATGAACATAGCAAAGTACTTCATCTGCATATTGAGGAAATTCTGAAGAATGCCCAACTTGAATTCAAGAATATTGATGCCCTTGCAGTGATGAATGGTCCTGGCTCTTATACTGGATTGCGGACTGCTTTAGCAACTGCCAAGGGAATCTGCTTTAGTCTTGATATCCCGCTGATTCTGCTCAACAAAGTTGAGTTACTCCTGACACAAAATTCAGCAAAGCATACCAAAGACTGCTGCATCTTGCTTCCAGCAAGAGAAGACGAATTCTTCTTCGCCGCTTATGATGCAGAAAATGACAAGCATTATAAAGCAAAACACATCTTCCGTGATGATTTCATTGAACATGAAGAGGTCTTCAGGGGTAAAATTTATGGCAATTCCTCTTCGGAGAAGCTTGATATCAACATCATTGAGAGTGTTTTAGCAGAAAACTGCATAGAAAATGCTATAAATCAACGTTTTAAAGATAAAAACTTTGACAATATAATTGAAGCCGTGCCTTTTTACCTCAAGGGTGTTCATATACATAAATAAGTCATATTGATATAAATTAAGATAGAAATCTTAGACAATCACTTGTATATACATATAAATATTCGTAATTTTACAGACCCTATTAAAAAACACTACTAATGTCAAAGGACCATTTCACCTCAAATATCTTTTCTTTCTCGGGAAATGATATGAACTCAGACTCTAGATTGAATTATCTAGACATCAAAAAATCTGCAGCAATCTTAAGAGCCATCAATCATAAATTGCGTCAAAGCATTGTCCGTCTTCTTGAAGAAAATGAAAAGCTTAGCGTGACAGAGATTTATGTAAAGCTTCGAATTGAACAATCAGTTGCCTCTCAGCATTTAGCAATTCTGCGAAGAGCAGACTTCGTAAAAACCGAAAGAGAGGGAAAGAGTATTTACTATATGCTGAACCTGAAGCATATAGAAAATGTTAAGACCTTTATTGATCAGTTGTTGAATCAGGAGAAGGAGAAGTAGAATCTTCATCTTCTTCATCTACTTGCGTTTCATCTTCCTGCTGATCTGTTTCAGACGCATCTTCATCGACTGAATTTGATTCATCGTTCTCGGATGCATTCTTGTCTTCTTCGGCTTGGCCTTCGCTTAGTTCAGCCTCATCACTTCCCTCTGATTGAGGAGCAACTTCTTCTAATTCGCCGTTTTCAGATACTACCATATGAGCATTGCCATCCTCCTCAGGCATAGCCTCGCTTGGAATAACCTGTTCAAAAGCAGCAATCTCATTGAGTTGTGGCAATTCCTCTAGAGAATTAATTCCTAAGTAGTCCATAAAAGCGTTTGAAGTCCCATACAACAATGGCTTACCCACTGCGTCTTCTTTACGACCAAGGATTACGATAAGTTCAAGGTCTAATAATTTCTGAACTGAATAATCCGCATTGACACCACGAACAAACTCGATTTGACTCTTCGTGCAAGGCTGCTTATAGGCTATGATGGCCAAACTCTCCATCGCAGCAGTTGACAATCTTTTCTTGAACTTCTTTCCGTTCAATTTTGCAATCACACTATAAAAATCTTTCTTACTTAGGAACTGATAACCACCGCCTGATTCCTTGACCTCAAAAGGATAATTCTCACTTGAGTATTTCTCTTGAACGGCCGTTAAGGCTTCTGGCAGTCTTTCCAACTCCTTCTTCTTTAGCCCTCTCTCAGCCTTTAATAGCCCTATAATGTCTTCTTGACTTAATGGCTTATCGCTTGCAAATATTAAGGCCTCGCTCTGAAGAACCAAGTCTTCGAAAGATATTTCACTCATGAAGTAAATGTAATTCTTTTGAGCAGCAAGGGCTGAACTTTGAATTCACACTTGTGTATAAATCACTGCTTGAGTCCTTTCAACAAAAGAAGAGCATGATCGAGCCCATGAATTCCATCGACGACCAACATAAAATTGCGTCCAACCTGCTTTAAACGAGCGTGCGCGAGTTTGGTTTGGATATGCTGTACCATGGATCTAAAAAGCTCACTTTCAAAATAAACAGATTCAGGATCTCGAATAAAATAAAGTCTTGCTTGGTTCTTCTTCAAAATCAACTTTTCGAAACCTAAGCTCTTGCCAATCCATCTGCATCGCAAGGCCTTGAACAAATCAGCCACTTCTTTCGGAATAGCACCAAATCGATCTTCAAGCTCCTTTTTGAAGACTTGCAAGTCCTCTTCCTCTTCTATTCGATCGAGTCTATTATAGAGCACAAGCCTTTCTTGTATGCTTTCAACATAAGAATCCGGAATCAGTATTTCAATATCAGTATCTACAGTGCAATCGCTTACAAATTCTTCCTTTTCTTTAATTTCATCCTTGAATAGTTCCTTAAACTCGGTCTGTTTGAGCTCACGAAGGGCTTCATCCAATATCTTTTTATAAGTCTCCAGCCCGATGTCCGTGATAAATCCAGATTGTTCGCCACCTAATAAATTCCCAGCCCCCCTGATGTCTAAATCTCGCATCGCAATTTGAAACCCGCTCCCTAAATCACTATACTGTTCGAGCGTTTGAAGCCTCTTCTTACTTTCATTGGGCAATGTGCTCATTGGAGGTGCAAGCAAATAGCAAAAAGCCTTTTTATTGGACCGCCCTACCCTACCTCTCAGCTGATGTAAATCGCTTAGACCAAACTGATGCGCATTATTTACAATCATTGTATTTGCATTCGGAATATCCACTCCACTCTCCACAATATTCGTTGAAACAAGAACATCGAATTCATGTCCCATAAAATTAAGTATCGCTTCTTCGAGCTCGTCTCCCTTCATTTGACCATGCGCAAAGCCAAAAGAAACATCAGGGCATAAATTTTGCAAATAATCTCTCATTTCCCTCAAATCCTTAACTCTATTATGAACAAAGAAAACTTGTCCATTTCGAGTGACCTCGTAATAAATCGCCTCTCGGATGAGTTCATCATTGAATACGCTAACTTCAGTTTCAACAGGCTGCCTATTGGGTGGAGCTGTATTAATAATCGATAAATCACGCGCACCCAAGAGAGAAAACTGCAGCGTGCGAGGAATGGGGGTAGCGGTTAAGGTTAAGGTATCGACATTCGTTCTAATTGACCTGATTTTCTCTTTAGCGGCTACTCCAAACTTCTGTTCTTCATCAATAATAAGCAGGCCCAATTCTTTAAACTTGACATCCTTTGAGAGCAATGCATGCGTTCCAATGATAATGTCAATTTTTCCAGCAGCAAGGTCTTCTAAGGTTTCCCTTTTCTGCTTAGCGCTTTTGAAACGATTGAGATAATCGACTCGACACGGAAGGTCACGCAATCTATCCTTAAAGGTTTGATAGTGCTGATAGGCCAATATAGTTGTTGGAACTAGTATCGCGGCTTGTCGACTATCATTGACCGTTTTAAAGGCGGCGCGTACGGCAACTTCAGTTTTACCAAAACCTACGTCACCACAAACCAGTCGATCCATGGGAGTGTCCTTCTCCATATCTGCCTTCACATCTTGAGAGGCCTTGTATTGATCGGGAGTATCTTCAAACATAAAAGAGCCTTCCAACTCATGTTGCAGGTAGGTATCGGGCTGATGCGCGAAGCCTTCAACAGCCTTGCGCGCTGCATACAACTTGATCAATTTTGCAGCAATATCCTTGACTTTCTTTTTAGCCTTGCTCTTCAACTTGTCCCAAGTGCCACTACCGAGCTTATGAATTTTAGGTGGAGTTCCATCCTTCCCCGTAAACTTTGAAATCTTATGTAGCGAATTAATATTCACATATAAAACATCATTGTCCCTATAAATAATTCTTACCGCTTCTTGTGTGACACCCTTCACTTCTATCTTCTGCAAACCACTATAGACTCCTACGCCGTGGTCTATGTGTGCGACAAAATCACCTGAGCTTAATTCGTTCAAGGTCCGAATACTCAGCGCCTTGCCTTTTGAATAAGCCTGCTTGACTTTGTATTTATGGTAACGCTGAAATATTTCGTGATCTGTGTAACAAATAATTTTAAGGTCATCATCTTCAAAGCCAGCTTGAATTGAAATAGCAATGGGCGTAAAGATGATCTCATGTCCAAGGTCTCTAAAAATGTTTTCTAGTCGAACTAATTGTCTCGAATTTTCCGAACAAATAAAAATTCTATAAGCTTCAGCATTCTTTTCTTGAAGATGCTTAATGAGCATATCAAAGTTTCGATTAAATGCGGGTTGCGCTTTTGTCTGAAATGCTATTGTTTTATAAGCGCTCTTTTTAAGAATGCTTTGAGCACTCCCCTTTTCTAACTCAAGGATGCATTTCTCTTGAAGCAAATCATTCAAGGCCTCTCTTTTCAAAAAATCTTCCGCACGGAGCGGTCGTTCATGTTCTAATTCTTCTTGAGGCAAATGAACATATTTCTCTAGTGCCTCTTCAAATTTTCCAAATTGAACACCTATATGCTCCAGATCATTGACCCATAAAATAGTATTTGATGGCAATGCGTCAATCAATGACTCCCTCTCCTCATCTTCAAAGGCTGTTTCTACGTCAGGGACAATTCGAACCTGCATCAACTTGCGTAAGGATAGCTGAGTCTCTGGTTCAAACAAACGAATGCTCTCAACTTCTTGATCAAAGAGTTCTATTCTATAAGGATGTTCATTCCCATAAGAATATATGTCAATGATGCCTCCGCGAATGGCAAAGTGACCCGGTTCATAAACAAACTCTTGCTTTGAAAAACCCAAATCGACCAAAAAAGAAGTGAGGTTCTCAACATCTAAGTTCTGATTCTTTTTAATGAAGAGCATGTTTTGGCCAAAGGATTGATTGTTCACTACCTTTTCAAATAAAGCCGCGGGATAAGTCACAAAGACCTTTTTATTGACTTCTCCTTCAGATTGCAGTTTCAACAAAGCTTCAGAACGAAGCATTTGATGACTAGAATTCAGTTTTGAATAGTCGCCTTCTTTTTTGAATGCTGATGGAAAGAATTGGATATCTAAACCGTCAGTAATCTGTTCAAAGTCATTGTGAAAATAGGCGGCAGATTCATAGTCATCCAAAACAAATAGATGATTATAGTTCTTTGAGGACCAAAATGCACTGGCTACGACCGAAAGAGAGGAAGCCTGCAAACTTTGTAAGCTGATAATTTTAGGTTCAGACAAAGCAAGCTCTTCCTCCAATATTTTTAATTGGGGGTGTGCAGAATACTCATTAAGCAAGAACTTTAGGTTCACGCGGATGGCAAAGATAGGTTGAGCTGCATAAAAAAAGGCCCTTCTTTAGAGAGAAGGGCCTTTAGATTATAAAATTTTATTCTTAGAATTTGTAGTTGATTCCAACATTCAATATCTGCTTCAACTGCGTCCATCCCAATGGTCCTAAAGTTCCATCAGCTTCACGTTGTCCTGGAATATCATGGTCATACTGCAAAGTAACACCAAGTCCAACACCTACCGCATTGCTCAACTTCATTGCGAAGAAGTTATCCCAAAGAATATCAACATTCTGTGGCTCATTCAAGTAATTAGAATACAAATCCAAACGAGTTCTGTAGTCGATTCTATCAGATAATGCCGTTTGATAACGAGCAGTCAAATAAGCACCGAATTGGAAAGCAAAAGTTTCACCGTAGTCAATTCCAAAGTTTCCAGTTGGGTTTAGAATAGTGTGCTTTGCACTCGCAAAGATTAAACGAGCAGCAGCTGGTGAGAAGAAAACTGAGAAGTTACTATTTGGTCTGTAATCGAAACCAGCAGCAGCAGTAATCATCAATGGAGATAAAAAGCTTGAGATACCATCTCCGTTGTTCATTGTTTCCCAATTTGGCAATGCGTAGTTAAAACCTTTTGAGAACTGAGTCTGAGCTCTCACCATTCCACCAACATATGTATGCTTTAGGATATTCTTGTCTGCCCATGAGTAAGGCTTCACTCCATATCTTGACGAAGCATCGATTCTGTCATCAATTTTTCTAGGAACAAAGTTGTTAGATTGAACATAGTTCAAACCGTAGTATGCATCCAATGTGTTCTCGAAAAGTTTGTTATCATTGATATGTGTTGCAAAGCCATTGAAGACTCCGTTTATAGCCATAGAATAACGCTCACCACCGGCAGCCCAGTTTTGAAGCATTCCTTGAGCAATACCAATATTTAAAAGACCACTTTTTGTCCAACCTTGAGCAGTTGCACCTGATTTACCTGTAAGAGCTCCTGCAACTTCATTGGCTGCGGCGCTATCTGCTTGGGCAAAACTTGAAACGCTAATGAAAGCGCACAATACTAGAGTAAATAATTTTTTCATGATAGTTAGTTTGGGGCAAATGTATCCACAAAAAAGACGCCTGAAATCAGGCGTCTTTTAAATAGATGTTATCGAAATGTAACTTACTTCTTAAGTAAATCTCTAATTTCTGTAAGTAGTGTTTGATCTGGTGTTGGATCAGGAGCCGCATTAGGATCCTTCTTCAAGATTGCTTTAATGAACATATAGCATACAAATGCTATTACAATAAAGTCAATCACAGCCATCACAAAAGCGCCCCAAAGCAAGGCTATTTCGGGATTTCCTGTTACTACGCCTGCAGCGTCAGTTACTTCTGTGCTTGGTTCGAGCACATACGTCATTTTATTAAAGTCAACACCTGTGAGTTTTCCAATTAATGGAGAAACAATTCCTCCTGTGAAAGAAGTAATCACATTGTTGAATGCCATACCGAGTACGAAAGCAATCGCTACATCGGCCAAATTACCTTTTGTTGCAAAGGTTTTGAAATCTTTGAGTAATCCCATAGTTATTTTCTTTAAATTTTTAGTTGCGACAAATGTATACTTTTTTAAGAAATTGTAGGCAAGGACATGTTAAGGGACTCCAATTTCTCAACGATGATCTTAGAGATATAGTACTCTTTATACCAATTAGAATCTGACGGAACAATGTGCCAAGGAATTGCATTACAATTATTTATGGCGTCTTCATAAGCTTTCATATACTCATCCCATTTTTTTGATTCCTCCATGTCTTGGTCATTGTGCTTCCACATTTTTTTTGGAATTATTGTTCTTTCTTTTAGACGTTCCATTTGTTGTTTATGGTCGACGTGTAAATAAAATTTGAGGATGTGAGTACTATTATGCTCCGTCAATAATTTTTCAAAATCATTAATTGCAGCGAACCTCTTCACCGCTGTGGCATCATCGCACCACTTATGAACGCGCGTTATTAAAACATCTTCATAATGTGAACGATTGAAACATTGAATCATTCCTTTTGCTGGTGCATACTTATGAATGCGCCATAAAAAATCATGTGACAACTCTTCCTTACTTGGCGCCTTCCACCCTTTTACATTAATCCCTTGCGGATTCACATGAGTAAAGACATCTCTTATCGCTCCATCCTTACCGCTAGCATCCATACCTTGAATCACGACCAATAGAGAATATTTTTCTTGGGCATAGAGCGTGTATTGCAATTCACCCATGCGCTCCCCGAGCTTCCTATGTTCTTTTTTTATAATCTTCTTGTCCAAGTCTGCAGGTGCAGCTGTTGATATTTCTGATAGCTTAATCTTTGACATCTTCTGTTCTTTTAAATGGCTTGTAATAATACATGAAAATAAGCCAAGCGATGAAAGTGAAGAAAGATCCAAAAATAATGGGCAAATTCACATTCAAACTGGCAACAAATCCGGCTAAAATAGGCGGGATTGCTCTTCCCAAGGCTTGAACAGACTGATTAATCCCTAGTATCTCGCCTTGTTGGTCATCAGCTGCACTATTTGATACTAATGTCTGCAAATTTGGTGCCATTAAGCCTTGATTCAGGGCCAAGAAAGGCGCTAGAAAATAGAGGTAAATAGACTGCGATGGGAAGACATAAAGAATTAATACGATTGCTATTCCCAAGGTGCTCATTCCTACCACCTTTTTAGGGCCCAGCCATTTCCCAATAATGGGTGTGAGTAGACCTTGAGTAATGGCGATAAAGATGCCCACAAAAGCAAAAAACTTTCCAATATCCGAAACTCTGTATTCAAATTTATCAATCAAAAAGACTTGAAGGAATTGAGTAAAAAGGGTGAAGCCAAAGGTCAAGAAAAATGAAACCATAAATATGGTCCGCAGATTCAGGCTCTGAAATGCAATGCCTATATTTTTAAAGCCTTGCCATAAATTAAATTTAGAATCTCTAGAGGTCTTCAAGGTTTCAAAGAAATAGATGATCACCAAGAATATATTAACCAAGCAAATAATGGCTGAAAACCAGAATGGTGTTTCAAAATTAAACCAACTAACTACGGTCGGATCAGAAAGCATTCCTCCGATATAAGGACCTATGATAAACCCAAAGCCAAAAGCCATTCCCACTAATCCAAAATTCTTGGTCTTGGTTTCTGGCGTACTTATATCGCTAATCGCCGAGAAGACAATGGAAATATTTCCGCCCGTAAAACCGTCTAAGGCTCTTGATGCAAACAAAAGCCAAACGAGTTGATAGCGAACACCGAAGGCAAACATGATGTAGCCAATTAAAGTCCCCACTAAAGAAAGTAGTAACACTTTCTTTCGCCCAACTTTATCAGCCCAAGCCCCGAGAATTGGAGCTCCAAAAAATTGAGCAAGTGGAAATACGCCCAACAAAATTCCTAGAATAATGGTGCGTTCTTGTAAGAGGGCCTTAATTCCCTCTGCACTCAGAGCACTCACATCGACAGGTATTATTCCTGACTGTAATTCTAAAAAAAGGGGAGCTAATATTGGAATGACAATGGTGGTCCCAAGCAAGTCAATGAAAACTGTGAGAATAACAGGTATGAGAAGCTTGCGCGCTTTAGGACTTTGGCTCATTCCTATGCAATGTATCACATAGCAACCAATAGTGGCTAAAGCGAGAGCCTAAAATATATTATCGAACAAGGATGGAATGAGTAGATCCAATGTTACTGAATCTCAAGAAATACAGGCCGGAATTTAAATCGCTTGGGATTCGAATTTCTGTTTCTGAACCGATAGACTGCACCTCACAATCAAGATAACGTCCATTTAAATCTTGAAGGATGACATTTCCCAAAAGATGTAAATTTTCTTTGATATGAAGCCGTGCACCAGCATGTACAGGGTTAGGGTAAATTGCAATTTTCTCCTCAACGAAATTTTCTAAACTTAATGGCGCTGCGAGAAGATATCTGAATATGGCATGGCTGTTAGTTCCAGCATAACTTTTGGGAGCCGTCAGATAAAGGTGACTCTCATCTTTGTCCCATATTGCATCGAAAACAACTGAAGCATTTGCATAGATGTCTGGCATAATGGGATGGGTTTGTAAATATCCGTTCGTTCCAAAAGAAGCATCTATTGAACCATTTTCTTTTAGACTCAAAAACTCTATTTTTTGATCATTAGTGCCGTATTGTCGATAGTAGGACAAAAGCATATCGTTGTTGCTATTATAAGTAAATGTCGGGTTTTGATGTGTTGGATATTTAAATTCAAAGTGACCATTAATACCAAAAGAATTATCGGCAGTTCCATCACTCTTATGCTTTACCATACGCATGAGAACAGAATCTTGCCCTAGAGTGCTTTCGTTTGCCTGGGTTCGGAATAAAACAGTTTGATCCGGGAAAATGGTGCACCAAGTTCCTTTTTCATAGTGCAGGACACTATAAGGCACGGCGTAGGTGGTACGGCCTCCTATCCCAAAACTATTGTCGAAGGTGCCGTCAGATTTGAGCACCATATCGAAATAGGCCTTATCAAAATTGTGAAAACGGCCAACAACTCTGAGAGAACCATCAGCTCGCAGTCGCATATCACGGATACCCGCGAGAGGCGATTGTAATATGTTTCCCTGGTTTATCAAATCGGCTTTTTCTTGAACATAGCCGATATTATTGAATGCTAAATCAGTAGAGCCATCAAATTTGTATTTACTCACACACCATCTACCAGTGCCCATTGGACATGAAGATTGTCCGGTCACATAGGCCTCACTTCCTACATAAATGCGCTGACTTACTTCATCAACGCAAAGTGCATATGGCGCGTATTCATGATTGGGCGCTGGCTGATCAAGTCTATATCCCGTTCCATTGAAGCCGGTATTAATTGAGCCGTCGGCATTAAAAGAGACGAGTGCAATGGTGTACTTTGAGGAATCAAAATGAGTCGAATTATGCTTGAATAATTTGACGGCAATGAGCACTTTGTCATTGTCGTAAAGCGCATAATCATAAATCCAATACATTTTTCCTTCTTCAGCATCCAGTGCTGGATTTTGAGCTATTCCATTTGTGCCATAAGAGCTAATGCTTTGACCACTTGCATCATACTTCCAAATTCTTATTTCGCCTGAGTCAGTTCCGATGGAGAGCAAATCACCGTTGGGCATCTCATGTAGTTTGTGGCAAAAAGTACCTAAGTAGTTATAATTTGGAATAAAATAGCCATTTGTTCCAAAGCTTGAATCTACTATTAGCTGTGCTTTTGAGCCCGCAACGATAAAAATCAATACTATAAAAAGGGAAAATCTTTTTACCATAATTAAAAGACGTTATCAGAATTATAAAGGTTGGATAAAAAAACCCCGACAAAAGCCAGGGTTCTATCTAATATTTCGTGTTACTAGTCTTTCTTTCCGAACATGCCGCCTAGCTTGCCTAAGCCGTCTTTCAGTGCATCTCCAGCCTTATCAGCGAGACCTTCGATAGCATCTCCAGCACCTTCAGCGAGATCACCAATTTTGTCAGTAACTCCTTCCGCTAGACCTTCAGCCTTCTCTCCGATTCCACCCGCAGCTCCTGTAACTCCACTCAAGGCGTCACCAGCTTTGTCCTTAGCTCCACCGAGCATATCTCCGAGGCTATCGAGAAGACCACCGCCTCCCAAATCGACCTGTTCACCTTCAGCTCCACTTAGCATTGCTTCCGCTTTGTCGGCCAATCCTTCAGGTAATTTTGATTTTACGAAATTTAAAACTGTGCTTGCTGCACCGCTTGCTTGTTCAGCAGAAAGTCCTGCTTCACTTGTTAGTTTGTTGATTAATTCTTGCATTGTGTTTTTTGGTTTTATTATTATAATGAAGTCCTTCGAATGTACGCAATTTAAGGCATTCTCAGTGTTGAACTATCGTTAATGCTAGGCCACTTTTAAATATGTGAGCTTGCCTTTACTTAAGTGCTCTTGTGCGTATTCTAATGTCAAATTAAATTTCTTGATTTTTTTATTGCCTGGTATATCGAACATAGCGTCATTCATAATCATTTCGCAAATGCTGCGCAATCCACGACCACCCAATTTAAATTCCATAGCCTTCTCTACGATATAATCGAGCGCATCATCTTCTACGGTGAGCTTCACATCTTCGTATTCAAAAAGCTTGGTGTACTGCTTGAGCAAGGCATTTTTAGGCTCAGACAAAATAGATTTAAGGGCTTTTTTATCGAGTGGCAATAAATAGGTGACCACGGGCAAACGTCCAAGCAATTCAGGAATGAGACCGAAAGTTCTAAGGTCTTGCGCATTGGTAAATTGAACCAAGTGCTCTTCTTCTATTGCTGTATCCTCAGCATTCTTAAAGCCAATGGTTGAAGTCTGCACTCTGCGCGCAATTACTTTTTCCAAACCTTCAAAGGCTCCTCCGCAGATGAAAAGAATGTTTTGTGTATTCACCTTAACCATCTTCTGTTCAGGATGCTTACGCCCACCTTGAGGCGGCACCAAGACATCTGTCCCTTCTAATAACTTAAGCATGGCTTGTTGCACACCTTCTCCACTCACATCACGAGTGATGGATGGATTGTCCGATTTCCGACCAATCTTGTCAATTTCATCTATATATATAATTCCTTTTTCCGCAAGCTCAACATCATAATCTGCTGCTTGCAGCAAACGAGACAGAATGCTTTCAACATCTTCACCAACGTAACCTGCTTGAGTAAATACAGTTGCATCTACTATTGCGAAAGGAACATTGAGCAATTTAGCGACAGTCTTTGCGATGAGCGTTTTACCTGTGCCCGTTTGACCAACCATAATCATATTCGATTTTTCAATCTCCACATCATCGTCAAGAACTTCTTGATTCAGGCGTTTGTAATGATTATAAATGGCTACGCTTATTTTTTTCTTGGCATCATCTTGACCAATGACATACTCATCCAATTTGGCTTTGATTTCTTTCGGGATGAGGGAAAATTCCTGTTGGGCTTTCTTCCCTTTTGCAGATTGTGGCTCTTCAGCATCCCAAAAAGGATTGATTTCTTTCTGAATAATTCTTGAGGCATTTTCGCAGCACTCATCGCAAATGTTCGCTTTCGCTCCACTTACAATCATTTGAACTTCTTCCTGTGTTTTAAGACAGAAGGAACACTGCAATTCTGTTGTATTCGTTTCCAATTATTTTTTCTTTTTAATCAAGACCTCGTCGACCATGCCATAATCTTTGGCTTCTTTGGCCGTCATCCAATAATCACGGTCACTGTCTGCTTCCACTTTAGCAAATTTCTGTCCACTGTGATCAGCGATAATTTCGTAGAGCTCTTTCTTGAGTTTTTCTATTTCTTTATATGTAATCGCAATATCACTCGCTTGCCCTTGAGCACCACCCATTGGTTGGTGAATCATGATGCGCGAATGCTTTAATGCTGTACGCTTACCTTTGGTTCCGGCGCACATAAGCACGGCACCCATGCTCGCTGCCATTCCTGTACAAATGGTTGCAACATCTGGGCCAATAATTTGCATAGTATCATAAATCCCCAGTCCTGCATACACAGATCCACCTGGGCTATTCAAATACATTTGGATGTCTCTAGTTCTATCAGTACTCTCTAAAAAAAGCAGTTGAGCGGTCACTATATTGGCTACATAATCATTGATGCCTTCTCCAAGGAAGATGATTCTATCCATCATAAGACGGCTGAATACATCCATGCTGGCCACATTCATTGGGCGCTCCTCAATAATGTATGGAGTTAGGTTTGTTATATTGTTAAGATGCGAGCTATAGTTATGTAGCGTCGAACTACTAATGCCTTGGTCTTTTATTGCAAATTTTTCGAATTCGTTCATTGTGATTTATTAAAGGTGTAAAATTAGTTATTATTCGTGATGTATTCTGTTTAAATATCTTAATAGCTATGTAAAATTTTCGATCTTCGTCTGCACATTCTTGGACTCCTCTTAAAGCAGGCCCACATTCCTACTTTCTTTCATTTACCTCCTTCGACTCCGCTCAGGATGACAAATGCTTTGAATTTGCACATTGAGTCATTTGCACATTGGCACCCGCCTCTCTCGTTATACTCAAGAATTCGGGCAAGCACTCCTACCTCCCTTAGGAATTCTCCATTTTCAATTTTTCATTCCCTCATTCCCACATTCCCTACTCATTCCTCAGCACCACCACTTCATCAAAGACATCGACCAAGATTGGTTTTTCTTTGTTGATATCTCCAGAGATAATTTTCTTGCTCAGCTCATTGATGACCGCTTTTTGAATCAGTCGCTTCAATGGACGCGCGCCAAATTGTGGATCAAATCCATTTTCCGATAAAAAGTCTAGCGCATAGTCTGTAAAATAAAGATTAATATCTTGCTCTTCTTTCAATTTTTCACTCAAGGTCTTCAACTGAATTTCAATAATTCCCTTAATCTCTTTTTTCAGCAATGGAGTAAACATGATGAGTTCGTCAATTCTATTCAAGAATTCTGGAGCCACAGACTTTTTCAATAAATTGAAGACGGCTTGCTTTGCCCTGACGGTAGCCTCAGGAATATCCTTCTCTTCTACTTCTGAAAAAGTCTCTTGAATTAGATGACTCCCCAAATTCGATGTCATTATAATAATGGTGTTCTTAAAATTGACCACCCTTCCTTTATTATCAGTCAAGCGTCCGTCGTCCAAAACTTGCAAGAGCACATTATAGACATCTGGATGTGCTTTCTCAATCTCATCGAGTAGAACGACAGAATATGGTTTGCGTCTGACAGCTTCAGTAAGTTGGCCTCCTTCATCATAACCGACATATCCGGGAGGAGCACCAAGCAATCGACTGACGCTGTGCTTTTCTTGATACTCACTCATATCAATTCTTGTGAGCATGCTCTCATCGTCAAATAAGAACTGTGCTAAGGTTTTCGCAAGTTCAGTCTTACCTACCCCAGTACTTCCTAAAAAGATAAAGGACCCAATCGGTTTATTAGGATCTTGCAAACCGGCTCGACCTCTGCGAATGGCATCTGAAACTGCAACAATAGCCTCTTCTTGTCCGACCACTCTTTTATGCAGTTCATCCTCAAGGTTGAGTAATTTATCTTTTTCGCTTTGCAACATTCTGCTCACGGGAATACCTGTAGCACGGGCAACATTCTCGGCTATATCCTCCGCATCCACATCTTCTTTTAATAATCGCTTATGTGTATCTGAATGTTCTTTTAGTTCTTCACTCAGCTTACTCAAAAGTGCTTCTTTCTCTTTAAGTTTCCCGTATCGGATTTCAGCAACCTTGCCATAGTCTCCATTACGCTCAGCTTGCTCAGCTTCTAACTTGAGGGCTTCCATCTCTTCTTTTATGGCTTGAACCCCACCCACTGAACTCTTTTCCTCTTCCCAACGTACTTTAAAAGCATCTCTCTGTTCTGTGACATTGGCAATATCTCTTGCTAGATCTTTTAATTTCTCTTCGTCATTCTCTCGTTTTATGGCTTCACGCTCAATCTCCAACTGCCTTAATTTTCTTTCCAACTCATCGAGCTCTTCCGGCATAGAGTTCATTTCCAATTTCAATTTGGCAGCACTCTCATCAATTAAATCAATAGCTTTATCTGGCAAAAACCTATCTGATATGTAGCGCTGTGAAAGTTCCACAGCAGCGATGATGGCCTCGTCTTTGATGCGAACATGATGATGCGTTTCATAGCGTTCTTTTAGACCTCTAAGTATGGAAATAGCATCCTCTGTGCTGGGTTCAGCTATAAATACTTTTTGGAATCGTCTTTCTAAAGCCTTGTCTTTCTCAAAATACTTTTGGTATTCACTCAATGTCGTTGCGCCAATTGCTCGCAAGTCACCCCTTGCTAAGGCGGGCTTCAAAATATTTGCGGCATCCATGGCCCCTTCACCACCACTACCTGCACCCACTAGGGTGTGAATTTCATCGATGAACAGTATAATTTGGCCATCACTTTCTGTCACTTCTTTGATGACACCTTTCAATCGTTCTTCAAATTCTCCTTTATATTTTGCCCCGGCAATCAGTAATCCCATATCTAGTGCATAGATTAATTTAGAACTCAAATTGGTGGGCACATCCCCATTGACAATTCTATGCGCCAAGCCTTCAATGATGGCGGTTTTACCTACTCCTGGCTCGCCAACTAAAATTGGATTGTTTTTACTTCGTCTTGAAAGTATATGTAAGGTTCTTCGAATTTCTTCATCTCGTCCGATCACTGGATCTAATTTCCCTGCAGCAGCCAACTCATTTAAGTTCTTCGCGAAGCGCTTCAAAGATTGAAACTCTCCCCCATCCGTTTGCGATTTGATGTTTGACCCCTTCCGCATTTCCTTGATTGTTTTCAAAAGGTTTTTCTTGGTCAATCCAACATCTTTTAATTGTTGCGCCATACCATTACTTCCATCGACTAAGCCTAAAAGTAAATGCTCAGCGCTCACAAATTCGTCATTCAATTCTTTTAGATAAGAGCCAGCTTTTAAAACCACTTGATTAAGGCCTTGCGAAATGAGTTGTGCAGCGTCACCACTATATTTTGGAATAGCATCAATTTTCTCATTAACCTTATTGAGTAGATGTCCAATATTGACATCATTCTTTTTTAATAGGTATGCGCTAGTACCGTTTTCATCCTCTAATAAAGCTTTCAACAAATGCCATGTGTCAATTTGTTGATGTTGATTATTAAACGCGAGTTGCTGAGAAGCTGCGACTGCTTCTTGAGCTTTTATGGTAAAGTTGTTTACGTTCATACATATTAAGAATAGCAATTTTGAATCCAACTTAGTTTCTAAGGACATTCTGTCTTGAATGTCCTATTTAGACTAACAAAAGGTCAGGGAAATGGGATAATTGCGGTTAAATTGACAGCTATTTGCACATGTATAAGGACGCTCCAAAAGCCAAAAAAAGTTCATTAAGAATCTTTTAGTAATTTTATATACTTCCAAAACAATCATGAAAATTATCATTTCCATTCTTCTAAGTTTTATACTTCTAGATTGTTCCGCTCAAAATGTCGGCCTTGATTGGGTCGAGGCATGGGGTGGAACCGGCTCAGAAAATGCTAAGGTGCTTCGCAATGATTCTCAGGACAATCTTTATGTCATCGGACGCTTTGATGGGACTGTAGATTTTGACCCAGGTCCAAACATTGTGAGTAAGACGAGCAACGGGGGCCTTGATATATATATCAGCAAGTTTAACAGCAATGGAACTTTTTTATGGGTGCACACTTTTGGGAACAGCAGTCATGATATTGTTGAACATGCACAAGTGGACCAAATGGATAATATTATTTTGACCGGGCGATTTGTTGATAGTGTAGATTTCGATCCGAGTGCTGGGGTAGATAATATTGCGGCCAATGGATTGTCTGATGTCTATATTTTTAAAATGGATGCTAGCGGCAATTATCTCTGGACGAAAACATTTGGCGGAGCGGGACATGAAACATCGCGTGGCTTAGCCATTAACTCAAGCAACGACATTACGATCGCAGGACGATTTTTGAATACGGTCGATTTTGATCCAGGACCAGCGGTCGCAAATAAAACGGCCCTCACCGTTGACATCTATATACTGCAATTGAATGCAGCAGGAGTTTTCAATTGGGTCAAAACATTGGAAGGCCCACTAAATAGCGGAGTTCAAGTAAATGACCTCATGTATGATGCGAATGACAATCTTCTCATGAATGCCGCATACAAAGACACTATAGATGTAGATCCAGGGCCAGGGACACAATATTTAATAGACAGCATTGACCCTCTTCAATATAATTTGTTCATACTAAAACTTGATGCAGCAGGAAATTATGTTTGGGCCAAACAATTTGACAATGCAGTTGGCAATAGTGTGGGCATCTCAACACTTGCTTTTGATTCTATGGGCAATTACTATCTCGGAGGATTTTTCGTTGGAACGGTTGATTTTGATTTTGGACCTGCAGCGTCTAATCTGTATGCACCCAAGAGTTGTTCCTATATATTAAAAGTAGATTCCAATGGAAGTTTCATTTGGGCAAGACATTGGGGTGGTTACTCTGGAAATGCGCCTGAATACGAAACCTTATTTGACATAGCGATTGACGGACAAAGCAATCTAACACTTTGCGGCACCTTTAAGGGGCATGAAGATTTCGATCCTGGCCCAGCTATTTTTTTTCTAGGGAGCCCAAATAACCTTAGTCATATTCACGGTTATATTATGCAGTTAGATAGTGCGGGAATGCTCAATTGGGCAAAAAATATTGGAGGACTGCCCTCAGCAGCTTCTGTTAATAATATTGTTCGGAACAATCAAGGTGACATTTACGCAACAGGTGATTTTTACGACAATACAGATTTCGATTTTAATGCTGGTGTAACGAATATAATGGCACAAGGAGGGTGGGATGCTTTTTTATTAAAGATCAAAGACTGTTCCAATAGTTCGGCAACTGATGTTATTAATTCATGCAAGCCAATCATCTGGATTGACGGCAATACCTATAGCCAAAGCAATTTTAATGCTATGGATACTTTAATGAGTGTAGATGGCTGTGACTCTTTTGTAACATTGAATTTGACCATAACACCCATCGATACAAGTGTAAATGAAATGGGAAATACTTTAGACGCCAATGCAACGAATGTGAGCTACCAATGGGTTAATTGTGAAACTAATTTTTCACCCATTCTTGGCGAAACCAATCAATCCTTCACGGCTTCTATGAACGGCTCCTATGCGGTAATTCTGAATAATGGAATATGTTCTGATACCTCAAGCTGTTATCCCTTTACCGCCTTGGCAGTAAATAATTTCGAAGAAATAAACAGCCGCGTTTTCCCTAACCCCGCGACGGGTCAAGTAAAAATAGTCACCGACTTTAATAAAGCCCTTCTATTTAGACTTTACAATCAGATGGGACAAATTATTCTGGAGAAGGAAATATTGGATGGCGACATGATAAATTTAGCGGATACCCCTAAAGGTCTTTATCTATATACTCTATGGGATAAATCTGCAGTTGTTTCAAAGGGCAAACTTGTTTTAGAATAGTGGCTAAGAAGGCTATACTGTTTGGAGTTTTCTGCCTTAAATGGCCTTTATATTTGCATGAATTATGGATTCACTCACCCACATGGTCGTTGGAGCAGCCCTTGGAGTCCGGCTTCTCAACAAAAAAATTGGCCGCTGGGGTGCGTTGATCGGAGCTTTTCTCAACACCTTTCCAGACTTTGATCTACTCTATAGTGGCTTAAGTGATCCTCGTAAATATATCCTATATCATAGAGCGCACAGTCATTCATTATTCTTTCAATTAATTTATGGTTTTCTGATCGCGGCATTCTTTTGGTGGTTGGTGAAGAAGGTGCGCGATAAGAAAAATTCGACGATCAATGCGCACAACAAATTATTAAAGCATCGTTTGGCCTTAGACCCCAATTCAGGCGGAACAAAAAAGAATTTGCTTGCTTCCATTCCTTTCGTCCAATGGCTACTTTTCGTATTGGTCTGCATACTTAGCCATTCATTGATGGATATGTGTACCGATTATGGAACGCGCTGGTTGTTGCCATTTTCCGAAAAGGTCATCTCCTTGAATACTATCGCCATTGCAGATTTGACCCTAACGATTCCGATTCTTCTGTTGGTCATAATCGGAATTTCTTGCAAGAACAATAGCATAGCGCGTAATTCCTTTATGAATACTGCGATGATATATACTTTAGTATTTTTCGCCTTCACCTTTTTGAATAAGGCTTCAGTTGACAAAGTTTTCAAAGCCTCATTGGCAAGCCAAAACATCAGCTCCTATGTAAAACATTCTCTTAAGTCTGTTTCAATTACGAATATAATATTTATTCTTTTTTCTACATAATTTTTGTGTCACGGTTTGGGTTTTCAATAATTCCACATCAGCAAAAGCT
>Ga0209187_1000370_pt1 | contig 84423 bp, 69 predicted proteins | sample BantaG_FD_187430 | JGI IMG/M metagenome (GOLD analysis project Ga0209187, IMG submission 187430) | Marine algal microbial communities from Bantry Bay, Ireland - BantryBay_4 metaG (SPAdes) (version 2) | ecosystem: Host-associated > Algae > Red algae > Unclassified | place: Bantry Bay, Ireland...
AAATGAATGACTCTTACGAGTCAACCTTGACTATTTCTCCCCCATCAATTGGCCGTCAGCTATGCGAATTATCAATGGAATAATTTAATTTAACAACTGGAGCTAAATGGGTAAGCCTTCAATAAGGGATGGATTGTAAAATGACTTTTGCATCATTTGCTGTTGCGTATTTAGATTCTATTCCAGCGAAGGTTTTCATAACTTAGGCAGGTTTGTTGTAACCTAGAATGGTGAGTATTTCATCTGAAGATTGCTCTTGTTGATAAACATAATCAACAAGATTTCCCGATTCATCTTTATCTATAATAATATGCTTGGGTGCTGGTATTAGACAATGTTTTATCCCGCCGTATCCACTGATAGAATCCTGATACGCACCAGTATGAAAAAAACCAACATAAAGAGGATCGTCAGAATTATCATCAACTGTAGGTAAAGATAATTGTTGATTTACTCCTTCAGAATTGTAATAATCTGACTGATCACAACTGATCCCACCTATATTGACTTTGGTATATTCATTGCTCCATTTGTTGATAGGAAGTACTATGAATTTTTCTAAAATTGACCAGGTATCAGGGATCGTATTTAGTAGACTATTATCAACCACATACCATACTTCTTTATCATTTTGTTTTTTTTGCTCTAATACTTTGAAAATAATTGCACCACTTTCTCCAACGGTATACTTCCCAAATTCAGTGAAAATATCAGGTTCTTCAATTTTAGACACATTGCAAGCAGACTGAATCTTCTGTACAATTTTATTAATCATGTATTCATAGTCATACTTAAATGCCAAGTTATTTTTGATAGGAAAGCCACCGCCTATATTGAGCGCTTTGAGATCCTTGCACAGGTGCTTGAGCGCAACGTATTGATCAAGTGCTTTATGAAATTCTCCCCAGTAATAGTTATTATCTTTAATCCCAGAATCAATAAAAAAATGTACCATCTCCAATGACAAATTTTGATCGTCCTCTATTTCATCCTTATAGAAGTCTATAATCTCTTCCGGTCTAATCCCTAATCTAGAGGTATGATATGCTGAATTTGGTGCTTCATCAATTGCTATTCTAATTCCTATTTTCAGATTTACTTGATGTTTCTCAGAGTAATATTTTGCTTTCTTTATTTCATTTGTTGAGTCAAGTACGAGTATTGAATTGTGAAACCCTTTTTTATTTAGCGCGATAATCTTTTTGAGGTACTCATCAGTTTTATAGCCGTTATGAATGATAAACACATTTTTATCAAGCTCACCATCTTGGAATAGTTTGAATAAAAGATCTAGATCAAATGAAGATGAAGTTTCTAAGTTTACTTCTTCTTTCAATACAGCTCTTACTACATGTGGAAAGTGGCAACATTTTGTACAATAACAATATTGGTATTTACCTGTGTAATTGTTTGCCTTAATAGCTTCATTGAATAATTCTTTTGCTTTTTGTATCTGTTGTCCTATTCTTGGTAGGTATATAAATTTAAATGGTGTACCATATTTTTCTATTAAGTGTTTAATGGAGACCCCACAGAAATTGAGATAATCGTCATTGAGATCAAAGCCTTCCTGTGGAAAGTCATAGCTCTGATGAATTAAATTGAAATAACTATTATTCATTAAAGGCTTAAGTTTATTGGGCTAAGTTATATTTCAAATTATTAAATTATATTATCGATTATTTCTTGAAAAGCTATAAGACATCTTAAGCCTGTCATTTTTATATTATAATAAGTAGAAGTACCATTTCTTTCTATTTGTAAGATATGGAAGATCCTTCTTAAGGATTAACATGTATTAAGATTGTAAAAGTAGATGTCTATAAATTAAGTGACATGTAATACTATATTTACAGTCTGTAAAATAACTAATTTGATTTTGAATATTTTCTTAAATTATCAAGATAGCTAATGTCTAGTATATTAATGAATAGGGTAGCGACGGCTATTAGAGATATCCCAGATTTTCCAATAGACGGAGTAGTGTTCAAGGATATAACGCCGCTGGTATTAGATGCTCAATTATCTAGAGATATCTCTACTGCATTTGCAGATCAGGCTCGTGAACTTATGCCAGATGCTATCTGTGCGATAGACAGTCGAGGGTTTATATTCGGAACCGGGATAGCTCAAGCACTGGATATTCCACTGTTATTAGTCCGTAAAAAGGGAAAACTACCTGGCGAGACACTGGCATACAGTTATGACTTGGAATATGGTAGCGCTACGCTAGAAATCCATAAAAATGATCTAAAGCCAGGGAGTAGAGTCTTAATACATGATGACTTGCTAGCTACTGGTGGTACTACGGCAGCGACTGCTGAGATGATTAAGCAATTAGGTAGTGAGGTGGTAGGTTTTTCATTCATTGTAGACCTTACCTTTTTGGGTGGCAGAAAAAAGATAGAAACATTTTCTAATAATATCTTTTCGCTAGTAGCTTACTAGCATCAATTAATTACGACCTTCTAATAAGTTAAAAAACGACTATGAGCACTCCGGACTTAATTATGGCGATGACCAGTGCTCTTTTGATTGGCCTGTCTAAGGGAGGGCTTAAGGGTTTGGGCATTATCTCAGTAGCACTCATGGCACTGGTGTATGGCGCAAAGGTATCTACAGGAGTCTTAATCCCACTATTGATCCTTGGAGATATATTGGCAGTTGTTTATTATAACAAGCATTGTAAGTGGTCTTATCTTAAGAAATTTTTGCCAGCGATGCTTATTGGGGTATTGATAGGAGTATGGATAGGTAAAGATTTACCAGAGGTACAGTTTAAGAAGTGGATGGCTATCATCATTTTGTTATCAGTGGTAATCATGTTTTGGAGAGATCGTAAACCAAATCAACAGTTTCCACAAAACTGGCTGTTTGGAGGTAGTGCTGGACTGGTGGCAGGTTTTACAACTATGATAGGTAATCTAGCAGGAGCTTTTGCTAACTTGTTTTTTCTAGCTACTAATTTGCCTAAAAACGAAATCATCGGCACCGCTGGATGGTTGTTTTTTATTATTAACGTATTCAAGTTGCCGTTTCATATTTTTGTCTGGGAGACTGTTAGCATGGAGTCTGTTGCACTAGATCTACCGCTGGTACCAGCTATTTTGATTGGTTTTATTTTAGGTGTGAAACTGGTATCTTATATCAATGAAAAGATGTATCGAAACTTCTTGTTGGTGGCCACTGCATTGGGGGCTATAATTATATTTTTAAAGTAAAATTCTTATTATGATTTTGAGAGTTTTAGTGCTAAGCTTCCTGGTCCTCTTAATTGTTAGTTGTAAGAATCAAGCTGTAGAAGTACTCCCATATTACAATAGCATAAACGGTAAGCCCACATGGCTCGCAGATTCAGAGCAGTCTAAATCGGAAATGCATGAGGTTAAAGATTTTGAGTTTACCGATCAGAAAGGGAAAGTTGTAAATAATGAAACTTTCAAGAATAAAATCTATATAACAGATTTTTTCTTTACTACCTGTGTCAGTATTTGTCCTACACTTACAAAGAACATGATGCAACTCCATGATGCCTTCCAAAAAGATGAAGACATCTTGCTGCTGTCGCACACAGTGATGCCATGGGTAGATACAGTCGAAAAGCTAGATGATTATGCTGAAGGTTATGGAGTGAATTATGGAAAATACTATTTAGTAACAGGGAATGAAGACGTGATATATGATATGGGTCGTACAGCTTATTTTGCTGATGATCAGTTTGAATTTACTAATGATAAATCAGACTTCCTACACACGGATAAGTTTATCTTAGTAGATAAAGAAAAACATATTAGGGGAATCTACAGTGGAGTAGTAGAATCGGATGTCGCACGATTAATGCTAGATATCAGGACTTTACAAAAAGAGTATTGATTAGAAAGGTAATTTCCTATGCCTCAGTCAACTCAAAAATTTCCCTAGAATCTTTCTCTTTACCACCTTCAATAATATTGAGATTCACAATCCCGCCTGCATTCGCAAGTATTTTTTTACATCTGGCGTCAAGGTGCTTTAGATGTACAGTTTTACCTGCAGCTTTATATCGTTGAGTGATCTTATTTAGAGCTTCTATCCCCGACATGTCAGCAACTCTACTTTCATAAAAATCTATGATAACTTTGTCAGGATCATTTTGCACATCAAACTTATCGCCAAAAGCAGTCACCGAGCCAAAGAATAATGGGCCATAAATCTCATAATGTTTGATGCCATCTGCATCTAAGTGCTTTCTCGCTCTAATCCGTTTAGCATTTTCCCAAGAGAAAGAAAGTGCAGAAATGACAACCCCTGCCAGTACTGCCAAGGCTAGATTATGTAAGAATACTGTTATCAGGGAAACTAATACCATCACGACTACATCGTGAGTAGGCATCTTTCCAAAAGACTTTAAACTAGTCCACTCAAAAGTACCGATAGCTACCATGATCATCAAGCCAGTCAACGCCGCCATCGGTAACTGCTCGATGATGGGAGCACCAAACATGATAAACACAAGTAGCATGAGAGAAGCAACTATCCCTGATAATCGCGCTCTCGCACCAGAAGAAATGTTAATCAATGATTGTCCTATCATGGCACAACCACCCATTCCTGAGAAGAATCCCGTAACAAAATTCGCAACTCCTTGAGCTATGCATTCCTTATTGCCGTTACCTCTTGTTTCTGTAATCTCATCTATTAAGTTAAGGGTCAGTAAGCTTTCTATCAATCCTACACCAGCGACTATCAGTGCATATGGCATTACGATCGTAAATGCCTCCATCGTAAAAGGGATAGCAGGAATATGAAATGGAGGAAATCCTCCCTGAATGGATGCAATATCGCCTACTGTCTTGGTATCTATACCCATAAATATTACTATTCCAGAGATGACCAATATCGCCATAAGAGATGCCGGTACAACCTTGGTGATCTTAGGAAGACCCCAGATGATAAGCATAGTAAGCAAGACTAAACCGAGCATAACATAAAGCTGCATCCCAGTCATCCATGCTAGTATCCCTTCGCCGTCAGATATTTTAAACTGATCTAACTGGGCAAGGAAAATAACAATCGCTAGACCATTTACAAATCCAAACATCACTGGGTGCGGTACTAGTCTAATAAACTTACCAAGCTTAAAAATCCCGGCGAGCATTTGAATAACGCCAGCAAGAACCACTGTTGCAAAAATGTATTCTACTCCATGACTTTTTGCTAATGCAACGATCACAACGGCTACCGCACCTGTTGCTCCCGAAATCATTCCAGGTCTGCCTCCTAGCACAGATGTTATTAAGCCAACACTGAATGCGGCATACAAACCCGTCAATGGTGACAAACCAGCAATAAGCGCAAAGGCTATAGCCTCAGGTACAAGTGCTAGTGCTACCGTTAAGCCAGAGAGGATCTCTGATTTATAATTTACTTTCTGGCTAAAGTCGAATAGATTAAATAATGAAGACATAATACTTTTCTAGTGCATGAATTTGCAGTTACAAAAATAAGTAAATTAAAAATTTACAGAATATTGTATTGTTTATTCTGTCTTAGGACATATTTGCTAGTATAATATTTCATATTATAGATAAAAGCAATGCGAGAAAGACGGGTTGTTCTCTATTAGAAAAATTATAGTTGGCTTGTGTAGTTTAGATATATTGCTGATATGGTTTTACTATTGCTTCTGGAGGCATTTTTTGGTCTTAATTGTTAAGTAGCGTCAAAAGTTAACAGCGGAATAGATAGAATAATTCTGCCATCTTATTTTAAATCTAGCTTACCTAGAAATCTAAACTATGAAAAACTGAAAACTCACCTTCATAAAATCTAAAATATCCTCTTAAATTAGAGAAGTGAGAATACTATCAAAATTACCAAATGTAGGTACCACCATATTTACTGTCATGTCGCAATTGGCAGCTGAGCATGGGGCAATTAATCTGTCTCAAGGTTATCCTAACTTTGATACGCCAAAAGACCTCAAGGATAAAGTAGCATACTATTTGCAAAATGGTAAAAACCAATATTGCCCTATGGCAGGCTTGATTACTCTTAGAGAAGTACTGGCCGATAAAATGCAAAAATCTTATGGCTTGAGACCTGATCCAGGTTCAGAGATTACCATCACAGCAGGTGCAACTCAGGCTATCTTTACAGCAATCACCGCATTCGTAGATAAAGGTGAGGAAGTAATCTTGATTGAGCCAGCTTACGATTGTTATCGACCAACCATAGAGTTGGTAAAAGGAGTGCCTGTACCTTATGAGTTATCGGCTCCAGATTTTAATATTATTTGGGATGAGCTAAAGACCCTCATCAATGTAAGGACACGGATGATCATTATCAATACACCTCAAAATCCGATTGGTAAAACGCTTAAGCAAGAAGATTTAGAGGAGCTGCAACGATTGACATCTGGCACTGATATTATCGTATTAAGCGATGAGGTCTATGAGCATTTGATTTTTGACGGGCAATTACATCAGAGTGTAGCTAGATTTCCAGAGTTGTATCAGCGCAGTTTATTGGTGTATTCTTTTGGTAAAACTTTTCATAGTACCGGATGGAAGATAGGGTATTGTGTAGGCCCAGAAATCTTGATGTCGGAGTTTAGAAAAGTACACCAGTTCAATGTATTCTGTGTAAACTCTTTTGAGCAATATGCCCTTGCTGACTATTTAAAAAATCCAGAACCTTATTTGGGGCTACCAGCATTTTATCAAAAGAAAAGAGACTTCCTGCAATCAGCATTAAAAGGCTCTAGACTAAAGCCTATTCCTTCAGAGGGGACTTACTTTCAGCTATATGATTATAGTGATATTAGCGATGAGCCAGATACTGAATTCGCAAAGCGTATGACCACTGAGTATGGGGTCGCTTCTATCCCTGTGAGTGTGTTTTACTCGAGCAGAAAGCAGAATGGTGTTATTCGTCTATGCTTCGCTAAAACAGAAGATATGTTAGAGGAGGCAGGAAACTTGCTAAAAGTCATTTAGCCTTATATCTTTGATGAACAATAGTGCTACTATAGCATTTAGTATTAAAATCCTAACCACATGATAAGTACTGATACCGCACCTTCCAAGGATTATCAATTTAATACCGTCGAAGAGGCTATCTTAGATATCCAACAAGGAAAGGTAGTCATCGTGGTAGATGACGAGGATAGAGAAAATGAAGGAGACTTTATCTGTGCGGCAGAAAAAGTTACGCCGGACATTATCAATTTTATGTCTAAGGAGGGTAGAGGTCTTATATGCTCACCTATCACGGCAGCACGGGCAAATGATCTGCTACTTAATCACATGGTTGCAGAGAATACAGATCTGCACCGCACTGCATTTACAGTATCTATAGATTATAAGAAAAAAGGATGCTCAACTGGTATCTCTGCATATGACAGAGCCACGGGTATCAAAGCACTAGTAGACGATGATACAAGGCCAAATGATTTTGCAAGACCAGGTCATATATTTCCGTTGATTGCGCAAGAAGGAGGGGTGCTCAGACGCACAGGACATACAGAGGCAGCTGTTGATCTAGCTCAACTAGCAGGTTGTAAACCCGCCGGAGTGTTGATAGAGATTCTCAATGATGATGGGACAATGGCACGCGTACCCCAATTGATGGAGATAGCTAAAAAGCATGATCTTAGAATTATCACCATAAAGGATCTGGTATCTTATAGGATGGCAAACGAACGATTAGTCAAGCAAGAATTGCAAGTAAATGTAGATACGGCTTTTGGGACATTTGATATGATTGCTTTTAAAGAAAAAAATTCTAATCTCACACACCTTGTGATCAAGAAAGGAACCTGGGAGCCAGATGAAAAAGTATTGGTACGGGTGACATCGGGATCTAATACTGGAGATATATTAGGAGCAGTTATGGATGGTAGAGCAGAGCAGCTCAGAGAGACGCTCAAGCTAATAGACAAGGAGGGTAAAGGGGTTATGCTATATATCAGAAGACCTGAAGAAGAAAATGAATTGCTTAATTCGCTGAGGAGATTAAGAGAGAATACCTATAATCAGCGAGATGAAGATAACAATACTGCGAAAACATTAGCGCATAAGAATCTTGGTATCGGTGCACAGATTTTACATGATCTGGGCATAAGGAAAATAAAATTAATAACTAACCGACCACGGAAAAGGACTGCTCTTTTAGGTTACGACTTAGAGATTGTCGAAAATGTTTCTTTATAAAAACTAGAACAATTAAAAAGATGAAATCTAAGTACTTTAATGAAGAGCATAATCTATTTAGGGAGGGCTTTAGAGACTTTTTACAAAAAGAGGTTGTGCCTAACATTGATGAATGGGAAAAGAGTGGAAAGATCGATCGGTCAATCTGGACTAAGTTTGGAGAGATGGGATACTTTGGTATTGCCTATCCTGAAGAATATGGGGGCTTAGACTTAGATCTTTTTTATACTGTCATCTTTTTAGAAGAGTTGCAAAAGGTAAACTCTGGTGGATTTGCCGCTGCTATGTGGGCACATGCGTATCTTTCTATGCAACACTTGCTTGCAGAAGGTGATGACCGTATCAAAACAGAATACCTTAAACCTGCTATTCTGGGTGAGAAGATTGGATGCTTATGTATCAGTGAGCCATTCGGCGGGTCTGATGTCGGAGGTATGAGAACAACAGCAGTTGCTGATGGTGATAGTTACCTAATCAATGGGTCAAAGACTTTTATTACTAATGGGGTGTACAGCGATTTTTTGATAGTCGCGCTTAAGACTGGGGCAGATGTCAACTCTAAAGACATCAGTATAGTTGTAGTGGATAGAGATACTCCAGGGCTGTCTGCTTCTAAGCTTGATAAGTTAGGTTGGAGAGCATCTGATACGGGAGAGATAGCCTTTGATAATGTCAGGATACCCAAAGAAAATCTGATGGGTGAGGAGAATAAAGGCTTCTACTATATCATGCAACACTTTGCTCTGGAGAGGTTGACAATGGGTGTCAATGCCGTTGCAAGATCTGAATATGCTCTAGATTATGCCCTAAGGTATATGAGTGAGCGAAAAGCATTTGGAAAAACCTTAAATAGATTTCAAGTACTTCGTCATCGGGTAGCTCAGATGGCAAGTGAGATAGAAATGAATAAGCAGTTTAATTACTCTATCGTGGAAAAGCTGCAAGCAGGAGAGTATCCAGTTAAGGAAGCAAGTATGTCTAAGCTGTTATCTACACAGTTATCTGACAAGGTTGCGACCGAGTGTCTGCAGATGTTAGGCGGATATGGATATATGGAAGAATATCACCTTGCAAGAGTATTTAGAGATAGCAGATTAGGGCAGATCGGCGGTGGAACATCAGAGATCTTATGTGAGATCATAGCAAAAATGGTGATCGATAAAAAGGTTTATGATAAGCCTGTGGAGTAGTTCTAGCTCCCATAAATAACCTGATAGTGAATTATAGTAATACTAGGTGCAAATCTCAAGATTACTCTTCTACAACTTTTAATGGATAGTAAACAGTATCCGCTTCGGCAAATGCTTTTGCAATATCCAGACTCATAGGCTTCAGTTTACGATCTACAAATAACTGCATCTGATCGGTATAATGAGGGCTATCTGGTTCGGCAGAAGAACCGTAAGCGTTTATCGTTTCAATCTCCACTCCATCGTTAGTAAATTGTACTAATGCAATATATGATTCGCCAGCTACCCCTTTTATTTGTTTGTCTTTATGTTCGACAGCATACATGGCTGCTAATACATCTGGACCGCCAGAAAGCGGTAAGTTGACATCACCACGAATATGTCTTTGGACATCTCCCCAAGGAATCTCTAGATTGCCGTAAGTGTCCATCATATATTTTCTTGCAGCGGTGATAGCCTTGATACAGTCGTCTTCATTGATCTTACCATCACGCTTAAACTTTCCTTGAGGCTTGATGACTTTTTCTAGTTCTTTGTAAGCAAAATTAAAAAATGCTATCCCTGTATTGTCGATCGTGGTGTTGCGATCCCATTTGTTTAGCAAGGTGATTGCATCAGCTATGTCAGGATATTTTGTTGGATCTTGATCCATCATCAATTCTAGGTTGGTCACATTAGGGGTCATCATGTACGATGGGTAATATGTGCTAAATTTTACATCCTTAAAATCTTGATAAGATAGGGAGTCATATTCTGCAATTAGTTTTTGGAATTGTTTGCTCCTATTGTTGTGTATATTTTCATGCTGAAATCCTTGAGTATTATTTAGGTCTGATTGCTGATAATCATCTGCGGTATCAGAGGCATTGAATGGGGAGTTGTTAGTATTAAAAACATATCCTGAGGGAGGATTAATGATATTAGGAATTTCATTAATTGAATAGTTGTCATCATCATCCCAAAGTGTCGCGGTAGTATTGCCAGGAAGAACTTTATCCCATTGGTATGACGGGTTACGCTTTGGTAGTCTTGCATTACTGATAAAGTAGATATTATCTTCTCTGTCCGCATACACAATGTTGGTGCAGGGAATACCTTGAATCTCTAGGGCAGATTTAAACTCATCGAAACTTGTAGCCTTGTTCATAGCAAACCATTGTTCACCCATCTTAAGCCCTCGCGGAGCTACTGCTCGCCAGGCAAAGAATCCATTTTCCGTTTCGAAAGTAGGACCGTAGATACTTTCGTAGATGGTCCGTCTAATGGGTATTTTGATAAACTTCCATAGCTTCATCCATGACCAGTATTTCTTTTTTATCAATGCAGTTGATTTGCCATCTAGCAGATAGTGTAAGTCATTCTCTGGATCCATCTCTAGCTTGTATACATCAGTGAAGTCCGCATGGTTGACCGTTTGTGCCCACCCAAGGTTTTCGTTAACGCCATGAAATATGGTTAGCCCTCCAGGGAAAGTACCACCAAGAATATTTAGTCCTTCTTCACTATTGAGATGTGCCTCATACCAAGAGTACCAGCCTTCTAGCGGTTGGTGGGAGTTGATAGCCAGAAAGGTTTTGTCTCCTATAGTCTTAGAGTTACTGATGGCAATAGCGTTAGAGCCTCTAGGCAAGTCATCGATGATTGTGTTATTCATTATCTTCTCTAAATGTCCCTGCGATCCACTTATAGCAACCACTCCAAGTAAGTTACCAACTAATGCATCTTGGGGAGTAATCGGGAATGCATCTTTGATAAGGACTTCATCAGGATTTAGAGCAGCAAAGTTATTAACTGCGCTGAGGTAACTAGTGATAAGCTCTTTTTGTAAAGGACTAACTTCTGAGTTGTACCTCTTATCTACTTCTTCTCTTAGCCCCATGAACTTGATGGCGAAATCTATTACCAGCCCATCTTTACCTTTGAGCTCTCCGAGCATTCCTTTACTTGCAAGCATTTGTTCCTGAAGTGTTACAAAATCATCTTCACATTGTGCCCAACCCAAACCGTAGACCACGTCAATATCAGTTTTACCTTTGATATGGGGTACTCCCCATTTGTCTCTTGCTATCTGTACATTAGTATTGGTGATGCGCTCTGGTGCTCCACAAGAATATATGCCGAAGACAAATAAGATTAGAAGAAATTTTGAAGACCAATTTACTTTGGAATTGTAGGGTGTTAAAGTGACAAAAGAATTAATTGGCATTCTCAGAAGTTAAAAATTTAGAAATAACTAAAGCTAATAAAACCAAAGAGCCTAGGGCAATAAAGCTTGTATGTAAATTAGTAAGTTCGGCAACACCACCAAAAATCACTGGACCTAACAAAAACCCAAAGTAGCCAGTACCTGCAATTACTGCCATTCCTTTTGCTGGTTCTATCCCCTTGAAGTTAGCAGCTACACGGAACATCTCTGGAATAATACTCGATAAGCCAAGACCTATAGTGAAGAATCCCAGAATTGCTAAATAGGAAATTTTTGTAATTATGAGTATGCATCCAATTACTGAAATGATCAAGCCATAACTGATCATTTTTTTGCTTCCAACTTTTACACTTATTCCATCGCTAGTAAATCGACCTATTGCCATAGCCATAGAGAAGCCAGCATAACCTAATCCTATATAAGTTATTGAGTCTACTAATGATTCTTGTAAGTAAAGGCTACTCCAATCTGCTATCATACCTTCACTCATCATGACTATAAGTGCAATTAGCGAAGCCGTAAGTACTGCTTTAGATTTAAAAGAAATTTTCGTTTTATCTTTTGAGTAATCTCCTCTTATTAATTTGAAATATTTTGCGAAAAGGATGATGAGTACAAATAAAATAACAGACAAGCAGACCATGTGAGTTACAGGAGCATTAAGTTTATTGGCTATATAAGTACCTATACCTGCACCGACCATTCCTCCAAGACTCCAAAAACCATGGCTACTACCCATTATCTTGACATCATCATTTTTTTCATGGTAAGAAACTATTGCATTCATAGCTATGTCTAACATGCCACCAAAAAAGCCAAATACAAATAAGCTTATACAAAGTAGTAGAAAAGATGGCGAAACTATAGGGGCTATCCCGACGAGCAATACAGCAAAGAGACAATATAAGGTGACCTTACCCTCTCCATATTTTGAAATAAATTTTGCACTCATAGGCATGGCAGTAAAAGCACCTATGGCTTTAAAAAACAGGGCTGTTCCTAAGATGCCATGGCTTAGCTCGAGCTTATCAAAAATATTAGGGATGTAGATGATCCATGTGGCTTCTATTAGTGAAAACCCGAAAAACACAAACGCTATAGTTGAATAGTAAGGATTGCTTAAAATTAATTTTAATGAATGATTTTGCATTTGCTAGTTTGGGTTTCTTATTTCTTTTTTGATTTTAGTGCAACTCCGTATGCTTTATCTGCCCACGCTTTTAGTTTCTTTTTACTTTTCAAAATTTGGTCTGGAACTTGATAGTAAGGCATCTCCATTTTCTTGCCTGGAATTTTATGTTTACCAAATCCATACGAGGCGTAATCCTTAGCTGTCTCGTTATCTCCTTTCAATCTAAATGCCCCATGCATGATTACTCCAAACATGCGCTTATTCTTAAAGTACTCTAGGCCTCCAAACATCTTTTTAGTTTCAAAATCGCCAAAGGAAGCTAGTTGCTCCGTAACATACTCTGCATGCTTTTCATCAAATGCCATAGAATAGAATTATTAGTTGTGAGTGGGTAATTATTACTCCGTTAACCTTCTGCGATTCACACTATACTCAAATACATCTGGCCGTTGATAATGGCCGCTCACTGCGAGATTCATTTTTTCTTTGGTATTAGTTTTGACGTCGGGTATTTTTACATAGATGATATCATCAATGTCGTATTGCGATTCTAAGATCCAGCTGCCATCTGGTGCTGCAACACAGCTGCCCCCACTTAGCACATATTCATCTGGATTTTTCTTTAGATGTTTAGGGAGTGCTAGTTGAGATGGAGTGTCCTTTGCTTTCATCATTTGGCCTATCGATACAACATAGCATCTTCCTTCAAATGCATATTGCCTAGTGGCAACTTGATGCATTTCCTTGACCATTGGCCATAGTGCAAAGTGTATGTCTTCGGCACCGTCATGCATAACCTGCCTAGCCATTGGCATCCAATGCTCCCAACAGATCAAAGCACCGATTCTTGCTTTTGGGATTTCTACTACATTTAGACCTGCACCATCGCCACTTGAGTGGATTAGTTTCTCGGTATAGGTAGGCATTAATTTACGGTGATGATTTACTAGTTTCCCTTTTTGGTTTATAATGATCACTGTATTATACAATGAGCCATTCCCCTTTCCTTTTTTAATAGCTTCATTCATACCCATGACTATCGTCACTTTGTATTTCTTTGCGAGGTTACAAAGCTTCTTAACCTCTGGGCCTCCGATCTCTGGAGCATTGTCATACATTGTTGCCCATGCCTCTTTCACAGGTTCGTGATCCCAGATTCCCACATTTGGGCAGTAGTCCATCCACGCAGCATAGCCAGTAAGCCAACATTCTCCAAAGGCAATAATCTCTGATTTAGCCTTGGCAGCCTTGGCAATTATGACTTCTGCTTTCCGTAAGCTTCTTTTTAAGTTATAATACTCAGGGCCTTCCTGAACAATCGCGATTTTTATCATTACTTTGATTTTTTTACACAACACCTTTTTAAAGTTAAAATCCTACCTCGTATGAAGTGTCAGAGTAAGCGGTTTAATCTCCCTAAAGATGCAACTTATCTCAATGGTGCTTACATGTCGCCTCTTTTAAATTCTGTCAAGAAAATAGGCATAAAAGCATTGAAATTAAAAAATAATCCAGCACAGATAAAACCGGAAGATTTTTTTAACCCTGTAGATGCTACCCGAAAAGCAGCTGCTAAATTAATTAATACTAAAAGATGGGATCGTATAGCCATAATACCTTCTGTAAGTTATGGTTTAGCGAATGCTGCATATAACATCGATTACAAAAAGAACGATGAGATTGTAGTAGTAGGAGAACAGTTTCCTTCTAACTACTATGTGTGGCGAACTATAGGAGCTCATACAGGGTGCAAAATTAAAGTGGTACAAGCACCGGAGACTAATATCGATAGAGGAGAGAAATGGAATAAGAAAATTCTCAATAGTATCAATCCTAAAACTAAAGTCGTAACCATACCAATGGTGCACTGGGCAGATGGGACAATATTTGATCTAGTAAAAATCAGAAAAGCAGCAACAAAAAATAATGCCTTACTTATTATTGATGGCACACAGTCTGTAGGTGCCCTCCAATTTGATATTAAAAAAATAAAGCCAGACGCACTTATCTGCGGAGCGTATAAGTGGTTGATGGGACCTTACTCAATTGGCTTTGCTTATTATGGAAAATATTTTGCCAAAGGCGCACCTATGGAAGAGAGTTGGATGATACGTAAAGGTAGTGATGATTTTAGTGCACTAGTTCATTATCAATCAGATTATCGACAAGGTGCAATAAGGTTTGATGTAGGGCAGACGGCAAACTTTAATCTGTTACCTATGATGCATAGAGGTATTCAGCAATTGTTAAAGTGGCAACCAAAGAATATACAAGAATACGCACGGTCAATCACCTCAGATACCCTAGAGGAGTTACAAGATGCTGGTTACTGGATAGAAGATGAAGGTTATCGCGCGAGTCATTTATTTGGTATTAGACCACCATTCGGAACTAATACAAAGAATCTCAAAAAGAAATTATCAAAGAAAAATATCAGCGTTTCATTTAGGTCTGATTCCATACGAGTTTCTCCAGGTGTTTATAATACAAAGAAAGATATGGAGCGGTTAAAGAAAGTTTTATTGAGTGTGTAAGTTAGTACCCAGTTTATATTTTATTGTAAACAGGTGGTGAACTCATTCCTGTTACTAGCTTTCGCCTTTTATATTTAACCTTTAATTGAATATTCTTTCATAAAGGATTCTAAGTCTTTTATTTCGGTGAAATATCTGTAAGGAAGTTCATTGTCGTATACTTTATTTAGGTACCACAAAGGAGGTAAGCCTATTTCATTTCTACGATCATCAACCGTTTCAACATTTTGAATAGGGTATTGATTTTGATACATACCATAAATTTGAGTTTGAGAGTTTTGGATTGAATGCTCATCATCGAATATGGCCCAAAAACTTTTTCTGATCATTCCAGATTTTATTTCATTATTAATCAATGGTCTAAAATGATTCCAAACATAATTATTCTCTCGATAAGTTCCTCTTTGATGCCAGAGTAAGAGCCATGCTTTTTTTATCCATCCATATTTATTTGTGATTTTTATAAGCCGATCTATATTCAAGGAGTCAATCTTGCCCCTGTCGTTCCTGTTTGAGCTTTTACGAACTTCTTGGTCTTTCCGAATCATGTCTAAAATTTCATCTTCAATTTCTTTTGGGTATTTTAATTTTGAATAAAATTGTCTAACTAAAATATCATAGTCTTTTTCAATTTTTACGAAAAAAGGTTTTGATTTATATTCATTAAAACCCTCAAAGTTCTTGTAATAGTCACGACTTGGGTTAGTGCCTGAAATAGCAGATCTTATTAGTTTTTCAGCTGTGTCATCCTTTCCAATTCTTAAAGCTGCTGCGGCTGCATGAAATATATCTGTTGAAGAATCATCCTTAATTAGTTTAAATGCTTTTTGAAATAGTGCTAACGACTTATCAAAATTTTTATCTTCATAAGCTAACATTGCAGACCATATAAGTGGGTCGTATTTGATAAATGATTTCTCCGTTGATTTATTCTTACAGCTACAAAATAATATGCTAAACAAAAAGAAGATTAAATTATAATGTTGTGTCTTTTCAAAAGATATTTTCATTTTCCCTAGATTTATATTTTGCTGCGACAGTTAAGAATTGTGTATGTATATGTCTGACCAAGTTAACTTTCGACTACATCACTTTTATCAAATCATTCATAAAATACCGCAACCTCATCCAATCCCTTCCGCTTTATATCTGGAACATAGGCAGGGTCCTTAGGATAACCCACTGGGAGTAAAAGGTAGGCTCTTTCATTGGTAGGTCTGTCAAGTACTTTTGCTAAAAAATTCATCGGACTAGGTGTGTGGGTAAGGGTGACTAAACCAGCATTGTGTATTGCAGTAATTAACATCCCACACGCGATACCTACTGATTCATTGACATAATAGTTGTTATGTTTTTTATTGTTTTCACCTAATTCATAGACTTGCTTGAATACTATAATTAACCATGGGGCGATCTCTAAAAATGGTTTGTGCATATCCGTCCCCATTGGTTTTAGATCCTCTTTCCATCGTTCGCTCATTCTACTTTCATAACTTTCCTTTTCTTCCTTTTCTGCTGCGTGGCGTATTTTAGTTTTTAAAGAAGAGTTAGAGACTGCGCAAAAAGTCCAAGGCTGCTTGTGTGCTCCAGAGGGAGCGGTACCAGCAGACTTGATGAGGTTTTCTATGACTGATTTTGGGATAGATTTATCAGAAAAATCCCTTACAGACCGTCGTGTATCTAGCCAGTTGTAATATGACTGGCTTGTCACAGATATATCTTCGTCTACAGGTGCAGCACTGTAAGCGATATGCTTAAATCCGTTTACAATAATTGAATCATGATCTCCCATTTGACAATGATAAAGAATAAAATAAAGTTGGTTACCTATCTGGGTATTTTTTTATAGGTACAGCCTTTATCTGAAGAATATAAGAATATCTTTATTATCACTCAAGCATGTGTCTGCGAGTCCATTCTGTTGCTACTTCTCCCATGCTTTTAGGCTTCCCATCCTTTATCCAAGCCATAAAATTTCGATCAAATTTGAAATCATCACCACATAACGCCTTTAAGAATCGACGCACATTTTGGGTGTTTTTGTAAGTACTAGTTACAGCTGTTTGAGTTGTGATTTTGTCGCTATGCCAGTCGAAATCTTCCATCATCCCAAAAGCTAATGTTATCTTACGAAAGTATAAGAGTACTTCACTAAAAAAGAGGATTGATTACTAAAAGGTAATTTCAAAAACTCAGCATCCCTGTTATCATTAAAGTCAGAATTAAAAACTAAGAATAAATCATTGCCTTCTTTTGGATTATATCGTAATCTGACATTAGCTAGATATAGCTGATCAAGACTGTTATATTGGATAAATGAAGAGATACTAAATTTTGTAGAGAACATGTATAGTGCCTTCAGCCTACCGATATGAACATCGAACTCTTGATCTCTAATATCAAATTTTAGTTTGTTGTATTCATAGGTGCCACTTAACTCTAAACTGGACGAAACATTAAACACTGGAGTGAGGCTTACAGATGTGTTTTTGCCATCATAGAACTCACCATGGCTAATTTCTGAAAAAAGATTATACGGTAGATTCTGAGGGGAAGCAAACTCTACTTGAAAACTAGGATAGAGGTAACTATTCACTGGTATGGTTACGATATCTGCAAGATCAAACTCTTCAGTGATATCATCGTATCTTACTCTTCCTCCCAGTTCTAACGCCATTCCGTTTTTCCATGTCCACATATATCCTAGTCCATAGAAAACATTGTTTACACTGTTGTTTAGGTTTTCTAGATAAGTAACTCCTCGTAGAGTAGGGCCATGCGTAAATATTTTTGAGTCTTTGCCAGAATAGTAATTGTACTGAAAACGGCTACCAATTCTCAAATAGTTATCTCTATCAAAGAAGCCGATCTTAGAGTCAAAGTCCTTTCCGATTCTAGATAAACTCATGCCATAACTAAAAGCCTTATTAGATCGTTTGCCTAGACTTATCCAGAATGCCGATGGGTCTGCAGAAAATATTTTTGAATCGACGCCTTTCGTAAATGACCGCGCAAACTTCATCGATAGAAAAACATCGTTGCCTACTCTGATACTAGAGTCAAATCCATATACGGTATTGTAGTTCCCATCTTTATCAATATTGTTAGTAAGCATAAGCCCAGCATCGGAGAACTCATCTAGTATCCGTTTCTTGAGACGAAGTACAGAATAGTTATTACTCAGGAAGTTATCTGTGCCTCGAGTCTGCATACTGATCATTCCAACATCCCAGTCACCTGCCCGTCCAGTAATCCTAGCACCACCTAGTATGGGGATTGCATTATTATCCGCATCAATACCGATTCGTCTACTATAGAACAGATTATTTCTTGAACCCATTGTAAAATCAAAAATTCCCGCTCGCTCCTGAAAAAATAATCGCTTCTCTGGAAAGAAAAGAGAGAACCTCGTCAAGTTGACTTGTTGGTCGTCTGCTTCAACCTGAGCAAAATCTGTGTTAACTGTTAGATCTAATGTGAAGTTGTTGGTTATACCATACTTAACATCCAATCCAACATTTTTAACAAGGTCATTATCAGTTTGATAGCTTGTCCCCGTATCATTAAGTTGAGTCAAGCTACTTGCTCCAGCTAATGCATAGGGCGTGATGTAGAATGGTTTTTTTTGCTTTATACCTTCAAATACATACTCTTTAGATTTAGAAGGTCGCCACATACCCATCTCGCCCAGATCAGGTGATATGTCTGGACTTATATGTAGTTCATTTTTGCGGGCGATATATCTCCATGTGGTGATACCCATCGTTACCTTCCCATCTACAGCTTGATATTGTAAACTTGAGAAGGGTACTCTCATTTCCACATCCCAACCTTTATCTGATCGACTTACCTTCACATCCCAGAAATTATTCCAGCTTATATTCATTGGGCTTCTACCATTGCCGTCTCCTGATATAGAAGCATCAAATCTTGATCCCGTAGGAGTAGTGAAAAAACCTAACGCATTCTGATTGTCGTTATAAGAGTCGATGACCATCCCAAACCAATCCGTAGACGAACTGCCTCCGTCACGTTGTTTGTTGTTAGCTAATATCTTGTGCGGTTCACTATCAAACAAGGCACCAGATAGATAAATGTAGTTTTCATCATAGCCTAGTTTGATTTGAGTAAGTTCAGTTGGTTCACCATGATAGACAGGAGTCTGTACAGTTAACTCTACAGCAGTGATATTATCCCATTCGCCGTCCTTTACGATACCATCAAATTCAAATGCTCGAGAGATTTTGGTTACGGTCTCTGCATCATTGGCTAACGTCGCATTACAGACACCCAAACCAAGTAATAAACAAAGTAATATTTTCACAATGTAAAAATAGCTTAATCTGTGGTCTATTAAGTACCTTGACATTAAAGTGATTTAAAACCCAAGCTATGATGGCAGTGAAGGGTATGGGGGTATAAAAAAGAGTTGAAACCTCATTCGAATAGACCTTGGTATATACCAATGGTTTTATGAAAATTACCTCATCAGCTGTTAAAGAATAAATGAGATGGATATAAACAAAATAATATATTGGATTTCGACTATCATGATGTGCCTAGTTTTTGCATATTCTGCTAGTATGTATTTCACAAAAACTGAGATGGTCAAAGGGTTCTTTACCGCGCTCGGATATCCAACCTATATCGTGATACCTTTAGCGATAGCCAAAGTTTTAGGAATAATTGCAGTATTAACGAGGCAATCAAAGGTCCTTATGGAATGGGCTTACGCTGGTTTTTTGATCGATGCAATATTAGCTTTAGCAGCCCATCAAGTTGCAGCTGATGGTGGCTCCTTATTTTCGATAATTGCTATTGTGGCTACCATTGTCTCTCGAGTATTTTATAGTCGAGTATTTAGATAATTAACATTGAATCTTTATCACTAATCACTGAAGTGTAATTTTGATAAAGATGATTGAAGCGAACCTCATTATTGATAAAGAATTGAGATGAATAAAAATGAGCTTTCCAAAATACATCATTCGCTCTATTTATTGCTAAGGATTAATCATGAGCATTTCTCTAAAGACATTTTATGTTTTAGTAACATTTGTTTCAGTTTTTGCAGGAGGAATTGCAGCAGTTTTTTGGATAGGCTCACAAGACCAGCATTTAATGTTACAAGGCTTTCCAATTAGGTCTATACTCAAAAGGTCTAGAGCAGTGACAACTACCTTTTTGCCGTTTTGGATAATTTTCTGGATATTGCTACAAGACAATATCAAACTCAAACCTCTCGAAGTGAAGCGATTTTTCGATTTATTGATTGCTACGTCGATACTGTTCTGTTCCGCACTAATTGGTTCAATCTTCTTTTTAATATAAGATCACTTCAGAATGTAAAGTTGATTTGTTTGCATTTAAAACACCCTTTAACGATATTGATGCTAAATCCAAGATTATGAATTTTAAACTGTTAATAGTTTCTCTCTTTTTATCTATTCTAATGTTTTCTACTCTGGAAGGACAAAAGCCTATTTACTCTTCTGAGGTTATCCACCACCCTTTAGTTGCAGCTAACGGTATGGTGGCTACCCAACATAAATTAGCAACTCAGGCAGGTTTAGATATTTTAAAGAAAGGAGGTAACGCCGTTGATGCGGCAGTAGCTGTTGGATTTAGTCTTGCAGTGGTCTTGCCTAGAGCAGGTAATCTAGGTGGAGGAGGATTTATGATTGTGCATGATGCTGAGAGTAAGGCAACAAAAGCAATTAACTATCGAGAAATGGCACCAGCCAATACCCATAGAGATATATACCTTGATAAAGATGGGAATGTAGATCATGAAAAAATAAAATTTTTATACCCTGCAGCAGGGACTCCTGGTAGTGTGGCTGGTTTGGCTAGAGCCTTAGAGCTTTATGGTACAATGTCTCTTAAGCAAGTATTAGCTCCAGCCATCAAGCAAGCTGAGGAAGGATTTGCAGTAACCTACGACTTGGCGAGACTACTTAAGCTGATGGATAAGCGTATGCGTAAGTGGCCAGAGACAGCTAAGATATTTTACAAGCCAAATGGAGGGTTTTATGAAGCCGGAGAAATATTCAAACAGGAAGACCTAGCATGGTCTCTTAGACAAATATCTGATCAGGGGATAAAAGCTTTCTATGATGGAGAGGTAGGAGATAAGTTGGTAAAAGATATGGCTGACAATGGTGGATTTATTACTAAAGAAGATTTAAAAAATTACAAAGTAGAAGTTATGGAGCCTGTATGGGGCGAGTATAGAGGTTATGATATTTGTTCAATGCCACCGCCTAGTTCTGGAGGTGTGCACATCATTCAGATGCTTAATATTCTTAAAGGATATCCTATTGGTTATATCGGTCATAACTCTGCGGAGACTATTCATCTGATGGCGGAGGCTATGAAGCTCGCATATGCTGATAGGAGTGAGCACCTTGGTGACCCTAATTTTTGGAAGGTGCCTGTGGAGGGTATTACTTCTCAAGCTTACGCTGATGAGTTATCTTCTAAAGTAAATCGATGGCGATCAACTGCCTCAGAAGAAATCAAAGCTGGTAAACCACAAGGATACGAAAGTGATGAAACAACACATTTTACCGTAGTGGATGCTGCAGGTAATGTAGTAGTTAGTACTTATACTTTAAATTTTAGTTTTGGTTCGGGGATAGTAGCTAAGGGGACTGGCATTTTACTTAACAATGAGATGGATGACTTTTCTGCAAAGCCCGGCGTGCCGAATGCCTTTGGACTTTTGGGTGGAGAAGCGAATGCAGTTGAGCCAGGTAAGCGACCACTGAGTAGTATGACACCCACTATGGTCTTTAAAGATGGTAAGCCTTATTTTGCTACTGGCAGTCCTGGAGGTAGTAGAATCATTACTACGGTTTTACAGGTTATCATGAATGTAATTGATCACGATATGAATGTTGCAGAAGCTTCTAACGCACCACGTATCCATCATCAATGGTATCCCGAAGTCTTGTATATAGAAAAAGGAATTGGTTATGATACTCAAAAACTATTGAGACTCAAAAACTATGAAGTGCAACACAGGAGCGCCATGGGAAGTACCCAGACGATTATGCTGAGAGATGGTTTGATATTTGGTTCTTCTGATCCAAGAAGACCTGATGGAGCGGTGATGGGATTTTGATTATATCATACAATAAACAATGTTCAAATGGATACCAATAAATTGATAATTAAAATACTTCGATTTTCTGTAGTGTTATTTATATTCGGATTGTTGATGAATTATTGGTTTGGACGAGAATATTCATTAGTATATACTGCTGGAAGAGCTATTGTAATTGCAGCGATTTATATAGTATGTGAGACAGCCTATCACAACTTCAAAGCAAATAGAACTAATAATTTGTAAGGACTAAAAACGTCTTAAAAAAATAATATGAAGAATGAAAAGTTAAATCAGGACATCTACGATCTTTATGATGACTATGCTCATAACAAAATAGATCGCAGACAATTCATGGATAAGGTTTCTTTGTTTGCAGTAGGTGGTTTAACGGTACCTGCGATTCTGCAATCATTGATGCCTGATTACAAAACCAAGATTCAAGTCCAGCCAGATGATCCGCGATTAACTTCGGATTATATAGAATACAATTCTGCTAAGGGTGGAGGGAGTATCAAAGGTCTATTGTCAAGACCAATAGAAGCAAAAAACAAGTTGCCTGGTATAGTAGTCGTACATGAGAATCGAGGACTAAATCCATATATCGAGGATGTGGGAAGAAGGGCTGCTGTAGGGGGTTTCATATCTATAGCTCCAGATGCGCTAACTCCGTTAGGTGGATATCCTGGCAATGATGATGACGGCAGAGCGCTGCAGCGTAAGCGAGACAAACAAGAGATGCTTGAAGACTTCATTGCCGCATTCGAGTATCTAAGATCACATCCCGAATGTAATGGTAAGGTGGGTGTGGTAGGATTCTGTTTTGGAGGGTGGATATCTAATATGATGGCAGTGCGAGTGCCAGAGTTGTTGGCTGCTGTACCGTTTTATGGAGGACAGCCAAGTGCTGAAGAAGTGCCAGGAATTAATGCTGCCTTACTACTTCACTTTGGTGAGTTGGATAAGCGAGTCAATGCAGGATGGCCAGAATATGAAAAAGCATTAGATGCTAATCAGAAAGATTATGAAGCTCATATTTATGCATCAGCTAATCATGGATTTCATAATGATACAACTTCAAGGTACGATAAGGATTCTGCAACATTAGCTTGGGAGAGGACGTTACAATTCTTCAAAACAAAGCTAGTTTAGCATGCCCATAGGTTTATTTAAGTATTCGGTTTTTTCAGTAATATTATTTATTACTGCATGTCCATCTCAAGAAGTAGATATTCTAAAAGCTGGATCAATAACTGCTGATGAGGATTTGGTTTCAGAAACAAACTACGGAGAGGGAATCGCGCATTGTAAAGCAGTATTTGATAATATGCTCAAAACTACAGGCTCTGCTTCATCAACTGCTGATTGCTTAATTGGTTATCAGTTGCCATCATTCTCTGCCAATACGATAGGAGGGAAAAAGATCACCAATGAATCTCTTAAAGGTAAGCTTACTGTAATCAATTTTTGGTTTACTGCATGTAGGCCTTGTGTTGCAGAGATACCAGGCTTTAATGATATTGTCGATAAGTATGGCAAAGATAAGATCAATTATATTTCGATAGGACGAGATAGTAAATCTGAGGTTGAGGGTTTCTTGAGAAAGCAGCCATGGAAATTTGATCACATCGTAGATGCTGAATCACTGATCAAGGGAGAGTTTATGTTTATGTGGGGATTTCCTACTACAATGTTAGTAGATGAGTCGGGTAAAATAATTCATGCCATCAATCGTGGTAAGTCTGGCCCATCTGCCCCAGAGCATCTTAAGAGAAGGATTGTACCTCACATAGATAGGGCATTAGCAAGTAAATAAAATAGATTAAATATCAAACAACTAATAAAAATACTAATCTCTATTGCAATCATTGTAAGCAATGTAGGATGTGATCAAATCACAAAAGAGAAAGTGAGAGAACAGATAGCCTCTCACGAAACTGTAAAGATGGTAGGGGATAATTTTATATTAACTAATGTTGAAAATACAGGAGCGGCACTTAATCTAGGCCAAGATCTTTCGCCCAATATGAAGATGATTTTTCTGCAAATTTTACCTTTATTTATTCTAGCCTTACTGTTTGTCTATGTACTTAAGGAATCGAAAATATCAAGACTCCATCTAGTAGCGATCTCATTTATAATCGGTGGTGGGTTAGGTAATATCTATGATCGGATACTTTACGATTCAGTAACAGACTTTATGTATTTAGAGTATGGTTTTTTACACACTGGAATTTTTAATATGGCAGATGTTTCAGTAGTCATTGGAGGGGTTTTGATATTGATAAATCCTATAGTAGAAGCGATTCAAAACATACAAATCCGAAAAGTCAACTTATAATTTTCTCAATAAGGGTTCTCTTCCTTAATCTTTTAGCAGTCGTTTATTAATTTAGTTGTCACAACACAGGCTAATTGTCAGACGATAAAATAAATCCTATTAAGACTGTTCTCATGATCGGATGCTTTGATACGAAAGCTGAAGATTTTTATTATTTACACACTTGTCTCTCTGATCTTGGTCTAAAAATAATATCTATCAATACAGGGGTGCGGGAATCAACTAATAAGTTTAAGGTTGATTATAATTCTGATGAGTGCGCACTTCTTGCTGGCACTTCAATAGCTGCGCTGCAAGCAAATGAGAATAGGAATGATGTCGTCCAAAAAATGGGAGAGGGGGCTTCTCTACTAATTGAAAGATTAATTAGTGAGCAAAATATTGATGGTGCCATCGGTATGGGTGGTGGTGGAGGTACCTATATCGTTTTGACTGCTATGCAAACAATTCCATTCGGTATACCAAAACTATGTCTAAGCACAGTAGCAACTAAAGACTTGTCGAGACAGGTAGGGACTAAAGACATTACACTCATGCCCTCTATCGTAGATATAGTAGGTCTAAATAAGATCAGTAGGATAAAAATCGCTCAGGCTGCCGGAGCGATCAGTGGAATGATGACCGCAGTCGTACCCCTATATGAGACCGCAAAAGGAACTATAGCAATAAGTATGTTTGGTAATACGACTCGTTGTGTAGAAAAATGTACACGGTTGCTGAAAGCTGAAGGATATGAAGTATTAGCTTTTCATGCTGTTGGTAGTGGTGGAAGGACGATGGAAGGACTTATAGCAGAAGGTGTAATTGATGGTGTTCTGGATATAACCACTACCGAATTAGCAGACGAGCTTTGTGATGGTATCTGTAGTGCAGGACCGGACCGGTTAACTGCGGCAGGTAAGATGGGTGTACCACAAGTTGTAGTGCCAGGGTGTATTGATATGGTTAATTTTGGACATCTTGATACAGTTCCAGAACGCTTTAGATCTAGGCAGTTATATAGTTGGGCGCCAGATGTCACTCTGATGCGAACCAATAAAGAAGAAAATCAGCAATTAGCTATGAGTATGGCTAATAAGTTGAATCTCGCAAAAGGGGAAGTACAGGTCTTATTACCTCTAAAAGGTATCTCAATTGTAAGTGCTCCAGGCGGAGTGTTTCATAACTCTGACGTAGATCAGGTTTTATTTGATTCGTTAAAAGATAGTTTAGATACAAGGATACATGTTAAAGAGTTTGATGGGAGTATCAATGATCCCGACTTTGCTTCTTTAGCTGTTGGTCTTCTGCTAGCTATGTTATCGCTACCAAAGCATTAGATGCTGGTAGTTTTATAAGAAGATCTGTAATCTAACTAGAGTGATGAATTAGTTATAGTTTAAGCATATAATTGGTAGTGGTTTATTATTTTAGATGCGGAGCAATCAGCTCACTTAGTAGTAAAACAAGATAGAATATGCCGAACCAGTGGACAGGGAAAGGAAATCCATATACAAAGCAAGAAGTAAGAGATAGGCTTCAAAAAACGCTAGACCAGAATAAAGCTATCATAGCCGCCGGTGCGGGTACTGGTATCAGTGCAAAGTTTATAGAGAAAGGTGGTGCAGATCTCATAATTATTTATAACTCAGGAAGGTTTAGGATGTCGGGACATGGTTCTACGGCTGGACTGATGGCCTATGGAGATGCTAATGCTGTAGCGATGGAAATAGGAGAATTTGAAGTGCTTCCGATAGTAGAAGAAATACCTGTAGTGTGCGGTGTCCATGGTAGTGACCCCAGAAGAAGAATGTGGCACTTCCTAGGTCAAGTAAAAGATATGGGTTTTTCTGGGGTAAATAATTTTCCAACACACTCTATTGTAGACGGCCATTTCAGAGATGTATTAGAAGAGACAGGTATGAGCTTCCAAAAGGAAGTAGAGATGATTGGCCTAGCTAGTAGGATGGACTTATTTACAATTGTATATGTAGCGACAGCAAAAGAAGCAAAGCAAATGGCAGATGTCGGTGCTGATGCCATCATTGCTCATGTAGGGACTACAGTCGGTGGGTCAATAGGTGTTACAGGCGCTACGTGTTCTATGGATGATGCCATAGAAAGAACACAAAAAATAATAAATGCCGTAAAACCTAGTAATCCAGATACTTTTTTCTTGGCACATGGTGGTCCTATCAATACACCTGAGGATGTAAGAGTCATTTTAGATAATACTGATGCTCACGGTTTCGTAGGGGCATCATCACTAGAAAGAATGGGTGTAGAGAAATCACTCACAGAGCTCACGCAGAAATTCAAATCTCTGACAATAAACTGATTGAATCTAAGCACATGAGTAAATATTGGAAATTTGTTAGAGATAAGAACATAAGTGTAGAGGAAGTAAATGGTAGAGATCATTATTGGCATTTTGTAAAAGGGCCTAATAGCGAAGCAGATACTTACATGGTTAAGGTAGTTATGAAAAAAGGAGGCAGTCATAATTTCCACAGACATCCAGAGATGAATGAGATTCTCTATATCTTAAAAGGGACGGCAGAGCAATGGGTAGAAGAGGAGAAGCAGATTCTAGGCCCAGGAGATTCGGTTTATATTGATCCGAACATAGTGCATGCAACTTTTAATGTCGGAGAGGAAGACCTTGAGTTCTTAGCTATACTCGCTCCAGGCAAAGGATGGGAAGCAGGGACTATAGATGAATATGAGAATATGCCCTATGCAGATTATAGGAAGTGATATTGTAAATTGTTTTTAGAATGGATAGAAGCTTGATATTATAAATATTATCTTATGTACATGAAGAACCAACTATTATTCTACGCTGTAATCTTCTTGTCTTTATCTTGCCAAACAGAAGTGAAGATTCCACATCCAGCCCTAACGTACTTTGGAGAAGAACCACGAATCCAAAATGCCTTAAGTCCAGAGGATTCTCAAAAACACATACAGCTACCTCAAGGATTTACAGCAGAGCTATTTGCTGCAGAACCTGATATTATTAATCCGATTGCGTTTGCATGGGATGAGAGAGGTAGGCTATGGGTTGTACAGTCTCAAGACTACCCACACGACTTAGAGAATGAGGTAGGGGGTGATCGTATCACGATTTGCGAAGATACGGATGGTGATGGTAGGGCGGATAAGTTTACAGATTTTGCTACTGAGCAAAGCTTAAGCACAGGGATAGTAATTGTCAAGGGAGGTGCCATAGTTGCCCAAGCGCCTGATATGTTATACTTAGAAGATACAGATGGGGATGATAAGATGGATAAGCGTACCGTTTTATTTAGTGGATTTGGGGTATGGGATACGCATGCTGGTCCTTCTTCTTTGAGGTATGGGTTAGATAATCAGATATGGGGAGCAGTAGGCTATTCTGGCTTCGAAAATAAATTTGGAAACAAAGAAGTCACTTTTACGAGAGGGGTTTATCGGTTCCCGAGAGATGGTAAGTCATTTGAGCCCATAGGGCAGTTTAATAATAATACTTGGGGTATGGGAATGATGGAAGACGGAGAGATTTTTGGGTCTACAGCGAATAACAATCATGCCTGCTATGTGGGTATACCACTTAGATACTATAATTACTTATCTAAGTTGCCGTCGTGGGCGATCAGTGCTGATTTTATACAAGGGCATTATGACATTCATCCGGTCGATACAGTACCACTTCAGCAGGTAGATGTGCGTGGTGGTTATACTGCCGCAGCAGGAGCTAACTTTTATACCGCTAAAAATTATCCCAAAGCATATCAAAATCAAATGTATGTCAATGCGCCAACGGGGCACCTAGTACACACTGCAAAGATAATTAAAGAGGGTGCAGGATTTAAAGAAGAGGACGGTGGAAATATTTTTGCAAGCACAGATGCGTGGACAGCTCCCGTATTTACACAGACAGGACCTGATGGAAATCTTTGGGTGGCTGATTGGTATAATCCAGTCTTGCAACACAATCCTGATAAGCGAGGGATGGATAATCAAATCTGGAATGATAATAAAGGAGAAGGCAATGCACACCTAAATGAACACAGAGATAAAAGACATGGTAGGATATACGTCATTAAGTACAAAGATAAATCTGATAATAGTATTAAGCTACTAGATCCAGATAATCTTGAGAGTCTGGTAAATGCATTGGATAGTGATAATATGTTTTGGAGAGTAACTGCTCAACGGTTGATTGTCGAAAATTATGCAGAAAAAGATATTGGTGACGTAGTAGATCGCCTAGCATCTATGACTACAAATAATCTTCATGCGCTTTGGACAATTCATGGATTAGGGAAGATTGATCTTGTAAATTTTAACGAATTATTATCATCCTCCAATAGTTCATCGATCAAGAAGGCAGCGCTTGCTACCATGCCAGCAACTGAGGAGAGTTCAGAAATTTTAATCAATAGTAATGTGCTAAATTATTCTGATCTACATATAAGACGACATGCCATATTGAAAGCAAGCGAACTGCCAGAAACAGATGGCTTATTCGAGGCGATGGAAGCCGTATCACAAGATGAAACTAATACGGCTGACAAGTGGCTTAATGCAGCCATCAAAATGTACTTTCAAGAACAAAATCTTGAAGATATATTAGATGAGAATGTAGATATGATTTTTGAAACAGCAGAGGATGCAGGTCGTGTGTGGCGATACACTATCGATAAGCCAGATAGTGAGTGGTACACCAATGATTATGATGACTCAGGATGGAAAAGCGGTGAGTCTATATTTGGACAATCAGATGGTCCCATAGGTGATATAATCAGAACGAAGTGGGAGACACCTAGTATCTGGTTGCGTACTGAGTTTGACTTATCTGAAGATATCCCGCAGCCCGTATTAAAGTATGTCTATGATGAAGATTTTGAAGTGTATGTTAACGGTAATAAGATCTTTGATAAAAGCGGATGGGATCCGAATTATAAACTAGTTAAGCTAGATGAAGACATAGGCAAATATTTCAACAAAGGAAAAAATCTGATTGCTGTCCATTGTATAAATACTGGCGGCGATCAATTTGTAGACGTGGGAATAGGCAAAGTGGCAAGCTTTAAAGCAGATAAAACTTTTAACCTGACTACCATACCTACTAAAATGGCTTACAGTAAAACAGTATTGCACGCTATGGCTGGTCAGAATATCGAGATCAACTTGGAGAATACAGACGAGATGCAGCACAATTTGGTATTAATACAGAGAGGGAGTACTGCTGCATTTGGTAAGATCGTAGATAAGTTTTTACAGAGCCCAGATGCGGCAAAGATGGAGTATGTGCCTAAGTCAAGATATGTGTTAGGGGCTACTCAGATGCTTGATCCAGAAGAATCAGGAGCTATACAACTCACCCTTCCAGATAAGCCAGGTACCTATCCATTTGTTTGTACTTTTCCCGGGCACTGGCAGATGATGCAAGGTGTGATCGAAGTTAGTCCTAGAGGATCCTATATCTCTGATGACCCCGATGCGCCCAAAATCGCAGTCATGGGTGGAGGTGGTAGTTCCCATGATTTTGAATTGTTGTTTGGTGTCATGGATGGCGAACTACTTCATCAAGATGGCCAGCATACGATTAACTATACGGAGTCCTCTGCTGACCTTGTTATGTTGCTCCAAGAAGCAGATATGCTGATGATATCCAACAATAAGCCATTTAGTAAGGATGCAAAGGAAGCTATATTTTCTAGCGTAAATAGCGGAATGCCAATGCTTATAAATCATCCTAGCACGTGGTATAACTGGAAGGATTGGCCGACCTATAATAAGGAATTGGTAGCTGGAGGATCAGAATCACATGAGAGATTACAAGAATTCGAAGTAGTCGTAACAAAACCTAATCATCCTATTATGAAAGGAGTACCTCGCAAATTTAGAATTATCGATGAATTATATAGGTGGAAGCATGATCCTGCAGGTCCTGGAATCGAAGTTTTGGCCATAGGGAGAGGGCTCGAGTCTGGTGAGGAATATCCTGTCGTATATACAGTTAGTCATAAGCATGCTAAGATTGTAGGGAATACATTAGGTCACGATACTAGAGCGCATAACTTACCTGCATATCAGAAAATATTGAAGAATAGTCTCAAATGGATTAAGTAATAATCAGCTCTCGGAAATCAAATTATATAATGTCGAATTGCAGTATTACAAATGATTCTATTCTAAACGTAATCCTATATGGGTTTTACGTGATAATAGTTACATTTGCCCCATAAAAAACAAATATTATGGCTAACGGCACAGTAAAATTTTTCAATAATTCAAAAGGTTTTGGCTTTATCACTCCTGATGATGGAGGTAAAGATGTCTTCGTACACATTAATGGATGCATAGATGAAATAGGCGAAAATGACAAAGTATCTTACGATGTAGAAGAAGGTAGAAAAGGTCCTAATGCTGTAGATGTTAAAATAGTATAATCCACGCCAAAATAAAATTTTGGTAATAGGATAATTACAACGGTTTTATTGTATTATTCAAATGGGAACTTTTTTATTCCATTTTGGTTAATTATATATAAAACCGAACTTTTAGTAAAGCAATGCACTTAATATTTCATAACTAAACACATTTATGGCTGACAGTTTTAATAAAAAAGAAAGAGAAAAAAAAAGAAGAAAGAAGCAAAAGGATAAGGCGGACAAAATGAAACAGAGAAAAATGGAAGGACAAATCCAACCAGAATTTCAGTATGTTGACGAAGATGGTAATCTATCAGATACGCCACCAGATCCGCTTAAGAAGAAGAAATATAGCCTAGAAGATATTCATATCAGTACACCGAAGTCAGTACCTGGCGAACCAATGAGTAAGATCAGAGAGGGAACTGTCAAGTTTTTTAATCATGAAAAAGGTTACGGTTTCATAGTCGATAAAGACACAAGTGATAGTGTATTCGTACACATCGAGAATGTAGATGGTGAATTAAAAGAAGGTAACAGAGTTAGTTTCGAAATAGGAAATGGTCCTAAAGGTCCTGTCGCATTATTGGTAAAGCTGATCTAGGTTTTACAACTCAAAAAAATAAGGAAGTCTTAGACCTAAGACTTCCTAAATATTTAAACTTTAGTTTCTCACTAATTGAGTTTTCTTTTGGTCTCTGCATATAAGACTTTGTACTAATTACATAGAAGTGCAAATCTGTAATTATTGTATTACATTAGGAAAAAGTTGTAATATGAGACCAATCATAAAGACGCTGATTCTCCTTATTAGTATGGGCACGCTCAATAATCTATCATCTCAAGAAGTCATAGAATTACCGATAACGGTAAATACTAATACACAATGGAAGAATCCTGAAAAGGAGTACTTTTCTACTGTTTGGAATACTCAAGTGGTAACTAATGTTTCAAAACCTACGATGGCTGTGTATCGTCCTGCTAATCCTAATGGTACTGCTGTCGTAATTTGTCCTGGAGGAGGACTTTATGCGCACTCTATAAATAGTGAAGGAATTGATGTAGCAAAATGGTTAGCACAGAAAGGAGTAACAGCTTTTGTTCTCAAGTATAGATTAGTGCCAACAGGTGAAGATGCGACTAAAGATATGATGACGGATGGAGCGCAAGTAAGTGTGAGAGCAAAAAAGATATTGCCAGCGGCAGTAAGCGATGCACTTAATGCCATACAACATGTGCGAGATAATGCTACTAAATACAAAATATCTAAAGACAAAATAGGGATCATGGGGTTCTCAGCGGGAGGTGCTGTAACGATGGGAGCTACCTATACTTACGGACCTAAAAACAAGCCTAACTTTATTGGTCCAGTCTATGCATGGATGGATGTGCTATCAGAGCAAGAAGTTCCTGCAGATGCACCTCCAATGTTTGCACTTTGCGCTACTGATGATCCTCTCAATCTAGCACCAGCAAGTGTTAAGCTTTATCAAGATTGGATAGCAGCTAAAAAACCTGCAGAATTGCATATGTATGCTAAAGGTGGTCATGGATTTGGAATGCGTACACAGAATCTACCTACAGACAACTGGATAGAGCGTTTCGGAGAATGGTTGACTGTCCAGGGATTTATGGAGTAATCAATATTTGTAATGTTATCTGATAATGTTATCAAATATATTGACCAGTCTGTACTTTGCTGGTTAGCGACAGCATCCTTAGATGCTATGCCCAATGTTTCTCCCAAAGAGATATTTGCTAAATTTGGTTTGGACACCATAATTATCGCAAATATCGCCTCACCACAATCTGTAAAAAACATAAAGGAGAATGAAAATGTATGCGTAAGCTTTATAGATATCTTAGTTCAGAAGGGATATCAAATAACTGGTACAGCTCAAATTTTAAAGGCTGGCAATACAGAATATGCAGCTTGTGAGGTCATCTTACAGAAGATGACTTTTGGTAAGTACCCATTTAGTTCAATAATAAAAATTAAGGCAAAAAAGGTAAAGGAGATTGCAGCTCCCAGCTACATTATGTATCCAGCTACAACAGAAAAAGAGCAAATCGAAAATGCTAAGAAAGCCTACAGGATGCACTTATAATCCAGATCTTTTTTGTTGATTAATCTATTTCTATTTAATAGCCATTAATTATCAACTAGCAACATAGACTGTAATTCATATTAAAATCGTTTGTAATATGATATTAATTAAAATATCAAGTTTAAACGTATTATAAATGTTGACTAAGGAAGAAAAAAAGGTGCTCCGATCTGATCTGTTTAGATACTTGGATGGATTAGGAACCGCTCCTACAGCTTATGTTTTGCACAAGAGAGGAGTATTAAAATATCTCCTAGAAACTAAAGAATCTAACCTTGTTGACTTATCTAATCACTTCAAAGCAAACGAAGGTTATCTCAATGTGGCCCTCAGAATATTATGTTCTCAAGGGTGGTTAGATCAATTTATAGACAATGCAAATGATGATATCAAATACGAGATAAACAATAAAAGTAAAACTGCTTTCGAACACTTTTACCTCTATGAAGAAGTTTATAATTTGTTAGTTCTTTCTGGCAAATATCACAAGCGCCTTTTTCAGAAGGAGCCATTTGAAGTTTGGGAGGGGATCTCAAAAAAGTATAGCACTGGGTATGAATTAAATTTATCAGATCAGCCAGACATTAAACTAATTCAACAGCAAATATTAAAACATATAGAAGGAGTTTTGGTAGCTCCATCGGTAGTTTCTTTGGGTATGAGTGGGATGTTCCACAAGTATTTTATGGAGGCGTCATTCAGGCCAGAGGAATTTCATAAAGAGTCTCAGAGCTTTACTGCCATGTTAGATTTCTTTACTTCATTGGGGTGGTTTAGGCATATTAATGATACGTATGGATTTACAGACAAAGGATTATTTTTTGCTAAGCGTGCAAGCGCCTTTGGGGTGACGGTATCTTACAATCCTATGTTTAGGGATGTAGAGGAGCTCATATTTGGAGATCCTAAAAAGATTAGAGATGTCCAAGCTGGAAGTGCTGAGAAACACGTGGACCGAGAAATGAATGTGTGGGGTAGTGGGGGTGCCCATGGTACTTACTTTAAGAAGGTGGATGAAATAATAATCTCATTATTTAATAGACCGATTCATGAGCAACCGAAAGGAATAGTTGATATGGGTTGTGGAAACGGAGCATATCTTGAGCACCTGTATGAAGTAGTATCTCAGAGGACCAACAGAGGGAAGATGTTAGATGAGCATCCGTTATTCCTGGTAGGTGCTGACTTTAATAAGGCCGCACTAAAAGTTACAAGAGCTAATCTGATCTCAGCCGATATATGGGCAAAAGTGATATGGGGAGATATAGGAAGGCCAGATCTGCTAGCCAAAGATCTAAAAGACGATTACGGTATTGAATTGAAAGATCTGCTTAGCGTTAGGACTTTTCTAGATCATAATCGTATATGGGAAGATCCTAAGTCATATACAGTGGATAGGGTTAGTCAATCTACTGGAGCATTTGCACATCGGGGGGTGAGGATTAGTAATAATGATGTAGAAGACAATCTACTTGAACACTTTAAGAAGTGGACTCCCTATGTAGAAAAATTTGGTTTACTACTGATTGAATTACACACAGTAAGTCCAGCACTAGTAGCGCAGAATATTGGTAATACGGCCGCGACTGCTTATGATGCAACACACGGATATTCTGATCAATATATCGTAGAGGTAGGTGTTTTTCATAAGATTGCAAAGGAGGCTGGACTGCATTTAGATAAGGATCATTTCTTTAAGTTTCCTAATTCTGATCTAGCGACTGTTACTATAAATCTACTTAAAGGTAAAAGCTGATTTTAGTCTTTATTTTTCAGTAACAATATCCATCAGTTAGATTCATTTCTTTCTTCGAGAGATCACAATTCGGAGTTGATAGAATCTTTTTTTCACTTTTAATTTCAAAGGGCGATAAATTCAAAAGGCGACAATTTGAAGTAATTTTATAAAATCCTTTATCGCTGAGCTGAAAAAAAAGTAAAGAAAGAAGAAAGTCATTCTGTAAATTCTCAAGCTTCATAAAGCAAGATTTAGTAGGCTGGAGAAATATAAGCTTACAGTTATGCATAAAAGAAGCTGAGTTGAGGATTATCCCTAAGAGAAGTAATGCGTATTCTTAAGCCTACTGGGATTTTATTAATTTTATAATAAATCTGCGGATCATGTTTAGATCTATACAATGTATCTTCTTTTTGATTTCAATTTCTAGTTACTTACTTAGCCAAGTAAACCAAAGACCTAATATTGTACTGATCGTAACTGATGATCAACGATGGGATGCTATTGGGTGTTCAGGTAATAAAATTATTCATACTCCGGTGATGGATAAGCTTGCGTCGGAAAGTTCTTACTATAAAAATGCATTTGTCACTACTCCTATTTGTGCGGCTAGTAGAGCAAGTATAATCACAGGATTATACGAGAGGACTCACGATTATACTTTTGGGACTCCACCGCTAAGCTCATCTTATATCGATATGTCTTATCCTAAGTTGCTTAGAGATAATGGATACGAGACTGGCTTCTTTGGGAAGCTGGGAATTAATATGGAAGACGGGATAGATACCTCATTGTTTAATATTATATGGACAGCACGTACGGCTGGCTACTTTAGGCTACAGGGACAAAGTGGCCAAGAGCATATACATCTAACTGATCTTACCACTAATAAAGCAATAGAGTTTATAGATCAACGAGATAGGAGTAAGCCATTTTGTTTGTCCATCAGTTATAATGCCCCTCATGCCGATGATCAGAGCGTGCAACAATATTTTTGGCCAGAAAGAAATGATCATCTATATCAAGATATTACGATACCAGACCCTAATCTTGGTCAAAATAAAGACTTGGCGGCTTTACCAGATTTTGTTAGTGATAGCACTACGATTAGTAGGTTACGTTGGCATTGGAGATATAATAGCCCTGAAAAGTATCAAAGAATGGTTAAGGGGTATTACCGTATGATTAGTACAATCGATGATAACCTGGGAAGACTTAGGAATAAACTGGAAGGACAGGGAATTGGCGATAATACGATAATTATTCTAATAGGGGATAATGGATACTTCCTGGGTGAGCGGCAGCTGGCTGGTAAGTGGTTGATGTATGATAACTCACTTAGAGTGCCACTGATCATTTATGATCCAAGAGTTGCAGGAACTGTAAAAAACGAAATGGCCTTAAATATTGACATAGCTCCTACGATTATTGATTATGCAGGTATTCCTATTCCAGATCTTATACAAGGAATTTCTCTTAACGCTAGAACTACAAAAAAGGGTCAAGCAATCAGGACTCAGTTTCACTGTGAGCACCACTTTAATAATAAGTATATACCCAAGAGTGAAGGCCTGCGGACAGATCAGTATAAATACTTTAGATATATCGACTATCCAGAAGTCGAGGAGTTATATGATTTGAAAAAAGACCCCTTAGAAACAATCAATCTTGCACGAGATCTTAAATATCGATATCGATTAAACCTCATGAGGCAACAAACAGATGATAAGATTAAAGTACTAACTAAGGCAAGTTTAGATTAAGTCAAATTATTTAGTTGGTATTCAATAATCGACTTCGTAGGTTAATGCATAAAATTTATGGATGCTCGATTAACTTAATCTCATTGTCACCCTTAATTGATATATAAAGCTGTAGTTTTCTTTTTGATAGAGAGGGAGAAGGCACTGCGCACCTTGCCTATGTTAGATACTTTAGACAGCTTATTAGATATAAAGTCATTATAAGCTTCAATATCTTTAGTTACAATAATTAATAGAAAATCAGAGTCTCCAGTTACGTGGTGACACTCAATTACTTCTGGATGTTTGATAATCTCTGCCACAAATTTATCTATACTCTTAATGGTATGGTCCGAGACTGATATCTCAACAAATATTCTCAGTTTTTTATCGAGTTTATGAGGGTCGACGAGAGCAACATATTGCGAGATTACCCCTTGCGCTTCCATCCTTTTAATCCGTTCGAAGATAGGAGTAGTAGATAGATTTAACTCTTTGGCTATATCCTTAATGGTACGCTTAGAGTTGATTTGCAAGATGTTAAGTATCTGCTTGTCTAACTTATCTAGCTGCTGCATGAGTGTATATTTAAATATCAGATAGAGTTATTAAATAATGAAATTATCCTAAACCGAAATGATCGCTTATTAAAAGTAATATTATTCTAAATAATTGTCTATTGCATAATATTATTCTTTAAACATGTCATATGTTGGCAAAAATTTATAATTTATAGCATAATTAAATGATTATTTCACATTTTAAAACCTGCAATATGATGGATACGGCAATACAGACAGAATCAAAGTCAAGTGTTGATTTTATGCCAATAAATGGCACTGATTATTTAGAACTTTATGTAGGTAATTCTAAGCAAGCCGCTCATTTCTACAAGGCTGCTTTTGGTTTTCAGTCGCTAGCCTATGCTGGTTTAGAGACAGGGCTCAGAGATAGAGAGAGTTATGTAGTCATACAGGATAAGATAAGACTTGTACTCACCTCACCGCTTAAAAGTGGTACTGCTATAGGTAAGCATATTGACCAGCATGGCGATGGTGTAAAGATAATCGCGCTATGGGTGGATGATGCAAAGCAAGCTTACGATACTGCTATGGAAAGGGGAGCAAGATCTTATCAGGAGCCTATCACGACCACAGATGAGGATGGGGAAGTAGTACAAGCGGGAATCTATACTTACGGAGAGACAGTACATATGTTTACAGAGCGAAAAAATTATAATGGACCATTCTTGCCAGGATATGTTGAATGGAAAACGCCCGCATATAACCCTAAGTCGGTAGGGTTTAAATATGTAGATCATATGGTAGGCAATGTAGCTCTAGGAGAAATGAATAAGTGGGTAGAGTTCTACGAAAAGGTAATGGGGTTTAAGCAGATTATGTCGTTTGATGATGAAGATATTTCAACAGAGTATACAGCACTTATGAGTAAGGTGATGAGTAATGGAAATGGAAGAATAAAATTTCCAATCAACGAACCTGCAGCCGGACTTAAGAAATCACAAATAGAAGAATATTTAGATTTTTATGAAGGAGAAGGAGTGCAGCACATTGCTGTTGCTACAGACAATATCATAGAGACAATTAAGGAGCTGACAAGTAGAGGGATAGAGTTCTTAAACATACCTTCTAACTACTACGACACCTTACAATCTAGAGTAGGTAAGATCGATGAGGACATAGACTCCTTGAAAAAGCTAGGTATTTTGGTAGATCGCGATGATGAGGGTTATTTACTACAAATATTTACCAGACCTATAGAGCCTAGACCTACCATGTTTTTTGAGATCATACAACGAAAAGGGGCTACTTCTTTTGGTAAAGGAAATTTCAAAGCACTATTTGAGGCTATCGAAAGGGAGCAAGAACTTAGAGGAACATTATAAATCACTTCTGTATCTACTCCAAGATTTTGATTTGATATGGTTAATTTGAACATAAATATCTGACCTATGCCAATTTACCACACACTAGGAACAAAACCTCCTAAACGCCATACACAATTTGAGAAGCCAGATGGTTCGCTCTATTATGAAGAGTTATTTGGGACAATCGGTTTTGAAGGAATGTCATCATTGCTTTATCATACCCACAGACCAACACAAGTAAGCGAGATTAGAGAAGCTGTAGATGTATCACCTAAAATTGCAATCGAGAAAAATATTACCTCGAGAAAGTTAATAGGATTCGATGTAGATCCTGAAGATGATTTCTTGGATGCCAAGAAGGATCTCATGGTCAACAATGATGTCATCATAGGCTTGGCGGCTCCTCGTAAATCTATGTCTGATTATTTTTATAAAAATGTTGATGCCGACGAGATGTTGTTTATCCACAAGGGGAGCGGTGTCCTCAAGACATTCATAGGTAATATTCCGTTTGAGTATGGTGACTATCTGATTATTCCTCGTGGGATGATTTATCAAATAAAATTTGATAGCGAGGACAATCGTATTTTATACGCGGAGTCATCTCACCCCATCTATACACCTAAGAGGTATCGTAATTGGTTTGGACAATTGTTAGAGTCTTCTCCCTATTGTGAACGGGACTATATCTTGCCGAGTAATCTCGAGACTTATGATGAGCAAGGAGCATTTGAAATAAAGATAAAGAAGCAAGGAATGCTGCATTCAGTGGTGTATGCGAGTCATCCTTTTGATGTAGTGGGTTGGGATGGTTATAACTATGCCTATGGATTTTCTATACATAACTTTGAGCCGATCACAGGTCGGGTACATCAGCCACCGCCGGTTCATCAGACTTTCGAGACAAAAGCATTTGTAATATGTTCTTTTTGTCCGAGGCTCTATGATTATCATCCTAAAGCAATACCGGCTCCATACAATCATTCTAATATCGACTCAGATGAGATGTTATATTATGTTGATGGTGATTTTATGAGTAGAACTAATATCGCCCCAGGACATATTTCTTTACATCCTTCAGGTATCCCTCATGGTCCACACCCAGGCACTTATGAAGCCAGTATTGGACAGAGGGAAACCGCAGAGCTTGCAGTGATGATAGATACATTTAGACCATTGCAATTAACAGAAGAGGCGATGAAGATTGATGACGGTAAGTATTTTAAATCATGGATCAAATAAAATTTTTAAAAGTAGATAGAGTATGCAAATAGAGATATCAAAAGATTCAGGATTTTCAATTCACAATCTACCATACGGAATTTTCAATACTGAGGGATCTAAGCCAAGAGTAGGGATGGCGATTGGAGATTACATAATAGACCTTGTAGAGCTATCTAAATCGGGGATAATAGATACAGATCCTCACGTTCTAGAGCAGCCATTTTTAAATGACCTAATAGCATTAGGTAAACCAATTACTAATAAACTGAGAAGAAAAGTACAGGCATGGATAAAAAGTGATAGTTCTCCGTTGGGTAATCAAACAAAGGTATTTATAAAGCAGTCTGATGCAACTATGCACCTGCCAATAAAAGTAGGAGACTATACTGATTTCTATTCTAGTATAGAACATGCAACCAATGTAGGAGCTATGTTTAGAGATCCTGAAAATGCTTTACTGCCTAACTGGAAGCATCTTCCCGTCGGTTATCATGGTCGAGCATCATCTATTATAGTGAGTGGTCATGATATACACAGGCCATATGGTCAGACAATGCCTAAGGGAGCAGAAGTACCTATGTATGGACCATCAAAGAGATTAGATTTTGAATTGGAGATGGCATTTGTTGTTGGAAAACCAACAGTCTTAGGAGATCAAGTGACAATGGGTAATGCCCATGAACATATTTTTGGAATGGTTTTATTTAATGATTGGTCGGCTAGAGATATTCAGAAATGGGAGTATGTGCCACTTGGTCCATTCTTAGGTAAAAGTTTTGCCTCGAGCATATCACCATGGGTAGTTACTATGGAGGCCCTTGAGCCTTTTAAAGTGGCAGGCCCAGTGCAAACGCCTGAGGTATTTCCCTACTTATCTAAACAGAGTGAAGCTAACTATGATATAGCCTTAGAGGTAGGTCTAACGCCCAAAGAAGGAGCTTATAATGTGATCAGTCAGTCAAATTATAAATACATGTACTGGAATATGCATCAGCAATTAGCACATCATACGGTCAATGGATGCAATGTTAATGTAGGTGATTTGATGGCATCGGGTACCATATCAGGTAAAGATGAAACTGCTTACGGATCGATGCTAGAGCTATCATGGGGAGGGAAAAAAACACTAGAGCTTAAAGACGGTATTACCCGAAAATTTATAGAAGACTACGATACAATTAGTTTGAAAGGTGTCGCAGAGAAAGATGGAATCAAAGTTGGTTTTGGAGAAGTAACAGCTCAAATATTACCAGCTAAATAATGAAAGATAATATGTATACATCTTTGGATCCCAAGGCGCTTAGTCAGCAAGAAGTTCATAATTATTTGATCTCTGCTGTTGCTCCTCGACCTATCTGCTTTGCAAGTACAATAGACACAAATGGTAGAGTAAACTTAAGTCCATTTAGTTTCTTCAATGTGTTTAGTTCTAATCCTCCGATTATGATTTTTTCTCCAGCACGCAGTGGTAGGGATAATACGACTAAGCATACCTATGACAATGTAATGGAGGTAAAGGAGGTGACGATTAATATAGTAAACTACCCGCTCGTGGAGCAGATGTCTCTTGCAAGTACGGCTTATGATAAGGGAGTAAATGAATTTGTGAAAGCTGGATTGACTCAGATCAAAAGCAATATAGTAAAACCGCCGAGAGTAAAAGAAGCGCCTATCTCTTTTGAGTGTAAGGTGAATGAGGTAGTTCCTTTGGGGGATTCTAATGGTGCAGGTAATTTAGTGATCTGTGAGGTAGTCATGATACATATCCAAAATCAATATCTAGATGAACAGAATAGGTTAGATACTGAGAAACTAGATTTAGTAGCGAGGATGGGTGGAGCGTGGTATGCCAGGTGCAACTCAGAGTCTTTATTCAAAATATCTAAGCCATTGCAATCTAAAGGTATAGGAGTGGATAGTCTACCAAGTCATGCGCAGCACAGTAAAGTGTTGACAGGTAATGATTTAGGAAGACTAGGTAATGCAGCAAGACTACCTACTGAAGAAGAGTTAGTTTCTTGTAAAATAAAATGTATTGATCCTATATATAGCGAGCTAGAAAAAGTTGATGTGCAGGAGCAAACTGCTCGACTACATAGCCTGGCTCAGCAGCAGCTTAATGCGGGAAAGATGATATCGGCTCTTAGTATATTGATTAATACTACAGTACTTATAGATGGAGCAACCTAAGTTTATCTCTAACCCAGTCTTAGATAAATTACCTGCACATCTGAGGCAATACATTATGCCTCAAAATTATGAGCACTATACTCCTGAGAATCAGGCGGTATGGAGATATGCTATGCGTAAGAATGCAGCCTTCCTGCCGACCATTGCCCATGAGTCTTATCTAGAAGGATTAGGTAGGACCGGAATCAGTATGGAATCTATTCCTAGTATGTACGGTATGAATCGCATACTGCAGGATATAGGCTGGGCAGCAGTAGCTGTTAACGGTCTGATACCTTCTGCAGCCTTTATGGAATTTCAAGCTTACAATGTATTAGTGATAGCATCTGATATAAGGATGCTTGTGAACATAGAATATACTCCTACGCCAGATATTTTACACGAGTCTGCAGGTCATGCTCCACTTGTTGCTATCCCAGAGTATGCGGCTTATTTGCGTAGGTTTGGTGAGTTAGGAGCTAAAGCTATTTCTTCAGATCAAGATAGGTTACTTTTTGAAGCAGTAAGAGATTTAGCAACCCTGAAAGAAAGAGCAGACACCAGCGAGACTAAGGTGAAAGAATTAGAACAACGGATCGTAGAATTACAAAATGAGATCACAGACCCATCAGAATTGCAACAAATAAAGAATCTACACTGGTGGACCATCGAGTATGGCCTGATAGGAGATTTAGCTAATCCAAAAATATACGGTGCAGGTTTACTTTCATCAATAGGAGAGAGTAAGTGGTGTATGTCGGAAGAAGTAAATAAAACTCCATTCACACTAGATGCTGCTCTTCAATCATTCGATGTAACCAAGCCTCAGCCACAATTGTTTGTTACACCTAGTTTTGCATATCTGAGCGAAGTCTTGGAGCAATTTGCTAATACTATGGCAGTTCGACGTGGAGGTAAGATCGGTGTCGAGCGCTTGATTATTTCTAAACAACTAGGGACAATAGAACTCTCGACTGGTCTGCAGATATCAGGCTTGTTTACGGAGCTAATTCTCAATAAAAAAGGGACACCTGCTTATGTGCAAACTGCTGGTCCTACTGCTTTGAGTTACAGAGAGAAAGAACTCATAGGGCAAAGCGTGGCACAACATCCTGATGGATTTGGTACAGCTATAGGCATGCTAAAAGGAATAAATCTATCCATAGAAAATATGTCACCAAGAGATCTGCAAGCATATAAAATCTTAGAAGGTGAAGATATAGAGTTGATTTTTGAAGGAGATATTATAGTCAAAGGTAAAGTGCAAACAGGCACTAGAAATATTCATGGTAAAATCATGCTGATCGCTTTGCATAATTGTACTGTGGCACATAACGAAAGGGTAATTTTTCACCCACAACGAGGGGTTTATCATTTAGCGATTGGTATGGAGATCATATCTGCATTTGCAGGACCTGCAGATTTAGCTTCCTTTGACATGACAGATCATCATATGACTTCACCTAAGTTTGATTCAAATCCAGATGTTTCTGTAGATTCTAAGCAATCTATCTACCACAGAATCAGAACGCATAGAGAATGCGAAGAGTCAAATGAAACCTTATCAACACTTATAGAAGAAGTGCTCAAGGGTTACAGTAATGAATGGTTGATTCTATTAGAAGTTTACGAGCTGGCAGTAAATGTTGAAGATTCTCGATCAGCAGAAATTCTAACTTCACTTCAGTCTTTGCAGGAGTCATATCCTTCTATTGCTCATTTGATTGAGGATGGACTTGTGGTCATAAAATAAGATAAATCTTAAGTACAGTAGACACGTTCTAAAACGCCTCAGCTATCTTAAAGTAATAACTATTCGACCCTTGACCAAAACCAAAATCTAAACGAAGATTTAGATCTTCTTTTGGGTCTATCAGAAAGCGCAATCCAACGCCTACAGCTGGACGCATGGTATCAAAACTGAATTTGTCAATAGTTGGAGCTACACCCCCAAATCCCATAAAAGCCGTTAATCCCCAGAGTCGAGAAATATTTTATCGCCACTCGATTTGAGTAGCCAATAGATGTCGATCTGTATATCGTCCTTCAAAATATCCACGCATAGTTTCACCTCCACCGAGTCTTCCTAATTCTAACAGTGGCGTGTCCCCATGACTCAATTGTGCTTTAAATTGAAATGCTAAAACGCTCGAAGACTTCTTAAGGAGTATAGTGTAATATCTAAAATCAAATCTTGTCAACTCATACTTTTGTGTGCCTCCCAGCGCTTTTTCATAGAAGCCATGAGTGAGAGCTACATAGAAACCGTCTTTGGCGTTAAGCAAATTATCTCGATTATCATAGATCATCGCTAATCGTACACCAGCAGAAGTCGAACCTTTAGCCCCTGATTGTTCTGAGCCTTCTAGTAATCCATCGGGTTGAGCTTCTACTTGGCTGATTCGGTTATATCTAAAACCACTACCCAAGTATAGGTAAGAGATAAAAACATTTTTAAGAAAAGTAGATTCGAATAATATTTGACAATAAAGAAATAATCAAGTTTAAATCAGAATATCCTAATTAAGACAATTAACTGTTTTTTAGACCAGGGATTAATTGAATTAACTGCTCATCAATGAATGATTTCATATGCTGAGAAAAGTTGTTTTTCGAAGGGTTCTATATTGCCTATTTTGGATGTTTTTATTTTCATTTGCAACTATTGGAAAATATGTTAGTCTTTTAAATATCTAACTAATCAAAAGTAAAAATTATGAGATTTATTGCACTTGCCATACTCTTAACCTTATTTGTAAATAATGTCTATTCTCAATGGGGAGATAACTACATTAAGTTATCAGAAAATATAACGACCGAAACAAAGGATATAGCTGGTTTTGATAAGTTGGAAGTTAGTGAAGATTTTGTGGTCTATATTCGATTTTCTGATTCTGTGGAAAAAGTAGAAATAGAAGCTAACGAAAATTTGCATGATTTAATTCAGGTCACTATGGAAGGGAGGACACTTAAGATCGATACAAAGTCTTATAGTAGTAGCAGTGGTCTTGGTAAGCGCAGTGGGGCTGAAGAAAAACTAGTTGCACATATCACAGCTAAGCAACTCACTGAGATAAAAGCAGATGAAGATGTAGTCATCAATATACTAGATAAACTATATGCAGATGAACTCTCCATAGAACTGGATGAGGATTGTACACTGAAGGGACATCTAGAGTTGCAAAAGTTGGTCGTAATTCTTGAAGAAGATTCAGTACTTGATGTTGAAGGTAGTGCTCAAGCAATGTCTGTAAAGGCAGATGAAGATAGTATGGTCGAAGGTATGAACTTCGTAGTAGGCGAATTGAAGATTAATCTTAAAGAGGATAGCGAGGCAAAACTTACTGTGAATGGTGATATCGATTTAAATGCTAGTGGGGATAGCTATTTTTACTACCGCGGAGAAGGTGATTTTGTTAGAAAGCGTCTGAGGGGAGATTCTGAGGTTAGGAGTTTGAGATAAATTATAACCTAAAATTGTTAGTAGTAGGCCTTTCAAGGGTAGTTCTTTTATTTCGGTATTGCTGTATTAGTTTTGATTTATAATTTGATCTATGATTGGTCTGATGAAATTATCATGTTGCTACTGTTTAGATTAATAATGTCTCGTTAACCTTTGAGTTGTTTTGGACTTAATTCAAGTGTAATGTTCTAATAAATTTATGACAAGTAAAATATAATTGACTTGCTATTATTTGCTAATTTTGCAGACTACTAATATGATTGTGTTCTGTGATTTCGGTGATTAATACTATGAATAAAAGACCTTTTTATTTAATAATAATTTTGTTTTGTTGTCCTATTGTCCTTGCAGCGCATGGGGTGAGTGCATCTGATCAAGAAGTACTCAATAATGGAGGCCTGCTATCTTACATATTTGTAGGCGCTAAGCATATGATCACTGGTTATGATCATTTGTTATTCTTAACAGGCGTAATATTCTATCTGAATAACTTTAAAGATATTTTAAAATTTATTACTGTTTTTACTATTGGGCATAGTATCACATTGATTGGCGCCACCTATCTAGGAATAAAAGCAGATGAGCATTTAATTGATGCGGTGATAGCGTTAAGTGTTCTGTATAAGGGCTTTGAAAATTTAGGTGGTTTCAAAAAGATATTCAATATCGAATCTCCCAACTTACTTTTAATGGTATTCATTTTTGGATTGATACATGGCTTTGGCTTATCTACAAGACTTCAATCCTTTGAGATGGGGACTACTCAGTTTTTGTCTAAAATTGTTAGTTTCAATATTGGAGTAGAATTAGGTCAAGTCTTAGCCTTGATTCCCATAGTGTTTGTAATTTCAAAATGGAAAGTTTGGAAGAGTTATCAACTATTTCATAAGGTGGTTAATTGGTTTTTGATATTAGCAGGAGTATTACTTTTTATTTTTCAGATTTACGGATTTGTTTATGGGCATTAATCCTTTCATTTAGAATTAGCTATCTAATTTTAATGCAGATAGAATATCTTACACTTCCTTTATTAGTGGAGTTATAAAATCTAAGTATGCACTAAGAACCTCTTTAGGTGCTTCATCATGAGGGTAGTGCCCAACCCCCTCTAGAATGTTGACAGGTACATCTGGTAAGAGCTCTTGAAAGTACTCGGCAAGGTGTCTTCCAGAGACTGGATCTAAAGGTCCATTTATCATACCTAAAGGAATATTGGTTTCTATGAGTGCAGACTTCCATCGAACAGCATTTTCTTTCCTGTTGGTAATATATCTCATCAGCTTATAGACATTTTTTAATCCTTTATTATATTCCATGAGCGAGTAGAACTGATCAATATCTACTGCTGAAGGTTTTGTGTCACCATAGATCTTATTAAAACTCTTACGCAAGCTATTCTTACTTAGAAATTTATTGAAGAAAAATCCTAGTGGACTATTAAGCAGTTTTTGTACTGGTCTAGCGAGGTGCAGCTCCGGAAAAAGACCTCCATTGAGGAACATGCAAGAAAGTATTTGGAAGCCATCCGATCCACGCTCTTGGAAAGCAGCTAGTAATTCTTGAGCTACTGAGTTGCCATAATCATGTACGAATAGGTGCGCTGCTTTTATTTTAGCTTGCTCTAGAAAGGCTTCGTGCAATCTTGCTTGATCTGTTAAAGAATAGGTGTAGTCTTGAGGTTTTGCAGAATAGCCAAACCCGATCATATCTATTGCGATTACTCTGAACTTAGCGGTGAGTTGATCCCAGATCTTATGCCAGTCCCAAGATGCAGTCGGAAAGCCATGGATGAGTATAAGAGGAATTCCTTCTCCTTCTTCCCAGTAAGCAATATCATGACCCTTGTAGTTAAAATATTCAGCACGGTTTTTCCAATCCGAAAAGCTTATCATAATTTGATGTCTATTAGTTTAAACTTCTCAGGAGTTGACCATATTTTTTATGACCTAAAGTCGAAGCGAAGCCTTTGGAATCATTAAATAACTCTACACCATTAACAAGCACATGATTGACTACACCATCTGATCGCTTTACATAGCGGAAGGCTCCTTTAAGGCTCGGATGATGATCTTCTATCGGTTCGTCGGTGAGACCTGAGCTCAATTTTGTTGGATCTAGGACACATACATCAGCACGTTTCCCAACGGTTAATGATCCTGCATCTAATCCCAGCCAGTCGCAAGGCATTTTTGTAAGCCGGTAGATGGCTTGCTCGATAGGTAAGATGCCAGGATACTCTAGGGACTGCCTAAGTGCTTGTAATGATCCATCATGGAAAGCCATGTTTACATTATGTGCTCCAGAGTCATTGAATCCAGGTATGGTCGCTTCGTGAGCTAGCAAACCTACTCGCACCTCATCACGATGATTGGCAGCCGTACACTTCCAGACAAGATCAGTATCATACTCTACTATCAGATCCATGAAATAATCAAGTCCGTCTTTCCCAAAGTTATTTTTATCAGCTAACTCTTGAAAAGTATATCCGATCAAGTTAGGATCAGGGGCTTTGACAACAGTCATTTCTTTTAGGAGTCTTGGAAAGACAGAGGTGCTGCGGTGATTCCAATCTTTTCTAAACCAATTTCTAAATTTAAGATCTTGGAAGGCGATCTTGCGTTCTGCTCTGGTAGCTCCTATGACCTCTACCATCGAAGGAAACTCTTCGAATAAAGGAGTTATAGGACCTTCTCCAAAATTTAAGAATGGCATCGAAAGCGCCTGGAACTTCATATCAGCGTTAAATACTCGCTTGCCCACTGTGGCAAGCGTGGTTACTAATTTATGTATGTTCTTATCTGATTTAAGATCCATGGCTGCAACGATAGTAGTCTTGAGCGGTTTTCTAAATAAACCCGAACTCATACCTAATAAATGCAACCCAGATCGCTTATCGAGTGCATTAGGCGTTGCTTGCAGTACTCGGTCATACTCTCTTAGGATATTAGCAAGTCGACGATATTCTTTGACTGATGCTTGTTGAGACGGTACGGAGGTTCCTTTATAGGTAGGATCAAACACACCTCCCCAACGATGAAATGGCAGCATATCAATAGACATACCTAGATAGCCTGCTTCCATCGCTTCTCGTAAATAGCTATCCATTTTTTTATTCTCTTCCTTACTCGCTTTAGGAACTTTAAAACTTCTATCGACACCCATCGCGGCCATTCGCAGATTAGAGTGACCAATAAAGCTAGCTACATTAGGGCCAATGGCCAAAGACTCTAAATGCTCATAGTATTCTGCTAAGCTGTTCCAAGTTATTTTGTCTTTGATCCAGTCTGTCAATACTTGGGCAGGCATATTTTCTACCCTACAAAATAGATCAACGATTTCTTCGTCTCTGCCTAGTGCAGCAGAGATGGAACAATTACCCATTACCACGGTGGTAGTTCCATGGCGTAAGGACTCCTCTAGACCTGGCATGACCTCTATCTCAGCATCATAGTGGGTATGGATATCGACAAAGCCAGGTATTACCCATTTCTCGGTAGCCTCGATTTCCTTAGCATGCTCTACTTTAGGTGCTTTGTGAAGTATGGCGTCTACTTTTCCATCTTTAATAACTAAGTCCTTTTGTTGTCCTTTAGCTCCTGATCCATCAAATAATAACCCATTTCTAATTATAGTAACCATACGCTCATTTTTATTCCGCTGTATAACATATAAAAAAGGTACAAAACATAATAAGAATACCACGGACTTTGTGACAGCTTAATATCGCAGAGAGAATTTTAATATTTAGTTTATCTATCTGTCTTCTGTTATCTATCATTTTATTGTTGAATGTCTTAGCCATCTAGTTGACTATAATTTTTGAGTTACACTTATTTTCACAGATAATAATTTGAGATTAGATAGTGTTATTAATAGCTGAGTGATCATATTAGCTCAAGATCAATTTCTAATTTAAAATCTTATGTTATGAAATATCCAATAGTTTTAATTGTCCTTATCGCTTTATTGAGTAGTTGTGGAAAGGAAGAATCCGTTTTAGTAGAAGCTACAATTGAAGGTAGATGGCAATTGTCAGATTTAGAGACTGTCCGATATGAATTTACTGCTGATAAGAGATATACGATTTACCAGCAAGACGATGGTGCTTTTCCTTCACTTCTAGAATTTCAAAACGAAAATCCTAATGTTGGAGGACATGAATGGTACAAGGAAGGAGAATTGATAGTGATTGATTTGAATTTTGGTAATTATTTCAAATTTACACCTTCATTTAAATGTGATAATATGGTCGTAGATTTAGTTGGTGAAGATGGAATAGTAAACTCTTCTTATCATAGGGAACAACATGATATATCTTCATGTAATTAGCATTAAATTATTATTGTAATATCAAGAATAAAGCTAGGATATGATAATCAAAAAACTGAAGGAGCTGGGATACGAATATTCCCCAGCGACATTGCAAGTCTTAGATTTTCCTTTTAATGCAGCAGTAAAGGTAGGCAACTTAGTCTTTACATCAGGACAAGTTTCTATGCATGGTGATACGATAATAAAAGGAAAGGTTGGTGCCGATATAAGTTTAGAGGAAGCTAGGAAAGGAGCAGAGATATGTGCTTATAATTGTCTAAGAGCTGTTGGTGCAGTGACGGATATTAATAATATAGTGAGAGTTGTCAAGGTGCTTGGTATGGTCAATAATGCAGATGGCTTTAACGATACCTCTGGAGTGATAAATGGGGCTAGTCAGTTATTTGTAGATGTATTTGGTGATAGAGGTATGAGCACAAGGTCGGCAGTTGGTATGCAGATACCAGCAGATTGGGCTGTTGAGGTGGAAGCTATTTTTGAGGTCAAGTAATTACTTACAATATGTACAAACATCATAAGTTATAACGCCTGATAATCATGAAGTAATAATCACCATTAGTAAAAGCTTAATAATAGTTCGCGAAAAATCAGAGCAAGTCTTCACTATGATTTAATTACAAGAGACAAAGCTATTTCATGAGTAAAGAATGAAGCTATTAAAATGTTTGCAAAAGCAAATGCTTAGTTAGGTAATATCGAATTGCTAAGCATAGGTAACCTTCCATCGGTTTATAACCCTATGATGACTAAAAGAAGAGTGATAGAAGGCTGGAGTTTGGGGTTTTAAATCTCATAAGTAATCTGCGCATTTTGCTCTTTCAATCGTTTTACATATTCTTCTACTCTGAAGTCTTCAACTTTAAAAAGATCTCTACGGACTCTGCCTTGCTCTTGACGTTTAAGGCTGCGAGCAAATCTGCGAATACTTTCGATATCATCTAAGATGAGTCCGGGTACTGCTTCGTTTTCACCTTTATCATTTTTAGCCACCATAGTGAAGTAAGATGAGTTACTATGTTTTACTTTTCCCGTTTGAATATTCTCTGATTCTACTCTTAATCCGACTACCATAGAGGTCCGGCCAGTATAATTTACTGATGCTTTCATTGTCAGAAGTTCGCCTACCTCGATAGAGTTGAGGAAGTCTACTTTATTGACTGATGCAGTGACACAATAATTGCCAGAGTGCTTAGAAGCGCAAGCAAATGCTACTTGGTCCATCAGATTGAGGACGTGACCACCATGTATCTTGCCACTGAAGTTAGAGTGGGAGGGCAGCATGAGTTGGGAAATGGTAATCCTTGAATCTTTGCTGTGTTTGTACTTTTTCATGATGAAGAGTTAAAACATAAAAATAAAAAAGACGATGGTTTTCATCGCCTTTATTATTTTGTTCTTGATTGATATTTCTAATTATGGCCTAATAGCGCGTTTCTTCTTGATTGCTTTCTGCATCGGATTCAGCTGTTCTTTTTGCTTATGCTTTTTAAATACCTGAAATCTTGTAGGTACTTCCTTTACAGGCCAATTATTGTTTTCAAGATCAGCATCTGCAGTCTCTCGGTAAGGATCTACGACAATACCTTTCACCACTTTATCCTTTACAAATACCTTAGTAAAATTATTCTCATTCTTACGCCATATTTCTACTGGGATGCGTTCCATCTCCTTAGTTCCATCTTCGTATTCCCACTCAAGGATTACGGGCATTACTAAACCGCCCTTATTAGAAAAGCTTAATTCATAATAATTATTAGATCCATACCTATCTTTCTTCTCCTCTTCGGAGAAAGTCTCAGCATATAGTATAGTAGTAGACTTTGCGATAGAATCCTCTGTATTCCACGGTTCATAATTAGTGTAGAAGTCAACAAGAGAAGTATCTGTTTCGTTGGCAAATTCGATGCCTGCTTCTCGGTTCCTTATCTGAGATATATGTTCAAATGGTTTCTCTAGTTTTCTTTCTCGGGTAGATTCTTTTGATTCAGGATTGTTTTCCAAATCTACTTTATACCATTTGATGCTATCTAGTGATATGTCGACATAATCTATAGAGTAAAACCATCCTTTCCAAAACCAATCTAGATCAATTCCACTAGCGTCCTCCATAGTCCTAAAGAAATCTGCTGGAGTAGGATGTTTAAATGCCCAACGACGACAATACTCTTTAAAGGCGTAATCAAATAGTTCTCTTCCCATAACGGTCTCTCTCAAGATATTAAGCGCCGCAGCAGGTTTGCTATAAGCATTTGCACCATAGTTTATAATATTTTCTGTATTGGTCATGATAGGTTCTAAGTTGTCTGGCGGCTGGCTCATGTAGTCTGCAATCTGATATGGGACAAATGAGTGTTTATACTTATTATTCCACTCTTGTTCTGCTACAAACTGCATGAAGCTATTAATGCCCTCATCAAACCATGCCCATTGTCGTTCATCACTATTGATAATCATAGGGAAGTAGTTGTGACCTACTTCGTGAATGACTACAAGGATACAGGCTAATTTTTGGCGCTCTAGATAAGTCCCATCTTTCTCTGCTCTTCCTGGATTAAAGCATATCATTGGATACTCCATGCCATTGGCCGCTTCTACTGATATCGCTACAGGATAAGGGTAGGGTATTGAGTATTTTGAATACACTTCTAAGGTATGCTCTGTCGCTTTAGTAGAATACTTCGAATAGATTGGGTAGGCCTCTTTGCCATAGTAACTCATACACATTACCTTATCTCCCAGTTCATTGGTATGAGGCATGGCATCCCACACGAATTTTCTACTAGCTGTCCAGGCAAAGTCTCTAACGTTCTCAGCGTGAAATTCCCAAGTCTTAGTTTGAGAGGTCTTTGGTGATTGTTCCAGCGCTTTTGCTTCTGCAAGTGTTACAATCTCTATTGGCTCTTTAGTAGTTTGTGCATCTTGCCATCTACTCCATTGGGTAGGAGAGAGCATCTGCTTAAGGTTGGAGCATTCACCAGTAGAGCCTACCATATGATCTTTAGGAACAGTCATCTTTACTTTATAATCACCAAATGTCAATGCAAACTCACCACGTCCTGTGAACTGATTGTTTTGCCATCCTTCAAAATCGCTATAAACACAAAGCCTAGGAAACCACTGTACTATCGTATATAGGTAATCATCAGTATCATCGAAGTGCTCATATCCTCCTCTTCCCCAACTTGTAGAATTCATCCTATTTATTAGGTAGTAGTACCATTCTATGTTGAATGATATTTTTTCTCCTGGCTCGAGAGGCTTTGGGAGTTGTAAGCGCATCATTGTTTTATTGATAGAGTATTCCATCGGCTTACCCATAGCATCTGTCACCTTCTGTATCTTATGTCCATATTGCTCTAACTCTCTCCATGGCTCTAACATTCTGAGAGATCGCTCGCTCATTTTATCATTGATACTACTTGGTTCCATCTTATGTTTATCCGCTTCTGCACTGTGCTCATTCTCATCTAGCTGTAGCCAAAGATAGGATAGCGCATTAGGAGATTGATTAAAGTAAGTGATGGTTTCTTTCCCATCTAGTCTCTGGTTTTTAGTGTCTAAGGTGCATTCTATGACGTAGTCTGCTTTCTGTTGCCAGTAGTCTGGCCCTGGTGCTCCATCTCTATTTCTGTATTGATTTGGTGAGGGAAGCATTGGCCCCAATTGCTCAAATTTATTTCCGTGATTGGATTTCTTTTGACTATTAGCTGTGTTTAATGACATAGCAAATAGTATGACCAATAAGGTATTAAGTGTGATGTTGAATGTATTTTTCATTAAACTGATTTATAACTTTAAAGCTAATGTTTATCTATTGATAAACCATAGTTTTCTATACTTGTAAAAGCACTATAATTTTGGATCCATGACCAATATTTACTTCACATTTAAATATGGAAATGATGCTGTATACTTGGCCATAACTCATTTAAAAATAGTCTTGTGGCCAAGTATAGTTCAATTTAAATTGCACAAATTGTTGATTATAAAGAATTTGTGATTCTAGTCAAATAATTTTTCCCTTGAAATTATTTGATCAATTGCTCCTAAGATATGTTGGTATGCTTAAGACCATAGGTTTTGATAATAGTATTTTGAAGGATTTTTTTGTACTAGAGTCTTGCCCAAAAAGATCCATGCGTTGTCGTGATTTTATAATGTCTCTTTTCCTGTGTCACAGGGCGCCATTGTAAAATTTGATTTCACAGATATTTATGGTGCTATCATTTCTATCTATAAGGAATATTCATACATTGGATGAGATTATATTAGTGCTATCGACCATGTTTTAAAAACCACTCATACAGCGCTGGGTTATTATACGTAGCTGTCCAGCTATCGTGATTAGCATCTGGGTAGATGGTCAGTTTAGGATTACTACCTACTTTTTTTAGAGCTTGAATAATTCTAGTAGTTTTTTCTATAGGCACTACATTATCCATCGCTCCATGAAATGCCCATATAGGCATATTCTTAAGCTGAAGTGGTGCAGTCCAAATGTGCACATCAGAGCCGCCGCAGATAGGGGCAATAGCAGCAAATTTATGTGGGTATTTAGTAGCGAGATCCCAGGTCCCATATCCTCCCATGCTTAAGCCAGTGAGGTATATTCGCTTATCGTCTACAGGGTAGCTTGTGATAATCTGGTCGATCAATATTTTAATGGTTTGTGGATTCCACATCGCGGTTTCTTTACATTGTGGAGATAGTACTATGAACGGTAGATCCTCACCATTATTTATTTTCTTCGGTGGACCGTGTACTTTTAACATCTCGATATCAGTTCCCCGTTCTCCAGCTCCATGTAAAAAAACAATCATCGGTAACTTACCATTGATAGCATGCTTTTTATCTTTTGGTATATGCAAAAGGTAATTATGACTCACAACTATATTTTCTGAAAAAACCTTATCAATATTGTGGGCTTTTTGAGTTGATTGGGCCACTAATTGTATGCTCCCAAATAGTAAAATAAATAAAATTAAGTGCTTCATTTTTGATTGTTTAAGTTTTTAAGCCACTCTATGCAAAGTGCTGGCCATTGTGATTCTTGACCTCCGTTAATCGCTAGTGCATAGCCATGCCCTCCAGTCTGGTAAAGATGCATTTCTACGGGCACACTGTGATCAATTAAGGCTTGGTAGTATATTAGACTATTCTCTACCGGTACCGCTTCGTCATCTGCAGAATGAACTAAGAATGTGGGTGGAGTGTCTTCGGTGACCTTTTCTTCATTTGAGTATGCTAAGATATCTTTTTGAGTAGGTTTTTCACCTAAAAGATTCTTTCTAGATCCATTATGTGTAATACCATCTTTCATAGAAATAACAGGATAAATAAGTATGGAGAAATCTGGTGCCGTATTCACAATATCATTGGGATCCGTATCAGGAGGATAGGCTGTCCACGCTCCTTTAGTTGCACTTTGTGCAGCTAGGTGACCGCCAGCTGAAAATCCCATTATTCCAATTTTATCTAAATTGATATTCCACTCCATTGCATGGTCATGTATTATGTCTAATGCCGTCCTAGCATCAATTGATGGTTGTGTTGTACCTGAAAACTCCAAAGAAGGATCTGGCATCCGATACTTCAGGACAATACCTGCTATCCCATTGCCATTAAGCCACTTGGCCACATCAGTACCTTCCCAGTCGTAGGCTAATCCACCATATCCTCCACCAGGACAGATCATGACTGCTTGCCCAGTGGCCTGCTTCTTCGCAGGTAGAAAGACTTCGATAATTGGATTTTGAATTTCAGTGATCCATTTGATTTCACGATCAGCTACTTTCTCATTCTTGTCTGGATTAAGTGCTTCTCCATATAGGTGAATGATATGATCTTGAGAATAAGTTATGGTGATCAAAAAACACAGAAGACTTGAAAAAACTATTTTCATTTAGGTACTAGATTTATTGTTTTCGATTTTACAGATTCTACTTTTTCTCTGGAGTAAAACAAAGGGAAGAATTTATCCTTTGCCCAAGTATCAAATAGATTATCATAGAATGGATCATCAGGGTTGCCAGATTGACCAGGCGAATTTGTAAACAGTGAATGGTCAAAATTTCCAGTATCTATGATTACTCTAAAGGAAGCCCCACTTGATTGATTATCATTGCTCCCTGTACTGCCTACGGTATAGGCATTGCCACCGCGTGGATGCGGACCCACCTCTAACTTTGCTCTAGTGGCGTCGTTAACAGCTGCACTCATAGGGTGTTTCAGTTTGATATGTTTAAACTTTTTCTGACCATATTGCCATTTGCTCATGTCGTTACCTAGTCTACTGTTGAGCTTTACTATACTTGCCTCCAGTGCATCTATTAAGAATGCATCCCTACCAGCAATCGGATCTGCTCCAAATTTACCATCCGGAAAAACTAACCAATCAACTACCTTCACCATTTGCAAAGAGCTATAAGAACTTACTTCCTTCGGTATCATTTTTGACTCCATACTCTTTTTTAATTCTCGTTCCCATGTTGCATATATCGCAGCCTCTATGGAGTTTGGATCCAGTTGATGATCTTTCCATTTGACCAGCATTGCTCTAGCTGATTCTACTTGTTGATTAGATGTACTTAGATTTTTAAGTAAGGGAGTCAGTGCTCGTGCAGCTAGGTTGGTGTAGTCTGTAACGTACGCTGCCATATCCATAACACTGTGTTTTTTACCATTTCCTAGCATCTCTTCTACACGCCACCCTCGGTAAGGATCAGACCAGCTATAACCTATGGCGTCCAATTCTTTATAATCGACTGGGGTGACATTCTGATTTGCAGTAGAGAAGATGCCTGATGGGGGATTATAAATATTGGGCTTCTTTTTGATCTCCAAATATCCATCCCACTCATAGCTACCATCACCAGGTACTGGTACCATCCCACTGAAATTTCTTCTCAAAGGTGCTATGCCTACTGCTTGCCAGCCGATGTTGCCATCTTTGTCTGCCCATATCATATTCTCTCCAGGGATATTACTATAATTACAAGCTTCTCTAAACTCTTCGAATGTTTGAGATTGGTCCATACGCAGACTTGCGAGGTAGGGCGATCCTCCTACCTCTAGCCATCCACATCTTACGGCATATGCTTTATGGTTCTTGATGTCTTCGTAGACTACTGGCCCATGCCTAGTATATTTGAGTTGTACCTGTCTTGATTTTTGATCTTTTACAGCGATAGTCTCTGTAAGGACCTCCATTTTTTCCCATTTGTTTTGGTACTTGTACTCATTGGAGTTAGCAGGATTTGTATCGTAGATGTATAAGTCTTCAGCATCTGTTCTGAATACGGTAAGACCCCAAGCTCCTACACCATTATGACCTATAGAGATGCCTGGGATCTCAGGTTCGCCACCACCGATCACATTCCATCCAGGACCTACGAGGTGTGCCATGTATCTCAACGAAGGTACCGCCTGGGTACGATGTGGATCATTAGCCATTATAGGGTAGCCACTTGCGGTATGTTCTCCAGACACGATCCAGTTATTACTTCCTAGATCATTGATATCGTTTTTCTTTAGAATTTCATCAGACACTTGATTAAGCAGTGCAAGGTTTTGATAAGAGCTAGGACTATTTTGGACACCAGCTATAATATCTTCTGGTTGGAACCTCACTGGCCGTCTATAGGCATTGTAGTATTCAAGGATATTATCTTTTAGCAGTTCTTGATTGATTTTATCATCTAACAGAATGTTAGGATCTCCAGGGTGGAAGTAGTTAATTTCTTTTGTTTTGTCTACACCAAGTAAGGCTACTTGTCGACCAACTTTCAGTTCATCACCTATGTTACCTAGTAGGCCTTGATGCCTAGAGATGACCACTTCTGGTGTCCATCGCTGAGGTTTAGTTTTAAGCAATTTAAATTCTAGAGGTAGCTGATCTGGATGGTCATTAATGTAATCTATGTAGGAATTGACGCCAGCGACATAGGAAGTTATTATGTCTGCTCCGTGATCATGATAATGGTTCATCTCATTACTCATGTCCCCTCTAAACTTAAATAGTCTCGTACCAATGTCTCGCTTAAGCTCTCGCTCGCCTAATAGCTCCGCTACAGTGCCAGTAGCTTGCCTTCTCCACACCTCAAATTGAAATAACCTATCTCTTGCTGCATTCCACCCCTGTGCAAAAAATAAATCTTTTTCTGTTTTTGCATAGATATGTGGTATGCCCCAAGCATCTACGATGATCTCTACAGGTTTTTCAAGACCTTCAGTTATAAATTTTTGTGCAATTAAGCATACAGCTGAGCAGCTAAAAAATATTATTGAAATGATAGTTTTCATCAAGGTTGTATTTTTTCTTTTTTCACAGGTTCTCTATTTTTTACATGCTTCTCCAGCCACTGATCTTGTTCCCATAGCATATGTAGGATAGACTCTCTAGCCGCATATCCATGACTTTCTTTGGGTAGCATTACCAGTCTAGCTGTAGCCCCTAATCCTTTCAATGCATTGAAGTACCGCTCACTCTGCATAGGATAAGTGCCCGAATTGTTATCTGCTTCTCCGTGGATAAGGAGTAAAGGGGTTTTCATTTTATCTGCATGCATAAATGGTGACATGTTATAATATACCTCGGGTGCTTCCCAATAACTTCTCTCTTCTCGTTGAAAGCCAAAGGGAGTAAGTGTTCTATTATAGGCTCCACTTCGTGCGATGCCAGCAGCATAGTCTTTGGAGTGGGATAGTAAGTTAGCAACCATGAAAGCGCCGTAAGAGTGTCCTCCCACACCAACTCTATTTTTATCTATATATCCTAGCTCGTTTACTGCATCAATAGCTGCCCGCCCGTTAGCTACGAGTTGCTCTCTGAAACTATCATTGGGCTGCTCATTACCTTCTCCGACAATAGGGAAAGCGGCGCGGTCTAGTACCGCATATCCTCTCGCTACCCAAAAAATTGCAGATCCATAATAGGGATAAGTAAATGCATAAGGAGATGAGGTTACTTGAGAAGCAGTGCTTTTATCTTTATATTCTCTTGGGTATGCCCAGAGTAACATTGGTAGTTTTTCTCCATTATTTTTATCATAGTTAGGTGGTAAATATAAGGTGCCAGATAAGTCAAGGCCATCTGCCCGCTTATAGCTTATGACTTCTTTATGGATGTTTTTTATGCTTTCAAAAGGATTCTTAAATTTGGTTACAGGCTTAACAGTATTATTGTTTAGATCTCTGATGTAGTAGTTTGGGTACTCATTATTTGACTCAATTCTGGTAAGATATTTTCCACTTTTAATATCTATAGCATCAAGTATTCTTTCATATCTCTTGTTTCTTGGTGCTCTGAATATTCTCTTAGTGCGCTGGGTGCTGAGATCATATTCGTCTACAAAAGGAAGTATTCCTTCATCTGAATATCCATCACCTATTAGATGCAGTTTATTGTTAGTTTTGCTTAGAACATACTCACCAAAATTATTTTTCTCTGTAATAAAATCTCCAGGATCACTATAGTTATCTTGATAGTTTCTGTCCGCGATAATCGTCGCTTTTTGATTTTTATCCGATGGGTTAAATAGATAAGTCTTAGTGTTGCGATTATTAAACCATCTATCATGTACAATAGCAGTTTTATCATCACACCACTGCAAGTACCTCATCCTATTTTTTAAGTCTACTAGTGCTTTTTTTTCTTCTGTGAATGGTGCATCCTGCTCAAATATTCTATCTCTATACTCTAACTTAATAGATGGGTCCCCTTCATCTAGTGCCTCCACCCAAACAACTGTAGCAGGCTTATCATCTCGCCATTGCACGTTACGAGGGCCTTTTCTTACGGCCATAAAGCCCTTTGGTAAGTCTTCAATGAGTGGTACTTCTAGTAGCGTTTTGACTAGTGAGCCATCAGCCTTATATACAGCAGTTTTTGAAGGAAATCTGCGATAGGGCACCAGATAAGAGAATGGTTTTTCGACTGTGGTAATCATGATGTGTTTGCCATCTGGTGAAGGCGAAATCCAACTGTACATGCCTTCAGATTTCCACTCGGTCTTATCGCCATTCAGTTTTAAGTTTACCAAAGATGAGTGAGCTAATTGCTCAAAATTCTTTTCATCGGTTTTATCTTTCAAGAGATCTTGATAAGTTCTGTTTTGTGCTTTCTTACCCTGGTTCTCTGATATCGTTGGGCCAAATGGAATCGTACTAGATTTATCAATCAATGGTGGGAGGTTATCTGCGAGTGCTTTTACTAGTAATGACTTGCCATCCTTCAGCCAGGTCATGGGTGTGCCCATATTTGCATTAAGGGCAAAATCAGATAGCTGCCGGGCAGCACCAGTGACTACGTCTAATAGCCACAGTTGCACATGATCACTAGCCGTTTGTGTGAATGCAATTTTTGTCTCATCGGGTGACCAGGCGACATAGGCAATTTTTGCTTTCGACGGCAAACCAGCAATTTTTATTTCTTCACCTGATGCTACGTCTAGTAACTTGATATCGTAGTAGAACCTTGTTCGACTCCCTATATTAGTTTTTGGATTAATTCTTAGGCCAGCTAATCTTAATTCTTCTTCTGATAGCTGTTCTATTGATTTAAATGATTTACGATACATCATCAGTGCTTTTGTACCCGCTGAGTTAATTCTGACGATAGGAGGTAGTGGAGCATCTACTAAATCTAGAATTGCTTTGTCTGGCACTTGATACCCAAGATCTACTTGAGCAAAACCATAAATCTGAAATAATAGAAGTGTAACGATTATTATAATTCTCATAAGTCAATATTTAGATCATATCAAAGTATGAAATAAATATCAATGCAAGGATGTAATTAACAACTTAGAGATATGGCTATATGAGTTTGATTTTACATTTGACAGGTGTAATCAGTAAGACTATTATAGTTATACCAAATCTTTATACCTAAAGCACTTCGTTGTATGATCATTAACCATTCCCATCGCTTGCATATATGCATAGACAATCGTACTGCCTACAAATCGAAAACCATCTTTTTTTAATTGCTTACTGATTTTGTCACTTAATGGTGTTGTGGCAGGTACTTCGCTCATTGATTTGTATTTGTTAATGATAGGCTGTCCATCTGCAAAAGCCCAGAAGTAGTTTGAGAAACTCCCATGTTCTTTTTGAATTTTAATGAAAGCTTGGGCATTAGAGACAGTAGACCTTACTTTAAGTTTATTCCTGATAATAGCTGGGTTTTCTAAAGTCTTTAGGATTTTTTTTTCAGAGAATCTCGCTATTTTCTGTATATCCCAATCTACAAATGCTTTACGATAACCCTCCTGCTTTTTGAGTACTGTTAACCAATTGAGACCTGCTTGGGCTCCTTCTAATGTCAAAAACTCAAAGAGTGTTTTATCATCATAATGCGGTACTCCCCAATGTTCGTCGTGGTATTCAATATAGATATCATATCCAAGACACCACTCACATCTATTTTTATTCATACTTAATTTTGATTACGAAGAAAAGGTAGATATTTGTTGTTAAATTATTTATATATGAAAGATTTAATTGTCGCTATTTTAGCTCTTGTGGTTACAGGATTTATTCAGTCATGCACTGGTCCTACTTCTGAACCTTCGCAAACGGTAGATAAAACAAGTGTGGCGAAAGACATTGTCAACAATGTAGATAGTGTACCTATTCCTGACCTGTATAAAGGGATGGCTGAGAGTCAAGCAAATAAATTAGGTGGGCTGAAAGTGGGTGAACAAGCGCCAAACATAATAGGTACAACAAGCGATGGTAAGCCATTTAATCTTAATGATGCGGTCAAGAGTGGTCCAGTGGCTGTAGTGTTTTACAGAGGTTTTTGGTGTGGCATATGTACTAAGCATCTCAATGCACTCGAAGGTGAAATGGCCGAATTGAAAGAACGTGGCTTGCAGGTATATGCCATCACTCCGGAGACCGATGAGTACATTGACAAAACTATCGAGAAGACAGAGAGTAATATTCCATTTATACATGATGATGCTCACAAGATAATGGACGACTATAAAGTAACTTATCAAGTGACGGATGACTACGAAGCAAAAGTGGGAGAGTATGCAAAGGTAGGTTTAGCAAAAAGCCAAGGAGCTAGTGATGCCTACTTACCAGTCCCAGCTACGTATATGATTGGTCCTGATGGCAAAATATTCTTTGCGCATTATGATCACAATTATGGTAATCGTGCAACTGCTGCAGATATGCTTAAGGCGCTTAACACCATCTAGGTCCATTGGAAGTTATTTGGGATAATATAATCGTGGCTGCTCAGGCCATGACCTGGTATGAAGTAGTAGCTGTTATTTTTGGGTTGCTAAGTGTTTGGTATGCTAAGAAAGAAAATATCCTAGTTTTTCCGACTGGTATTATCTCGGTTTTGCTATATGTTTATATCTGTTTTCAATGGAAGTTATATGCTGATATGGGAGTTAATTTCTATTACTTCATTATGAGTGTCTATGGCTGGGTAGTATGGACTTCTAAGTCTGATGGAGATGCTGTTACTCCGATTTCAAAAAACACAAATCAGGAGAATATTATCAGCTTAAGCTTATTCGCTTTGTTTTTTATTGTTATGTCGTTTGTCTTATCTAATTATACTGATAGTGATGTGCCTTATTGGGATTCGTTGACCACAGGTATATTTTTAGTGGGAATGTGGCTGATGGCTAAGAAGAAGATAGAAAACTGGATTGCCTGGATTATTGGGGATATGATATCTATTCCGCTGTATGCTTACAAAGGGCTGTATCTGACTAGTTTTCAGTTTGTGGTTTTCCTTGGAATTGCTGTTGCTGGATATGTTGAATGGAGCCGAAGAATAAATATGCAAAGTAAAGATTAGTTAATAATAAAGGATGAGGCTTATTGTAACTTGTAAGAATGAAATTATATTTAATCTAACCTGCTCACATAGCTTAAACATTTCGGAATATCACGCTAATGATATATAGCATTTGATGCTGTCAAAGGAAATATAATAGGAAGTGTTGTCGGTGTAACCCTAATTGTGCTAGTTACATTTTTTTACTGGAATCATGGATTCATTTCCAATGTAGGTATCATTAAAGGAGGAGCGAATATAGCTGCTAGCAACATGACAGTTTTGACATCCAGTACAAAAGCTTTTAACAATTACTTATTAACGAGAAATCCTAAGAAGTAAAACCGCTTACTTTAAATATTGCTCGACAATAACTTCCCACTCTTCCTCAAGCGAATAGTTAGGCCTTGACTTGCCAGCTCTCCGATACCAATAATCAGCATTCCATGTGTCACCTTCTTTTCGATGTAAGTAGGCATGTGCCCATTCTGCACCTACTTCATCTAGCCCATCTATGATATCATGAGCTTTTGTCCAGTCTCCTCTAGCGTCATGCCATAGACCTATTAATAATTTGGTGATTTCTGTCGGAGCATTTTCATTTTTTAAGCTGGCTTTGAAGGACGCTAGATTCATTATAATTGAGCAGGTTTTTATTTGATAAATTTATTCTAAATTTTCCTTCAGGATCATATTCTAAATCCAATTATTTTCAATCGGATAATCTATCTATTCTTGATTATAGGATCTTGGTGGATAAGGAGAACAACTTGGCCCAGTGAAGTCTTACATGATAAGTACTAAAGCAGAAAATTCCTAAGAGATCTTTATTTATGAATTCAATTCTACTATTGATAACGTTAGATTAATATTCAAAGCTATACAAAAAAAGCCCGCATAAATGCGGGCCTTTAAAATTAAATATGCTAACTCTACTATTATCTAATCATCAGCATCTAAGCTTGTATAGACTGCTTTAAACGCTAAAGCCGCTAATGCCCCGCCGATAAAGTCTGCTACTATAGCTAGTCCTGCAGTGCCCCATGATGCTAGACCATTAAATGCAGCACCAATCGCTATTGCAGGATTAAAGCAACCACCTGTGCCGAATCCCCCCAAGGCATATGCCATCACTACTACAGTGAACCCAATAGCAAGGCCATAATAAGAATTGCCTGCCGTACTCTTAGTAGTCGCAGTTTGTAGTACTACCCATACTAGCGCAAATGTTCCTAATAGCTCAGCCACAAATGCAGCTGTGGTATTGTCAGGCAATCCAGCGCCACCCATGATAGATCCTTTGCCCAGAAGTGAAGCACCCACTACTGCTGCCATTATTGCACCTAGTACTTGGGATACTATATAGCCTGGTACATCCCCTCCTGCTACTTTGCCCCTTATTAAGACACCTAAGGTGACTGCTGGGTTATAGTGACCACCAGATATATGCCCTCCGGCATAGACCATAATCATAAGGGCAGAGCCTATCGCTAGTGGCAATAAAAAATTACCTTCAGCAGCACCATTAACTACGCAGACAATCGTAAGGACAAAGAAAAATGTCCCAATAAATTCTACTAAATATTTTTGCATGTTGAAAAATTAAGTTGGTTAATAATTGAATTCTAAACAATCTATATGACGGCTACAGAATTCAATTCCACATAAAATTTTACAAAAAGAATATATTTACATTTTTTGTTCTGAAAAATTGAAATTATGTGAAAACGAGCTTAGAGTTATAATGGTTCACATAAAATGAGTTTTAAGACAATCGACACATAGATTATTCCTATTTATGAATAATTATGACTTAGCTCTTAATTAAATAAATAGGGAAGAAACAGTGGCTTACAAGTATCAGTTAGGCCGGCACAATACACCAGTCTTAGATGGATAAAACAAAAATGAGCTATGATCTAAGTAAGGACTAGGGGGCAAAGAACCGGATAGAGCAATAGAAGAGGTTAACTTCTTTTATCGATAGTCCATAGGAATAATAAATGTCAATTATAAGTAAGATGACTTATATCACAAATTCCTGAAATGATTGGAGGTTATAAGCAATTATGGCTTTCGTAGCCAACCCAGAATATCAAAATCTGCAATAGTATAGATGCCCTTATACTCCACTAGATTCATAGTGTGTCGAGTCTTTTTACCCCAGTTTTGTTGTACAATCTCTACTTTTTTATCTTCTATACAAGAGATAATGGCTATATGGCCATAAGGATTATCCTCATTACCATCATAGACTAAGATATCACCTACTCGGGGCGGATATTCACGGGTATTTCTAATTTGTACTAAGCCTCTTTTGTTGTTATAGTCTTTATCTCTAAGTGTTTTATCAAAGAAGTCTTTAGCATTTCCACCAGAATTAGGAAACTTATGATCATAGATCGTATAGTAATATCGCTTGACAAATTCTACGCACTGCCATTTGAGACCTAGATTGTACCCATTATTAGTGGTGTGCCGACCATGGACGCTCGCACTTTTCCCATTATAGTAAACGGGCACACCATTAAAACTATCGATAGGCGTTCCCACAGGTGTGTTGAAACTAGATAAGCATATTAGAAAAAAAACGATATATAAAGCTCTATACATTAGTGAAGCAAATGTAAAAACTTAAAGAATATAACAACAATTATTTTACTCAAAATATGTCTTGAGTGCATCTGATACTTGTATTTCAGTTAAAGAATTCCTTCCGCGATCTCCAGAAAGCATAATACTACCATACATTTTGTAATCATTCCATGGTGTTGAGAACCGCGGTTCTTTATCATCTGCATTTGTAAAGAAATCCCATTGAGTAATTAATCTAGAAGATTGGTCGACATAGACATGATATTTATTCTGAGGAGTTACACCTACCTGCTCAAATGTCAGCTCGAGTTTATCTGCCGCTGCACCTGCAGTTGTCTCGCCAACGCCTATATATTTTAAAGTAACTCCTGAATCTTTAAGCTTATATGGCATAACAAGCCAGTAAGAATCATTTATCCACATCTCCTTACCTTTTTGTAGATACTTAGATAAAGAGTCTGGGTGGCTGATAACTGTGCCAGACATGGTAAGAGAACCTTTCATATTATTGATATTCATATTCAGTTCATAGTCATCTTTAAGACTTTTGATATAAACATCTCCGGTATGCTTATCCCAGACATGCTTTCTAGAACCAAAGAAATTCCAGGATAGGTATCTTGTATTTTCGTAAGCTGCTCTACCTCCCATTGCTTCCATAGTCATATCCGCTATAGCAATTGCTTTTTGATCTGATGCGGCCATGTTAAATCCATCTGCGGGTGGATTACCTTTTATTGCAGTTTTTGTGGCGCATGAAACTATCATCCCAATTATTGTTATGAGTATAGCTAAATATGTTGCTTGTTTTATCATTTTTCTACTTTAGTGTGAATATTAAATTGAGGTATATTTGTGAAAGTTAAAAAGTATTAGAAACAATGTTCGAAAATCTTAGTGATAGACTGGAAGGAGCCTTCAAAAATTTAAAGGGGGAAGGTAAATTAACGGAATTAAATATAGCTCAATCGGTCAAAGAGATTAGAAGAGCACTGGTTGCAGCGGATGTTAATTATAAAATCGCTAAAGAGTTTACTGATAAAGTAAAAGATAAAGCTTTAGGAACGGAGAATATCCTTAATGCTGTAAAGCCAGGAGAGCTGATGGTCAAAATCGTCATGGACGAAATGATAGACCTCATGGGAATCAAGGCGGAGGGTATCAATATCAAAGGAAATCCTGGAGTAGTACTAGTAGCAGGGTTGCAGGGTAGTGGTAAGACGACTTTCTCTGGTAAGTTGGCAAAGTTTCTCAAGGATAAAAAAAGTAAAAAGCCATTACTCGTAGCATGTGATGTTTATCGACCTGCCGCAATCAATCAGCTTACTGTCCTCAGTGAGCTGATAGGAGTACCAATCTATAAAGAGCCTGATAATACAAACCCAGTAGAGATTGCTCAAAATGCATTAGTGTATGCCATACAGAATAGTATAGATGTTGTCATCGTCGATACCGCTGGTAGATTAGCAATCGACAAGGCAATGATGACTGAGATCAGGAATATTAAAAAAGGCATAGATCCTACTGAAACATTATTTGTTGTGGATTCTATGACTGGTCAGGATGCGGTTAATACGGCCAAAGCATTTAATGAGGTCATTGACTATGATGGTGTAGTCCTTACCAAGCTAGATGGTGATACTAGAGGTGGTGCTGCACTGACTGTTAATTATACAGTTGGCAAACCTATCAAGTTTGTAAGTGCAGGGGAAAAGATGGAGACACTGGATGTGTTTCATCCAGATAGGATGGCTCAGCGTATTCTTGGGATGGGGGATATTGTTTCCTTCGTAGAGAAAGCACAAGATCAGTTTGATGAGAAAGAAGCTAAGCGATTAGAAAAGAAAATCAAGAAGAATAAATTTGACTTCAATGATTTTCTAGGGCAGCTCAATCAGATTAAGAAGATGGGTGATATCAAATCTCTTATGGGAATGATCCCTGGGATGAGTAAGCTCACTAAAAATATAGATATAGATGATAAAGCTTTTAGTAAAGTGGAAGCGATTATACAATCTATGACGCCTACGGAACGCGCAAAACCAGAAGTCCTTAACATGAGTCGTAAAAGAAGAATCGCTAAAGGCTGCGGGCAAAATATTCATGAGATCAATATGTTTATCAAGCAGTTTGATCAGATGAAGAAAATGATGCAAATGATGAGTAAAGGAAAGGGAATGGATAAGTTGATGCAAGGTCTGCCTGAAAATATGAGGAGGTAACTTCTGATATTCTAAATAGAGTGAAAGCTTACAGCTTGATCTCCAGTAAGAGGTGTTCTTAGAGCAACAGAATCACTCAGAATCCTCCACTATCTTCTTAAGCGCTTGCAACTTCATCATACAATCAATAGGTGTCATCCCGTTGATATCGATCTCCATTAATTCCTGTTTTAGTTTTCCTGCTGTCTCATCAGTGGTCTCAAAGATTGAAAGCTGCAAATGCGAAGTTTCGGAGATATTTTGAATTTTACTTTCGGTATCAGAGCTAATTGCTTTCTCTTCTAACTGCTTTAAAATCTCAACAGCTCGGCTTACGATGCTGTTAGGCATTCCAGCCATCTTAGCCACATGTATCCCAAAGCTATGCTTGCTACCTCCTTCGACTAGTTTCCTTAAGAAGATCACTTTTTGTCCAAGCTCTTTTGTAGTCACATTATAATTCCTAATCCTAGGAAACCTGTTAGCTAGTTCATTAAGCTCATGATAGTGTGTTGCAAATAAAGTCTTTGGTTGGTAATCACTATGCTCGTGCAAATACTCCGTTAATGCCCATGCGATCGAGATACCATCATAGGTACTTGTTCCTCGGCCTATCTCATCGAGGAGAATTAAGCTTCGCTCCGAGATATTATTCATAATGCTTGCGGTCTCATTCATCTCTACCATGAAAGTTGATTCTCCACTAGAGATATTATCAGATGCACCGACTCTCGTAAACAGTTTATCTATGTATCCTACGGTAGCAGAGGATGCAGGGACGAAGCTACCTATCTGAGCAAGTAGACAAATAAGCGCAGTCTGCCTTAATACAGCAGATTTTCCAGACATGTTAGGACCAGTAATCATGATGACCTGTTGATCATTGCTATCTAGGTATATATCATTAGGCACAAATGCTTCACCCAGTGCAAGTTGCTGCTCGATAACTGGATGACGGCCTTCTTTGATATTGATGATTAGGCTGTCATTGACTTCAGGTTTGCAGTAGTTATGCTTTTTTGCCAAGTAAGCAAATCCATATAGGCAATCTAGCTGAGCAAGGATTTCTGCATTAGATTGTATGGGGCTAATGTAAGATTGAAGAGCAGCTACCAGTTCTACATATAATCTTTCTTCGATCCCTGCTATCTTATCTTCTGCGCCGAGTATCTTGCTTTCTAACTTTTTAAGCTCATCCGTTATATATCTTTCTGACCCAGTGAGAGTTTGTTTACGTACCCAGTTATCTGGTATCAGTCCTTGATTCTTATACTTATTGGTTACCTCAAGATAATAACCAAAGACGTTATTAAATCCGATTTTTAGATTAGCAATTCCTGTGCGCTCTGCTTCTGTTTGTTGTATGTTTAGTAGGAGGTCTTTGCTATTGGCAACTATACTACGTAAGTCATCTAACTCATCATTAAATCCATCTGCTATCACATAACCTTTAGAGAGAAGGGTGGGAGGATCTTCTATTAATTGCTCGGTGATTAGGGCATGTAATTGTTCACAAAGTTGTACCTTATCACCTAGGATCTCTAAATGTTTATTTCCTGATGATAGTAAGAGTTCTTTAATAGGAGCGATGGCTTCTAGTGCTTTTTTGAGCTGAACAATCTCTCTCGGATTTACTTTTCCAGTTGCAATTTTTGCAACTAGCCTTTCTAGGTCACCTACAGATTTTAGTTGAGTACTATAATCATCAGAGAAGTTTTCTTCCTTGATAAATTTCTCTACTATCGCATGTCTTCTATTGATCTCTATGAGATTTTTAAGTGGCAACAAGAGCCACTTACGTAGCAGCCTTGCCCCCATGGGCGAGATGGTGTGATCTAATATCTGCAGTAAGCTTAAGCCATTGTGATGATTGCTTCCTACTAGCTCAAGATTTCTAATCGTAAATCTATCTAACCAAACAAAATTATCACTCTCAATTCTTGTGATTTGATTGATGTGCTTTATCCTATCATTCTGAGTAGTGCTGAGATAATGGAGCGCTGCTCCGCCTGCTATTTGTGCACTTTCTAGGTGCTCTACTCCGAAGCCTTTTAGATTTGCAACTTCAAATTGCTCGCATAATTTTTCTCTCGTAAAGTCCTTAGCAAATATCCATTCGTCTAGTAGAAAAGTATGATATTTCTCTGCAAATGATTCGAGATATTTCTTTTTGTATGATCGTGAATATATTATTTCTGAGGGCTGTAGGCTTTGCACAAGTTTCTCTATCTCATTAAGCTTCCCCTCGCTTATTAGAAACTCCCCAGTAGAGATGTCTAAGAAGGCGATCCCGTGATGATCAGTAGAGTTGAAATGTATTGCAGCGAGAAAATTATTCTGTTTGTGATTAAGAAGATTGTCATCCAAGGTTACACCAGGAGTCACGACATTTGTCACTCCACGTTTGACGATCTTTTTTTCCTTTGATGGTTTTTCTAGTTGCTCGCATATAGCTACTCTGAATCCAGCCTTGACTATTTTAGGTAAATATAAATCAAGAGAGTGATAAGGAAATCCTGCTAACTCAATATCAGATCCCCCATTATTTCTACTTGTGAGTACTATGCCTAGGATATTAGAAACTTTGACTGCATCTTTCCCAAAAGTCTCATAAAAGTCACCGACCCTAAAGAGTAGGACAGCATCTGGATATTGAGCTTTCATTTGCCCGTACTGCTGCATAAGGGGTGTTACCTTATTGCTTTTTTTCTTGGCTGGTTTTGATTTTGACAAGTAGTTATTTATTAATTTGTTAACCCTCTATAAGGGGCGTGAAGATAAAATTAATAAATCAAAATTATCACTCTCGATCAACCTATAATCAGACCTCTAAAATTTGGTTAGTATGTCAAGATATTTTAATATATACTTGCATTTTATTTTGAAAAATAGATTCAACATTGGATATTTTAAATAGACTTTCAAACAAAGAAAAAGATCAGCTTATAGAGGCCATTCCTTATATCACAGTATTGATTGCAGGGGCAGATGGTGAGATCGATAAAGAGGAAAAGGAGTGGGCAGCAAAACTTACTAAGATTAGGTCATTTGCCAGTAATGAGCTCCTTCATGAATATTATCATGCAGTAGGTGTAAATTTTGAGAGTAAACTAAATTCGATTATCGATTCCCTTCCTGTAGAGGTTGCGGATCGTAACAGCTATATTTCTGAAAAAATTGCGCTAATTAATCCCATATTAGATAAGCTTAGTGATAAGGTGGCATTCTCCTTTTATAAGGATTTCAAAAGCTTTGCTAAGCACGTTGCTACAGCATCTGGTGGTTTTTTTAGATTTGGTGCAATCAGCAGTGAAGAGAAGAAGCTTATTCCGCTTTCGATGCTAGATGCCATAGACTATGATGAAGAAGAGTAAAATTACTCGAAGTCTAAAATAAAAAGTTATTGAAAAGCCTCTCCTTTACTTCTTTACCAATCATTAATCACAAAAGTTAATTATTCATTTTCAAGGTTCTAGACAATTCGGATGGATTTATTAGTCGGGGTTAAACTAGTATGTCTAATTTGGCGTTATAGACACAAATGAAAAATACTATGCTTTTAATATTAACAATCGTCTTTGGATCATTGACTTTATTCCAATGTGACACTGCCAGCCCTAGTCAATCAGCAAAGGGAAATGCCAATGACTCAAAGAGTCGAATCGAAGCATCCCTTGATAAGACCTTAGAAAGTAATGAGCAAAAAGCGGTAGATGAGGTCATAACAAAAGCGGATTCGGGAGCAGAAGAGCAAGAGACTATAAAAGAAAAACAGGCTGCAAATATACGAGGTGATAAAACTGAGGTAATAAAAGACGGGGAGAGTCTAAAAACTCAAAATGAGGAAATAGTAAAGCTACCAGAGCAAACTTCCAGTTTAGAGGATAAAGAAGTTATTGAACCTGAGCTGGTTTTAGAGAGAAGTGAACCTGCCACTGTAAAGTCAAAAGAAATTGCAAACAAATCAAAGGAGGCTACTCAGGTTGAAAAAGCAAGCGCTGAAACTGCTCAAACTGGCTTTAATCATAGCATCTGGGATGGTTTATTAAAGTCCAATGTTTCTAATGATGGCTCCGTAAATTATAGTGGTATTAAAACTGATATAAATAAGCTGAACGAATATCTAACTTTACTATCTGAAAATACTCCTGAAACATCGTGGTCCAAAAACAAAACTAAGGCATACTGGATTAATGCATACAATGCATTTACTATAAAATTAATACTTGATAATTATCCTCTTGGCAGTATTACAGACCTTCATAATGGTAAGCCTTGGGATGTCAAGTGGATTGAACTAAGTGATAAAGCCTACTCGCTTAATGATATAGAACATGTAATACTAAGACCGACGTACAAAGACGCAAGAATTCATTTTGCAGTCAACTGTGCAGCAAAATCATGTCCTAAAGTATGGAACAAAGCATGGACCGAAGAAAATATAGAAGCAGCTCTTGATAAGCTAACTAAAGAATTTATAGCTAACACTGCTGCCAATCAAATATCAAAAGATAAGGTATCTATATCGAAAATATTCGATTGGTACAAAGAGGATTTTGGAGATCTTGTGCAATTTCTAAATAAATATTCATCCACACAGATTGCTCCTGATGCGACGGTCAGTTTCAATGATTACAACTGGAAGCTAAACTCATAAGACTAAAGCTTTGGAATTCTAAGTTTTTGTCCAGGGTGTATCATATTAGGGTCTTTGAGGATATCCTTATTAGCGTTAAAGATTTCCATATATTTCATGGGGTCCCCATAATGACTTTTAGCAATTTTAGATAGAGAATCGCCTCCTTGGACTTCATAAATTACTTCTTGTACTTCTTTCTCTAAAAGGGAGATCCTGTCATCCACTCGTCTAACTCCAGCTATGCTACCTAAGGTCATAACTGCTTTTTCCTTTTCCGCACTACTTTTGCTTTCTCCATACACAGTTGCTACACCATTTCTAAACTCTACATCTAGTTTGCTTTCTGATAGTGATAGATTATCAATTATTCTCTTTAGTTCATTTTCTTTTGCAGCAGCTAAATCTGCCTTATTATCGACAGCAGCAGGAGTGCTTGTCTTTTTACTTTTGAAAAAATCAAATAATCCCATTTTTTTAAGTTGTTTTACATTAATAAAAATAAATATATCAAAAATAAATGTTTAAGGTAGCTATTGGCTAATATTTAGCTGGAAAGTGAGCATTTTAGGTAGTCTTTAGTTAGAGTTTGACTACCTATCATACCTTAGAAAAGGGTATATTTGCACTCTTTTTTGAGGGTGGAAACAAATTAAAAATTATTGTAATGCAAGGAAAGGGAATTATTAAGACGCTACTATTCATTTTAATAGTGATATGTGTTGTCCAATTCTTATATATACTACCTACCAGTAGTGTAGAAAAAAAGGCCGATGCTTTTGCTGAACAAGCAGCATCTACCGCAACTAATCCAGATGAGATATTTTCTAGGAAAAAAGAAGCAAGAGCTCAGTATCTAGACTCGATGTCTAGTGAGAAGATTCTATCTATCCCAGGGATAAAGGCATATACTTATGATGAACTGAAAAAGCAGCAACTAAACCTAGGGCTAGACCTTGCAGGAGGTATGAGTGCTACTCTAAGGATAGATCTCAGGCAACTGCTGGTAACATTATCTAATAATACATCAGACAAAACATTCGAGCAAGCCTTGAATGATGCGGACGCAGCCTTAGCCAATTCTCAGTCTGACTATATTACTCTATTTGGCGATGCATTTAGAAATATTGCAGGGGATAAAAAGCTCACAAAGTTCTTCTATAGAAACCTCAGCGAAGAATTAACAACCCAGTCCACTGATGGAGAAGTCATCAGGGTACTTAGACAAAAATCTAATGAGGTAGTAGACTTAACCTTCAAATTATTAAAGCAAAGAATCGATAAGTTAGGTGTCACTCAACCAAATGTGAGTTTAGATGCACAGCGAGATCTAATTCTAGTAGAGATGCCAGGTATTCAAAATAAAGCTAGGGCAGAGAATGTATTACAATCTAGTGCAAACCTTGAGTTCTGGAATATTTATAGAGTTTCAGATGCAGGAGTGTTGGGAGCATTTGCACAAGCTGATCAATTAGCTAAGCAACAAGAAAGTGATGAAGTAGTGGAGAACGTTGCAATTATGGATACGACATGGATACAGCAATTAGATGCCGTAGGTAACGAGACGGGCGATTCTACCATGCAAGTGACAGAGAGAGCTGCTAATCCACTCTCCAATAGAGGGCCACTATTATCAATGCTGACACTTAACTCTGCAGGTGCTGATGGGTTTTTGCAGAGATCAGGTTCTGTGATGGGTATGGCAGATAAGAATAAGATGAAGGCAATAGATAAAATCTTAGAGAGGCCTGATATCAAAGCACTCTTCCCTAGAGATAGTGATTTTAAATGGGGAGCAGAGCCAGCTACAGATTATGAAACAAGAGAAAGCTTAGGTCAATATGAGCTGTATTTAATCAAAAAAGAGCCTGGATCTAATGAGGCTCCTCTGCAAGGAGATAGAGTAGTATCAGCTTCTCAATCACCAGATGAGACTGGAGAGATATCAGTAAGCCTTAATATGGACGTGCAAGGAGCTAAGATATGGGCAGATATGACTACTAAAGCTTCTCAGGATAATCAACGGCCGATTGCAATTGTACTCGACGATGGAGTAATCTCTGCGCCAAGTGTCAATGTGCCCATCATGGGAGGAAGATCATCAATCACAGGAAACTTTACGGTGGAAGAAGCAGTAGATTTTTCTAATATGCTTGAGATCGGTAAACTGCCGGCTAAAGTCAAAATTATACAATCAGCTAATGTCGGTCCTACGTTAGGAGCAGAGAATATTAGGAGATCATTTGCCTCGCTACTGATAGGTATGGCATTGCTTCTCATTTTTATGTTAGTGTATTATGGTGGTGCAGGCTTTGTTGCCATCATCGCATTGTTAGCTAACATTTTCTTCATTTTCGGTGCATTAGCTTCATTTGGTACAGTACTCACTTTGCCTGGCTTTGCTGGGGTGATACTTACGATAGGTATGGCAGTAGATGCCAATGTGATCATATTTGAGAGGGTAAGAGAAGAATTGAGAGCAGGCAAGTCGCTGCTAGCAGCTGTGGCGGATGGGTTTAAGCATTCTTACTCGGCCATTATTGATGCCAATGTTACCACCTTATTGATTATGGCGGTACTGATGTATTTTGGGATAGGACCTATTAAGGGTTTTGCTACCATATTGATTGTCGGTGTATTATCATCATTATTTACAGCAGTATTACTTGGTAGAATGATGATTGACTATCAGACCATTTCAAGAGGTAAAGATTTAAGCTTCTGGACAGGATTTTCAAAAAATGCTTTTGCGGATTTGAAGGTGAATTGGTTAGGGAAACGTAAAATAGCCTATATTTTTTCTGGTGTATTGATAGTTGCAGGGTTAATATCCATGGCAACAAGAGGCTTTGACCTAGGTGTTGATTTTAAAGGAGGATACTCCTACGACATACAATTCATTGAGGATGTTGATAAGAGTGCACAAGAACTATCAACAGGATTATCAGAAGCATTTGGAGTCTCAACTATTGTAAAAGCTGTAGATACAGAGAATACATTTAATGTAGTTACCTCATACCTAATTAATAAAGAAGGAGAAGATGTAGAAACAGAAGTAATTGCAAAATTACATGAAGGTCTAACATCAATCACAGGTATAACAACACCGCTTGCCAAGTTCAGCGAACTAGATGCTATAAATGCTACACATATTACTAGATCTAATAAAGTAGGACCTACAATTGCAGATGATATAAAATCAAGCTCTTTCAAGGCAGGTATATTTGCTTTGTTAGTGATCTTCTTATATATCTTTTTAAGATTTAATAAATGGCAATTTAGTCTTGGAGCGGTAGCAGCACTTTTCCATGATACATTAATTGTCTTGGGGCTATTCTCATTGTTGAGAGGGGTATTGCCGATATCGCTGGAAATCGATCAGAACTTCATTGCGGCGATACTAACTGTTATCGGTTACTCTATCAATGATACGGTAGTAGTATTTGATAGAATCAGAGAATATCTAGGTATATATACACAGAAGTCAAAAGACGAAGTAATTAATATGGCAGTTAATAGCACAGTAAGTAGAACTGTGGTTACTTCATTGACGACTTTATTTGTTGTAGGTATATTATTAATCTTTGGTGGGGCAAGTACGAGAGGATTTGCATTTGCATTATTCCTAGGAATAGTAGTTGGTACTTACTCTTCTATATTTGTTGCGACACCTATAGTAAGAGATCTTACTGGAGATCTAAAAAGTACAGCAAAGAAAAAAGTAGAAAAAAGAAGCTTTTCGAGAGCTACGTCTGCTGAGAGATCATAAAGAGACAACTTCCATTAGAAATATAAATGAAGCCCTTTCAGATCATAGATTTGAAAGGGTTTTTTGGTTTAAGCCTTGCATTGCATGGGTATTTGTCGTTAGCTTTAGTGAAAGCAATCTTTTGATCTAAGTATATGAGTAAATCCTATCGCTACATCGTTTTTATTTCTATTGTCCTAGTTCTATCCTCTTGCTCTTTTACTAAGCAGATTAAAACTGGTGATGCAGCTATAGATAGGAAGCAATATCGTGTAGCTATTGAGTTTTTAGAAGAGGAAATGGAATCTTCGGGGTCAAGGGAAGAAACTGCACAAAAGGCCTATAAGATAGGTTACTGTTACACCATGCTAAATGAAGTAGACAATGCAACAAAATGGTATGATGAAGCTGTAAGATTAGATTATGGACCAAAAGCGTATTGGGCCCTTGCAGATAACTTTAAGAAAAAAGAAGCTTATAAAAAAGCAATAGGCCTATACCGCTTAGCGGGACAAGAAGGCTACTCCACTAATGAAGTAAATAGAGAAATAAAAATCTGTAAGCAGGCACTACTGTGGGAACAGGAAGAAGATGGTAATTACACCGTTAATCCTATAGACGCAAATTCTCTTTATAGTGATTATGCGCCTACATTTTATGAGGATGGCTATCTGGTATTTACTTCTGATAGGGTACAAGATGCCACATCAGCCTCCTATAATTGGACGGGTAATTCATACTCTGATTTATTTATTGTAGAGAAGCGTGGAGGAGAACCTTTGTTATTTGATAATTTTTTGAATACTCCAAATAATGAAGGGGCAGCTATTTTTGATATAGATTTTGACCAGATATTTTTTAATAGGTGCGCTAGTGATGAGGGAGATGACTATTGCAAGATTATGTGGAGTGTCAAAGAAAACGGCAGATGGCTTGAGCCAATAGAGCCTTTTAATATGGAAGCCGGCTATAATTATATGCATCCTGCTTTAATAGAAAATGATAGCGTATTAATCTTTAGCTCTAATCTCATAGGTGGGGAGGGGGCTTATGATTTGTTTTACTCGCTGTTAGAAGATGAAGGTTGGTCTATGCCCGAGCCCATGCCTTCTAGGCTTAATACAATGGGTAATGAGAGTTTCCCCACAGTAGATGGAGACACTTTATACTTTTCATCCGATTATCATCCCGGTCTTGGTGGTTTAGATATTTTCAAGACTGTGCTGAGGTCCACCGGAGAGTGGTCGAGTCCCATCAATTTAAAAAAACCTATTAATTCTGGAGCAGATGATTTTGGGTTAATAATAGATAGGCAAGAGGTTAACCAAGGAAGATATGATTTCACTGGATATTTCACCTCGACAAGAATGTCTGATGACAGTGATAATATCTTTAAGTTAACAAAATATTTTCCTACAGAAGATAAGCAAGAAGATACTGAAGATGAAGTCGCTGAAAAACCAAAAAAGAAAATAAAAATATACCTAGCGGGCAAAGTGGTTGCTGATGAATACGAAAATGATCAAGATTCAAAATCGGTAATTGGTAAGAAAATATTAATAGGGTCTGATATAAATATAACGACGTTAGCAAATGATGCCGAATTAAAATCGGATGAAAAGGGAAGGTTTTATTATGACTTAATTGACAATACTTCTTATAATATTTCAGTGGCTAGCGAAGGTTACTTTAATAAAATAGTGGAGTTGGATTTAGAGAATATTACCGATATAGCTTCCTCAGATACCACAATAAACATGGAGATTCATTTAGATAAAATATTCAAAGGAGAAGAGATTGTACTTGAAAATATTTATTATGATCTTGATAAAGCAACTATTAGAGAAGATGCACTACCAGCACTTGATGAGTTAGCTAGTATGTTACGTCAAAATCCCTTAGTAAATATTCAACTCTCTGCACATACAGATTGTAGAGGAACTGCATTTTACAATCTAAATTTGTCGCAAAGGAGAGCCAACTCGGTCACTCGATTTTTAATTGATGCAGGTATTGACCAAGAGCGACTTAAAGCAAAAGGGTATGGTAAATCAAACCTAGCAATAAGTTGTGATTGCAATGATTGTACAGAGGAGCAGCATCAAATTAATAGAAGGACTACCTTCAAAATACTTTGATGTAATCACACTACAATATTTACCATTCTTTTGGGGACTACAATAACCTTCTTGATTTCTTTATCCCCGATATATTTTTTTAAATTATCTAAAGCAAGTACAGTGCTCTGTATATCCTCTTGAGACATAGATGTGTCTAAAGTGATTTCACTCCTTTTCTTGCCATTAATGCAGATAGGATAAAGTATACTATCTACCGTTAGGTAACTTTCATCATGTGTAGGAAAAGTAACTAGATGTATAGACTCTTTATGCCCTAGGGCCTCCCAGATTTCCTCTGTTATAAATGGTGCAAAAGGTGCCAGCAGTATAGTTAAAGGTTCAAGGATTTCCTTTTTTGTGCAGCCTAACTTTTTTAAATCATTGACGCAGATCATAAAGCTACTTACCGCAGTGTTAAAAGATAAAGACTCAATATCTTTTGTAACTTTTTTAATTGTTTTATGAAGGACTGTCAGTTCATCTTTTGTTGCTTTTTCATCGGTAATTTTTAAAGTTCCATCCTCATTAACTATAAGTAGAAAATACTTCTTTAGAAACTTAGACACGCCATCTATACCTTTAGTATCCCAAGGCTTAGATTGTTGTATAGGACCTAAAAACATTTCATACATTCTAAAGCAATCAGTTCCATATTTTTTGATGACATCATCAGGATTGATCACATTAAATTTTGACTTAGACATCTTACCGATCTCAGATACAGTCGTTAGGTGTGCATTGGTGTCTGAACCATTGCTAGCCTTAAATTCTCCATTTTCCAAAATACCGTTGCTACATTCAAATATGGCATCGGCATAGTCGGGGCTCCACTCTACAAATTGTGCAATGCCAGCAGTATCAATATAAGACTTAGTAGATCCATAATCAGAAACAAAGTTTATATGGATAGGTATCTTGACATAGCTTTTTACATCTAAATCATCTGCTAATTCTGCTGATACAAACTTGGCCTTACCGTTTACCTTTTCTTTCATTAGGCAGATATATTCTATACCACCTTGTATCATGCCTTGATTAACCAGTTTTTTGAAAGGCTCATTAGTTGGTACTAGTTCTTTATCAAATAAAAACTTATGCCAGAACCTTGCATACATTAAATGGGCGACCGCGTGCTCTGATCCCCCTATATATAGGTCTACGTCTTGCCAGTAATTAACTTTATCTTGTCCTACGAATTCTTGCTCATTGTCTGGATCCATAAATCGCAGATAGTACCATGAAGAACCAGCTACGGCAGGCATGACATCTAGATCCCTCGTAAATCCTAAACCAGGATTCTGCCAACCATCTACTCTCTCTAGTGGTGGCTTCCCACTTCCGCCAGCTTTAAAGTCGTCTATCTCTGGGAGTACAAGAGGTAATTCATTAAGATCATATGTTCCAACGGTTCCATCTTCGTAGTACTTTACAGGAAACGGTTCACCCCAATATCGTTGTCTACTAAAATTTGCATCTCTTAAGCGATAGTTAATTTTCGTCTGGCCAATACCCATATCTTCTATTTTCTTCGAGGCTGCTTTGATTGCCTCTGGCACTTCCATACCATTCATAAATCCAGAGTTTATGATTATTCCTACTTTATCAGATAGGGTAGCACCGGGGTAGTTCGTCTTATCTACTACATCTATAATTTTGAGACCAAATTTAGTAGCAAATGCTTTATCTCGATCATCATCACTGGGGACAGCCATGATTGCTCCAGTCCCATAATCTACTAAGACGTACTCGCCTATCCATATCGGTACTTCTTCATTGGTAAATGGATTAATAGCATAAGCACCTATAAATTCACCGGTGACTTCCTTTTCAGCCATTCTATCAAGCTCAGTTTTTGACTTAACATATTTTATATAAGTAGCTACTTTTTCCTTTTGAGCTTCAGTTGTTAGCTGATCTACAAGAGGATGCTCAGGAGCTAATACCATGTAGGTTGCACCATATATGGTATCAGGTCGAGTAGTATATACTTCTATAATGCTTTGAGAACCTGATATATTAAATGTAACCGATGCCCCTTCTGATCTTCCGATCCAATTGTTTTGAATCGCCTTTAAAGAATCAGACCATTCTAGTGCTTCTAGATCATTGATCAAGCGTTCTGCATAGGCAGTTATTCTTAAATACCATTGGGTCATGGCTTTTTGTTCGACAGGATATCCACCCCTTTCAGATACGCCATCTTTTACTTGGTCATTCGCTAGTACGGTTCCAAGTTTTTCGCACCAGTTTACATAACCTACTTTGCGATAGGCTAGCCGATATTCCATAAGTATTTCTACCTTTTCTTTTGTGTTGAATGCTTTCCACTCAGTTGCGTTAAATCTTTTTTCATAAGAGGTAGCTGCACTAATATTCAGGTTGCCTTCCTTCTCTAGTACGCTTACTAATTCAGCTATAGGGATGGCTTTATCTTTAGACAAGTCGTAATAATGGTCAAAAAGTTTTGTGAAGATCCATTGTGTCCATTTATAATATGATGACTCTGAGGTACAAATTTCGCGACTCCAATCAAATGAAAACCCTAGACTTTTCATTTGTTCTTTATAACGGAGACTATTTTCTTTGGTAGTCTTCGCTGGATGTATACCTTTTAAAATGGCATATTGTTCCGTTGGAAGGCCAAAAGCATCCCATCCCATTGGATGTAACACGTTAAAACCCTTCTGCCGTTTATATCTACTATATATATCTGAAGCAATATATCCTAAAGGATGACCTACGTGTAGACCAGCCCCAGATGGGTATGGAAACATATCTAGGATATAAAATTTTGTCTTTTTATCATCATCAGATACTTTGTAAGTCTGATCACTTTCCCAACGCAATTTCCACTTAGATTCAATCTCATTTAATCTATAATTAACCACCATATCTCTTATTATTCAACAACTAAAATATATAAAATATATAGATTTGAAATATATATGATTATTGTATATATTGCGCTCTGCATCTTACCACTATGGTAAGGCTGTGTATTTATGTAATGTAGTTTACATTAAGAAAAATAATATTTTTCTGATTGTAGCCTTAGTGACATTTTGATAGTCTCATATTATAAGTGTCTTTAAGACTTTAATTAGATTTACCCTGATTTTAAGTGTAAGATTATATTTTATACTTATTATTGAGTGATATAGTAACCAACACCCAATTTTAACTTCCTTCCTGACTTCTGTCAGAACGTTTGGTTTCTTTGTCATCTCTAAAAGATCAGGCAACTTGAATTTTAACAATTAAAACCAAAAACGAATGTTTAGTGGAATTCTATTCATTGTAGCTGTAGTATGTGTATTAGCTACCTGCATAAACCGAAACTTTCAAACTGCATCTATTTTTGCATTAATGATGGTGTTTACTGCCAATCTAGATGCTCAAATCAAATTAGGAGGTGATCCTAATGATGTGAATGAAGCTTCTATTCTTGAACTTGAGAGTTCGGATAAAGTATTTGTACCAACAAGATTGAGTACTCAACAAAGAGATCAACTTGTTTTTCCTTTAACTGGTTCGATATTTTTTAATACCACAGACAAAACGTTGCAAATAAATGTAGGTACCTCCTCTAAGCCAGAGTGGGTTAGCCTTGTTAGTAACGCATATCTAAATGACAACACGGTTTTGGGTTCTAAGGGAGAGCAAGGAGAACCAGGTCAGTCTGCATATGGATTATGGTTAGGTCTTGGCAATGCTGGATCACCAGAAGATTTTATTAATAGCCTGTCCGCTGGTCCTGGTGATTGCTGGGATTTAGATGGTGATGATATCCTCGATCCAAATGAAGATGTAAATAATGATGGAGTAGGAGATGCTCTAGATTGTAGAGGTAGAAATGGTGATGATGGAATCAACTGTTGGGATATAGATCAAGATGGTAGAGCAGACACAAATGAAGATACTAACGGAGATGGAGTCGTTGATGTAAATGATTGTAGAGTTGGTCAAAATGGAGAGGATGGTCTTCACTGTTGGGATCTAAATGAGAATGGTGTCGGTGATGTATCTGTAGAAGATAAAAATAATGATGGTGTTGTAGATGTCCTTGATTGTGAAGGCCCAAGAGGCCCACAAGGTCAATCGGGAGCTGATGGTGTAGATGGTAGAGATGGTGTTAGGGGTCCAGAAGGTGCAGAAGGTCCTCAAGGAGCCCAAGGAACAAAAGGTATTACAGGACTTTCAGCTTTTGAAGTATGGGTTCAAGAAGGTAATAATGGTGATGAGCAAGACTTCTTAAATAGTCTGATAGGGATGAAGGGAGAGACTGGAATGAAAGGAGAAACTGGAATGAAAGGAGAAACTGGAATGAAAGGAGATGATGGAGATAGAGGAGCTGATGGTGTAGATGGTCAAAACGGAGCCGATGGATCAAACGGTCAAAACGGTGCTGATGGATCAAATGGTCAGGATGGAAGAGACGGTGCAAGAGGAGATGATGGTGATAATGGAACAGATGGACAAAATGGAGTAAACGGTCAAGATGGAGAAAATGGTCAAGATGGTAGAAATGGTGATGATGGGTTGAATTGTTGGGATTTAGATGGAGATGGAAGATTTGATACTAGTGAAGATATAAATGGTGACGGTGTTATTGATGTGCAGGATTGCAAAGGAATGACTGGTGACGATGGAAGAAACGGACAAGATGGAATAGATGGTGATGATGGAAGAAATGGACAAGACGGAAATAATGGAAGAAATGGTCAGGATGGAGTAGACGGAGATAATGGAAGAGACGGCAGAGATGGAGATAATGGAAGAAACGGTCAGGACGGAAGAGATGGAGTTGCATGTTGGGACACAAATGGTAATGGTAGTTCAGATGTAGCTGAAGATACAAACGGTGATGGTGTGGTAGATGTAGCTGATTGTCAAGGTGCTGATGGTCAAGATGGTAGGAATGGACAAAACGGTAGAGATGGACAGCAAGGAGATGATGGTCAAAATGGAAACAATGGAAGAGATGGTAGAGACGGTGATAATGGGCAAGACGGTAGAGATGGAAGAGATGGAGTAGCGTGCTGGGATACAAATGGTAATGGTAGTTCTGACGTAGCTGAAGATACAAACGGTGATGGTGTGGTAGATGTAGCTGATTGTCAGGGTGCTGATGGTCAAGATGGAAGAAACGGAAGAGATGGAGATGACGGAGTAGATGGAAGGAATGGAGATGATGGAAGAGATGGAGATAATGGACAAGATGGAACTAATGGAGATGATGGAAGAGATGGAGATAATGGAAGAGATGGAGATAATGGACAGGATGGAAGAGATGGAGTGAGTTGTTGGGATTTAGATGGAGATGGAAGAGCAGATACAAATGAAGATACAAATGGAGATGGGACAATTGATGCATTGGATTGTAAAGGAATGGATGGTGTAGATGGAAGAGATGGTCAAAATGGAGTAGATGGTGATGACGGAGTAAATGGACGAGACGGGAGAGATGGGAATAATGGAGCAGATGGGATCAATGGAGATAACGGAAGAGATGGAGATAACGGAAGAGATGGAGATAATGGACAAGATGGAGATAATGGACAAGATGGAGTAGACGGTGATAATGGAAGGGATGGACGTGATGGAGATAATGGAAGAGATGGAGACAATGGCCAAGATGGAAGAGATGGAGTGAGTTGTTGGGATTTAGATGGAGATGGAAGAGCAGATACAAATGAAGATACAAATGGAGATGGGACAATTGATGCATTGGATTGTAAAGGAATGGATGGTGTAGATGGCAGAGATGGACAAAATGGAGTAGATGGTGATGATGGAGTAAATGGGAGAGATGGGAATAATGGAGCAGATGGGATCAATGGAGATAACGGAAGAGATGGAGATAATGGACAAGATGGAGATAATGGACAAGATGGAGTAGACGGTGATAATGGAAGGGATGGACGTGATGGAGATAATGGAAGAGATGGAGATAATGGACAAGACGGTAGAGATGGAGTGAGTTGTTGGGATTTAGATGGAGATGGAAGAGCAGATACAAATGAAGATACAAATGGAGATGGGACAATTGATGCATTGGATTGTAAGGGTATGGACGGAGTAGATGGTCAAAATGGAACAGATGGAGATAATGGAGTAAATGGACAAAACGGAGATAATGGAAGAGACGGTAGAAATGGTGACAATGGTGTGGACGGACAAAACGGAGTTGATGGAGATGATGGAAGAAACGGTAGAGATGGTGATAATGGAGTAGATGGACAAAATGGAGCGAACGGAATAGATGGAAATGATGGAGCGAATGGAGTAAACGGACAAGATGGAAGGGATGGTGACAATGGAGTAGATGGAAATGATGGAGCGAACGGTCAGGACGGAAGAGATGGAGATAATGGTGTGGACGGACAAAACGGTTCAAACGGAAGAGATGGACAAGACGGAAGAGATGGAGACAATTGTTGGGATTTAGATGGAGACGGAGCAGCAGACACAAATGAAGACACAAATGGAGATGGAGTAATAGACGTACTGGATTGTAATGGTACAGATGGAGTAGACGGAAGAGACGGTG
>Ga0209187_1000371_pt1 | contig 84343 bp, 70 predicted proteins | sample BantaG_FD_187430 | JGI IMG/M metagenome (GOLD analysis project Ga0209187, IMG submission 187430) | Marine algal microbial communities from Bantry Bay, Ireland - BantryBay_4 metaG (SPAdes) (version 2) | ecosystem: Host-associated > Algae > Red algae > Unclassified | place: Bantry Bay, Ireland...
GACTCAATTCGAACCTTTTTATCTTAAGGGGGTCAGCTTGCGCCATTTTACAAAAAGACAGCTTATTTTAAGGCTACTTTATAGGGGTGTCAGCTTGCGCCATTGAGGGGGTCAGCTTAGCGCCATTTTACATAACTCGCATCTCACCCCTTATAAGCAGCAATAGCCTCATCCGGCGTAGCAAAAATTGTCGCTTCCCCTTTATTAAGAATCATAACCCGATCACAATGCTCTTTGATTAGATCCAGTGAGTGACTAACATGTATGATGGTCTTGCCTTTAAGAATACTATCTTCAAAAGCTTTTTGCGATTTCTCTTTAAACATCTCGTCACCGACATCTCCAAAGAATTCATCAATTAAAAAGATATCTGCATCAGCATGAAGAGCAATAGCAAATGATAAACGGGATCGCATACCAGAACTGTAGAACTTAATAGGCGTATCGATAAAATCTTCTAACTCACTGAATTCTATAATCTCTTCGAATTTATCTCCGATCTCTTTGAATGTCAATCCGAGTATTGTCCCGTTCACGTAGATGTTATCTCTTGCAGAAAGATTGATATCGAAGCCCATCCCTAATGCTAACCTAATGATCTTACCCTTTGTCTTAATTACAGATCCTTTGTCAGGTTCCATCGCTCCTATGATCAATTTAAGTAGAGTGGATTTGCCGCTGCCATTCCTTCCTATGATACCGAGACATTCTCCTTTTTTGATATCAATATTTATACCCTTAAGCGCTTCGAATCTTCTGTCTTGACTGAAGTCAAATAATCTCCATATCCTCTTCGTAAAAGATAAGTTCTTATTAGACAGTCGGAATGTCTTCTTTAGATTTTTTATTTCTATAGCTATATCCATTATACTTTTTCTATAACTTTTTTAGCAAATTTTCTAAATAGAAATACTGAGACTGTATATAAGACAATTCCAAAAATTAAATTCTCTATGAGTAGCGGTAGATACAAGGCATTATTTTCAAGCAGTGCAGCTCGAGTGTTAAGTATAACGCCCACGAATGGGTTGACATGTACAAACCAAGGATAGTTTTCGTAATAGAATTGTCCAGAGAAAAAGACACCTGATACCCAAAATCCTACCAAAGTAAATATATCCCAAATGTGAACAATGTCATCAAATATGGGTCTAATCAGACCCAATAATATTGCAGCCGATGCTGAAAGCAAGTACCATGTAATTAGAACAACTGGAAATATATAAAAGTATGACCCTATGCCTGCACCCGTAAGCAATAGAATAACAAAGTAGGCCAAAAAATTAAATGCAACTCCCATGAAAATAGATATCATATGGCTGCTATAGAGATCTATCCAATCAAATTGTATATTTTCTGTCAAGTACTTTTTTGTGATGAGAACCCGTGATCCCATCTTAGAAGCCTGTGAGAATGCTAACCAAATTAAGATTCCACAGAATAGATATAAAGCATAATTCTCTTGATCTCGCTGAAATACTCTGGTGAAAACAAAGTAATACAAAGCTATCTGGGTCAATGGATTAATCAATGCCCATAGCAATCCAAATGCATCATTGTAGTATCTCTTCTTGAAGTCTACCTGAGCAATCTTCCATATCCTCTCTAATCTGGTATTAGCAGAGAAGTATTTTATATAGATATGTCCTAAAGCTTTTTTTATCATAGATGTGATTACCTATACTGATCTATAGCTGATGGTTTCTTTCTCACAAAGATAGAATAGAAGTTTCTTATATCATGTAGAATGGTAGAATTCATAGATTTTAGCACTTTCAGAGTGCCTATAACTTGAGATTTATTGCGAAGTGCCTTACGTGCAGCCATAGCCTTGCCTAAGTCATTTATATAAAAGCCTACTAATGCTTTGATTAGAACCACAGCAGTCGACCATCTCAGAGTTATTAGGCATGTTATTATGATGAGTAATAGACGTATGAGTTTTAATGGCGCCATTACAATTAGGATAGGCCAGGGTAGAAGCTTGTAATTTGTATACCTTATGTTTTTGAAAGTTTGAATTGCATATTGATTATCAAATACTTTCTTAATTGTCTGTCCACCTTTATGATATACGATAGCGTCTGGACAATACATGCATTTATAACCTGTTACAAATGCTCTCATGCCTAATTCTGCATCTTCATATCCAACGAAAAAATGTGGGTCAAAAAATCCAATTTTTTCTATGCAATATCTTCTGTATAAGCAAGCGCCACCCGATGCACCAATGTTTATTCTGGCTTGATCGTGTAATCTTGTGTCAGCATTCTTACCTACAGGCAGAATCTCTCCGTTAGTTAGAACTTTGTGCCCTGCACTGTCCATGAGATTATGATCCTGATAATCGATCATCTTCATAGATAATACGTCAACATTTTCTTTATCGGCTGACTCTATCGCATTGCGTAAGCAATCCTTATGTATTTCCGCATCGTTATTAATCAGAGCTACATAGTCCCAAGATAAATTTTGAATATGATCAGAAACGACTTTATTATGTGCTTTTCCAAATCCTAAATTTTGAGTATTTAGTATTAAATTGATTTTTGGATTATTGCTGTATTTCTCGGATAGAATTAGAGAGTCTGATCCCTGACTATTGTTATCTACAAGATAAATTTTGAAATCTTCTATCGTGCTCCTCATAATAGACTCTACACACTCGATTGTATCATCGAGTCCGTTATAGTTAACGACTATTATGGGAAGTATTTTGCTCATATAATTAAGATTAAAGATTACCCTTTTTAGCGTATTATTGTATTGATTTGAGCGATTATCGGAAAATATTAGTGACTGGAACACAGCGATCTGGGACTACTTGGGTAGGAAAGATCTTAAGTGCTCATAAGGATTATGGATATGTGCACGAACCATTTAATAGGGTAAACCATCTCATACATGATGCTCCGATAGAGTTTCCGTTCCAATTTGTTAATGAATCGATAGATGCAAATTCGCAGAAAGCATATTCTAAGTATCTTAATTACTTCCTTAACCCTTCTTGGAAGTTTCTATATCGTTCTCTAAAAGGTATCAAATATGTCGATAGTCGTTATATTTCACCACTGAGACAATTTACGGAGAGTAAGTCTTCTGGTAAAGTCAAAATTATTAAAGATCCCTTCGCATTGTTTTCATGTGAGTGGCTCTACAGTCTTGGTTGGGAGATTATTATTATGTGCAGGCATCCTGCAGCATATGCTCTGAGTATGCTAGAGAAAGATTGGATATTGACGCCCAGAGTATTAGAGGAACAAAGCGATGAGATAAGTCATTTCTATAAAGGTAATGAGCAATATGTGCATAGCTACCTTAGGCTAAAAGATAGAAAAAACAACTTAATAGAAAGTGCCATTCATGCTTGGAATCTACAGTATTGCGTTATTGATTACTATAGGAGGAAGTTTCCAGATTGGACACTCTTGTATCATGAAGATTTGTCTAGGAATCCTCTTTCTGAATTCGCAAAGGTTTTTAGTAATCTTGGTCTGGATATGGAGGATAGCGCAGTCAATCAGGTGAAATCCACCACAGAAGGAAGCAACTTAACGGGACTAAAACGAAATTCCTCTCGAAATGCACAAAAATGGCAATCTTTCCTATCTAATGAACAAGTCAAAAGTATCAGACAAGGGACTTCTCGATTATGGCCAGAGTTCTACGACGAAACAGATTGGGCATATAAATAATTTTATTATATATAGTTTATCTCTATATTTCACTTTGGTATGATCCTGACTAATTAAAGTACTACTTAACTATAGGTAATTTTTTAGTCAGGTCATGTTATAAAAATTATTAAATGAACAACAATCAGAAAGGCTTCTTGACATGGTTTACTATGGGCTTTGCCGTAATATGGGCTGTATTGATTGGCCTTGATTATGGCAATAAGCATCCAGGATACTACTTCTCATTCTCTTATTTCAGATATACTGTTCTTTATCTGGTTATCTCAATGATCGGAATAGGATCATATTTTCTTAAACCCAAGTTAACTTCTAATATTAAGTGGCTTCAGTTAAGAGGTATACATCTATTTGGTTTCATATGTATATTGTTTTTTATAATCATTTTCGCTAACAGGAATTATGGTGAGACACCGAGCACTTTTTCACATCTATTTAGATTTTGGTCTCGTTCTATTTTTAACTTAAGTATGCTCCTTATTTTCTTTAGCATAATGAGAAGTTTAGGACAGCTAATAGGAGCTAGGCTATTATCAGAATACAGATTTCAATCGTTCATTATCGACACGGCGATTGGGACAATGATTTTTACATTGTTACTATTTTTTGTAGGCGCAGCTAATCTATTAAGCGTTACTACAGTATTGCTATTGCTGTTTATTTCTGTTATAGCTAATGTCACGTTTTTTGTGAGTAGTGTAAAGGGTTACTTATTAGCTCCTATTAATATCGATAGGGTCAATTTTATGGGATGGGCTTCTTTTATATTTGTACTATTCTTCTTATCTCTTAATTACTTATCCACTAATATTCCTTATCCTGCTGGATTTGACTCGCGTAATGTCTATGTTAATATATCTAAGTTAATTGCGAGCTCAGGTGGTTTAGCGGAAGGTTTTCAGCCATATAATTGGTCACTATTAATGTCCGTAGGATTTATAATGTTTGATTATGTAGAGTTGGCGTTAGGACTATCTTTTTCTGCCATAGTATTATCTGTTATAGGAGTAAAAGAATTAAGCACAAAGGTTCTAAAGATTGATATAAATAAGACGCTATTTATAACTGCATTATTCGTGGTAACACCAGCCTTAGTTAATCAAATGTTTATTGAGATTAAGGCTGATTTCGGGATGCTATTTGTCCAGTTAGCTTCTTTATTAGTGTTTTTTAAATGGATATCAGAGAAAGATACCCAGGCTGGGGATCATTATAAGTTACTCGTATTACTGGGAATGTTATGTGGATATGGAATGGGTATTAAGTTAATTAATATGTTTCTGGTATTTGTGCTTATAGCGCTTATATGGTGGAATGAAAACAATAAATACAGTCTTGCAGGGATTCTTCTAATCAGTGTTGCAATATTAATATTTGCAGGTATAGATGACTTGAGTGGATTGCAGGCTTACCACAAGAGTATTAATCTGACATCCATGTTATGTGGAGTTTCGGGAATTGGGCTTATTGTTTTTGGATTTATAAAACATAAGGTATCGTCTATAAAAAATATCACCTATAGTATGATCATGGGTGTCTCCATACTTGTTGCATTTTCTCCTTGGATAGGCAAAAATTTTATAGAATCTAAATCACTTAATCCTAAGACTTTGATATTAGGTAAAGGGTCAGGTCCAGATATTGGAAACTTTAATACCATCAATAGAAATTATAGAAATAGTAAGAAGAAATGATTCAAAAGGTAAAAAGCATATTATCTGTAAGATTAGTTCTGATGGCACTTTTCTTATCATTATCTATCCAGACTGATGTCGTATGCCAAGATAAAAAAGAGAAGTATGAATCTTACGACACTAAGCGAGAAGAGATACAGAGGTATTTTGGATATGAGTTATTGCTCTATCGCTACCTCTCTGTTCCATATGACTTAAGTGTAAATACGACTCAATCAGGAAATTTTGTAGAAATAGGTTTCCTGTTTATCATATTTATTCCGATTCTTTTACTCTTGCTGCTGGTAAAGAAGCCTATATATTATTGGCTGTTTCTCTTATACCTGGCATTCCTATGGGTGATTTCTACATCTAATTCTTTTGTGTTTTCTCATCAGAAAGCTAAAGTAGATACTACCACCGCTGCGCTTGATAGTTACATTGATGAAGTCCTATTCTCTCAAGAACCATTAGATATAATAGTAGGTAAGATGCATTTGGCCAGTAGATTAATCTATAGTCCACTTGAGAGAATAGGATATGTGATCTCTGGCGATCAAGATCATATTACATATCCATTTCTATTTATGTGGCTGATCATTCTGTCTTTAGGATTACTGCATTTCACCAAAGGACTTGATAAGAATTTAAGATATTTCTTTGCGCTTTCTTGGTTGTATTTTTTCTATTGGGCCACATTCGGAGGTGGGATTATATGGTACGGATATATATTGATACCCCTCTTCTACATTGTTATATTTAAGTTGTTTGATGTTGTAAAACGAACAAAGTTCACTACGCATAAAATACTATACCCAATTTTTATTGCGCTATCTGTCTTCTGGATTTTTATGGCTTCAGTAGATAGAGTATCTTACATACAGCCTAATATTACTGCTGAGCACTTGGGTAAGGGCATTTTTAATCCAGTCTTTTTTGATTACGCATGTGGTAAAATTACAGAGAGTGAAGCTATTGATAAGATGTATGCAGGAATTGGCTCAGCCTTAACTCAAATTAATAGTGATAAAGATTCCTATATATGGAGAGTGGGTACAAGTATGACATACTTTATAGACAATAATAGTACAAGGGTAGTAAAAGACAACCAGTTAGGTTTATTTCATCCACTTGATTATTCTTATCCTGATAAAGAGGAGCTTGTTGACGTAATGAAAACATCTAATTTTAAGTATCTAATAATTGATCTTCTAACACCTACAATTGACCAAACGCCTAATCTTACCTTAAGTACCAAGTATAATAATCTAATGGATTTCGTAAGTAATAATCCACGAGTAAAGTTGCTTGCTACTGATAGAATTTTATACAGAAATAATAATGGGCGAGAAGAAACCTTCTATGGATTTTCTACTCAAAATGTAAAGTACAATGGCCGCTACGCCATTTTTGAATTTATATAGAATGATACAATCATTTTATTCATATCTAACCAAGAACAGATGGCTGAATACTATAGTAGCTTTAGTCTATTATATCATTGTAGTCACTACACACAAGCAAGTAGGGAGATTTGTTGCTCAGAATTTTGATAGACCCTTAGGGAGAGATAATTATAACCTTGCCGTCACAGAAGGCTTGAGTGGATTGCAGGCTTACCACAAGAGTATTAATCTGACATCCATGATTTGTGGAGTTTTAGGTGTAGGACTCATTGTTTTTGGATTCATGATATATAAGGTATCGACTATAGAAAATATCACCTATAGCATAATTATGGGTATCTCCATCCTTGTAGTATTAACTCCTTGGCTAAGCAAAAGTACTATAGAATCTAAATCACTTAATCCTAAGACTTTGATATCAGGTACAGGGTCATGTCTTGACATTGTAAACTCTAATACGATCAATAGAAATTACAGAAATAGTATGTAGAAATGACTCGAAAGTTAAAGTATATATTATCTCTAAGGTTAGTTCTGATGGTACTTTTCTTATCATTATCTATCCAGACCAATGTCTTGTGCCAAGATAAAAAAGAGAAGTATGAATCTTACGATACTAAGCGAGAAGAGATACAGAGATACTTCGGTTATGAATTACTTCTCTACAGGTATCTATCAGTGCCTTATGACTTGAGTGTGAATACTACCATGAGTACTAATTTTGTAGAAATAGGTTTTCTTTTTATAGTATTTATTCCAATTCTTTTGCTCTTGCTGCTGGTAAAAAAGCCCATATACTATTGGCTGTTTTTCATGTACCTGGCATTCCTATGGGTGATTTCTACATCTAATTCTTTTGTGATTTCTCATCAGAAAGCTAAAGTAGATACTACCACCGCTGCGCTTGATAGTTACATTGATGAAGTCGCATTCTCTCAAGAACCATTAGATATAATAGTAGGAAAGATGCATCTGGCCAGTAGATTTATCTATAGTCCACTTGAGAGAATAGGATATGTGATCTCTGGTGATCAAGATCATATTACATATCCATTTCTATTTTTGTGGTTGATTATTCTGTCTTTAGGATTACTGCATTTCACCAAAGGACTTGATAAGAATTTAAGATATTTCTTTGCGCTTTCTTGGTTGTATTTTTTCTATTGGGCCACATTTGGAGGTGGGATTATATGGTACGGATATATATTGATACCTCTCTTCTACATTGTTATATTTAAGTTGTTTGATGTTATAAAACGAACAAACTTCACTACGCATAAAATACTATATCCAATATTTATTGTGCTATCTGTCTTCTGGATTTTTATAGCTTCAGTAGATAGAGTATCTCATGTTCAGCCTAATATTACTGCTGAGCACTTGGGTAAGGGCATTTTTAATCCAGTCTTTTTTGATTACGCAAGTGGTAAAATTACAGAGAGTGAAGCTATTGATAAGATGTACCCTGGAATAGGATCTGCATTAGCCAAGTTGAATCAGGATGATGACTCTTACATATGGAGAGTAGGCACGAGTATAACCTACTTTATAGATAACAACAGTAAGAGAGTTGTCATGGACAATCAGTTAGGTCTTTTTCATCCACTCAACTACACATATCCTGACAAGCAAGAGTTAGTAGATGTTATGAAGGCGTCTAAGTTTAAGTATCTCATCATTGATCTCAATACGGCCCAGATAGATCAGACACCTAATAAAACCTTGACGACTAAATATAATAATCTGATAGAATTCGTTACTGATAACCCAAGAGTTAAATTACTTGCAACTGACAGAGTATTGGCTCGTATGAAAAATGGGAAGCAAGAAAATTACCTTGGATTTGACGGAGCACATGTCTACTTTAATGGACGTTACGCAATATTTGAATTTATATAGAATGATACAATCATTATATTCATATCTAACCAAGAACAGATGGCTGAATATTATAGTAGCTATAGTCTATTATATCATCGTAGTCACTACACATAAGCAAGTAGGAAGATTCGTCGCTCAGAATCTTGATAGACCCTTAGGGAGAGATAATTATAATCTCGTCGTCACAATAGCTGGGATAATCACATTACTTGTAACCACTGCAGTGATACAAAATAGATTTAGGACAGAGCTTAGCACATCAGAAAGACGTAAGATTTCATTTTATTTCGTTAGTCTTTTGGGACTGATATTAATAGCAGTTAATGTTATAATGGTTGTCAATGTAGAGATTATTCATATCGCTCAGTATTGTGTTATGGCCGTACTTCTCTATCCTTTATTAAGAAACTTTAATTTAGTGATGGTCATGACAACGCTTCTTGGAGCATTAGATGAAGCATATCAGTATTGGTACTTATTTCCTGAGAAGTCTGATTACTTTGACTTTAATGATGTGATAATTAATTTTTTGGGTGTTCTATTAGGCTTAATTATTCTGAGATCACAAGGAATTAAGCAGGCGTCCAATAATAGATCTTGGTATAGAAGCAGTACATTCGTAATCTCGTCTTTCATAGTAGCTTTGACATGTATCGGATTAGCTGCTGGTTGGGTATCAATAGCTCCTCCAAAAGGGGGAGAAGTAGCAGTTGTAGAACTTGTCAGAGAATATAAACCAGGGTTCTGGAGAATAATTCCACCTCAAGTTAAATTCCACGTTATCAGGCCATTAGAGTTTGTTATATTAATAGTTTTCCTAATGTGTTCATACAGGAAATTAGGAAATTAACACTATTTCTTCAATATAATCAGTACCTTTGGACTCAATCAAGAGAACAAATTAGTTTATGCACAATCTACACCATGATGCCTTCATAGTCATACCTGCTAAGGATGAAGAAAGATTCATACGTGGACTTATACAAAAGCTTGTTTCTCTTAGCTTCCACAACATCGTATTAGTCAATGACAACAGCACAGACAGTACTAAGGCTATTGCTCAAGAGGTGTATCCTGATATAGTCGTACTTGATCACATTATTAATTTGGGTGCAGGAGGTGCAACGCAGACGGGTATAGATTATGCATTGAGTCGAGGGGCAGATGTGATATGCACGATAGATGCGGATCATCAGCATAACCCAGAAGATCTCGTTCCACTTATAGAGTGCCTCTACGAGAAAGAAGTGGACTTAGTAATTGGTAGTCGATTTATGAAAAAGAATGAGATACCAGTGTCAAGGGTCTTCTTTAATTTCATAGGTAATATTATTAATTTTTTCGTGACAGGTTTAGTCATAACAGATAGCCAATCAGGTCTTAAAGTAATGAGTAGAAGATTTGCAGAAAGTCTTACAATAACTTACAATGGCTTTGAGTTCTGTATAGAAATTATTAAAAATGCACAGATTAATAAATCTAAAGTATATGAGCACCCTATAGATGTAAGGTATACTAAAGAGACCATGGATAAAGGACAGAATATCTACTCAGGATTCGAGATGTTAGGGAAGCTATTTAATCCCTTCAGAAGTTAAGAGCTACATTAACTCATTATTTTTTCTCTCCCACAAAGTTGTCTTTCTTAAATTTGAATAAGACATTAAAGCTTGTTAAGCTACCGTAGATTCTTGTTATATATTGCTGTAGGTTCACTTTCTCTTCGTCGGTCATACTGCTGCTATTAATACGTTGCTCCATAACTCTTATTCGATCTCTGACCATAACAATCTTATGGAAGAATGTATCTATAGGCATCTCTTTTGACTTTAGATTGTCATCACCCGGTTTAAGTATTAGCTCGCCATCTACCCACTTATCACCGAGTTCTACAGTATCATTTATAGCGTTATAGGTTCTTAGAATTCTGAGCAGCGACTTTTCAGCTTCATTAAAACTTACTGCATTACTGTACTCTACAGCATCTATAATTTCCCATTCTTCATAGGCTTTGCCGACCAGCTTTTGGCCATAAGTCATAAATACAACTTTGTATGCTGCGACATCTACATTAATAATAACGCCATCTCCATATGCGGGATGCTTTACTCTTGATCCGACTCCTAAAATTTGGTTTTCGCTCATATCTTAACTAATACTTGTGATGAAACTTTATTTCCATCATCAAATATAAGGTAGTATATGCCTTCTTGGTATGAGCTGAGGTCGATTTTTGTTGTTTGGTTGTAGATATGATTGTTATTTACAATTATTTGACCTTGAGCGTTGATAATTTGATACTGTGTGCTTGGTTGATTCTTACTTATATTAACGATGTCGGTAGTTGGATTAGGGTAGACAGAAATATTATCTTTTACTAACTCATTATCCACGCTTGTGCTGATAGCAATATTAAAGTCCCATATTCCTCTACCGTATGTTCCAAATCTCACAGTGTTTTTATTTTCTAATACTTCTACACTCCAGTAAGTCTGATTAGGCGCTTTGCCTTGGCTTAGGTCATACCATTCATTTTTACGAGCGATATATACATAAGGTCCTGCCTCGGTTGCCGCATAGATTAGCTCTTCACCTTCACTGTAATCCATGTCAAATACTGTAGTATTTGGAAGTCCGTTTTGTAGCGTATTAAAGCTTTCACCATTATCGTATGAGATGTATACCGAAGCGTTACTATATCCAGAACCAGAGATGATTATCTTATTAGGATCTTTCTCGCTGCATAATATCTTGTGGCCATACAGATAGTGTGCATCTGTGAGACCCATCATTTTTAGGTCAAAAGTTTTGCCACCATTTGAAGATTTGAAAAACATACCATTGGTTGTGCAGATATAGATCTGAGTATTATCTAGTGGACTGACAGCAATGGCGCTTATCTCACCACCAAACATAGCGAAGTCAAAATCAAACTGATCTACTTGGAAGAAGCCGAAATCTGATATAGATAACTTAATTAAATGAGAGCCAGGATTGTTTTCGCGTATATTACCTCCTGCAAGTAAGATGCCATTGGCTTCTGATGGGTCAGATATAATTGGTGGTAGCCATACCGATTCTTGCTGAGATCTTATAGTATAACTATGGTCAGGGATACTTCTTACTGTTGGATTCTCAAAGTAGCTCACAAGCCCGCCAGGATATACAGTCCATAAGCTTTTTCCTTGATTAGTAAATGTAAGATGACCGAAATCTCCACTATACATTTGCTCAAAGTATAGAGCACCGTCCTCAAAATCTATTGATCTCTGCAGCCCTTGATCTTGTGATCCAGCGAATATATATCGATCATCGTTAGGATAGGTCTTTACACTATAATACTGTCCTACATTTAGATTTAAAGTACCTATGTTACCAAAGTTTCTTGCTTGGTCATAAGATGTACTAATCCCTCCATGATTTGCAACAGTGATTATGTTATTGTTGCCAGTATCGTATTCTTCTATGTGCATTATGTCAGCATGTAATTTTGCTGACTGATTGTTATAATACTCACTCCAGTGATTGAATCTCTTCCAGCTTTGGCCACCATTAGTGCTTACGTGAGCATGTACTTCGCATACCATCATAACGTTAGGATTGCTGCGAGATACGAATAACCCTCCATCCCAAATCGAGAAATCAAACTGATGAATAAAATCCCATGTATTGCCATTATTTTTACTCAGCATCAATCGGTTGTTATTATTGATGACGTATAGCCAGTTTTGCCCTGATCTTTTTACTAATTCAATATTGGCTTTACCGCTCTGACCAAAACTTATAGCAGAACTTACATTACGTAGAGTCAGTTGATTAATATTTTTGTTCCACTGAAATAGACGGCTTCTAAATGAGCTTATCTGCTCTATGAGATAGAAATCGTTATTATATAAATGACCATGTAGAGCAACATTGTTAAGATCACTTGTACTGAATTCCTCTGTTACAGAATAAGTCTTTCCATAATCTGAAGAATAGTATAACCTAATATTTTGACCAGCGCCAGGATCTGCAAGAAAGAATATATCTCTTCCATTATTAATGGCGATTTGATTTTTGTTTTCTAGCCTTTGTACACCTATGAATCCATCTGCTTTTCTCCATCCAGTAAGTGGTTCATAATAGTAGGGTATGCCAGATATACTTGCGAGTAGTCTTGTAGTGTTAGAGGAAGGATGAACGACCTCTAAGAATCTCTTATCGAATTTTAAATCGTCGATAACTACTTCCCATGATAATCCATCTATGCCACCTTTCCATATAGAACCGCCATCAGCTACCGCATACATCTTCCCATTGAGAGAATCATATGCTGTCTCCATTATGCTACCAGCTTGGTTGCGACTTCCTCTCTCTTCCCATTCTGCTAATAATGTTCCATTGTCGATGTCTACGAGACGATTTTTTTCATTGTCTAAATTCGAGCTGTATTGAGTATGCTTTTTAAGGGCATTAGCTTGTTCTATGCTCTTCCAATCGAGTAGAGGATCTGCATTATGCATTTTTTCTATCCAGAGCTTTTTATTAAGATGCTCTTTTCTTTCCTCCATATTCGGCATTACAATAGTTCCGACTGTAGGAGAGAGTAGAGTAGAAGGGCTCGTTTCAGTATGGCATGCTGCGATTAGTACAGCGGCCAGTATACAAACTATTATGGGCGATATAGATATATATTGCTTAATAACTAAATATTAATGAAGAATTAAAATTATTATCAGATAGGATCGATCTCTGGTATGTAGTCTAAATCATTATGTTATGATAACCAGAAACTGCAAAATTGAATCATAAATTTAGTACTTAATTATTAAGCCAAAGAATAATTTAAGTTAAGATAAATATAAGTTTATGATTCAGATAATGTTGGTTTTCATTAATCATCTTTTTATGATAGCAATACCTGTGAGAATTGATCGTCTATCCAATAAAGTACTATAACGCTTAGTGTTACTTGTACGCTGCTTAATATATGTTAAATGATTATATATGAAATTACTGCATTTAATTATAGATATAATTAATAATCATCGAGGCATATAAATTACCGTACTGAAGGCTACTTACCATAATGATCATCCCAGTTTTTAGGTTTAGGATCATGGAGTTTTCCTTCTGATTTACCTACCAGCATGGCTACTGTGGCATCTCCTGTGACATTAATGACCGTTCTGAGCATGTCAAGTGGTCTATCTACCGCAAATATTAATGCCAGTCCTACTAACAGAATCTCTTGCGGGACTGATAAGGCTTCCAGTATTGCGACAAGCATAACCATTCCTGCTCCAGGAACAGCTGCAGAACCGATAGATGCTAATGTGGCAGTAATGACTATAGAAAGTTGCATAGTTAAAGTCAATTCAAAATTCATAGCCTGGCAGATGAATACTGCGGCTACAGCTTGATATAAGCTGGTTCCATCCATATTGATTGTAGCACCTACAGGACATACAAAGCTTGTAATCTCTTTGTCTACACCTAAATGTTCTTCTACACGCTCCATAGTGACGGGTAGTGTTGCAGCAGAGGAGCTCGTTGAAAATGCCAATAGCTGAGCTGGACTTATGCCCCTTAGAAAGAATCCAGTAGATTTACCTACGATTATTCTTACAGCGATCAGATATACACCTACCATAGTAAGAAGTCCTAACACAACAGTTGAGGCATACCACGCCAGTGCTACAAAGACATCAGGATTAGATGTCTCTACGATAAGTGATGCAAGTAATGCAAATACAGCATAAGGTGCCGTAAGCATGATTAGGTCTATCATTTTCATAATAACTTCATTAAGGCTATCGAAGAAATCTTTTAGTGGTTTCCGTTTTTTTTCATTGACCATTAGAAGCGATATTCCGAATAGAATCACAAAGAATATCACCTGCAGCATGTTCTTATTATTAGATGCGGCAGAAAATATATTATCGGGCACCATATCTACAATGAACTTAAGCGGTCCAGAAGTTTTTTGAGCTTCCGCAGATGCAATCCTCTTGCTTGCGTCGCTACTATATGCAGCACTTAATTGATCTACAGTTTCTTGGCTTATGCTGCTACCCGGCTCTATGACATTAACGAAGACTAAGCCTATAGTAATAGCGATTACGGTAGTCAGGATATATATGCTTATTGTTTTGAGTCCTATTTTGGAAAGCTTAGCAATGTCCTTAAGATCTGATATACCTTTGATGAGACTAGCTATGATGAGAGGAATGGCTATAAGCTTAAGTAATTTTATGAAAATTGTACCTATCGGTTTGATCCAATCTACTATAAATATTTTACCGCCAGCAAATTGACTAAATATTAGACCAGCGATTATGCCTAGTAGCATTCCTAATAATATCTGCCAGTGTAATGCTAATTTTTTCATCTATATATATGTTAGTTCGCTTGAGGCTGTAAAATTTAAACACTGGAAAGATAAGGATATTGTCCTTTTCTTAGACTTAAAAATTTCTTTACATAATTTAAAGTTATCATTAGACAGAAAAAGCATCTCAAATGAATATTAGAGATGCTTTTAAAACAAACCGAGGATGGGCTACTGGTTAATCTTTATCAAGAGCCTTTTTTAGAGTCTCTTTTTTACTTTCTAATTCGGACATAGGTGATTTAATAGAATCAGACATATCCTCTTTTAAGTGTTTTTTGTCTTCTGGTAGTATGTTTTCTACGTTTTTATCTTTGTTATCCATATTCACGTTTATGTGTTATTTAATAAAATTATATATTTCTATTATCTGCTTTGTTTTTCTCCAATAGTGATACATCCTTCATGAACCAAGCCATCTCATCATTAGCAGTAGGGCCATATGGCATAAGTAAAGTGCCTTTATTGCCATCTTCAGTTTCTAAGATATAAAGTATGGATAAATCATCAGGGTTACTCATTCCTTCATATCTATACTCTTTAATGATCTTTACCTGATTTGGTTTGAAGAGTTTATCAGACGCAAGATCTTTTAGTTTCCCATCACACATCTGATAATTAGAAGTATACCCCTTAGCTATATACTCATCAATCTTAGTTTTCTCATGTTTAGTATTATGATTTAGCATAGTTTCAATTTTAGTGATTTGGTGTTCTTGAATTCTACTCGTTATAGTTAAGTAATGTTCGATAGATGATTAGCTAGACATGGTTTAATGTTTTTTTATATAAAAGATTGACAAATCCGTACATAAGTCGTATTTTTATGGTACAATTGACGTATTATGACCTATTCTAATTTAAAGCATAACAGCATTCAGGACTTTCTCAAAGAGCCTTTAGCTATCTATAATTATTCTCCTTCTTTAAGTTTTATTGACTTGCTTAATGATAAGTTTAAGCTTGTAGAGCTTATTCAGGCCGGCATTTCGTTCAGTTTATTTGAGAAGATAAGAGCGATATTTCCTTTTACTATGCAGGATTGGTCGTCATTTCTTGATATATCTCCTAAGTCACTTCAGAGATATAGTAATGATAAGCGGGACTTTAAGCCCATACATTCTGAGAAGATCATAGAGCTTGCTGAGGTGATGGTATACGGTATGGAAGTTTTTGAAGACATTGAGAAGCTCAAGCTTTGGATGAGGACACCTTCACTTGCTCTTGGGCATAAGAAGCCTCTTGATTTGATTAAGAATTCTTATGGTAAGGAGCTTGTCATGAGAGAGCTTGTTGCATTAGAGTATGGCATATTTGCATAATAGCTATGCTTGTATACAGACTGACTAAAGAAAAGTATAAAGATTCCTTGTCGGGTAAAGGTGCTGCTATCCGTGGAGGCAGATGGAATAGCCCATGTATAGAGCTTATCTATACTGCATCTAACAGGGCACTTGCTATGACAGAGGTGGCAGTACATGTAACATTCGAGATGATGCCTAATACCTATTGGATGATAGAGATAGAAATTCCTGATGCCTTGGATATAGAAATATATACATCTCTACCTAAAGAATGGAATGCATTTCCATATAATGATGCGACAAGAAAAATAGGGGATAAGTTCGCCCTTGAGAATAAATCGATAGGTATGAAAGTCCCATCAGCAGTTGTCCAGAAGGAATGGAATATTCTGATCAATCCTTCTCATGTGGATTTTAAGAAGATCAAAATAATAAACACAGAACCATTTCAATTAGATAGAAGATTATTCGCAATCTAAATTTTGACTGCCCTGGTCATTTCTCTTTTCTTATTTGGTCCATTAAGCATTTCAAGTTTGTAGCCCAGTGACTTCAGCATTCGTTTGAAGCTGCCTTTGGCGCAGTAAGTTACAAGTGTACCATAAGGATTAAGAGCATCGTATAGTCGAGTATGAATATCCGCTTCCCATAACTCAGGTTGACAACTTGGTGCAAATGCATCATAATATATGACATCTACAGATTGCTTAAAGTCATAGTCCTGAATAGATATTTTATGTTTCTCGAATGTGAAATATGGACTTAATTCTATCTTTTCTGCCCAGGCAGAAGAGTGCAGAGTTGTGAATGTCTCTAAAGATTTTTCATTTATTTCTTCTGAATAATTAAGTATATCGGCTTGCGATACAGTTATAGGGTCTGTTTCTACAGTGATATAGTTAACCTTGATTTTTAATTTATTTGCGGTAAGCAGAGACAAATAAGCATTAAGCCCAGTACCCAGACCCATCTCAAAAATTGTTATTGACCTCAGGCCTCGTCGGTATTGGTTATATAACCCTGCAGAGATAAATACATGTAGTGACTCTTCTATAGCCCCATATATGGAATGGTAGTGAGCATTGTATTTCTCACTGTATATGGTATGTGAACCATCTTTGGAAAGCAATAGCTCAGAAGGCTCCAATGAAGATATGTTGTTGTAAATTTAGCTTTAGAAAAGGTTGATACTGATCGTCGGTAACACCTTAAAGTTGTTAGGGCAACCTACTCCCTTAGGAGCACAAGAACTAAATATTGTCATAACAATGAGTAAAGTAAATACTTTTGCTATGTTCCTTAAGTGATTTTTTTTCATATTAAATCTCATTTTCATTATATCCAACGGAATGAACTACAAATATATTACCAATAATAATACATTGCTAAAAATTTACATGTGATAAAGACGATAAAAAAGAGATATCACTTGATTGCAATAGGTGGGGCAGTCATGCACAATGTCGCTATTGACCTCAAGGATATGGGGCATATGGTGACTGGTTCAGATGATGAAATATATGAACCTTCTAAGTCAAGACTCAATGGTCACGGTCTTCTGCCATCTTCAATAGGATGGAATCCAGACATAATAGACGACACTATAGATGCTATAATCTTAGGGAAGCATGCTCGTTATGATAATCCAGAATTAGCTAAAGCAAAGGACTTAGGGATATCAATATATTCTTTTCCTGAATTTGTAAAAAAGACGACAACTGCTTCTATTAGGGTTTGTGTAGCTGGTAGTCATGGTAAAACGTCTACGACTTCAATGATTATGCATGTCCTTAAGGAATATGGAATTAACTTCGATTATCTCGTAGGAGCTAATATTAAAGGCTTCGATAAGATGGTTAGATTGTCAGGATCGGATATTCTTATAGTAGAAGCGGATGAGTATCCAAGTTCATGTATAGACAATAGAGCTAAGATGTTACATTATGATCCTACAATTTCGATTATAACAGGAATAGCTTGGGATCACGTTAATATTTATAAGACTTACGATGATTATAAGCAGGTATTTAGAGACTATATAAATATTATGGATCAAGATACAATCTGCTTCTTTGATCAGTCAGACGAGGACTTATTTAAGATGATGACTCAAGAGACTTTCAGGACTAAACGCCATGGCTACCTCCCATATCCATCAGATAAGAAAGGAAGGCTTCTGTATGATGATAAGATATATTCGATTGAGATATTTGGTAGACACAATTTGCTTAACCTACAGGCGGCTCAGTTAGTATGTGCTGAGTTAGGAGTTAGTGAGCATGATTTTCTGAGCGCTATGGAGCACTTTTCAGGAGCCGCCAAAAGGTTAGAATTAATCCATAACACGCAATCGTTAAAGATATATAAGGATTTTGCACATGCTCCGTCTAAGTGCAAAGCGACAGTAAAAGCTATACTCCATAAATATCCTAATAGTAAAATCAGAGCTGTTATGGAGTTGCATACCTTCAGTAGCCTCACTCCAGAGTTTATACAGCATTATAAAGGCGCTATGGATGGGGTAGATCATGCGGCAGTATTCTATGATCCTCATGCTGTAAGTATGAAAAAAATGGAAGCCTTGGACAAAAATTTTGTTCAGAAAGCTTTTGGGACGCAGGGGCTTGAAGTATTTAATGACAAAAAGGAGCTTCAAAAATTTATGTATAATACCCAATCTGACGATGACGATGTAATATTGGTTATGACTTCGGGTAATTTAGGAGGGTTTGACCTCAATCTATTCGTAGAATCAATGAATTAGGCTTATCTTCGCGTAAATTATAACAAAGTAGAAAATGTCAAGAGTAATAACACTAAGAGATGCCCTAAGAGAAGCAATGTCAGAGGAGATGAGAAGAGACGATACGGTCTTTCTCATGGGCGAAGAAGTGGCAGAATATAACGGTGCATATAAGGTCAGTAAAGGTATGCTCGATGAATTTGGAGCTAAAAGAGTAATAGATACACCCATTGCAGAATTAGGTTTTACTGGAATAGGAGTGGGAGCGGCTATTAATGGTCTAAGACCTATTATAGAATTTATGACTTGGAATTTTGCGGTTTTAGCATTTGATCAGATTGTTAATAATGCAGCAAAGACGCTTTCTCAGTCTGCAGGTATATATAAATGTCCGATAGTATTCAGAGGGCCTACGGGATCAGCAGGTCAGTTAGCACAACAGCATTCTCAGACTTTTGAAAGTTGGATGGCTAATGTACCAGGACTTAAAGTCGTGTCGATCATAGATCCATACGACGCTAAAGGTTTAATGAAATCTGCGATCAGAGATGATGATCCGATTTGTTTTATGGAATCTGAGATGCTATATGGTCATAAGGGGGAAGTGCCCGAAGAAGAATACTTAGTACCAATAGGCAAAGCGAAAGTGAGACGTGAAGGTACAGATGTAACCATTGTCTCTTATAATAAAATGTCCTTAGTAGCACTCAGTGCAGCTGAAGAATTAGCCAAAGAAGGCATATCAGCAGAAGTTATAGATCTAAGAACTATTAGACCTCTCGATCACCAGACACTTGTAGAATCAGTTAAGAAAACTAATAGAATGGTCGTCGTTGATGAGTGCTGGCCATTTGCCGGTGTATCTGCAGAGGTAGCTTATGAGATTCAGAAGTACGCCTTTGATTATCTTGATGCACCTGTAACAAGAGTCAATAGTGCAGATACTTCATTAGCGTATGCACCTACATTCGTGGAAGAATGGTTGCCTAATTCTACTAAAGTTATAAAGGCGGTTAAAGAAGTAATGTATAGAATGGCATAATTACTTGATTATCTAATAAATCAATAATAGTATGAAAACTACAATTATACTTAGTGTTTTGTTCTTACTTTTCTCTTTCTTATCTCCGCATGCTGAAGCGCAAACCTCAGAATCGGTTGTCTTAGAATATCCGACTAAAGGAAGTTCAGAAATAAGTATTTCATTAGGTATGAATACCTCTAACTTAGCGGACGGCGGCTTTGGTCCTGCAGATAATACTAACTATTTCAGAAGTTTTGCAGCAGCAATAAGTTATGAGCAATACCTTTCAAAAACTTGGGGTATAAAAGCTCGGTTAAACTATGATCCAAAAGGTTTCAAGACATTTTTCTACGATTTAAAAGCGAGTTACATTACTATCCCCGTTATGGCTAATTGGCATTTTGGTAAAAAGAAAAGATGGTACTTGCAATTCGGACCCTATATAGGTGTAAAGTTGTCAGATAGTACTAATCCTACGATACTAAACTTTGAAGAAATTAAACCTACAGATTTTGGTTTTGATATAGGAATAGGTGTGAAAATTCCTATTGGCGGGCAAATGTTTTACATAGAATCTGATGGTCAATCTCCATTTTCACCACAATTTGATAATGATGAGGATAATACGATCTCAAGAAGTATGCTTTCTGTTGGGATAGTATTCTAATCGTAATTAGCTTACATATAATTCTCATTCAGCGTCTTCAGATGATGATCATTATGAAACTTTAAGAACATCACAAATTCTCTAAATGTGTAGTTGCCAAAGTAAGGATGGGGTATTACATATTTTGATAACGCTTTTTCAGATAGTTTTTCTACTTGCTGATTGATTAATTCCTTTTCTCTTTCGATTTTTTTTAATAATATTTCTTTATCCTTATTAGAGACGTGTCCTGGAGTAACGTTAGTCGGAGCTTCGTATTTATTATTGCTATATTCGGTAGTGTAGATATGGTGTAAAGCTTGGTATGATTGCTCTATGTGTTTTCTGGTGCCGAACTTAAATCTTAATACTAACTTAGGTAATCGCAAGGCCATATTGATACCCTTGTACAACTTCATGATATGCAATAGGTGCTGTCCTGTAGACCATGATTTAGTCTCAGGTATATACTCGAATTTATCCTGTGGGTACGACTCAAACCATTGCATAAGCTCTGCTGTACTTTGATTTGTGAGTTGTTGTAAAGCTGCTTTATTCATGGTTGATTTTTTATTCATTTGCCTTAGAAATCCACAGAAATTGTATCTCTACACATTAAACCTAAAATGCATAATATCACCATCCTTCACAACATATTCCTTGCCCTCAACGGATAGCTTACCGACGTCTTTACATTTTGATTCAGATCCATATTCTACGAAGTCTTCATATTTGATAACTTCAGCTCTAATGAATCCTTTTTCGAAATCTGTATGTATAACACCTGCAGCTTGCGGCGCTTTAGATCCTACCTTAACAGTCCATGCTCTGACTTCTTTTTCTCCAGCTGTGAAGTAGGTGATTAGGTCAAGTAGTTTGTAGCTTGATAAGATAATTCTATTGACACCTGGTTCTGATAAGCCCATCTCAGTGACGAATTCCATTTTTTCCTCATAGCTTTCGAGCTTGGCTATCTCTTCTTCTATGGCAGCACTGATGAGGATAACTTGTGCATTCTCGTCTTTGACGCATTCCATAAATCGTTTAGTATGGGCATTGCCATCTATGACAGAATTTTCATCTACATTACACACATATAAGATTGGCTTAGCTGTGAGTAGCATTAATTCTTTAAGTAAATCCTTGCCATCATCATCAAGATCAATAGCTCTTGCAGAGATGCCTTGCTCAAGTTTATCAAGAACATTCTGAGCTATCTCTACAAGCTTTACGTCTTGAGGTTTTCCAGTTTTTGCTTGCTTTTTGAGTTTCTCTAATCTTTTCTCTACGGTCTCTATATCTTTAAAGATGAGTTCTGTATCGATGATTTCTTTGTCTCGTACAGGATCAATAGAACCATCGACATGGATCACATTGTCATTGTCAAAACACCTTACAACATGTGCTATAGCATCGACCTCTCTAATATTAGCAAGGAACTGATTACCTAAGCCTTCACCTTTACTAGCTCCCTTTATCAATCCAGCAATATCAACGATCTCTACAGTTGTAGGCTGTACTTTCTGAGGATTTACAATTTCTGCTAACTTATTAAGACGGTTATCGGGTACAGTAATGACACCTACATTGGGCTCCTTAGTGGCGAATGGATAGTTAGCTGCTAAGGCATTAGCATTAGTTAATGCATTAAATAGTGTTGATTTTCCTACATTTGGTAATCCTACAATTCCACAATACAAAGACATATAGCAATATTATTAGTGTTAGAAATATGCCGCAAATATATTGTTTTATCCTCATGCTGGACTTAATTTATTTATATCTGATTTTTATAGCTTTTTTATCATGAATTATCTCGCCCATTGTTACCTCTCTTGTTCTGATGAAGATCTGATGCTTGGTAACATTATCACAGATTTTATGCGTAAGAAGGAAGAGAAGAATTATTCTGGAAGGGTATTAGAAGGCATACAGCTGCATCGTAAGATAGATTCATATACTGACAAGCATGAAGCTTCTTTGTTGCTTAGAGCATTGCTCAGACCACGTCATGCAAAGTATGCCTCTGTAGTCGTTGATTTAGTGTGGGATTATATGTTGTGCAGTCATTGGTCTGATTATTCGGGATCAGAGTTGCACGCATTTGCGACTCCTATCTATGAGATTCTGCTGAGTCGTAAGTCTGAATTGCCTATCGCATTCTCTAATAAGGTCGATGCTATGATAGAAAATGATTTCTTGTTGTCTTATCAGAGCGTAGATAGTATGAGAAGCTCACTTCGGTGGATGGATAGGCGTGTCAATTTTCCTTCAAATTTTGAAGGCGCTATTTTAGATGTAGAAGAGAATCATACGTATATCACAGAATTATTCAAACAATTTTTTCCAGATCTCATTGCCTACGTAGATGCTTACTGCGAATGTTAATTTAGTAAATAAGTTATCCTTCAAAGTGAAATGAAATCGTCAATGCCCTGGAGATTATACTATCTAAAATTCTTGATTCTCCCTTATCCGTATTGTAGACATGTATATTTCCAATGCCTTGTGAGAACTTAATCTCTGGAGAGAATATAAAGAACGGGAAGAACATCTGTATACCTGCACCTACTTCAAACTGAAAGTCATGCGGAGATATGTTGATCAATTTAGCTGAGAGTTCTTGTCGTGCTCTTGCATTACTTGCGACATCGAAGCTATATTTCAATCCTCCTACGACGAATAATCTCTTATCTCTATAAGGTTCTGATTTGAATCTAAGAAGCAAGGGAATTTCAAGAAATACTGATTCTACTTTTTCGAAATCAGTAGTTCCATCAGGTTTGAGAAACTCTAATCGACGTTCTGAAAAAGCAAATCCTGGTATAAACCTGAAATCGAAGTGTTGTCCTATTTTTAGATTAGTGATAATATTAACATTAAGGCCTGGCTTGTCGAGCCCCTTTACTAATCGTAAAGAATCTATCGATTGAAATTGTCTTGACTTGCTAGGTAGGAAGCCTGTACTGTGTACACCTATAGTGAGGCCAAAGTAAAAAGGCTTGCTTCTATACTCCCAGAAGTTGTAGTTACCTTTGTTTTTAGTCTGTGCTTGTAGACCTATGCCTGTAAGCAATAGGAGAGAAATAAATATTATTTGATACCTGTATATATTGTGCATATGCCTAATGTCAATGGAGTCCATACTACTGAACGAAAACCAACTTTTCTTAGTATGTCTGCAAAATTATCATAATCAGGAAATGCTTGTACGGATTCGTACAGATATTTGTAAGCTTTAGGATCTTTAGAGGTCATCTTACCAATATTGGGTAGGATATACTTGAAGTAAAAATTGTATCCCTGCTTGAAAGGAAACATCGTCGGTTTTGAGAATTCTAAAATAACAATCTTCCCTCCATTACGCGTTACCCTATGCATCTCGCTTAAGCCCTTCTCTAAATTTCCAAAATTTCTCGCTCCAAAAGAGACCGTCGTTGCGTCAAAATATCCATCTTCAAATCTCATGTTCTCAGAATCTCCAACCTCAAGAGATATTACAGATGTCATTTCTTTTTTAGCGACTTTTTTATCGCCAAAATTGATCATCTCAGGAGATATATCTAAGCCTATTATTTCCTTAGGGGAAATTTGCTTATTTATTTCTACGGCTATATCAGCAGTGCCAGTTGCTACGTCGAGAATCCGTTGGTGATCAGATGCATTTAATTCGGCTACAGCCTTCTTTCTCCATGACTTATCTATACCTAATGTAAGAACGCCGTTAAGTAGGTCATACTTAGATGCGATATTGTCAAACATTGTCGTGACTTGCTCTTTCTTGGACCCGTCTTCTTGGTATGGTTTAACGATGTTTTCTTGCACTTTTAATGGCTTTTCGTAAAAATTAGATGAGAAATATAGTGACCAGATATTTTATAATCATAAACCTAATGAAATATAAATATAATGGTTCATATAAAGTCGGAATTTGCTCTATTTTAAGGGGTTTTTTAGGTATATTTGTACTCATTTTCTTTACAAGAATTATAATATATAAATGTCAGATAATCAGAGGATTATACCTGTAAATATTGAAGACCAGATGAAGTCGGCATACATAGATTACTCTATGTCTGTCATCGTCTCTCGGGCATTGCCAGATGTCAGAGATGGACTCAAGCCTGTACATAGAAGAATTCTCTATGGAATGGATGACCTTGGGCTCAGAAATAACAAGCCTTACAAAAAGTCTGCAAGAGTTGTAGGAGAGGTCTTAGGTAAATATCATCCACACGGTGATAGCTCTGTATATGACGCTATGATTCGTATGGGGCAAGAATGGTCCATGAGATATCCACTTGCACAGATACAGGGTAACAAAGGGTCCATCGATGGTGATAGCCCCGCAGCAATGAGATATACAGAGAGTCGATTAATGAAGTTAAGTGATGAGCTTCTCGATGATATCAAGAAACAGACTGTAGACTTCAGGCTTAACTTTGATGACTCGTTAGAAGAACCTACAGTTCTTCCAGCTAAGTATCCTAATCTCCTTGTCAATGGAGCTCAAGGTATTGCAGTGGGTATGGCTACGAATATGTTGCCTCATAACCTTACAGAAGTCGTTAATGGTACGATAGCCATGATAGATAATCCTGAAATTGATGTAGATGGATTAATGGAATATATCAAAGCACCAGACTTCCCAACTGGAGGAATAATATACGGTATCGATGGCGTAAAAGAAGCATTCAGAACTGGTCGTGGAAAAGTTGTCGTAAGAGGAAGAGCAACTATCGAATATAATAAGAACGGAAAAGAATCTATAATTATAACTGAAATCCCTTTCCAAGTTAACAAGGCAAACTTGGTCATGAAAATGGCTGATCTTGTACATCAAGGAAAGATAGAAGGCATCAGCGAGATACGTGATGAGTCTGATAGAAATGGATTAAGAGTTGTCGTAGAAGTTAAGAGAGATGCTATATCTAATGTCGTCTTAAGTAAGTTATACAAGTATACTTCACTGCAGACTTCATATGGAGTTAATAACATTGCCTTAGTCAATGGAAGGCCGCAACAACTTAATATTCAGCAGATTATAACCGAGTTTATTAAGTTTAGACTTGAGGTCATTGTTAGGAGAACACAATTTGATCTTGAGAAGGCAGAGGCAAGAGCTCATATTCTTGAGGGCCTCATTAAGGCGATAGATAATATTGATGAAGTTATAAAGATCATCAGAAGTTCTAAGACTGTAGATGAAGCTAAAGATAAGCTGATGGCAGCTTTAGACTTATCAGAGATTCAGGCGAAGGCTATTCTTGAGATGAGACTGCAGAAGTTAGTTAATCTTGAGATGACTAAGTTGCGTAAGGAGTATGAAGAACTCATGATTGTCATAGCAGATCTCAAAGATATACTGGCTAATGAAGGCAGAAGAAGAGATATCATTAAAGAAGAATTAAGAGAGGTCATCGATAAGTACGGTGATGATAGAAAAACAGAAATAACCTATTCTGACGGAGAGATTAATATCGAAGATATGATCCCTAACGAAGAAGTGGTTATCACGATATCTAACTTAGGATATATCAAGAGAACAAGCTCAAGCGAATATAAAACTCAGAGTAGAGGAGGCCGTGGATCTAAGGGCAGTAAGACAAGAAATGCAGATTACTTAGAGCATCTATTCGTCGCAACTAATCATAACTATTTACTCTTCTTTACAGAAAGAGGACGTTGCTTCTGGTTGCGTGCTTATGAGATTCCAGAAGGTTCTAAGACGGGTACAGGAAGAGTTATCCAGAATGTTATTAATCTTCCTAAAGATGACAAGGTCAAAGCCTATATTCTCATAGAGGACCTTACTGATGAAGAATTCCTAAAGAATAACTTCATCGTCTTCGCTACTAAAAATGGAGTCGTTAAGAAAACATCAGTAGAAAGTTATTCTCGTCCAAGAGTTAATGGTATCAATGCCATCACTATTAAGGATGATGATATACTATTAGAAGCTAGATTAACTGATGGCAATACTAATATAATATTAGGCAGTAAGAAGGGTAGAGCGATTAGATTCAGTGAGTCTAAGCTCAGATCTATGGGTAGAACTGCTTCTGGAGTAAGAGGAATGAAAATAGATATAGAGGGTGGTGATGAGATAGTGGGTATGATTATCGATAGCCCAGGATCTACCGATCAGGCTATACTTACGATATCAGAACGAGGTTATGGTAAGCGATCTATTATAGATGATTATACGATTATCAATAGAGGTGGTAAAGGGATGAAGAACATGCAGATAACTGATAAGACACAAGAAGTGGCTTATGTTAAGTCTGTTGAAGAATTCGATGATCTTATGATTACGACTAAGAATGGCATTGTCATACGTATGAAAGTATCAGATATCAGAGTTATGGGTAGAGCTACACAAGGAGTTAAAGTCATCAAGATAGATGATAAAGACTCTATAGCAGATGCAGCTATTATCAAAAAGGATGAGCATGATGCCGACGAAGAGGAATAATTATTGAACTTAACATATGGCAAAGAAAATCTTAACATTTTTTAAAGCTTTTTAATGTCAAATTTGAGTTTACATATTAGTTAGATCAAATAAGTAAATAATTCAAACACAACAATACAGATGAAAAACATTTTATTATTATTCTCTGTGCTTATACTAAGTTACAGTACAGGTATATCTCAAGATCCTTCTAAAGATTTTAAATCAGCAGAGAAGGTATTAAAGAAATTTAATTCAGATCCTTCTTCAGTATCAGCTAATGACCTAAGCAATGCTGTCGCAAGTATGAATACTGCATTAGAGTCAGATGATCTCAAGGGTCAGGCTAAGTACTTCATTAATAAGGCTAAGCTAATGAACAATCTTTCCAATGAAGAATATAAGTTATCAGTACTTGATCCTGAGTATGTTCCTGTCTATGGACAATCTGCAATAGAAGCTTATAAAGCATTGGCTATGGCTCATAAAGTAGATGGAAAGAAAAAAGCTAAAGATATCGCTTATGCAATGGAGGATACTGAAAAACACCTTAATAACGCAGCAATCATCGCATACCAAAACAAAGATTATGGTAATGCATTTGATAACTTTAAGGCGAGTATAGATGCATACAATACTATCAAATCTATGGGTAAGAAGAGTAGATTAGAAGAAGAAGGTCTACTCAAAGATCAGTATTTCTATGGTGCTGTATCTGCTTATTATGGAGAAAAGTATGATGATGCTAAGCCTATGTTACAATATCTTTATGATAATAATGCAGAAGATGCATTTGTCTATGATGCTTTATACAACATTACTAAAGACGAAGATAAAGACGCTGCACTAACTTACCTGGCAAGAGGAAGAGAGTTAAATCCTGACGACACAGGATTATTATTCTCTGAAATAAATCACTACCTAGCTGCAGGAGAATTAGATAAGCTTATTGGAAAATTAGAAACGGCAATCGAAAAAGAACCAGAAAATCTATCTATCTATAATACTTTAGGTTCAGTATATGATCAGTTGCATCAGAAAGCTACTAAGGATAAGGATGAAGCGAAATCTACGGAATATTTTGATAAAGCCCTTAAGTATTACACTGACGTATTGGCTAAAGACGACAGTAATTTTGATGCGAATTACAGCTCAGGAGCTCTGTACTATAATAGAGCAGCTCAATACGTGGAGAAGTTAAATGAGTTATCAAGTGACCTATCATCAGCAGGTATGAAGAAGTATGATAGTACTAAGACACAGATGGATGCAGAGTTTAATAAAGCATTACCTTACTTTCTAAAAGCAGAAGAACTTAATGGTAATGATATGAATACACTTATCGCATTATCAGAAATATACGCAAGGTTAAATGATCTTGAAAAATCTAAAGCCTACAGAGAAAAAAGAGAAGCTGTAAGCGGTCAGTAGATCGCAAATGTTTATAAAATAATTATAAAAGCATCTGGATTAATTTTCAGATGCTTTTTTTTATAGATCTTTCATTACATCATGGAATCCAAAGATCCCTTTTTTACCGACGATCCATTCGGCAGAAGTCAAAGCACCCATTGCAAATCCTTCTCTGCTATACGCTTCATGTGATAGGCTTATTTTATCAATTTGAGAGGCGTAGTTAATTTCATGATAGCCTTTAACGTCAGCTTCTCTAATAGAATGAATACTAAGAACTTCAGGATTGATATCCTGATTATTTTTCCAGTCACTTTTTCTATCTAAATTATCGATGATTTGTTCGGCTATAGTTATAGCTGTACCACTCGGTGCATCTTTCTTTTCTATGTGATGACTTTCTTTAACATCTACTTCATAGTCTGGAAATCGATTCATTAGTTTAGATAACTTCTTATTAATCATGAATAAGATATTAACACCGATACTAAAATTAGAAGCGTATAAGAATGGCGTATCATTAATCTCGAATTTTTCTTTTATAAGATCATAGGAGTCTAACCATCCAGTGGTTCCACATATAGTTGGGACTTTATTTTCAGCAAGAATAGTGAGGTTGTCTATAGCTGACTCTGGTCTTGAAAACTCTATAGCCACATCCAATGCATTAATATTAGGACCTGATAATTCCAGCGCATTACTTGAGCTAATTCTGAGAATCACTTCATGATTCCGCTGTACAGCCAATTTTTCAATTGTCTTGCCCATTTTTCCGTAGCCTATTAATCCTATATTGAGTTTGCTCATAGTGAATTCATTTAATAATTATCTTTGTTGCAAAGCTCCACAAAAATATTTAGTGAATACACTTTCGAACGATTAATTACTCAGAATACTAAAAGAAGGATTTAAGGATCTTTTAATAACTGGTATTTTAAAACTGAGTTTACTATTCAACCTGAAGATGTTTTGAGAGTTAATTTTATATATTATGAATATTCAATTTCTGATAATCGATACTGAGACTGCTGGCTTACCAAAAAGAGGAGAACAGTTAAAGATCAATAAATGGCCAAGATTAATCAAGTTGAGCTGGCTAACTGCTGATAAAGATTATACTCAATTATCAAGCAAGTCATTTTTTATTAAGCCAGAAGATTTTTCTATTTCAAATGATACAACTCGTTATAATGGAATTACTAACGAAATGCTTTCTGATAACGGTTTGCCAATCAGAGATGTACTGAATTACTTTATCAAAGATTCGCTACAATCTCAATATGTTGTAGGTCATAATTTAAATTTTATATCTAATGTGATTGATTGTGAGTTTGAAAGAATTAAATCTGATTATCGATTAAATTTAGTTTTACACTTTTGTACTATGAAAGGATCTAAGAATTTCTTAGACCTTGATAAGCTTCCTTCACTTAATGAATTGTATAATTTATTATTTATGACTAGAATAAATTCTATAATTAATAGACCATATAGTGACACGGAAATGACGTTAAAGTGTTTCAAGAAAGTTCTACACATTTCGAGAAAATAGGGATATGGCTATCCCTTAAACGAATATTAGGGAAACATATCGATAATTATAACCTGTAAAGAGATTACAGTACCCGGAGCCGGGGCCTGCCTGCCGATTAGGTAGGCCTGCCTGCCGGCCAGGCAGGTCTAACCGGCACGACCGTGAAGTCACAGGACCTGCCTGCCGGCAGGCAGGTTTTAAGTCCTATTGCTAAGAATGGATTTAAGAAATTCCTTACCACTTCCAGCTTTTAATTTTTTTTCTCTGCTACGAGCCAGAGCCCTGGTTTCAAATTCTTCGGTGTAAAAAAGGATATATGGTCGGTATGGTTTTGTTGTCTTGTTGTATCCTTTATTATGGTAATCTATTCGCTGATCGAGATTAGAAGTTAATCCGACATAAACATAATTTCTGGACAGGCTCGAAATAGCGTATACAGTATACATAGAGAGAAAATTGAGTCCTATATAAGAATGTTAAATTTTAGATTACTGATTAGTAATCTGAGTAAATATTGTAGTGCTTTAGACTGTAGATAAAGCCTAAACATACTGATAATTATAACCTGTAAAAAGATTACAGTACCCGGAGCCGGGGTCGAACCGGCACGACCGTGAAGTCACAGGATTTTAAGTCCTGCGTGTCTACCAATTCCACCACCCGGGCGGCTATAATTATCATTGGTATATGAGAGCGAAAGACGGGATTCGAACCCGCGACCCCGACCTTGGCAAGGTCGTGCTCTACCAGCTGAGCTACTTTCGCATAGTGAGTTTTTCAATGGAAATTTTAGCTCTTTTGCTAAAGGATTGCAAATATACTATACCTCATTACAATATCCAAAGCAATTGGTAGAGATATATTAATCTAAAGGCATTTTGAAAAATATACGCTAATATATTTACTGCAAAAGCCTACACTGTTAGGTATTTAACTAAATTAGTGTCTTAAGGAATTGTTATAGTCGCAGCGATAGTCATGGTCTATTCGTTTTTTCGTCGTATTCAATGCTATTCATATAGACCTATCCCTCAGTTACGGCTTTTATTTACTTCATTCAATATATCATTCTATGCTAAGAAGGAATATTTACTTAGTTGTTGTATTATTGCTTGGTTATCAAGTGGTTGTGGATGCTCAAGATATCCATTTTTCACAATTTTTTAATTCTCCACTTAACCTCAATCCTGCTTTGACAGGCCAATTTAACGGTAATACGAGGGTACATGCTAATTATAGAAGGCAGTGGAAGTCAGTCCCAGCTGACTATATGAGTGCAGATGTAGGTATAGATTTTAATTTTGCGAAAGCAGATAAGAAGAATGCCCTTGGTATCGGAGCTTTAGTTAATTATGACCAAGCAGGAGATCTTAATCTTAATATGACTGGCCTTAATGGATATCTATCCTACGCTATTGGTATTTCTGATAACAAATCAATTACACCTGGTCTAAATGTATCATATGCACAGAGAAAATATGACTTAGGTGCTGTACGATCAGGTAATCAATGGAATGGGACCGCTTTTGATCCTTCTATAGATCCAGAATTCGTAGGTGCTGATCAGACATCATATTTTGATCTTGGTGTGGGATTAAATTATCGAGGACAGAAACATATACGTAAGTTTCTGGATGTAGGCGTTGGGCTTTATCACCTGATTCAACCTACTGACAGTTTTGATGATGTGATAACCAATACTGCAATTCAAAGACCTATGCGACTCACACTATATGGCATGCTTAATCAGAAACTGTCTGAGAAACTTGACCTATTAGTCAATGTAATCCATCAGCGACAAAGCCCATATAGAGAAACTGTTCTTAATGCTCAAGGTAAAATCTATTTGGGAAAGAATCTTGATAAAGCTTTGTTCCTCGGCTTGGGATATAGATTAGAGGATGCTTGGTATCCTATGATTGCGGTAGAGATCGGAAGACTCTATGGTGCATTTTCATATGATTTTAATATCTCTGATTTTGATATAGCTACAGATGGCAGAGGTGGACCGGAGTTGACTTTGCGCTACATATTTAGCAAGATACCTGACGGACTATATAAGCCTTGTCTCATTTACTAATCCCACTAACACCCTATAATTATGATATTACAACGCATATATATTGGAATAATGCTATTGGGACTCTCTCTTAGTGCACAAGCTCAATACTATTCATATAAGCAACACATAAATCATGCTAATGATGCCTATGATATAGGTAACTATATAGAAGCTATGATTCATTATGATAAAGCCATGGAAATTAATAATGATGTTAATACTGATGTCATATATAATTATGCCGAAGCAGCTTACAATACTAATTCTTACTCGCTAGCAGATTCTTTGTATAGGATGTACCTTGAAGATGAGAGTGCTATTAATCCCCACGTACCAAGATATAAGATCGCCGAGATGAAAATGGCTCAAGGTAATTACGAAGAAGCGATTACAGATTTTGATCTTTACTTATCAGAATATGGAGATGTTGATTCTATGATGACCAAGAAGATAGATTTCTTAAGAGCATCATCTGATTGGGCTATTAATCAGACTATAGAAGAGACTTACTATCCTGCTACATCTAAGAGCGATGTGAATAGTCCTTACTCAGAACATGCACCTTATATATTGGATGATAGCCTTTACTATAACTCACTTAAGTTTCCTATAGAAGATGATCCCTTAGATAGATTTACTTCTAAAATATTAAACCAAACCAAGGTACTTAAGATACCTGGACTCCCTCAGAATAGTATTGTATCACACCCATCATTTACACCTGATGGTAAGCATATATTCTTTACAGTGGGTGAGTATACAGACCTCAATACTATAAGATGTGATATATATTATGCCGCAATAGACGATAGCGGACAGGTAGGTAATCTTGTCAAGCTTCCCGAATATATTAATAGACCTATGTATACAAGCACACACCCTACCGTTAGTTACAAAGGAGATTCTACTTTGCATCTGTTATATGTAACTGATAGAGTAGGAGGTCAAGGCGGTATGGACATATGGTCCGCTGATATAAGAGATAATTTTGAGTTTAATGAGCCTAAAAATTTGCTGGGTATTAATACGGATGAGGATGAATTATCTCCATTTCATCATGAAGAAAGTAATACACTTTATTTTAGTACGAATGGAAGAATGGGGTTTGGTGGACAAGATGTCTATAGGGTGAATTACGAGGGATTTGTAAATGGTGATATCCTTAATCTGGGAAGTAATATTAATTCTCCGACTAATGATCTATATTTTTTCCTTACCGAAAACGAAAAACAATCATACTTTTCATCTAATAGAAAAGGCTCTCAATATATCGATAGTCAGTTTGAATCTTGTTGTTACGATATATACACTGCAGACGCTAAGTTATGTACCGTAGATCTTGAGTTATTAGCTTATAAGGAAGGTACTAATGAGCTAATTAATGGCGCTTCTGTAGTGATTATGGATAAGCTTACTGGAGATACAGTGTATAAAGGAAAAACAAGTGAGGACCACTTAATAGAGGTGCCTTGTAATGATAATCTTTCAGTGACTATAAGCAAGCCGGGGTATCAAGAACTGACTTATGACTTAGGTCCTCTAAATGGGATAGCTGGTCAAGATAATAAACATACAAGCGAGTCATTCTTAAAGCCATTAGAGTATGCCTTAATCGTTTCAGTTATAAATGGTACTACATCGGATGCGATCAATGGAGCATCAGTTTACGTCACAAATAGGACAACTAACGAAGTCACCGAAATTGAAAATAGCCCAGGTAATATATTTACATTCTCTATAGATCCAGATACTGATTATTTTGTGGAAATCAATAAGGATGGATTTAAGGAAAGTTCTTTTGAATTCCGTTCAGATATCAATCAGACGACTATAGAAAGGGTGGTCGAACTGCGATTATTGGACAAGGTAGAGAAGGCACTTTTATCATTAGGTAATGCCATACCGGTAAGTATGTACTTTGATAATGACCAGCCCGACCCTGGGACACTAAAGGAAACATCAACAAAGAATTACACACAGGCTTATAATGCTTACTATGCTAGAAAAGATAAGTTCAAATCAGTCTACGTTTCAAGATCAAAAAATAAAGAGAAAGCAAGTAAAGAGATAGAATATTTATTTGAAAATGATCTTAAAATTGGATTTGAGAAGTATGAGATTTTTAAGAGACAATTGCTTTTAGTCCTTGAGAATGATCAGGAAGCAAATATATACTTGAGAGGATTTGCTAGTCCTGTTGCAGAATCGGATTATAATGCTGCACTCGGTAGAAGAAGAATTGATAGTGTACGGAAGGAATTCTATGAATGGAGAGGTGGAGTATTAGTACCCTACATTAAGTCTAAGCAACTTGTTGTTACAGAGAGATCATTCGGAGAATCGACATCTCCTAATGACGTAAGTGATAATGCTAATGCACCTGCATTATCTATATATAGTCCTGCTGCAAGTAGGGAAAGAAGAGTAGAGATAGATGAAATCCAATTTAATCAGAATCAATAATCTAAGAACAATGAAGAATATTTATAATAATATAATCCTTAGTTTATGCTTCTTATTTGTAAGTGGAATCTCTTACGGGACACACGTCACTGGAGGTTCTATGACTTATCGATGTATCGGTAACAGTACTTACGAGGTAAGTTTAGAGTTTAGAAGAGATTGCTTCAATGGTGCTTCTAATGCACAGTTTGATGAATTTGCTTCTATTGGGGTTTTTAATAGTTTTAATCAGCAGGTGCTGACAGTAGGTCAATTTGGAGAAATTAGAATTCCTTATATCGGTGATGATACTTTGAATGAAATACTTACAAGTGAATGTAACGTAATAGGAGGAGACGTATGTGTACAGACAACTGTCTATAGGGATACGCTCATACTGCCACAAATCCAAGGAGGGTACATACTGGCTTATCAGAGATGTTGTTATAATCAGACCTTGAATAACATACAAGATCCGCTCAATACTGGAGCGACATTGTGGATTAAGATTACTGAGTCGGCATTAGCATCGTGTAACAGTTCTCCTAGTTGGTCAAAGTCGCCTAACGTGTATATATGTGCTGATGATACTTTGCGGTTTGATCATAGTGCTATAGATGTAGATGGGGATTCGCTGGTGTACTTTATGTGTGCTCCCTCTCAAGGTGCAGATATGAATGCCCCCATGCCACAGCCTCCTAATGCACCACCATATATACCTGTAACCTATGCAGCAGGCTTCAGTGAGAATAATATGATGGGAGGATCTCCGATCAGTATTAATTCTCAAACTGGAGAGCTATTAGCGGTACCATCACAGGTAGGACAGTTCTTGATCGGTGTCTGTGTAAGAGAGTTTAGAAATGGAGTATTGTTGTCAGAAGTACGTCGAGATTTTGAGTATAATGTAAGAGTATGCGGTCGTAACCCCATTGCTATAATTACTCCAGAATTATTAACTCAGTGTAATGATCTTGAAGTAGCATTCTCTAATAATTCTACTTCTAATTTTCTTCCTGTGGATAGTTTAGATTTTTTATGGCTATTTGATTTTCCTAATACGACATTAAGTAGTACGGATATGGAGCCTGTGTATACTTTCCCGGCGCCTGGACTGTATAATGTTGCGATGATTGTAACTGATGGCGTATGTACGGATACGACTTATGCGGATATCGGTGTCTCTATAGATGGTGATCCGACTGCTGACTTTGATATACAATCATTTGATTGTGACGGTACTACTGAGATACAGTTAACTGATCTTAGTACATCATCACAACCATTAGAGTATGAATGGATACTGACATCGGCTACCGGTAATGACACATCTTTTGTCCAGAATCCAGTTATTAATATAGGAATGGATCAGTCGATCTCAGTAGCTCTGAAGATTACCACACCCTCTCGTTGTAATGATTCTACCTTTGTGCAAGATATTGATATCAATACTATTCCACTACGTGCAGAGTTCGTAGATAAGATAATCTGTAGTGGCGAGGATGCCATTATATTCTCATCAGACTTACCTAATCTCAGTGTGGAAATTATGCCAGATGGAGGTGTGACCATTGACGGAAATGGAGATTATATATTTCAAGGATTTACTGGAGCTCAAGATTTTATAGTTACTGTAAGCGATGGATTTTGTTTCTTAACTGATACTGTGACGATCGATGCTGCTAATGACCCAGAATTTCCTCTTGATGATATAGTGCAGTGTGGAGATGCCGCGGTCGAACTTAATCCTTTTGGACCGTCATTCTATACATATAATTGGGAAGGACCTCAAGGCGTCGCCCTCATAAGTAATGAACCTAATCCTCTTGTCACACTAGTAGATAACGGTGAGTTCTATGTTACGGTATCTACGAGTCCTGGAAGTCTCTGCTTCTTTACGGATACGATAAGTGTGGATGTGGAGCCTTTGCCAGCAATTAATGTATTGCCTTCAGAGCAGTTAGTATATTGTGAGGGTACTGAAATTGTTATATCGCTTGATCAAGCTTTCCCCTCTATGGAGTGGCGATTTGCCAATACAGGATTTGTATTAAGTAATGATCAAAGTGTCACGATTTCTAATTTATTAATATCTACAATGTTAGAAGTTGTTGTAGTTGACGACTTAGGATGTTCTTCAAGCCAATTTGTTGATATTCAATTTATTGATGCTCCAGTTTTTAATTTTGATCCTATCAGTGATTTTAATGTATGCTCAGGAGATGCTGCTACATTAATCGCTAGTAGTCCAGATAATATCGTTTGGACAGATATTAATAATGTTATTTTAGCTACTGGGAATACATTAGTGTTAGATAATGTCACTTCTAATACTACTGTTGTAGCTACTGCAACTAATGACTTAGGTTGTATTTCCGAGCAGCAAATATCCGTTGGTGTATTTCAGAATCCAGAAATTGATTTTAATCCATTGGATAATATAAGTATATGTGAGAATCAGGTTTTTACATTAAGTATAAATACGACAGATGCTGTGTCATGGACTGACGACGATGGTAATGTCTTAGGCAGTGGAAGTAGCTTAGAATTTATGGATATCACGACTGATACGAGTTTTAATGTTACAGTTACTAACTTGTTAGGTTGTACGACTACTGATGTATTTGAGATCAGTATTGATGATATGATTATCCCAGAGATAGATCTATCTCCCCTTGATAATGTAAGTACGTGTATAGGAAATGGGGTAGTTGTAACTTTAGATCCTACTTATGACGTAACCTACACTGACATGATGGGTAATGTGCTTTCTACAACTAATGTTCTTGAGCTTAGTGACCTTCTTGATATGCAATTGATAGAGATAACTATAGTCGATGATAGAAATTGTACGTTGATAGATACATTTCCTATTACCATATTTGAAGACATCGGATTGGTTATCGAGAATGATCAAGATTCTCTTGTATACTGTCAAGGCAGTACAATAATAGTAGGAAGTTCTTCGGATGTTAGTGCTGATGTGGAGTGGACAACGGCAGATGGTACAGTCGTAGGTAATGGTCAATTATTAGAGAGCTACATGCCTCAAGGAGATGTTATGCTTACAGCGACTGCGGTTGATCAGTTTGGATGTATGGATGTCGATTCTATATTTTTATTAGAGTCAATCATACAAGGTCAAATTGCTGGAGATGCGATGATATGTCTGGGAGAGAGCACGGTTCTTACTTTTACACCTGAGTCCGATCTTGAATTCCAATTAGATTGGGAGCCAGAAGATGCGATCATTGGTGAGACAGCTAATTCTATAACGGTACAGCCTACGACGACGACACAGTACACAATGATCTATATCAATGAAGATGGCTGCGAAGCACAATACTTTATCGAAGTTGTCGTCGATGGTTTTTTTGACGGTGTTACAGCTTTTGCAGATCCTCAAGATATTCTATTCGGCGAAAGCACAGAACTGTCTACAGATCAGGATGAAGACTTCGGTTACCTTTGGTTTCCTCCTAACGAGTTAGATGATTCTAATGCAAGTATGCCGATAGCGACACCATCTGAGACTGTAACATATACTGTTACCGTTACTGAAGATAATGGTTGTACAGATACTGCCAGTGTTACAGTCAATGTAACACAACCTAACTGTGATGAGTCAGATATATTCGTCCCTAACATGTTTACACCTAATGCAGATATGCTTAATGACACATGGCGTATAGAGTCTAACTTCATAGATACTTACAGCTTGATTGTCTATGACAGATGGGGAGAAGAAGTATTCTCAAGTACTGATCAAGACATAGAATGGGACGGCACTTTCAGAAACAAAGAATTAGAGCCAGATGTCTATGGATATTATCTTATGGCTACTTGTACTAATGGTTTTGAGTATACGAAGCAGGGTAATGTGACGTTGGTGAAGTAGGTATTTTAAATTTGGATTTCTATTATAGTAGATACATAAACGAATAGTAAAACGGAGGCTGCCTACATTGACAGTCTCCGTTTTATTTTGTAATATATTGATGTCGTTATAGTACTGTCACCTTAATCTAAAACTCCTTACCTTTGCGCCATGAGTAAGAAAGGTCGTGTATTAGTAGCCATGAGTGGAGGTATAGACAGTACCGTGACTGCCATGATGTTACATGATGAAGGTTATGAGATCGTAGGCATTACAATGAAGACATGGGATTATGCTTCTTCAGGCGGTTCTACGAAGGAGACTGGTTGTTGCAGCCTAGATTCTATTAACGATGCTCGCCAAATAGCAGTAGAGAAAGGGTTTCATCATTTTATAGTCGACATTAGAGAAGAGTTCGGTGATTATGTCATCGATAACTTTGTAGATGAGTATATCGCAGGGCGGACACCTAATCCTTGCATTCTTTGTAATACCCATATTAAGTGGAGTGCACTGATTAAGCGTGCTGATGCTATGGACTGTGAGTTTATCGCAACAGGGCATTATGCTAAAATTAAACATGAGAATGACCGCTACTTTATATCTAAAGGTGTAGATCCTCGTAAAGATCAGTCTTATGTTCTCTGGGGATTATCTCAGGATTGTATGGCGAGAACGATGTTTCCATTAGCTGGGCTTACAAAGACAGAAATCCGACAAATGGCTCATGACTGGGGATATGCGGAATTATCTAAGAAGCCTGAGAGTTATGAGATATGCTTTGTGCCCGATAATGATTACAGAGGATTCTTGAAAAGAAGAGTGCCAGAGTTAGAGCAAAACTTAAAGGGAGGTAAGATGGTGGACCTTAGCGGAAAAGTATTAGGCACGCATGATGGTTATCCATTTTATACAATAGGACAAAGGAAAGGGCTCGGAGGCGGATTCTTGACACCTAAGTATGTTACTGATATTAATCCTGATACAAATACTGTAGTTCTGGGTGAAGCAGATGACTTACTCAAAAATTCGTTAGTAGTAGGAGAGATGAACTATCAGAAGTATGATAAAGTGCCGACAGGACAAGATTTCGTCACGATGGTAAGGTATAATGATAGAGGGACTTTGTCAGAGGTGAGTTATGATGCGAATGGAGATTGTAACGTCCACTTCAAGGCGAATGTGAGAGGTATAGCACCAGGACAATCCGCTGTCATATATGACGGTGAAGATGTAATAGCTGGTGGCTTAATACTTAAAAGATAAAAAAGTAGTAATTTTATATTAAATAAATAGATAATGTTTAAAAGTCTGGAAATTAAAATATTATTATCAATAATAGCTGTTGCATTATTGTTTTCATCATGTGGTGACGAAACTAAGAGCTTAGACACCGATTCCTTTGGATATGAGTACTATCCAATTGAAGCTGGTAAATTTTGGATCTATAAGATGGATGAGACCTTGATTAAATTAGAAGGTAATGGTAATACGACTTCTACATACTTCTTAAGAGAAGATGTAACAGAAAGCTTTGTTAATACAGTAGGCGATACAATATTTAAGATTCAGAGATCTATATCGGACACTCAAGATGGCGCCTATGCAACTACTGATATCTGGACAGCCGAAGCGACACGAGAAGGTATATATAGAGTAGAAGAAAACTTAGAATTTGTAAAAATGATATTTCCATTTAAAGTAGGAACATCTTGGGAAGGAAATTTATTTGATAATCTGACTGAAGTCAACGTAGCAGAAACGAATGTCTGGGTCTATAAAGATTGGGGTAATTATGAAGTAGCGTCTAAAGGCATACCGTTTGCTGTAGAAGGTGAAAACTATCCTACCGTAACTAAGATTGATCAAGCCAATTTTGTAACTTCTATTGAGCGAAGATATGCAGTAGAGTATTATGCTGAAGGTGTAGGACTCATACAGAAAGAGATGGAAATATACGATACGCAATGCCCTTGTCCTGGACAATCATGGATACAGAAAGCAGAGGCTGGATTTAAATTAACGCAGACTCTTGTAGATCATAATTAATAGATCACTTCAGTGAATAAACTTGAACTCGTAGAAGTAGGGCATACTAAGAAGCCGAAAGGTATAGATGGCTCTCTCAAGATTCACATAGATGACGAGTACGTCGATGACGTCAGTAATGCACGAGCTATCTTCATTGATCTTGATGGCTCACGAGTACCTTTTCTTATTAATAAGTTTACTGTAGATAGTCAGCTACTCATCAAGTTAGATGAAGTTGATTCTCCACAAGAAGCGGAACAATGCACTGCTAAGGCAGTCTTCCTTGATGTCAACGAAGTGACGACCGTATCTGATGTTAATGCTCACGTACATCCACTTGTAGGATATGCGGTTATAGATCATGAGGATAAGGAACGTGGACATATCACTTCCGTAGAAGAATACCCCAATCAAATGATGGCATTCATTACTAACGGAGCCACAGATTTCATGTTGCCTATACATGAAGATATAATCATTAAACTCGACGAAAATAATGATACTATTAAGCTGGAGATTCCTGAGGGAATAGAAGGGTTGTAGAATACTTAAGAATAAACTTGAGTATATATGGAAATAGCATAGTCCAATCAAATCATTCACAATAAAGTATCGACTTCAACGTACTATATGTAATCATTTAATATACAAGTTATGGTATGCGTCAATCAATATTTTTTGTAGTCTCTTTACTTTGTTATACCAGTTTATTCTCACAGTCTATTATAGATTCAAGTTTATTGATTGACAGTCTCATCATCTATTATGATTCAGATACCTATGAGTTAAAAGAAGAACAGATTGATACTATAATGACATTTGTAAAGAAGAGTAAAGATGGCGTAGGCTTCCATTACGTTATTAAGTCTTATACAGATTCCGATGGAAGTAATATTTACAATTATAAGCTTGCGCAGAATAGATACCATGGTGTCTTAGAAGTTCTTAGTTCTATGGCTATCGAATTAAGTAAAGTAGAAAAAGAAATATACGGAGAAAGTGGTCTTTCTAAACCTGAATATAACGAAATAGAGAAAGCAGATAATCGTCGAACAATATTAAAGGTTAGAAGGAAAGTACAATTTATAAATGTCAATGTACAACTATTCAATAATGCGGGTGATACATTGTTAAACCCACAAATTAAGTTATACTATGATGGATTGGAGAATACTATTGATATAAGCTCACCAAGCAATATGATGGTTCCAATACCATTAAATGAAAAAGTAGAAATGCACTTCACTGCCAAGAATCATTTTCCAATGATAAAGCGTTTACTTCTTAGACCTGACAAAGAGGCTACTCAGATCAGAATTCCTTTTAAGAAAATGTCATTAGATTCTACAATGGTCACGACATTACAATTTGAGGCAGGTAGAAGTGTGTTTCTATCTGGGTCATATAATGAGCTGTACTCATTGGCCAATACATTGAATCGAAGCGATAATGTATGCGTAGAATTAAGTGGTCATATTAATAGGCCTAATGAAAAACCAGTCGATGTCTTAAGTGATTATCACAAACTATCAATAGCAAGAAGCAGAGTTGTATTTGAATATTTAGTTAATGAAAGTATAAATTAAGATCGCCTATTAGCAAGGGGTTTTGGAAATAGACATATGGTTTATCCTAAAGCCAAGACCAAAGAGCAATATGTCAAAAATCGCCGAGTTGAAGTTAAGGTAATCTCCTGTGATACCGCTAGTATACTCGTTAATGATTACATTGATGATGATGACTATGATAGATTCAAAACAGTTGGTCTCATAGATGACGACATTAATTTTGAAAAAATGATAAATCTAAGCTTATCTAAGCTCGACCCTGATAAGGCACTGAAAATGAAGTTTAATGTAGAAGATCTAAAAAATGATAAAGTAGAACTGAGTGATCAGATCAAAGCAGACCTCATGAAACAAGCTAAGTTTCTGAAAGAAAACGGAGATGATGCTAAAAAATATTCTTACATGGAGTTATTAAAGCAATATAAAGAAAGGGTAAAAAAGTAACGAAGATGGTCGAGGTTTCCTCCAAAGGCGGACAGGTTCAACCTCGATCCTATGCACGCCTCCCTTATTGTAATAAATATTAATGCGTGCATAGAATCGAGGGCACAGCCCTCGACTATAGTGAGAGCCTGCTATAATTCGATTTCTGTATATGTTACTATCACTTCTTACTGAGTTTTTATTAATTGATAATTTATTAGATTACAAATCTTTAGAATCAGATTTAAATCAAATTATGAAATACTTTTTATTTTTATGCTTAGCAGTAATTTTTATGAATCCTGTAATCGGACAAGTAGAGGGAGAGTCTCAGCCGCCACCACCACCACCTCCTCCTTTAATTAAGGAGAAGGAGATTTATAAAGTAGTAGAAGATATGCCGAGATTTCCTGGTTGTGAAGATATTGACGGTGGTAAACATGCCAGTAAGGGATGTGCTGAGATTAAGTTATTTGATTACATCTATTCTAATCTTGAATATCCTCTATCAGCTAAAGAAAACAGAATAGAGGGGAAGTGTTATATCCAATTTGTAGTATCAGAAAATGGAGATGTCGAAAATGTCAAAATTGTAAGAAATATTGGTTACGGATGCGGAGAAGCAGCCAAAAAAGTTGTTGTATGTAGGACTAATATGCCTCAAAAGTGGATCTCCGGAAAGCAAAGAGGTAGACCTGTTGATGTATTGTTCACACTACCTATTGAGTTTAGTTTAGAAGGAGTGGATAGGGGTAGAGAATATGATGAAGAGCAAAAAAAGTCAAAAGTTATTATTATCAATAGCGAAGCTAATAATGATCAGAATGATAAATTTCATGTCTATAATAACGGGAGCAAAATATTTAAATTAGGAAGTAACGAGTACAAATCAGTTAAGCTGGAAAAATTATAAGAACAATTTATTCGTGTACAATACTAATCATAAAACAGATTCATACAATTTTAACTTACAAATTAATGCAGGTCAGACTGTATACTTATCTATAGTGAAGGATGGAGAAAAGGAGAAGAATAAACAATATTATAAGCTCATAGAAATATCTGCAAAAAAAGCTAAAGTCGAAATGGCCAATATGAAAAACTAATAAGCAAATTTACAGACATGTTATTATTTTAGATGAACAGTATATGTAAGCTAATTAAAATATCATTGAAAATGCTCAGAATAGAAGTAGAATACATAAAAAATGTAAAAGAATAGTAATCGTTCTGTTCAATAATGGTGATCACGTCTGTAGATTTAAGACGAAATTAATGCATTGATATACAGAGACTTATATTGTTTTACTATTATTTTATGACATTTAGACACTAATAATATTGTAGTAATGCCCATTCCTTTTAACTTTACGCATTGCAAATAGTCCTTTAATTACATGCCAACTCCCCGGGCATAAAATAAAGATCGATTCATGGGTTGGTTCAAAAGATTTAAAGAAGGTATACAGACGGCAACTAAGAACAAAAAGGAGGCACCTGATGGCTTATGGTATAAATGCAAGAAATGCAACGAAACTATTACTGTTAAGGAACTCAAAGGTAACTTATATATATGCCCAAGATGTGAGTACCATACGCGTATAGGCTCGCATGATTATTTCGATATCATCTTTGATGGCAAATATGAAGTGTTGTATAACGAATTAATATCTGAGGATTTTCTGAATTTCAAAGATCTTGTGAACTATGAAGACAGACTCATCAAAGCAAAAGAAAAAACAGATCTCAACGAATCTATAACTGTAGCTGTAGGTAATGTCTCTCGTAAGCCTTTATTGATAGCTGCGATGGATTTTAGTTTTATCGGTGGGTCTATGGGGTCAGTTGTGGGAGAAAAGATATCAAGATCTATAGATCATTGTATTGAGCATAGAATTCCTTTTATGATTATATCTAAGTCAGGAGGCGCTCGTATGATGGAGTCTGCGTTTTCGCTTATGCAGATGGCTAAGACTTCTGCTAAGTTGTCGATGTTAGCGAAAGCTCAGATACCGTACTTTTCATTTCTTACCGATCCTACAACGGGTGGCGTGACAGCATCATTTGCGATGTTAGGGGATATTAATTTCTCAGAGCCTGGAGCATTAATAGGTTTTGCAGGACCGCGTGTTATTAAGGAGACGATTAAGAGAGACTTACCAGAAGGATTTCAAAGTTCGGAGTTTCTAATGGATCATGGATTCTTAGATTTTATAGTACACAGAAAAGTGCTGAAAGAAAGAATCAATGATATGTTACTCTTGTTTACCGATCCTCAGGCTGCATAAAAAATACTTTAAATTTTTTACTGAATGGATCACAATGATCTAATAACTTATCTATAAGTTCTGTGCCATATAGAGACATATACTCTAGTATATTATCATGCCTTTCTTGAAGTCCATTAGAGGGAAAAAACTTGTCAGTAAGCTTATGGATCTTATTAAGCGAACTTTCTTCTTGTTGCTTAACGTATTTTTTGAGCTTAGATTCTAAATAGTCAAAAGACTTTAAGGCTTTGACTTTCTCGGCTTGTGTTGTCTTACCTAAGTTCTTATCTATCGTAATAATCTTGTCCTGAGCCCTTTGAAATAAGGATTCTACCTCATTTCTATATTCATCTAAACTAAAGTCTGGTGCTTCAGATATACTTAAGTATTTTTTTACAAGATCATGTTTAGGAATGAATATATCTTGTATTGATAGATTGACTTTTTCGACTTGCGACTGCATGCGGTCTGACATTATCATCCCTGATGTTCTTCTTATCAGCATAGGGAATGGAAGACTTGCTGCTTGAAACTGCGACTTTCTTTCTAGCCAATACGCTAATTCTCCACCACCTCCTATGTAGGCAAGATTGGGCAGTATTAGCTCTTGGAATAGAGGTCTCATTATAACGTTAGGGCTAAATCTCTCTGGGTAATTATCGATTTCTGATTCTAACTCTTTCTGAGTATACGTTATATCAGTATCTATGATTTTATAATAATCACCATCTTTTTCTATTCTGTTTCTGAGTTGATCTTTTTTGTAAAAAAAATTGATATCCCTGATATGTGTCTGCGGATCGTAACCTAAAGATTTGATTTTATCTTGCGTGCTACTTACGAGATCGTAACTAAAGTTCTCAAATATTTCTTTCTTGATAATATCTGTAAAGGCAGACTTAAATCTTGCATTATCCATATTCAATATGACTAAGCCTAATCTATCGAATAGAGCATGGATTACCTTTATACTGAATTCGCCATAGCTATCAGAAGATTGTAGTAATTCCATTGTTGTATCTAAGAAGTCTTTCATCTTAGATTTATTGCCGAGAATCTCCTTAACTTCTGTGATGGATTGATCTACATCGGTTAAGGGAAATTGACTTACAGAACCACTGTGATCTGACTTCCATTCTACTTTCTTGCCATATAGGCTCAGGTGATTGATCTCTTCATAATCATGATCTTCTCCACCCATGATAAATACTGGAACGAAATTATAATCAGGATAATCATTAGTCATTCTCTGACAGAGATTGATTGTACTTAGTATCTTAAATGGAACATAGAGTGGTCCTGTCAGTAAACTTGGCTGATGAGCTGTCGTTATCGTGAAAGTATTTTTTTCTTTGAGCGAGGTGATCAGAGATATTGTTTTATCTGATGATGGCATCTTAGCATACTGCTCGGATACTACATCAAAAAGTAAATCTCTATCCGTATCAAACTTTGATCGTTCTTCGATTACACTTTTGAGTGCTGAGTATTCGAAATCATGACTTAAGAAGTCCATAAATTTTTTAGAATCAAGTATGTAATCACGATCTCTTTTAGAGAATTGATTTACTTTTTCTATGTCTATATCAATAACTTTCATATCATTGCTAAAGGTCGCAAATGTAGCTTAAATAGTCAGTAGGAAAGCGTCATTGATAAGACTTATTAGGGGCATAAAAAAAAGAGGCTGTTCTGTAACAACCTCTCTAACAGGGCAATATTTAAAAAATCAGTTAAATCTTTAAATCTCTACCTTGCAGTAGGATTGTATATGTATGATACTTGAAGTGATTCATCCGTTGCCTACGATTTAAAATTAATTTTAATTTTTTATAGGAATTGTCTTAATCTACTGATAATCAATTGAATAAGATTCAAAATAATTATGAAAGATCCTAAGAAATATGAGCTCAGAGGTGTATCTGCATCAAAATCTGATGTGCACAAAGCGATAAAAGGGCTCGATAAAGGCTTGTTTCCACTTGCTTTCTGTAAGATTATGCCTGATGTGGTCGCAGGCGACTCTAATTATGTCAATATTATGCATGCTGATACAGCAGGTACCAAGACAAGCTTAGCATATATATATTGGAAGGAGACTGGTGATATGTCCGTATGGGAGGGAATAGCTCAAGATGCCATAGTTATGAATCTGGATGATATGGCATGTGTAGGTGTTATTAATGATATTCTATTATCAAGTACGATAGGTCGTAATCGTAACCTTATTCCAGGAGAGGTGATATCAGCCATTATATCAGGCGCTAAGAATTTTATAGGCATGTTAGAAGATAATGGTATTAAGATCCACATGTCCGGTGGTGAGACTGCAGACGTAGGAGACATAGTCAGAACTATAGATGTGGGATATACAACATTCGCAAGATCACATAAGGATAAGCTCATCATTAATAATCTACAAGATGGTAATGTAATAGTCGGTATTGCAGGCTATGGCCAAAGTACTTATGAAGACAGCTATAATGGAGGGATGGGAAGTAATGGCTTGACATCTGCACGTCATGATGTTTTCGGTAAGCAATACTATGACAAGTATCCCGATAGTTTTGATCATCATTCTCCTAAGGAGTTAATCTATTCTGGGAGCCGTTCTCTTACTGAGAAGGTTAATATAGAAGGACAAGAAATCGACTTAGGAAAACTTGTCTTATCGCCGACGCGAACTTTCTTACCGCTACTTAAGAAGATCATAGATAACTATAAAAATAACATAACTGGGATTATTCATAACACAGGAGGTGCTCATACCAAGGTCAAGAAATTTGCTCCTAATAAGAAGATCGTCAAGGATAACCTATTGCCCATTCCGGCATTGTTTAATATCATACAGAAAGAATCTGGGACTGACTACTCGGAGATGTTTCAAGTTTTTAATATGGGGACAAGATTAGAGGTCTATACTGATACAGAGTCGGCTCAGGGTATTATTGATATCTGTCAGTCATTCAGTATTGATGCCCAGATTGTAGGTTACGTCGAGAATGCAGAAAAGTCAGAGGTCATTGTAAAACATGAAGATGTGGAATACTCTTACTAAAGCATTAGCTTTTTTTATAGTCTTTCTTGGAATATGCAATAGTGTTCTACTAACATTATCAGTCATTTCTCCCCATGTTCCTATTGATCAAGGAAGTATTGTTTCTGTACTTGGATTATTTTTTCCTATATTTTTTATCGTGCAGATTATTATCACTTCGATTGTGGGATTACTTAAGAGAAAAGTATTCTGGTTTTTATTCTTTATAGTCATAATAAGTTTGCCTTCATTCTCTAAAGTTTATGGATTTAACTTTCTCTCTGGCGGCGATGACAATATTGATAAAGCAGTAACAGTTGCATCTTTTAATATGCAATTTTCAAAACCGATATCGCTGCTTTCTGAAGCCGAAGCCGAAGTGCAAACCGAGAAATTCAAGCAAGAATTAAAAGGTCATAATGACATCGATATTATGTCCGTGCAAGAATATGGATGGAGGAGTAAGGCTATAATAGAATCATCATTAAGATATAAGTATACGCATACGATCGAAGGTAAGACTGTCGGTATATTATCTCGCTATCCAATTGTAAATTCTGGATTAGTCGATTTTAAATCTAACATAGCTAACACATGTCTGTGGGCTGATATAGTCCTTGACGATGATACACTACGATGTTACAGTTTTCATCTGGAGTCTAATCGACATGATGGACATGTACCTGACATGATAACTCAGGATGGACAAGAAACTAAGACCTTATCTATGATGATAGGTATTGTCAAGCACTACACTCAATTCTCTGTCAAGAGATTTTCTCAAATTCAGATGATCCTTAATCATGTAAGTTATTGTGATTATCCGATATTACTTTGTGGAGACCTTAATGATACACCACAATCATACAATTACAAGACGCTAGTAGATAATTATAAAGATGCATTTCTTGAAGTCGGTAAGGGTAGTGGTCAGACCATAGAGTCACGCGTGCCATTATTAAGAATAGACTACATCTTAGGAAGTAGCGATATTAATTTTATAGATTATAAATGTGATGCTTCATTATATTCAGATCATTACATAATTAAATCTGCCTTTGCAATAGGGCGCTAAAATTAACGAAGTAATGTAATCGTGCCGCTGTAGATCTCTTCTTTAACTTCTCCTATGAATTTTACTTTTATAAAATAAACGTAGACGCCTTGGTCAATTACTTCACCATTATAAGAGCCGTCCCAGCCTAACTCTGGAGTATTAACTTCGTAGTTTTCTGCAGCAATAAATATTAATTCTCCCCATCTATCGTAGATATTAAATGCGGTTATGGATTCTACAAATTCGTCTGCACCGATATAGAAATACTTATCATCTATGTTCGCTGGATTAAATGTATTAGGGATATATATACGCTGGGGGATGACCTCATTAATTGTGACGCAATCATTACTCAGACAATCATTAGTATCTATAACTTCTATGCAGATAGTAGTACTCTGATTTATATCTACTTCTAAGTTGCTGCACTCGTCAAAGTTACCTTCACACAATATTTCTCCATCCTGCAGCCATGTTATATTATCAATATCTGCTGGATTAATGCTGGGGTCTACATCTAATTGATAAGGTGTATTACTTGCAGCTATTCTTATGTCAGAACCTAAATTAATGTCAAGTAGATCATACTCTTCTACAATAATATTATCAATTATGATCTCGCAAGATTCCTCATCTTGTATTATTATACTATACGGTCCAGCCGATAGATTACTGAATGTATTTTGTTCTGAGAATGTTATACCATCATCTATGGAGTAAGTATATATCGTAGAACTATTTTCTATAATTAAAGAGATGCTTCCATTAGATGCTTCTGGGCATGCTGGCTCAGTCTCTACTATATAAGTAATCTCATCGCAGCACTGTACGACCTCGATGACCTGAGTAATATTAATTGAATTACATACACTATTAGCTTCTGTAACAAACGTAAATGTATAGACGCCTATCTCTTGGTCAAGAAAATTTATATCGGATGCATCGAACGAAGTAGTAATATAATTGCTGGGAGCTATCCACTCTCCGGGAAAATTAATCAAAGCTGTCAAATCAAAATTGTAATTGTATGAGGAGCTAATCCTATTACATGCCGTGATATCTGGTAGTGCTGTAGCTGGGTATTGTTCCTGAATTGTGACAATAGCAGTTTCAACATTATCGCATCCGGGATTGACATCTTGTAATGTATAACTAAAGGTATAATCGCCGGCAAGATCGGTGATGTCTATAAGCTGACTTTGCTCTATGTCTATAGCAGTAGGTCCTGTCGTAAGACTCCAATTTCCTGCTCCTTCTATATCAACAATTAACTGGTCAAGATCAAATAGATCTACAGCATCATTACATAAGGTTAAATCCTGTAATACAATTGGAGGGCAAGCGCAATCTATTACTTCTGCAACGAATGATAAGATGGTATTTTCACAAGGTGAATTAGGATCAATGAAAGGTGTAAAATTAAAGGAATACAGTCCTGGATTTATACCATCGAAACTAACACGGCTCGTGTCAGATAGCATACCATCATTATAATTAAGTGGAGCACTCCAAGCTCCAGCTATATTATTACTTAGACTTAGAAGATCTATAGAGAATGGGTGTTCCATATTATCTTGGCTATTGCAGAAAGTCATTTCTGAATTGAGTAGCGTGTAGTCTGTAGATTGGTATATGATAATCGAATTCATAATGACGCTATCGCAGTCACCGCCAATAGGATCTGAAACTTGAAATTGAATATCGTAAGTTTCAGTAGTAAATAATTCAGGATTCAGAAGGCCATCTGATGCTTGACCATCTATAGTCCACTCGCCGTCTAATAGTTCTGGATTAATTAAGTAATCATCTAAAGTGAGAATAGGATCTGATGTACATAATTGTGGTAGGTTAGTTATACCCAAATCAGGACAGGAGCAATCTCTAACCCTAATATCAATAGGGTAGCTGACTGCTGGGCATATACCAGTAGCTGGTATCTCGTAGAAGAAAGTATATGTCTGTATATCTGCTCCATCGAAATCAACAGTATTGTTTGCTTCGATTATGAACTCATTATTGAGAGAAGACCATGTCCCAGAACTATTGGTAATGAGTATATTATCCAAGTCTAAAATCGATGTACCACTGCCATTGTCTATGTGGCAGACACTTTGGTCGATATTGAATTCTATTGCGATGTTTTGTTCTATCGATATAATTACTGTGGTTTCAGTTATGCATCCAGTTGTCGGATTTTCGATGCTAAATAGGATAGCATAATTGCCACTTGCAGAGTTGCTATCTACAATCAATTGATTGCCACTAATAATACTTACATTAGGATCGGCAGCACTCCATGATCCATCGATAGAAGCCGATAAAATGTAGCTGTCAGAACCTGATAGTGGACTACATATAGTTAGTGGCGTATCTAAGGATATATCTGGACATCCGCAGTCAGATACAGTTACAGTAAGGTCATACTGTGCATCAAGACATGGGATATTATTATCTGGAACAAAATAGAAATTAAGATCAGATTCTATTATGCCTTCAAAGCTATAGCTACTTGCGGTAGTTAGTTCCATGTCGTCTTGGTCATACCATGTCCCGTCTACATTTTGTATGGATGTAAAATCAAGTTCAATAGGGAAGTCGCCAGGAAGTTCATTACATACATTTACTGAATTAAACTCAAGCACATTGGGGATAGGTTCGATGACAGTATAATCGAATATGCGTGTTGATTGACATATGTTATTAGCGTCAGTGACAGTTAATGTGACTTGATAATTGCCAGGTGATGAGCTGTCATCAGTTGTTATGTCGATGAAGTTTTCTGAGGAATCGTCTGGCTCCCATGAGTATATATAGTCATTAGTACTGCCACTTATTGTTGGCTGTAATCGGATACTGTCACCTTTACATATATCGGTAATAGTTATGTCTTCGATATTGATTTCTGGGATAATGTTTATAATAATTTCAATTTGATCAACGCAAGTCATTGCATCATCAGTGTAGTTATATATAATCATATATTGACCAGGTATATCATATTGGGGATCATCAAGGTTGAGGAGGCCATCGGAGCTTATTCCTTGTCCTATGTAACTGCCTTGTAATGATGATGCAGTCTCTACGTCAAATTGCAGATTTCCCATCGTACTATTCTGACAGTAAGTTAAGTCTATGAAATTATTTCTTACGGGAGTATCTAAATCGCAATCGTCGGTTATGCAAGAATAATTAGTAGTCACTGAGTTGCAATTAACTGGGCCATTGGATGTCGCAGTAATACTTATTTCAATTTCGGTTCCAGGATTAAGATTTTCGAAGTTAATCTGATTGCCTGTTATGATTCCTTGAAGTGATGGCGGACTTATGACATTAACTTCATAGCTCAGTGTAGAGATTGTATCCCATTCGAATGTAATATTACCCGGATCAAGATCATCAACGCAAGATATAATAATAGCTTGTGGAGATTGATATATGCTTATATTAAACAATGGAGATTCGGCACTACAACCGTTATTGTCAGTCACTGTATATGAGTAGGTATAGTCACCTGGAGTTGCATAGGTGAGTTGGAAAGGAGATCCATCAGTAGTATTGCCTAATGTCGTAGCTCCATCTAAAGTCCAAATAAATGTATCCCCTGTATTAGAATTGTAATTGATATTGATTGCATCATTGATACATGATTCTATCGAAGGGAAGGTAGTGATCGTGATGGGAGGCAATATGGATACATCAAAAAAGAATGTCTCTGAAATGCCACAGTCCGATGTGGCAAATATGCCTATTTGTTGGTTGCCTATAATTCTGATATCATTGACGAATAGTATTGTACTGTCAGCATTGTATGAGGATCGACTTATAAGATTATTAGGAAGTATCCATTTGTAATCTAATTCTGGATCAGGGTTAAGTATCCTATATTCCTTTATGGAATTGTCAGAATCACATAATACATTATCATAAGGCTCTAAAGTAGGTGTAGGGATTACTGGATTGTCTACTGTATAAGGACCAAATAGGCAATTGACAAATGAATTAGGTGATGTATTGACACTGTTTTCATTATGGTTAACATCATCCATGAATCCTGTAACGGATACATAGTATGTGCCGTTAGATAATGCTGTTGTAGGATTGTCTGTAAGTGGAGTGAGAGATATGCCTGTCAGCGAATCTATCCATTGGTATCGGAGTCCTGTAAAGCTGATATCTTCTATGTCATTATCTATTTCAACTTCTATATCATCTATCTCAAAGGTGTAGAGATACTCCATGTTAGCACATCTATCAAATATTATTGTATCGGGAATAATGATTTCATTTACATTTATAAATACGAAACTGTCACATTTTACGCCGTTGTAGTCAGCCTCATTAGCTCCACCTACCAAGACTAATTCTTGGCCTTGAAAATCATTTATATCGAAAAAAGTGATATCAAACCACTCATAAGGAAGTTGGCATTGAGAGAGAAATAACTCAGCTTCTCCAGGCGGCTCGTCACCGACAAGATTAACATAAAGGTATTGAGTATAGCTGCAGCCGCAGTCATTAGTATCTAACCTTCGCTCTATGATATAGTAATCGTCATCATCCTGTGGCGATGATAATATATCAGAAAGTTCTAAATTACCTCCTAGCCATTCTTGTCCTAATGCATTGGGTAGATCTGGACCTTCCCAGCCTTGGAATTCTACGTCTCTATAGCATAGATTAAAGTATCCTAATTCTTGTATCGGTGGGGGTGAAATGATTGTTACTTCTTGGCAAATTGGACCTTCCTTTATGTTGCAAGGATTCCTGAATTCATCAACACAAATATTATAAGTCCCAGGCCTATTAAATGTAAAATTCATTTTATTATCGCCATAAAGTAGAAATAAGTAACTTCCATTAGATACTGGATTACCAGTGCCCATCCGAGCATTACCAAACCAACTTACTTGGTCTGCATCAGCATCTGAACTTAATTCTTCTATCGACCAATACCACTCTCCTCTGAGATTATTATATATGTCATTTTCTGCAGTGAACTCCACTGTAGCACCCACACAGTAGTTATATTGCGGTAGATTATCTTTTGTACATTCAAAGACTTGAAAATCTATCTCGCCATCATCTAAGTCTGGAACCTCCAATGAGTTGCCATCGACTTCCATTGAGAATGAACATTCGGCTCCTTCGCAGCCACTTATTACAAAGTAGTAAATTCTACCATCTTCTAATAGAACGTCGTCGACCACTAATTCTCGAGGAATATTACCGAGCCCTAATGGATAGTTAAAGCACTCTGTAAGTGCTATGCAATCTGATGGGAAAAACCCTGGACATGCTTCCCATACACCCATAATTAGTCCTGTATTGCCAGAGCCTGGAGTACAAGAGAGTGCAAGAGCACTAAATGTAACATCGCCAGGACCTGCCATAAAACGCATAAATAATGGATTTGGAAAATCTGTTCCGTGGCATGATAATGTCGTGCCGCTTGAAGGGAGGTCAAATTCGTCTCCATTAGGAAAGTCATTAAGATCACAAACTAATTCTGCGGTAAAACAATCTTCAAAAAGCTGACCATAGCTGATAGTACTTGAAAATAGTATTATACTACAAATAAATATCTTGTAGTATAGCATTATAAGTTTGAAAGTAGATGCTGTAATCATTAAGATCTAAATATAATGAATAATGACTACATGGCTATAGCGAGCGCTAAGTGGGATAAATAGGGTGATTATTCCTCTTCTTCTCCCATCATTTTCTTGACGATAGATTCTCCTTCTTTCATGACATTCTTGAGAGTGCTGGAAGTCTCAGCCATTGTCTCAGAGAGTTCTTCTTGTTTGTCTTCGATAAGATTTATGGAGTTCTGATATAAGCTGCCTGCTTTTTCAACGACCTTTCCACTGCCTTCTTTAATGGACTCTACAGCACCGACGATGACCTCTTTTTCCAACAGATCATCTATAAAATCCATTGATTTTCCTACAGATTCTGTAGCTTTTTGTTCTGATTTGAATATTGTTTTTAAGAATTTGCCTATCATTTTATTATGCTATGTTCAAGTATAACAGAGCTTCAGGTAAATTAATTCATTATCAACTTTTCTCTACTGCAGAACCAACTTTTCTGGAGGTCCTATATCATGACTTAATATATCGCTAAGCCTATCTTGAGAAATAAGATTAGTAGATAATCTTATAATTATGAAGTAGATATAATGGATTCTTGACATAAGTTGAATTCCAAGTGCCCGTCCGTATTTTAATTTAAAGATACGTATAAGAGTTGGAATATGAATAAGCCCTATTCGGTAGGCTGTGCCCGTGTTGAAGTGTTTTCAAATGTTTTTTTTGATTAAGGAGATCCTCCCCCTTGATCCCCCTCCAGAGGGGGACATGTGTTAGTCGTGCTTTGAGGTGTAGACACGTACTATTTTGTAATTGTGCATTTCTTATTCCTAAGATAAGGAATCTACACTTATAACGTAATAAAGTCTGAATGAAAAAAATGTGATCCTCCCCCTTGATCCCCCTCCAGAGGGGGACATGTGTTACTTAGGCTTTGGATGTTTAGACACGTACTATTTCCCCCGCTGGCGGGGGTTAGGGGGTGGACATTTAGCATTCTCTCTTATCCAATCACCAATTATAATAAATTGTATAATGTTTAAAACGTACTTCCATAAGCACGCTTCAGATTTTGTCATGCTTTTACGATTGGAATTCGCAAAGTTTTTTGATTTATAATTATAGTTGTAATTGTGCATTTCTTATTTCTAAGATAAGGAATCTACACTTATAACGTAATAAAGTCTGAATGAAAAAAATGTGATCCTCCCCCTTGATTCCCCTCCAGAGGGGGCCATATTTTACTTAGCCTTCGGAGGTGTATACACGTACTATTTCCCCCGCTGGCGTGGGTTAGGGGGTGGACACATAGCATTCTCTCTTATCCAATCACCAATCATAATGCTGACATCATCTACTCCACAACCAACTTCCCAGCAGAACGCTTATCATCACTTATAATAGAATAGACGTACACTCCAGGAGGTAGATGCGATACATCTATTTTTATATTAGGATAAGTTGTCTGTTCTATAACCCGCCGGCCATTGATATCAGTTAGGCTTATAGTGAGCTCTCCAGAATAGTTATCAGTCGTAGATATCTCTATGATATCCTGTGTAGGATTAGGTGATATAGAAAAGTAGTGCTTGTCTTCTATGATATCTTCTGTAGAGGTTTCTATAATCTCTGAGTAGAAGTATTCTACTTTTTTTTGTCGTCTTAAGTCAGACTCAGAACCATCAAAGGGATAAAAGCCAACATATTCCTCAGATTTTAATAGCATGCGATTTTGTTGATAGAGGGGGCTCCTCCACCTAGGTGAGAGTATTTGATCTATAGCTACACTATCATTGTAATGATGTCTTAAGCGATCTGTTACCCTAGGTATCGGTACATTAAATGTCTGTGAGTCTGTTACAGTTGTAGTTATATCTCTCAGACTTCCAGAGGGATAGTAATTATAGAATAAGGTATCTACTCTACGAGGTGCATTGTCTATATATAAGCTCCTTTGTTCCTTTCTTGTAACTATACCGTCCTCATCATATTCAGAATCTCTTTTTCCGATCAGTCTCCACTCACCAGTCGCTGGCTGTTTTTCATAGTAAACTTCTTGCTCTAATAATTCCGAGTCTTGATATCTATAAACGGTACTATATGTAGTGTCATTGCTGCCGTCGATATTAATATCGTATTCCAGGGAAAGTGACAATAGGTCGCCATCATATTCAAAGGAGTTACCTCTCTCAGGAATTAAGGAATCATTTTCTACAGACCAAGTTTTGAAAGTGTATTTCTCTAAGAAGCCATCATCATTATATTCATAATTATACACATGACCCAGTAGGTTGTTTTGTAGCTCTTCTCGTATCTGATCATGACGTTCTATGAGTAGGTTGTCGCTATTGTAATAATAAGTTCTTAGCAATTGCGGATCATCATCATTGAGATTATTGAGATCACCATCCCATTCATCGTAAGATTGCATAATAAGTAGATCGTCATCATTATAATGATGTACAACTATTCCGTCGGGTTCCCCGGTATTAAAATCATATCCAACGTTGATATCGCGATACTTATCATAGAAATAATATGATTTATACCTGTAGCTAAACTGAGGATTATAAAAATCATCATGAATCTCAATTAGACTATGTAGCTGATGTGTTTTATTGTTCTTTAATAATCTATTGGAATAAAGATTTTGATCATTGAAGTTATTGACCCAGTTATAGTGCTCTATAGTACCCGTTTGTATAGAGTCATAAAATATATCGGAAGGCCTATTTTGAGAAATAAGATTAGTAGATAATCCTATGATTATGAAGTAGATATAATGGATTTTTAGCAATATGAATTTTCTAATTGATTATGAGTATAAACTATAAATATACATATAAGAGTTGGAACATGATAGGCCATAATCGGTAGACTGTGTCTGCCTTGGAGTGTCATCAAATGATTTTTTTTTGATTAAGGAGGTCCTCCCCCTTGATCCCCCTCCAGAGGGGGACATGTGTTACTTAGGCTTTGGATGTTTAGACACGTACTATTTCCCCCGCTGGCGGGGGTTAGGGAGTGGACATTTAGCATTCTCTCTTATCCAATCACCAATTATAATAAATTGTATAATGTTTAAAACGTACTTCCATAAGCACGCTTCAGATTTTGTCATGCTTTTACGATTGGAATTCGCAAAGTTTTTTGATTTATAATTATAGTTGTAATTGTGCATTTCTTATTCCTAAGATAAGGAATCTACACTTATAACGTAATAAAGTCTGAATGAAAAAAATGTGATCCTCCCCCTTGATCCCCCTCCAGAGGGGGACATGTGTTACTTAGGCTTTGGATGTTTAGACACGTACTATTTCCCCCGCTGGCGGGGGTTAGGGGGTGGATACTTAGCATTCTCTCTTATTCAATCTCCAATCATAATGCTGACATCATCTACTCCACAACCAATTTCCCAGCAGAACGCTTATCACCACTTTTAATAGAATAGACATAGACCCCAGGAGGTAGATGCGATACATTTATTTTTCTATTAGGAAAAGTTGTCTGTTCTATAACGCGACGGCCATTGATATCAGTTAGACTTAAGGTGAGCTCTCCAGAATAGTTATCAGTCGTAGATATCTCTATAATATTCTGCGTCGGATTAGGTGATATAGAGAAGTGGTGCTCGTCTTCTATGATATCTTCTGTAGAAGTTTCTATAATCTCAGAGTAGAAGTATTCTACTTTATTTTGTCGTCTTAAGTTAGACTCAGAACCATCAAAGAGATCAACATCAACAAACTCCTCAGATTTTAGTAGCATACTATTCTGTTGATAAATGGGGCTCCTCCATCTTGGTGAGAGTACTTGATCTATAGCTATACTATCATTGTATTGATATCTTAATCGATTAAAGACCCTTGGTATTGGGGTATTAAATGTCTGTGTGTCTGTATATGTTGTGGTTATGTCTCTGAGACTTCCAGATAGATGATAATTATAGAATAAGGTGTCCACAAATCGTGCTACATTATCTGTAAAACTCCTCCTTTTTTCTATTCTATCTATTATATTATTTTTATCGTACTGCGTATCGATTATTCTGACCAGTATCCACTCACCAGTTGCAGGCTGTTTTACGTAATAAACTTCTTGCTCTAATAATCCAGATTCTTGATGTCTATATAGAGTGCTATCTGTAGTATAATAGCTGCCGTCAGTATTAATGTCGTATTCCAGGGAAAATGACAATAGACCTTTATCATATTCATAGAAACGACCTCCTATTAGAATTAAAGAGTCACTCGCTACAGACCAAGTCTTAAAAGTTAGTCTTTCTAACAAGCCATCCTCAGTATATTCATAATCATAGACATTGCCCAGCATATTATTTAGTCGTTCTTCTCGATCTTGAGAATGGCGTTCTATGAGTAGGTTGTCGCTATTGTAGTGATAAGTTCTTAGCAATTGCGGATCATCATCATTGAGATTGCTGAGATCACCATCCCATTCGTCGTAAGATTGCATAACAAGTAGTTCATCATCATTATAGTGATGAATTACTCTACTAGATCCCTCCCATTTACCATTGTCAAGATTAAATCCTACGCGTACATCACGATACTTATCATAGAAATAGTAAGATTTATACCAGTAGTCAGGATTATAAAAATCATCATGAATTTCGACTAGACTATCTAGTTGACGTGTTTTATTATTCTTTAATATTCTGTCAGAATAAAGATTTTGTTGATTGAATTTATTGACCCATTGATAATGCTCTGTTGAACCCGTAGGTATAGAGTCATTAAATATATCTCTAAGCCTATCTTGAGAAATAAGATTAGTAGATAATCCTATGATTAAGAAGTAGATATAATGGATTTTTAGCATAAGTTAAAATTCTAATTGATTGTGAGTATATATTATAAAGATACGTATAAGAGTTAGAACATGAATAAGCCCTATACAGTAGGCTGTGCCTGCGTCGGCGTGTATCAAATGTTTTATTTTGCATAAGGAGGTCCTCCCCCTTGACCCCCTCCAGAGGGGGACATATTTTACTTAGCCTTCGGAGGCGTAGATATGTACTATTTCCCACGCCGGCGGGGGGCAGGAGGTGGACACTTAGCATTCTCTCTTATCCAATCACCAATCATAATGCTGACATCATCAATTTTACTGAGAACCTCCCAAGATGAGAATCGCAGAGTCACAAAACCCAAATTCAATAAGTCTTCATCTCTCTTCTTATCCTTAATTATGGCTTCTTCATTATCGTGAGTTAAACCATCCACTTCAATAATTAATCCCAAGGGTAAACATGCAAAATCTGCTATATAATTTGAGATAGGTCTTTGTCTTCTGAATTGATAGCCCATCATTTGTCTTCTACTTAGAACGTACTTCCATAGGCACGCTTCAGATTTAGTCATGCTTTTACGATTGGAATTCGCAAAGTTTTTTAATTTTTTATTATAGTTGTGATTGTGCATTTCGTATTTCTAAGATAAGAAATCTACACTTATAATTTAATAAAGTCTGAATGAAGAAAGTGTGATCCTCCCCCTTGATCCCCCTCCAGAGGGGGACATGTGTTACTTAGCCTTTGAGGTTTGAGCCCGTACTATTTCCCCCGCTGGCGGGGGTTAGGGGGTGGATACTTAGCATTCTCTCTTATCCAATCATCAATTATAATGCTGACATCATCTATTTTATTGAGAACCTCCCAAGATGAGAATCGCAGAGTCACAAAACCCAAATTTAATAAGTCTTCATCTCTCTTCTTATCCTTAATTATGGCTTCTTCATTATCGTGAGTTAAACCATCCACTTCAATAATTAATCCCAAGGGTAAACATGCAAAATCTGCTATATAATTTGAGATAGGTCTTTGTCTTCTGAATTGATAGCCCATCATTTGTCTGCTACTTAAAACGTACTTCCATAGGCACGCTTCAGATTTAGTCATGCTTTTACGATTGGAATTCGCAAAGTTCTTTAATTTTTTATTATAGTTGTAATTGTGCATTTCTTATTTCTAAGATAAGGAATCTACACTTATAATGTAATAAAGTCTGAATGAAGAAAATGTGATCCTCCCCCTTGATCCCCCTCCTGAGGGGGACATATGTGACTTAGTCTTTGGATGTTTAAACACTTCCTATTTTGTAATTATGCATTTCTTATTTCTAAGATAAGGAATCTACACTTATAATGTAATAAAGTCTGGATGAGGAAAATGTGATCCTCCCCCTTGATCCCCCTCCAGAGGGGGACATATGTTACTTAGCCTTTGAGGTGTAGACACGTACTATTTCCCCGCTGGCGGGGGTTAGGGGTTGGACACTTAGCAGATAGAGAACAGTTTAGTTTTAATTAATCAATCCTACCTTGTCCGAATGTCCTTAGAAATACCCCACATAGTTGTGAGGCGTAATAGCACGTAATTCTGATTTTATGGCATCGGAAACATCCAAGCCTTTTATAAATGTTTTGATACTCTCCTCTGTTATGGACTGATTGCCTCTTGTAAGCGCTTTGAGTGCTTCATAAGGTTGTGGGTAGGACTCTCTTCTTAGTATGTTTTGGATAGCCTCTGATACGACAGCCCAGTTTTGATCTAAGTCAGAATGGAGTTTTTCTTTATTTAATTCGATCTTGCTTAAGCCTTTAGTAAGAGATCCTATTGCAATCATAACATGTGCCATAGGAACTCCAAGGTTTCTTATTACTGTACTATCAGTTAGGTCTCTTTGTAGACGTGATATTGGAAGTTTTCTGGCAAGAAATTCTAAGCTTGCGTTAGCAAAGCCGAGATTGCCTTCAGCATTCTCAAAATCAATAGGGTTGACCTTATGTGGCATTGCAGATGAACCCACCTCATTAGCAATTACTCGCTGAGTGAAATATTCCATGCTGATATAAGTCCAAAAATCACGAGCCATATCTATCAGAATCGTATTAATACGCAGCATGTTATGACAGATGGCTGCAATATGGTCATAATGCGCTATTTGAGTCGTGTAATGTGATCGCTTTAGCCCTAATGATTTCATGAAATTATCAGCAAATACGGGCCAGTTTACGCTATCAAACGTGACTTTATGAGCATTAAAATTACCAGTTGCACCACCAAATTTCGATTTAATTGGTAGAGTTTTAATTAATGCCAATTGGTCTTCTATTCTTTCTATGAATACTGCGATCTCTTTACCTACTGTAGATGGGCTCGCTGCCTGTCCATGTGTTCTTGATAGTATCGGAACTCCTTGATAATCAGTAGACTTAGTCCTGAGAGTTTTAAGTAAACTTTCAATTGATGGAAAGTAGATATCTTCAAGATAATCTTTAAGCATCAGCGGTGTAGCGGTATTATTGATGTCTTGTGAGGTGAGAGCGATATGCACCCATTCTTGGTATTCCTCAAGGCCTATTGCCTTCATTTTGTTCTTGATATGGTATTCGACGGCCTTTACGTCGTGATTAGTGACCTTTTCTATGTCTTTGATAGATTGTGCATCATCTTCCGTGAAAGTGTCGTAAATCGACTGTATGTCAGCTGTTTTTTCTTTCAGTTTACTGATTTGAGGAATATCAGTGTCTACTAAGGCGAGTAGATAAGCGACTTCTACTTTTACTCGATACTTAATTAATGCATACTCGGAAAAATATTGAATCAGAGATTCTGTCTTTTTCGCATACCTTCCATCTATAGGTGAAATCGCTGTGAGCATTTGATATTATTTTTTTGCAAATGTAATGATTCAATGTTTATGTACTAAATCGCTTAGTACTGTATCTCTTTCTTAAATCTCTTGTGTGACCATAACCAGCTCTCAGGTGATTTTTTAATTAGCTTTTCAAGATTAGTTACGTATAGTTGGGTTAGCTCTATAGGAGATAATTCTTTTGGTTTTTCGCAGATGGGATTGAGTTCTAATTCATATTGACCTCTGCTTTTTCTATGGATATCTATAGTGTAGACGGGGTAGTTCTTAGAGCATGCATATATCGCAGCGCCTTTGTGGAAAGCCACTTTATTACTCATGAAATTCACATCATGATTTCTGGTCGATCTGAAAGGCATCTGATCTGCTATAAATACGATGGCAATAGGTTTCTCATAATTTGTTCTATACAGCTTTTCTATTTCTTCCATTGTGACAACGGATACGTTATGTCCCGTTCTGCCATTCTGTACATAATTATTGACATGCTCATTACTTATCTTCTTGACGATACCTACAATATGGTGAGAAGTCTGTAGTCCTAATGTTAATGCTCCCCATTCCCAGTTATTGTAATGCTGACTGTAGATGACTATTGATTGCTGATTATGATAGTGATGCTCTAAAATTTCTGGATTAAGTAACTGATAGCGATCTATTAGTATTTGTCTATCTGTCCCAAGACCTTTAATAGATTCTATGAGAATATCCGAGAAGTTTTTGTAGAACTTAGATATGATATTGTCCTTCTCCAGCTCTGAAGCAGACGGTAAGCAGAACTCAATATTCTTCTTAATAACGCCAGAACGATACGATAATATACGATGTAATATGAAAGCTATAAAGTCCGAAATTATATATAGTAGTGAAAACGGTATCAAAGAAAATACAGCAACGAAAAATCTAATAATGATATAGCTGAGATACTTCAATTCTACTTTAATCTATATTATTTCATCAAATTCGAATGTATCTTCTTCCGCTGAGAAGAGAGCATCTTGAGACGATCTCATGTTATTAAATCTACTGATGCACTCATCATAAAACTGATCAGTCAATATATTTCTTAGGTGATCAAGATCAGTGACCTGTCCATCACGGAATTTGAATGTCTGTTCCAATAATGTATCCTCTAACTTAAGTACATATCTGCCGGTCATTTGCATGACTTGCACGCGGAGGGTTTTATACGTCCATTCACTGATTACTCTCATATTGCTCTTTTATACTTTCAGAAATACTTTCGTAGATACTTTTCCAATTTGGATTATTATTGAGTAGGCCTGTGTGTTTTTTCATAAGTATTCTATCATCTCTTTTTGCTGGCCCAGTTTGATTCTCGCAAGTATTACCTTTAAGTATTTTATCAAATGTTGTTTTCATCAGTGGTTCTAATACTTTGGGATCGAGATTCTGATTACTCAGATATTGATCCGATATGCAAGCGATATGATTGATGAAATTATTAACGAATACTGCGCTGAGGTGATATTGTAATCTTTCTACATCGTTGATTTCAAGGACCCTTGTCGATAATTTTGTCGCAGTCATTCTTAAGAATCGCAATGACGACGGTGTGCTTCCGTAGACAAGAAATGGTACTTCTGAGATATCTACCTTTTGAGATCTTATAAATGTCTGTAGTGGATAGAAGCTCCCATAATGCATGGATTTCTTACTTAGTATAGTAGAAGGAACAGAGCCTGATGTATGCGCAAGTATCTGTGATCCTGTAAACTGAGGTAATTCTGAGACAAGTCCAGCTATGGCATCATCGCTGACCATTATGAGGTAAAGATCAGAATCCATTCTAATCTCCTCAATGTAGTGTGTGCTATCACAGTCCAGATGTAATGCTAAGCGCTGAGCATTATCTTTATTTCGGCTGTAAACTTGATTGATCTTACAGCTGATATTCATTAGTGCTTCCGTAAGATGCCAAGCAACATTACCAGAACCTATTACAGTTACATTAATATGCTGCTTAAGCATACTTAGATTTGTATCGTCTCCACAGTGATATAAAAAACCCTAACATCATCATAATACTACCAAGCCAAAACAAATTAATGCCTGGGAAAATAGTCGCTTCTATAACGATGATGTCAGTACGAGGGACATCTTCAGCAATCTTAAGAATGATTTCTGGATTTTCTCTTACGTCACTTGCGACTTGGATTACAAATTCTTCATTAGTAGGATCTATCTGTGCTAATCTTACGTGGGTGCCACCTTCAGCTTCATAGGCTTTAATACTGAATGGTCGATTGTTTCTGATTATATAAAGTGGTTCTAATATCTGTTTTCCTTTAGAAGAATTATAAGAAATTATACCTTTTAGTGCAAGATCATCTTCCTCTCTTTTGTAATTGATATTATCAATCTCACTATTGAACCCTTCAAGTGTATATGACTTACCACTGTGCACAAATGTGTCACCAGTTTTAAGTTTGTACTCCTTGTATTCAAGTTTATCTTCTTGAGTAAAAAAGTTATCAAACGAGCTTTCTGACATTTTGACTTTAAGTCTTAGGTCATTGACAACTATAGGATATTGATAGAGCATGTTTTCTTTGAGGCCAATAACGACTTCTTCAGTCTCTACGAATTTGTCATCAAAGCTATGAAATGTGATGCCTACACCCATTCCGATATCACTGCCCGTTTCTAAGAAGTCTTCTTGTTGCGGATCGAAAGTAATGTTATTAACGATACCTGTGATACCGGTTAATTTAATTGTATCACCTACATTGACAGTGTAAGTATTGTAGATTAATGAGTCTTCGATTTCTTTGGCGTTATTGACATCTAATTGTGCTGCTGGCAATCCTGCGATGTGTACAAAAATATCTCTGTCTATATAATGCTTTGTATCTGGATTAAAGGCTGCAACCTTAGTCAAGTCATTTGAATAAAGAAGGTTAGGGTAGACGTAGAATGGATCATCTTTATCACCTGCCTCATTTTCTTTTTCAAACTTGAGTCTGAAAGTCTTTGTGAAAGATTCTGTAGAATCACCTTCCCATGTTATCCAATAGTCGTTGACAAAGAAAGGTTTCTTCTCTAATATATTAATAGCTGTAGCCAAACTCCCATCAGGCATCAGATCACGCATAGCGAAGGGATTAGAAGTGATCGTCTTCTCATTCAATCCACTTGCGATAGAACCTAAGATCATAATTCCAAAACCCGCGTGTGATAAGGTAGAACCCACCATAGCGGAATTGGCTTTAAAATCCCATAGTATCAAAGCGAAATTTGAGATTACTGTGAAGTAGCATGTATATGCTAACAATGTATATTTCCAATGAAAATAATCTATCCATAGACTTGTCAGATAGCTTACGACAGCGGCAATCAGACCAAGTATTATAAACTTAGTTGCGAGAGACTTCTTTTTCTTAGAAGTCATTTCTTTGTCTTTATATCTGAGATATATTGTCTTAGCCGTCAGCACTGTAATCAGTACCGCTATCCATATCTGAAACTTATTATAGTGTGGTATGGGGTCCTTGATGACTGTACCTACGAAGTCAGGATTAAAAATATTAATGACGGCATTCAGAACTGGAAGCGATGTCGACATAGTAATTATTACTGCACTAAAAAATAGTACAAGTGCTCCTACAAACATCCAAAATTCTCTCGATACTATAGCTTCTTCTTTTTCTGGTACTTCTATATTCTTGCTGTGTCTAAAGTACAAGAATAGAGTCAGTAGCGCAGCCGCTGCTACCATAAATATCAACTGAAATTCCAAACCCATTTCCGTAAAGGAATGCACTGAAGAATCTCCTAATATTCCACTACGGGTTAAGTACGTTGAATACAGGATCAAAACAAAACTTAATCCATAATAGATAAATGTACTCTTTACTGCACGACCGGTGCTACGGGCTATAAGATTAGTGTGTACACCTGCTACCATCATTATCCAAGGTACGAGAGACATATTCTCTACAGGATCCCAAGCCCAATATCCACCAAAAGTCAATGCCTCATATGCCCATGCACCACCCATTAATATTCCGATACCAAGTATTCCACTTGAGAAAAGAGACCATTTTAATGCAGGCTTAAGCCAGGCAGTATATTGCTTAGTAAAGAAGCCTGCCGCTGCAAAGCTGAATGGAATCGTAACACTGGCAAATCCTAAGAACAATGTCGGTGGATGTATTGTCATCCAGTAATTCTGTAGCAGTGGATTAAGGCCATTACCCTTGAGGGCTTCTACGTAATCTGCTTTATTAAATAATGGCGCATCGAAAACGTCCCTCAATAATAGGGTAGGATTACTTCCTAATTTATACACAAAATCTCCTATCTCTATATGGAGACCGAGTAGCATCGATGCGATGACTGTCTGTATAAGCGCTACGAATAATAGAACAGGGCTTTCCCATTCTTTGGCAGTTTTGATGATTACAGCTCCCAATATGACATGCCAGAACATCCATAATAAAAATGAGCCTTCTTGACCTTCCCAGAATGCAGAGAATATATATCGCCACGGTAGATCATCAGATACATGATCAAATGCATAGCCGTATTCGTAGTGCTTACCGAGCATGACGTAGAATAGTATGCCTATAATTCCGAATACACTAATACCATGAAGTGCAAAACTAATTCTGGAAAGTGATCTCCATGAAGTGTCATTAGAGATTAATGATTTAGATTGCTTGTAGGCTGCAAATGCAGTAAACGCAATCGCTACAAAAGATAATAGTATAAAGAAATGACCCAGTTGTCCAGGCCATAATGTTTCTCCGATGTATTGTACGTTGTCCTCCAATGGGATTTATATTTCTGCTCTGATTCTAATTTCTTCGTCTTTGTATTTGGATGGGCACTTTAAGAGGATCTCACTTGCTAAGAACTCTTCTCCTTTCATCTTACCTGTGACTACTATAGATTCTGTTCTCTCAAAGTCCTGTGGCTTCGGTTTATTAAGTAGTACTTTCTTAGATATGCCTTTATCATCTTTCATGTAGAAAGTAAATAGATTGGGATCTACTTCTGGATTGTACATGAGTTCTTTGTCTTTATCGAGAGTGCCTGTGATTTTGACACTTTGGTCAGTCTCGAGAGCTTCAGCAAAACTTGAGTAAGTAGAGACATCTTTAGCACCGATTACGATAATGCTGATTCCCGCTATAATGGCAATCAAAGCTAATATGTGCATTTTTTTCATATGACAAATCTAATGAAGTGAGGTAAGAACTATCAAGTTAAAGAATAAATAGAAATTATTTAGATTTTGTTCAAATAAGAAGACCTACTTGTCTTAAGTTGACTCAGGTATTTGTCCAAGTGTTATTCTGAGAATAATGACTCCACAAAGGTTCTTTTGTTAAATACTTGCAGTTGCTCTATGCCTTCTCCTACACCGATGTATTTAATAGGAATCTTAAATTGGTCTGAGATACTGAGAACGACGCCACCTTTGGCAGAGCCATCTAACTTCGTCAAGGCAAGAGAGGTTACTTCTGTAGCTGCGGTGAAAGCTTTAGCCTGTTCTATTGCATTCTGACCTGTAGTAGCATCTAATACAAGCATTACCTCGTGAGGTGCACCGGGGAGCTTTTTGTTGATAGAAGCTTTGATCTTAGTGAGTTCTTCCATGAGATGCTTTTTATTATGGAGTCTACCAGCTGTGTCTACGATGCATATATGGTTATCGTTATTCATAGCCGACTGAACAGTCTCATAGGCTACTGCCGCAGGATCAGTATTCATTCCTTTGTTATAGAAGTCTGCACCACATCTATCGGCCCATATCTTAAGCTGATCTACAGCTGCGGCACGGAATGTATCTCCTGCGCCTAATATAACTCGCTTTCCCTTCTTCTTATACTGATGAGTGAGCTTGCCTATAGTGGTCGTTTTTCCTACTCCATTGACACCTACAACTAATATAACATATGGCCAGTGGACTTCGTCATAGACAAAATCCTCAATGTCTTCAGTATTGTTTTCTGAAAGAATTTCTATGATAACATTCTTTAGGATGTCATTTAACTCACTGGTATTGAGGTATTTGACTTCTGATACTTTAGCTTCTAATTTGTCTATGATCTTAACAGTGGTCTCGAGTCCTACATCTGATGCAATGAGTATACCTTCTAATTCGTCAAGAAATGACTCGTCGATACTTGACTTACCAGCTACAGCAGTGGCGATTTTACCAAAGAAATTTTTCTTCGTCTTTTCAAGGCCTTTATTAAGATCTTGTTCTTTTTCTTTGGTGAAGTACTTTTTGAAGATACTCATACGGGTATTGATATAGAAAAAGGCAAAGTAGAATACCTTGCCTTTTAAATAATTATTAAATCTTATGAAACTTCACTTACTTGTTAGCAGCAAAGAATTCTTTTACTTTATCCTTGTGGATCATAAGTTCTTTGTATGTATATTTCCCTGTAACAGGATCTTTCATACTTTTTACAACTTTTACAAAATCTCTTCCTGAACCAGCATTTGCTGCTCTCTGAGCAACTCTGGCATTCTTACTGACTTTAGCCATGTTTATTTAATTTCTTTGTGAACAGTATATTTCTTTAGAATAGGGTTGAATTTCTTAAGCTCCATTCTGTCAGGAGTATTCTTTCTATTCTTTTGTGTTACATATCTTGAAGTGCCAGGCTGACCAGTAGTCTTATGCTCAGTACATTCTAATATAACTTGGATTCTATTTCCTTTAGACTTCTTAGCCATCTTAGATTATTTTTTAAGTTCTATACCTATATCGAAACCTGCTTTCTCCTGTCTTTTCAGGTATTCGAAAACTCCCAACTTGTTGATAGTTCTCAATGCTGAAGTAGCGATCTTAAGACTTACAGTCTTATCTATCTCAGGGATATAGAATTTCTTGGTGATTAAATTAGGTAGAAACCTTCTCTTTGTTCTACGCTTAGAGTGAGACACATTGTTACCTGTGATTGGTCTCTTACCCGTTAACTGACAAACTTTTGACATAATGATTTTAATTAAGAAGCGCAAAGATATACATTTTGTTAGTAATTAAAAACAGAAGACGAAGTATAAATGCCAATAATTATGCATTGTCTACGTATCAAATTACCGAAATGTTAAGAAAAGTGATAATTGGCTGACATTTGATTCATAACTGGGCTCTAAAGTTAGTGTAATGAGGGGGGATACTGTCTATCTACTGAGAATAAATATTTAAAGTGAAAATTTCACTAACCAGATTATATTTTAAGATAGAAAAAAATGAAAAATTTAATTTTTTGCATTGGGTGTTTTTTATTTAGCTTTTCGCTAAGTGCTCAATGGACTTTTGGGCCAAAAGTGGCCTACGGAACTGTAGTACAAAAAAGTGCTGCCATAGAGGTCATCCCACAGAGTGACTTCATTGTATATGACCTGCAATATATGGGAAGTACTGCTGTTACTTCGATTGGATTTATGGCAGCTAAGGACTTAGGGCCAGTGTTCTTGCAAGCAGAATGCCTTGCTACTACTTATGGTTCAGATTTTTTCCTTAATGGATACAAGGATAATAATGACAATCCATCAGTCTATAGAGAGACTTATTACTTTCTTGAGATTCCATTTACAGCAGGCGCTAATTTCAAAAACTTCAAGTTTGGATTAGGTCCAGTCATGGACGTAAGAATAGATCATAATTCAGAGTTAGGAACTATGGATGATTATAGAGATACATCTAAGTCTATGGATTTTGGATTTCAAGGTATGATAGGTTACAACCTTGGTATATTTCATTTCGATATGAGATATGTCAACAAGTTTACAAGTATCGTTGATGGTTTTTCTCTCGGTTACGATAACTTCAGATATACTAAAAGTGCTAACAGACTGTCTATGTCAGTAGGTGTAGCATTCTAAATAAGATAATAGAGGAAATGTAAAGCCAATATTCTTCTATCCCTAATTGATCCCAATGACACTTTGAAAACGATCTAATTTTAGATCCCCCAAAAATAATCAATAGTCAATAATCAGTATTGCTGTTTGTAAAGTTACAATGAACCCTTTTTCTTGTAATTACATTACGAGGCATATAAAGGAAGATTTCAATAATTGAAGTCTTCCTTTTTTTTATATCCGTACAAAATAGACATCAGAATCTGTTCTCGTTATACTTAGAACTTTGAACGCTCCACTCTCATTGTCACAATGCTCTATAAGATCAAAAACGATACATGACTTAGGCAAGCCAGAGAATATAAGCGTAAATGAATTCTCCCCAGAATCGATAGCCTTCCATTGTGGAAAGTAAGTGATATTAACAGCATGGACTAAGTCAGACTTATGTGCAGAATGCTGATCATATAGATGTGTGGTCGGCCATATTCTTATGAGTGTAGGAGCTTCTATCTCTTGTATGCAATGGATGACGACTTGTCCTTGTTCATGGACTTGTGTCTTCAGATCTTGGAGTACCTCAGGTGAGATGTTAACCTTAGGTTTTTTGATAATTGTAGGGAAGTCCATTGTTGTAGCTGATTCTATTTAGGACTCTAATTTACAAATTATGAGACACTATAATCACCTTTGTTAAGCAGAAGCTTTACCTGAGGTTGAGTGATATTTAAAATTATTAGAAAAGTCTTGTATGTTATTTATGGTATAAAGTTCAGGAGATTCTATTAATGTGGAAGCTTGCTTATACTCGTAATAAATTTTGAAAATACTGTAGCGTAGGCACAGCCGACGCCGAACGGTTACAATGGTTTAGGAACTTCGAAATTTAATAAAGTTATCTACAGGTAATTATTAATAATTCATCATCAGAATAAGTATATACTAATCTGTGCTTCTTGTCTATTCTTCTTGATGTATATCTTATTTATTGGATAATGATTTTTTTAGTAATTATTTTGGATGACGAACTCATTGTAATAAGATAAATTCCAGGGTTATTTATCGACTTTAAATCTATATATTTTCGCTGAGGAGAGTTTATAAAATCCTTATAAATTGTCTTTCCCATTTGATCTGAAATCGTAAGTTCATAATGTTCAGAATTATCGGATATTTCTATCCAGACACCATGATTAGCTGGATTCGGGTATAATGTAACTTCATTCAGAATAGTTGTTTCAACATTGTTCGCCACAACTTCACATATTCCAGTTTCATTTAATTTATTTCTATAACCTTGTTCTGATAGAATAGCCTGCATTCTTACAGCCTGTCCATGGGTAAACATATACTGACAATCATCATTTGTATTATCCATGTAATTCATACACATTTCTACGACAAATGAAATGGGGTCGCAACTACTTAAGTGAGCAAATTGCGGACAACCAAAATTAGGAGCGTTATGTATTGGTGTGTCAAATACTTTGTCATCTCTACAATCCATATTCCAAAGATCAAATAGATTCAAATAGTTACCAATTAAGTGGGTGAGGGTTGCACCCTCATTATATTCGAAAAGGCTTTCTGAATGTTCACTTATGAATTGATAGTCGATAACAACCCCGTCGGTATTTAATGCGTTTCCAGGCATTTGAGCAAAACCTGCATTAGCGGCTGCTGGTCCATCAGTATTTCTCAAGTTTACGATCCATACATTTAGAAGTTTCTCAGGTAGTATAACATTTCGACCATCACTTGATTTAAATTTCATATCATTATTAATACTCCAATTTTTGTTTTGTGTATAATGATAATTTATTGGCTGATTCGTTTCGTTATTTTGGTTTACTTCACTTAAATAATCTTGACTGATTAAACTAAATCTAATTTTTGTGTCATCTATGAAAGTGTGTTCGTATAAGTCTTCAGGGTCGGAGATATGTCCATTTTGATAGCTTTTACTTCCAAAGTATTTATTTAGCTGAAAAATTGCATTTTCAATTATATCAGGTGAGAGCTTTTCGTTTTCATTATTCCATAATACATGGAATATTAGATTGACATTTCTCTCTTCTACACTGGGATTTGTTCTGAATTGGAAATAATGATTTTCAATTTCGTTTTTATTTACTGATGTCGATATTATGTTCGACTCTGACTCTTGCGTATTATAAATTCTGTACACAGATTGTTCTTGGCAAATCAGAAGAATATTAGGAAGTAAAACAAAGAAGATGAAGCTAATTATAATTTTCATTGTTATTTATTTAATAATAAAAGCTATCTAAACAGTATTAATGATTGGACCTCGGATTCTCAAAGTAGACGCTCTAACTAATTTACAAATAAGATTTGAATTGAGTAGAAATAGAATTTCTTTATTCGAAGTTTATTTTTTGAAAGTACTACCTATTTTAATCAATATGCCAAAAAAATGGCTGCCAATTTAATGACAGCCATTTTATAAAAATCTTCAATTATAATTACCTACCCACCATGCGTCACATAGAATTGCTTCGCAATTCTATTCTTGCCGTCGATCTTAATAGAAGCTGTGTAGAGTCCATTGTCGAAATTACCAGAGTTAATAATTGCAGGCTTAGAACTTATTTCATTAATATTATCTGTACTTATTAGACTTCCTTTAGTATCATATATCTCTATGATTGCACTTTTGCCTTGGTATGCTTCGAGGTTTATAGATAATTCTTGATCTGCTGGATTCGGGAATAAGACAATGTCATTTGCATCAATATCAAAATTATCTGATCCGATCTGACCTTCATTACTTTTACTTTTCTTATCGACTGTACCTTTTATAGTCAAGTATGTATTGACAGGATCTGTATTGGCAGAGATGGTTACTCTTTTTGCTTGTAGGGCTCCACCGACTTTACCTTTGTTTTTAGAGTCAAACTGTACTAATAAGTTAGCTGTCTCACCTGGCATAATTGGTTCTCTTGGGAATCTTGGTACTGTGCATCCGCATGATCCTTTGGCATTTATAATAATTAAGGGTTCATCACCGGTATTAGTAAATTCGAATACATTCTGAATCTTCTCTCCTTCGATTATATTTCCAAAGTTAAACTCTGTTGCTTTGAATGACATTGTTGTAACTGGACCTTGCATATCATCGTCTGATTGTGCTGTATAGCTGTCGACAGTAAATATGCATGTAAGAATAATTAGAAAACTTTTAAGGAATAAACTTCTCATTGATTATGTTTTTTATTGATTGAATGAATTAAAAACGAGGATTACGACTGATAAATTATGTGGTAAGTTTCTATCACTCATTAATCTTGCTTTAATTTCGTCAAAGTGATTGTGATTCTACAATTATGGACTATACTTAGCGTATTATTAACATGCTATTCACAGCTTAGATTCTATAGTATCTGGTTTTGGTGGATAACATAATTCTAATAACAACAATCTTCCTCTATATCTTAGGTTAATTATGTTTGGTTGGTGTAGTTTTTACAATAATTCCGTATTAGCTACGCTTGCTGCATAATTTTAGTAAATTGTAACGGTTTTTTAATCAGTCTTCAGGTTAGACTAATCAAAAGAATATCAAAACAATCGAAATCAATGGCGTTTTTCATATTTCTTCTATGTACGGCTGCAGTCGCATTAGTTACATATTATCTAAGTGGTAAGACTAAAGAAACTTCGGAGGGATACTTCTTAGGAGGTAGGAGTCTGACTGCGGGAGTTATAGCTGGATCCTTATTATTGACTAATCTATCTACTGAACAAATTGTAGGATTAAACGGTGCTGCTTTTACAGAAGGAATCTTAGTAATGTGCTGGGAGACATTAGCAGCAATTGCAATGGTCGTTACAGCATTATTTCTTCTGCCAAGATATCTTAAAGGTGGCCTGACGACAATCCCTCAGTTTCTACAAGTTCGCTATGACACGATGACTAAGACGATTGCGACTTGCTTGTTCTTGACAGGTTACGTGGTCATACTCTTACCTATAGTCTTGTACTCTGGGTCTTTAGCGATAGTTACCATGTTTGATGTACCCGGAGTTTTTGGAATATCTCAGACAGCAGCATTGTGGTTATGTGTATGGACTATCGGAATTATAGGATCTGTCTATGCAATATTTGGCGGGCTGAAATCAGTAGCAGTATCAGATTCTATCAATGCTATCGGATTGCTTATAGGCGGCATTATGATTCCAATCTTTGGATTATTGTATATAGGTGAAGGGTCTGTAATCACAGGTATCAGTAATCTTTATAATTCTGCCCCAGAAAGATTTAATGCAATAGGAGGCCCTGAGGCAAGTGTACCTTTCTCTACCATATTTACGGGTATGATGTTAGTACAATTATTTTATTGGGGTACGAATCAAGCGATTATTCAAAGAGCATTGGCAGCAGAAAATCTAAAAGAAGGCCAAAAGGGTCTATTACTCGCTGCATTCTTCAAAATACTCGGACCTATAATTCTTGTTCTTCCAGGTATGATTGCTTTCTACCTATTTAAAGGAGAAATAAAGACGCCTGATGAGGCTTATCCATTACTTGTCAAAACAGTACTGCCCGTTGCATTAGTCGGATTTTTTGCAGCAGTATTATTCGGAGCTATATTAAGTTCTTTTAATAGTACACTGAATAGTTCAGTAACACTTTTTGGTTTAGATATCTATAAGCAACATATTAATCCTGAAGCAGATGAGAAGACTGTTGTGAAGTATGGAAAAATGTTCGGTTTAGTCTTAGCTTTTTTATCCATGTTTATAGCGCCATTTATTGCCAAAGCTCCAGACGGATTGTTTGGATACCTACAGGAAATAAATGGCTGTTACAGTATTCCGATATTGACAATTATTGTAGTGGGATATCTGACTAAGTATGTACCTGCGATTGCTGCTAAAGTGGCAATTATTTTAGGATCGGTACTTTATGCGATTAGTCAATTTGCCTTGCAGCCATATTTTATTTACAAAGCGAAATTGCCATTATTAAATGAACTGACAGATGGGTACATGGCAAAATTGAAGAGTGTCGATTCTTTTTCAAATCTTTCTGTTAAGCAGAATGAATTATTAAAAGGTAACCTAAACTTAAAAGATAGCTCTATTGAAGGATTACATAATCTCGGAGCTGTTTTAAAAATTGATACTTCCCAATTGGATAGTATTATTGTAGGAGCATACCCACACTTTCTTCATGTTATGGCGATATTGTTTGTAATGAATGTGATTATCATGTTGGGGATAGGTATGATTAAGCCAAGAAAGATTGCTTTTGAGTTGCCTTATACAGAGCAGGTAGATATTACACCTTATAAATTTGCAAAACCTGTCGGTCTTTTTATAGTAATTATAGTTACGTTGTCGTACGTTTATTTTTCATAGAAATTTTCAATTTAAAAATAACCTTTGTTTTCCATGTATAAATTTTCAAACATATTGTTTCTCATTGCTTTCTTACAGTTGTCATCATGCAGTCAGAAAGCAATAACAGATAAAGTCAATAATCAAGATTCAAGAGTAGATAAGTTGTTAGCGTCGATGACTCTAAATGAAAAGATAGGTCAGATGAATCAGTACAATGGATTCTATGACGCTACTGGTCCAGCACCTACAGGTGGAGATGCCAAGATGAAATATGAGCATCTAAGGAATGGTATGGTCGGATCTGTCCTTAACGTTACAGGTGCAGATGCAGTCAGAAAATTACAAGAGACAGTTGTCAATGAATCACGATTAGGCATACCGCTTATTTTTGGATTAGACGTCATACATGGTCACAAGACATTGGCACCTATTCCATTAGCTGAAGCTGCGAGTTGGGACTTAGAAGCTATAGAAAAAGCATCAAGAGTTGCTGCCATAGAAGCTTCTGCAAGAGGGATCAATTGGACATTTGCGCCGATGGTAGATATCTCACGTGATGCGAGGTGGGGTAGAGTGATGGAAGGTGCAGGAGAGGATGCTTATCTTGGTAGTAAAGTGGGAGCGGCAAGAGTCAGAGGATTTCAAGGAGATAATCTATCAGATATCAATACGATAGCAGCATGTGCTAAGCATTTTGCTGGTTATGGATTTGCGGAGTCGGGTAAGGATTATAATACTGCAGAGATAAGTATGACAACTTTGTATAATGTTGTATTGCCACCATTCAAAGCTTGCGTAGATGCTGGGATATGTACATTTATGAATTCTTTCAATACTGTAAACGGTATCCCAAGTACTGCTGATAAATTTCTTCAGAGAGATGTTCTGAAAGGCAAATGGGGTTTTGAAGGATTTATAGTCTCCGACTGGGGATCGGGTGCAGAGATGATTGCACATGGAGTTGCTAAAGACAAAAAAGATGTTGCTATAATAGCGACGAATGCTGGCTCAGATATGGATATGGAGTCATACGCAAATGTCAATTTCCTTAAAGCTGCAGTAGAGGAAGGTTCTGTACCTATGAAGTATATCGACGATTCAGCAAGAAGAATATTAAAGGTCAAGGAAGATCTTGGCTTACTCGATGATCCTTATAAATATTGTAATGGTACAAGAGAGAAAGAATTACTATACCACCCTGATCATCGTGCAGCAGTTCTTGATATCGCTAAGAAATCTATCGTTCTTCTTAAGAATGAAAATAATGCTTTACCGATTTCTAAAACTCAAAAAGGACTTGCAGTTATAGGTACATTAGCTCAGGATAAGAATAGTCCACTCGGTAATTGGAGGATGGGATCTGATGACGATACGGCTGTGTCCGTCCTTGAAGGATTAGATAACATGGGTATAGAATACACTTATGCGGAGGGAACTAAGTTGAGTATCGGTGAGAATGCTTTTATCCGCGAAATGAAAATAAATGAAACTGATAGAAGCCAGTTTGATGAGGCTATAGAACTGGTTGAGAAATCTGAGCAAGTCCTAATGGTTCTGGGAGAGTATGGCTATCAATCAGGCGAAGGTAGATCACGAGCTAAACTTGACTTGCCAGGATTACAACAAGAACTATTAGAAGCGGTCTATGAAGTGAATCCTAATATAGTGTTGGTCCTTATGACGGGAAGACCATTAGTGCTTAATTGGGCTGATGAGAATGTACCTGCTATTCTTAATACTTGGCACTTGGGAACAGAATCTGGCAATGCCATCGCAGAAGTACTTGTCGGTAATTACAATCCGAGCGGTAAACTTCCTATGTGCTTTCCGCGATCAGTAGGTCAGCTACCTATCTATTACAATCATCTTAATACAGGAAGACCTGGTCCTAAGGACTTAGTTTTCTGGTCGCATTATACAGATGAGAAAAACAGTCCGCTGTATCCATTTGGTTATGGATTAAGTTATACTTCATTCAATTATAAAGACATCAGAGTAAGCAATACCTATGGAACTGACGGTAATGTAAAAGTATCTGTAAAACTATCTAATACTGGTAAAGTAAAAGGTAAAGAAGTCGCTCAGTTATATCTCAGAGATAGAGTCGCTTCTGTATCCAGACCCGTCAGAGAATTAAAAGGCTTCCAGCTTGTAGAGCTTGACGCAGGGGAGAGTAGAGTAGTCGAGTTTATATTAACTAAAGATGAACTTGGTTTCTACAATAATAATGGCGATTACGTTATAGAAAAAGGGGACTTCGATGTTTATGTAGGTGGAAGTTCTAATGCTAATATGCGAAAGAGTTTTGAACTGAAATAATACAGCTACAAGTACTACAGTATAAAAGAAACCAAATGGTTTTCAGTTTTTGATTAAACTGGAAGCCGTTTTTTTTATATGGAAGTTGAATATTCCAATTATATACTGTATGTTTGGTGTATTAATATACTAATACACTATATCAATATGATATCGATTAATAATCTCGAGTTCTCTCATAATAGAAAAAAAGATTTATTTAAAGACCTTAATCTAAAATTAGAGAAAGGAAAAATATACGGTCTATTGGGTAAGAACGGAACTGGTAAGTCCACTTTACTCAGGCTTGTCTGTGGCATGCTTAAGCCTAAAACTGGTACTGTGCTTGTGGATGACAAACCTTCAATATCAAGAGATGTAGAATTACTGCAGCGGGTATATTTACAACAAGAAGAAAACTATCTTTCTCCTATATCCTTGTCAGAATACGTTAGTGCTTATAGAGATTTCTACCCAAAGTTTGACCAAGAAAAATTAGAGTCTTCGATGCAGATATTCGAGGTGCCAATGGATTCTAAGCTAAATGAGATTTCCTTTGGACAGCGCAAGAAGTTCTTCCTCAGCTTTGGTATGGCAACGAATGTAGATTATTTACTTCTGGACGAACCGACTAATAGTCTTGATGTCCCTTCCAGAAGTCAATTCAGAAAAGTATTGACAGCGGGATTTCATGAGTCACAGACTATCATAATATCAACTCATAATATATTTGATTTTGGGAGACTATTTGATACGGTAATCATATTAGATGATGGTCAAGTAGTGTTCAATCAAGATATTGAAGCGATAGAGCAAAAGCTATCATTCATAAAGTCCAACACCATTGATGATGAGTCTGTAGTATTACATAAGGATACCAGATACGGCGATCATCTAAGCATTATACCTAATTCAGATGACGAACCTACATCGGTAGATCTTGAAGTGCTATTCAAAGCAGTAGTCAATAATTCCAAAGCCATTAATTCACAATTTAAAAACTAAATATTATGGAAATTAATATGAAAAGAGTTGGGGCTTTAATAAAGCGTGATTGGATATTGTATAAGAGAAATTTCTACATCGGCATATTAGCACTTGGGAGCATATGTGTTCTGATGATGTTTATGGTTTCTGATGAAGCAGATCCACGCTTACCTGATGATGTTCCAGAAATCATATTTTCTGTAATGCTATTCAGTGTAGGAAGTTTGTTTACATTGAGATCATTTAGAGAGTTTAAAAGACCAGCCGATGCTGTGACATACATTGGGATTCCAGCCAGTCATATGGAGAAATTTCTATCACGTTGGATTGTCACGTTACCGATATTTGTGATTGTTTGTAGCGTCGTTTTTATTGCTTCTTACTCACTTTTCTCTATTGCTGCAGAGCAGGTATGGGGTGTCATTTTTACACCGTTCGGTACTTTTCGATGGTTTTTTTTTGAGGATATTATATTTCATTATGTTTTTACACACAGTGTTTTTTTATTTTTTGCTTTATGCTTTAATAGCAATACATTGGTTAAGTCCCTATTGGTATTTGTTGTAGCATGGATATTATTTGTAATGTTTATTTATTACAAGAATAATGGCGGTGTTCAAGCTGATGATGCTTTTAAAGCAATGATTAGGAGTAATCAAACAATGGGTATGAGCATTGTTATTCTCATCCTATGGGCTTTATCATATAACCGACTTAAAGCAAAAACTGCCTAATGGAATTCAACAAGAATAGACCGATCTACCTGCAGATTGTTGATTATATCATAGAACAGATTTTGCTTAATGAATGGCAAGTAGGAGAGCGAGTCCCTTCAGTCAGAGAATTAGGAAGCCATATAGAAGTTAATCCTAATACTGTAATGCGTGCTTATCGGGATATGGAAGAGAACGATATCTTGTATAACAAACGGGGTATTGGATTCTTCGTATCCTTAGATGCACATAAGCTGATAATGAAATCTAAAAAGAAGCAATTCTTAAAAGAAGATCTCCCCGCCGTATTTAATAAAATGGATCTATTGGGTCTCGAAATGACTGATATTATAAAGATGTATGATAAGCGCAGACGATAGGTATCTAAAACTTATGGAAAATTTATATTTTATATATCTTCGCTCCTAATTAGGCCATGTAGCTCAATTGGATACATGCCTGCCGGTAGGCAGGGAGTACCTGAGAGAGTGAAAGTATTAAAATTTAGGCCATGTAGCTCAATTGGATACCTGCCTGCCGGCAGGCAGGGAGTACCTGAGAGAGTGAAAGTATTAAAATTTAGGCCATGTAGCTCAATTGGATAGAGTACCTGATTACGGCTCAGGAGGTTGAGGGTTCGACTCCTTCCATGGTCACTGATACAAAAGAGAAGCATTAATGCTTCTCTTTTTTTTATTGTAGTATCTGCAATTATATAATTATATATTAAAAATTTATATAATATGTAACTTATTCTATATCTTCACATTATAATTATAAGTAGACCTTTTAAGTTTGCTTTGTAAGTTGGAATAATGCTTTATATAATGAGAAGATTAAATTACGTTTTACTTTTGCTAAGTGCTATTATCCTTGTATCATGCCAAGATGATTACGGTGATATAGATAATGATCTAACAGATGCTCTTAAGTTAGAATCGCAAGATGGAACTATAGAATACTTTGTGCAACCAGAGTCTAATGATTTGAATTCAATTCCTCAAGATCCTAAGAATATTCTCTCTACAGAAAAAGTGAAATTAGGGCAATTACTATTTCATGAAACTGGTCTTGCAGAGAATCCTAAGGATATGGTAAGTACAGGACAGTATTCTTGTGCCTCATGTCATCAGTCCAAAGCAGGATTTCAAGCAGGTAACGCTCAGGGTATAGGTGAAGGAGGTATAGGATTTGGCCATCATGGAGAATCGCGTACAATGTATGATCAGTATGCAGAAGACTCATGTGATGTACAACCAATAAAGTCCCCTACGGTACTTAACAGCGCCTACCAGACGAATATGCTTTGGAATGGACAATTTGGTTCAACTCATGTCAATGTAGGTACTGAGGATGCTTGGACAGAAGGCACACCTAAGGCTATCAATAACTTAGGATTTCAAGGCGTAGAAACTCAAGCTATTGCAGGATTAGATGTACATAGATTAATGGTTAACGAAGAGCTCATTACGAAGCTTGGTTATAAGGCATTATTTGATGATGCTTTCAGTGATATTGCGCAAGCTGATAGGTATACGAAAGTGACTGCGGGCTTAGCAATCGCAGCTTATGAAAGAACGCTGATGACTACAGATGCTCCATTCCAACGATGGCTTAAAGGGGATTATGCTGCCATGAATGTATTTGCTAAGAAAGGTGCTTTAGTGTTCTTTGGTAAAGGTGAGTGTTCTACTTGTCATACTGGACCTGCTCTGAATAGTATGGAATTCCATGCTTATGGCTTTAATGATTTAAATGATAGTCCTGAGGCTATTCTTAGAAGGAATTCGATGGCTTCAGAAAATCTTGGTAGAGGAGGATTTACCGCTATAGAGAAGGATAATTACAAGTTTAAAGTACCACAGTTATATAACTTAGCATATCTTGACTTCTTTGGTCACGGTGCTTCTATGAGTACGTTAAGGAAGGTTGTAGAATATAAGAATACTGGAATTAAGGAGAATAGGAATGTTCCCGACAAGAGCTTATCACCTCACTTTAGAGCTTTAGATCTCAATAATGATGAGCTAAATACATTAATTTATTTTATAGAGAAAGCATTGTACGATCCATCGGTGGATAGATATGTTCCTTCTGGATTACCCTCAGGAAATTGTTTTCCTAATGCTGATGAAGTATCTATGCGAGATATTGGGTGTGAATAGGATTTAATCTCAGACTTATATTATTTGATGATTGACTTTTGTAGAATACGAAAGTTAGATCACTTATAGAACTCATAAGAATACTCTCGAGGATAGTTCTCGTAGAAGCCTTTAAGCACGACAAGACCATCTTTCTTTTCTATCATCTCGATAAGTTCAGAGACATTCACGATTGCGTTATCATTCATATTAGTGATAATAAAGCCTGGGTCCATGTTGGTCTTATCTATTTTATTGTCTTTCATAATACTGACGACCATAGCACCTTTGATGTTAAGTCGATCTTTTTCTTTTGTAGATAAGTCTCGTAATTCGAATCCTAAGTCAGATAAGACCTGATCTTTTCTGACACCGATGAGGTCAGTGGTGTTAAGTTGATTTCTTAGTACTACATTTTTAATAACACGCTTGCCATTCCTCATTAGGATGATATCTATCTCTTGGCCTGGGCTGTATTGGCTGATGATCTCAAGGAAGTCTGACTTTGACTTAGCTGACTTTCCTGCCAGTGATATGATGACGTCACCAGATCTGATATCTGCTTCTTTGGCAGCACCATCTTTCTCTACATAAGCGACAACGACTCCAGAGACAAAATTCAGTTTCATTTTGCGAGATTTGTTCTCGTCTATATCTTCTATGCCGAAGCCAAGCCAAGCTCTTTGTACGGAGCCGTACTCTCTGATGTCGTTCACAACTTTTTTAACTATAGTACTTGGTATGGCAAATGAGAAACCTTCATACTTTCCACTATAAGTGAGGATCGCTGTATTGATACCTATGACTTGTCCTTTGGTATTGATGAGTGCACCACCGCTGTTGCCAGGGTTGATAGCAGCATCTGTTTGGATAAATGATTCTACACCTTGCCTATCAAATATATTGATCTCTCTCCCCTTAGCACTGACGATACCTGCTGTTACAGAGCTACTTAGCTTAAAAGGATTGCCTATGGCAAGTACCCACTCTCCGACGTTAAGCGAATCAGAATTTCCAAATTCAAGGTATCTAAGATTTTCAGCATCTATCTTGAGCAAAGCAAGGTCAGTAGATCTATCAAAACCGACAACTTTACAATTATATTCTCTCTTATTATCTAATCGGGCCTCAATATTGTCAGCATCTTCTACGACATGATAGTTAGTAACAATATAACCGTTAGATGATAAGATGACGCCTGAGCCATTCGTTTTAGTGTATTTTTCTGTTTTCCAATTTTTGCCTTTGACTTTGATGGCCTTAATTCCTACTACTGCATGTCGTGCTTTACTTGCCGGTAATATGAAATCATTAGGCATTGTGCTGCTAATGTAACTCGTATCATCTTCGGCTTGTACACTTTCTGTACGAGCTACTAATCGAGCAAAATCATCTTCTAACTCTATGATTTGCACATTGTAGAATGCCATATGGTAGGCCACTAACAAGCTTGTGCAAGTCAGCGCAGATATGATAAAGGTTTTTAAGTGGGCATTCATAGTGACAAATATATTATCATATTTATACAAATAGAAATAATAGTTATAATATTTGTAATATATATAGTTTAATGATAATCAGTAATTTATAATAAAATATAACTTGTAATTCAATTTTTGATGTACTATAACATAAGTTTGTACTACACAATAACGATTCATAGTCTTATATGCATATAGATTTCCATAAATATCACGGTACTGGTAACGATTTTATAATGATCAATGGTATGGAGGATCTCAGTATCAGAGAATACCTTACCGAAGACAAGATCAATCATTTATGTCACCGTAGATTTGGAATAGGAGCTGATGGATTAATCATCCTTGCACCTGACTCAGAATCAGATTTCTATATGGTTTATTACAATTCTGATGGTCGTATAAGCAGTATGTGTGGTAATGGCAGTAGATGTGCAGTAAAGTATGCACATAGCTTAGCTTACATTAAAGATAGTTGCACATTTAATGCAATAGATGGACTACATAAAGGAATAGTATCTGCTAATAGCATCTCTGTATTAATGTCAGATGTCTCTCAGGTCAATCAGTCTAATGATGATTATGTAATGGATACAGGCTCCCCTCATTATGTGACTTTCTTAGAAGATGTCGATACTATAGATATTATAAATGATGCTCATAAAATAAGGTACTCTGAAACGTATAAGAACGATGGCATTAATGTCAATTTTGTAAAACAAGCATCTGATCATATCCAAGTGAGAACTTATGAGCGTGGGGTAGAAGACGAGACTTATTCTTGTGGTACAGGAGTTGTCGCTAGTGCAATCGCAAGTAAGATAGGTGATAGTAATTCTGAATCAAGTGTAGATATCAGAACATTAGGTGGTAATCTGAATGTTTCCTTTGAGCATACTAAAGGCATCTATAAAAACATATGGCTAACAGGGCCTGCTGTCAAAGTCTTTGAGGGACAATTGAAATTCGAATAACTTATTTCAGATTTCAGATTTCAGATTTCAGATTGCTTCACTCTTTTTCTTGAGAAAAATATTAATGCCACAATACAGACTAAAATCATAAGGATGTCCAAGACATTAGACCAAGTGAATGCAAATGGAGATAGATTTGTATAATCATACTTCAATAGTGTTACAGTCAAAAGAATCGTCCAAGCTACAATACTGAAATATCTCATCTTAATGTTTTTTATTAACTTGTACATCCCTGATTAGTGTTGACCGTTTTATAAGTTAATAAATTGATCATTCCATATCGGGCAATTATGAATCCAGAGGCCTTTTTCTGGATCAAGATCAATGAGGCTCGAAGCCTCCTTG